>VFSW01002217.1_pt1 | contig 29439 bp, 32 predicted proteins | sample 5358111 | NCBI WGS metagenome assembly VFSW01 (sample SAMN11554181, study PRJNA540505) | mine drainage metagenome | isolation source: sediment from site ElyBrook_90M | place: USA: Ely Copper Mine, Vershire, VT | collected 2017 | reverse complement strand
AGCGCATGCTTGGAAACTAGATTTATTTTTTGTAGAGAATAATGCCCAACCCTCATATAGATTATAATGTCAGGCATTCTTTTTGAAGGTGGATGTCAAACTCAAATAGACTATTTTTAAGATCAAAGAAGGTAATTCCTTCTGGGATCAACAGTCCGGTTAGATATTATGATCCTTATCCATTCTTTGTCACAAAGGCTCAAGGAAGTTCAATTTGGGATGTTGACAGAAATCGTTACCTTGATTTTTGTAATGGATATGGTGCGCTATTACTAGGTCATAGACGAAAGGAAATTGTTTCAAGCGTCTTATCTCAACTGAAAAAAGGAACTCTTTATTGTGCACCCACGGAACTTGAGGTGGAACTATCCGAATTAATATCAAAAAACTTTCCTTCAATGCAAAAAATTCGACTAGTAAATACAGGAAGTGAAGCGACCATGACTGCGATAAGGCTGGCAAGAGGTTTTACAAAAAAAAAGAAGATCGTCAAGTTTGAAGGATGCTATCATGGTGCACATGATTATGTTTTGGTAAAGGCAGGATCTGGTGCTGCACACATGGGAGTATCTGTTTCCGATGGAGGCCTTGAAGAAGTCTCAAAGAATACTCTAGTTGTACAGTACAATAATTCTCAGGAACTTGCTTCTGTTTTAGAAAAAGAAAAAGATGTTGCGGCTGTAATAGTAGAACCAGTTCTTGCAAATATGGGACTTGTGTTACCTGAAAAGAATTTTTTAACTGATATGAGGAAAATTACAGCAGAAAATGGCAATCTTTTGATATTTGATGAAGTCGTAACAGGATTTAGAATGTCTCTTGGCGGTGCTCAAAAATCGTATTCTATAAAGCCAGATATTACAACTCTTGGCAAAGCGCTGGGAAACGGCTTTGTCATTGCAGCAGTTGGCGGGAAAAGTGAGATCATGGATATTCTTTCTCCTGAAGGAAATGTCTATCAAGCAAGTACATATGCTGGAAATCCAATATCAGTGTCTGCTGCTCTTGCGTCAGTAAAAACAATGACCAAGAACAAGGCCAAAATTTATCCTAAACTTGAGAGAGCCTGCAAGGATCTGGTGTCTGCTCTGGGAGATATTGCATCTGGTATGGGTATACAACACCAAATTAATTCCATTAGTTCCATGTTTCAGATCTTTTTTACAGATAAGCAAGTGATTGATTACTTCACTGCAAAGGCAGCTGATGCTATGAAATTCAAAAAACTATTCAAAGGATTACTGGAGAATGGAGTCTTTGTAGCACCGTCACAATTTGAAACTGTTTTCCTTTCATATGCTCATACAGGTGAAGACATACAAAAGACAATCAATGCATATGAAAAAGCATTAAAGATGGTGAAAAAATGAGATATCTTGTAGGTGCAAGAGGAAGTCATTTATCTCTAGCTCAAACTAATTGGGTTATTTCAGAACTAAAAAAGAAAAACCCTCAAACAGAATTTGAGATAGTTCCAATAACTACAAAAGGGGATACAGATGCAAGACCGCTTTTTACTATAAACCAAAAAGGTATCTTCGAAAAAGAGATCGATAGAGCTGTTGCTGAAAAAAAAGTGGATTTTGCAGTACACAGCTTAAAAGATGTACCGGCAGAGCTTCCGGACGATCTTATACTAGCATGTATTCCAAAGAGAGAACCAGCAAATGACATATTCATATCAAAAGATGGCAAGACACTAAATGACATAAAAAAAGGCGCAGTCATTGGCACGAGCAGCTTGAGAAGAGCAGTACAGATATCAAGACAGCGACCAGATTTGGTAGTAAAACCGATCCGAGGAAACATAGAAACAAGAATCAAAAAAATTGACGAGGGTAAATTCGATGGTATAGTTTTAGCCCAAGCTGGTATACAGCGGCTAGGCCTTGACGTAAAATTTGAGAAACTTCCTGTGGATATTTTTGTACCCTCTCCGGGTCAAGGCGCTCTGGCAATAGTGGCAAGAAAAGATAATATCGCGTTAATTGACATCATAAAAAAAATTGAGGATCAAGCATCAAGAATTGCGATCGAAGCTGAACGATCATTATCTATGTTTGTAGACTCGGGTTGTAGGTTTCCTGTGGGGGCTCTTGCCGGTCAGGAAGGGAGTAAACTCACTCTTAGCGTTATGGTTTATTCTGTAGATGGCAGCAAGTTTATCGCAGTTAAAAGGGATTCTGAGCCAACGCAGGCCAATGAACTTGGAAGACAAGTTGCATCAGAACTTTCAGCAAAAGGAATAGAAGATCTTGCAAAGAACTGGAGAGAAAAGGTAGAGGAATGGAATCAAAAATGAAAGGCAAAGTCTTCATTGTAGGGGCAGGTCCAGGTGATCCTAAACTGATTACCATCAAGGCTGTTGAAGCAATCAAGTCAGCTGATATAGTGTTGTTTGACAGGCTGGTAAGCAAGGAAATAATTGGCATGATCCCAAAAAAAGCCGAAAGAGTGTATGTTGGAAGGGATGTAGGCGATGATTACAAACACCAAGATGTGACAAATGAATTGATGGTAAAATATGCCAAAACAAAAAACGTTGTCAGACTAAAGGGAGGAGACCCATTTATCTTTGGAAGGGGAGGCGAGGAAGCAGAATTTCTCAGGGCGCATAAAGTAAAGTATGAAATTATTCCAGGAATAACTTCTGGAATAGGCTCTGCGGAATACTCTGGAATCCCTTTAACTCACAGAGACTATGCATCATCTGTTGTATTTGTTACTGGTCATGAGGATGCAAAAAAGACTCAAGGTGCGGTAAACTGGAAAAAATTAGCCAAATCCGTTGATACTATAGTGATAATGATGGGGCTTTCAAGACTTGATATAATTTCCAGAAATTTGATCAGTGGAGGCCTTGACAAGAATACTCCTGTTGCAGTAATTCAGAATGGCACCACTGATAAACACAAGATGATCAAGGGAGATCTCACAAATATTGCAAGGAAGGTCAGTGAATCAAAAATAAAACCTCCATCTATAATTATAATAGGTAAAGTTGTCTCTCTTTCAGATAAAATAGGGTGGCGAAAATGATACAGGGAAAAGTCATAGCAATAACACGATCCAAGGAGGACTCGGAAGAATTTGTCCGCCTAATTACAGACCAAAAGGCACATGCGATATCGCTTCCAACCATAGATCTTGTCAGCAAAGGCAAGGGGATGGTAGATGAATTTCTAAATGCAATAAAGGATGAAGATCCTGATTTTTCTGTATTTATGAGCTCGAAGGCCGTAAAACTATTGTTTGATACTGCTAGAAATATCTCAAAATATGAAAAGCTACAACTAGGAGTGGCAAACACAACAGTAATTGCAGTTGGTCCAAAAACAAAGGCTGCGCTTGAAGTAGAAGGGATCAGGGTGGCTCACGTCCCTGAAAGGTTCTCTTCAGTAGGTATTGGCGAAGTTTTTACGCGTCTAAATGCAAAAGGAAAAAAAGTGGTTGTGCCAAGAAGCGGGGCATCTACAGAATTTCTAGCTCATCTTCTTGAGAAGATAGGGATCAGAGTAAAGGAGGTTTACTTGTATGATGTTAAATCTCACAGTGATCTGACTCAATGGGCAGAATTCAAGCAATTGTTTTCAGATAACAAAGTAGACGGTATTGTCTTTACAAGTGCATCATCTGTCAGGGCATTCTTTGAGATTATGCTTGGTGATATGGATGAGAATACACTGAAGAAAAATCTGGAAAAAATAACTAGTGTCGCAATAGGGCCGTTTACTGCAGATGAATTGAAAAAATTTGCGGTAAACCCAATAATTGCAGATGTTCATACAGTTCCAGGTGCAGTGGAGGCAATGAAGAATCGTCTTTGCTAGTTTCTATTTTCTGACATGCATGATCTATCACTAGGCCAAATTTGAAATTTCCCAAACACTGTTTTACGATCTTGGAATGAAGTAATTAGCTCGACCTAAGACAATTTAGTTTGTAACGCAATTCAAGGCAAATCATTTTACATGCATTTAGCTTGGCCTACTCCGCTGTACGACTATGAAGTAGGGTATAACTTTTTTATAATATAACAGAGTTATGTAAATCATGACAACGGAGAACCTCAATATGGATTATGCAAAATATGATTTCAAAGATTCTACTGAGATGTATGTCTACACAAGTAAGAAGGGATTATCAAAAGAGGTAGTTGAAGAGATTAGTAAACTAAAGGATGAACCACAATGGATGCTAGACTTTAGGCTCCGATCATATGATATATTCATGAAAAAACCAATGCCAAATTGGGGGGCAGATCTCAAAACTATCGACTTTAACAATATCTACTATTATGCCAAGGCCTCTGAAAAGTCAGAAAAAGATTGGGACGATGTTCCAGCAGAAGTAAAGGCAACATTTGATAAGCTTGGAATTCCAGAGGCTGAAAAGAAGTTTTTGGCTGGGGTCGGGGCTCAATACGAATCTGAGGTTGTTTATCACAGTCTAAGAGAAGATCTTGCGAAAAAAGGCGTTCTATTCCTTGACACTGATTCTGCTCTAAAAGAACAGCCAGAAATTTTCAAGAAATATTTTGGTAAAATAATCCCGCCAGAAGATAATAAATTTGCCGCACTTAACAGCGCCGTCTGGAGCGGTGGGTCATTTATCTATGTACCAAAGAACGTAAAGGTGGATCTGCCATTACAAGCATACTTTAGAATCAACAAGGAGAATATAGGACAGTTTGAAAGAACATTGATAATTGCTGATGAAGGTGCAGAGGTCCACTACATCGAAGGATGTACAGCCCCTGTGTATTCATCAGAATCATTGCACTCTGCAGTTGTTGAATTGATTGCAATGAAAGGTGCCAAGTTAAGATATACAACGATTCAAAACTGGAGTAATGATGTTTACAACCTGGTGACAAAAAGAGCATATGCATACGAAGGAGCTAGAGTTGAATGGATTGACGGTAACATTGGTAGCAAGGTTACCATGAAATATCCTGGAATTTATCTTCTTGGACGACAAGCACATGGAGAGACACTATCAATTGCATTTGCAGGCAAGAACCAGCACCAAGATACTGGTGCAAAAATGATTCATCTTGCTCCATATACGACATCTAGAACCACATCTAAATCCGTAAGCAGGAGCAATGGCAGAACTACATACAGAGGACTATTGCATGTTGCCAAGGGGGCAACAAATGTCAAGGCCTCCGTACGCTGTGATGCTCTTTTACTTGATGATACGTCAAAGACTGACACTTATCCTTACATGGAGATCAATCAAGAAGATGCAACAATTACTCATGAAGCAACTGTGGGGAAAATAGGCGACGAACAAATATTCTATCTTATGACAAGGGGCTTTACAGAGGAAGAAGCACTAACCCTCATTGTAAATGGATTCATAGAGCCATTCACTAAAGAGTTACCGATGGAATATGCAGTTGAGCTCAATAGACTAATCAAACTTGAAATGGACGGCTCAGTCGGCTAGTCCGACCTGCCAATCAACCGCTAAACGTACATGTCATCTTTTGTCCTGTCTAGTCTTGGTGTAAATAACCTAGATGAAATATCCGAGGCTAACAACGAACCATCTTGGCTAAAAGAATATAGAAAAAACTCGTTTTCAATTTATGGGCAACTTCCACCTGAGGTTTCTCCACTTTATAACAAATATACAGATGCCAATAAAATGGATTCATCACAGGTAACCTTCTCTTTAAGCTCGGACAGTACACTACCTGATTTTGTAAATGACAGACTAACTGAGATTTCAAATAACCCACACATAATTCAGATAGGAACAAACATCTCAAAGATAAGCATACCTTCAGAATTAAAATCAAAGGGCTTGGTTATCTGTTCAATTCAAGACGCCATGCGGGAGCATGAAGATAAGATAAGAAAAACATTTGAAAAAATTGATGCCAACAAAGACAAATACGTGGCACTCAACAATGCATTTTTCAATTCCGGAATTTTTATTTATATTCCACAAAATCTGGTTTTAGAAAAACCAATCCATATAATAACGTCTCTCTCTCTTGATAACTCCTCTGTCATCTCTAGGAATATCGTGATAGGAGATGAAAACAGCAAGGCGGCCATAGTTCAAGAAATTTACGCGCCAAAATCTGCCAAGCAGCAGGCATATCTTGAGGTTCTCGACGTTACTGTTAATCCAAACAGTCATCTTGATCTTGTGACACTTCAAGCTATGGATCAACAAAATGCAGTAAACTTTTCATCAAGGACTGCAAGAATTGCCAAAGATTCCACGATGAGCTGGTATCTTGGATTATTTGGCTCGCATCTTTCAAGATATAAGGTTGACAACTATCTCAACGGAGCAGGCGCGAATGCACATGATACCGAGGTGGTGTTTGGAAACCAGAATCAATCATTTGATCTAGCTTCTAATCTAATACATAATGCCCCCTCTACTATTGGCAGGGTATTGGAAAAATCTGTTCTAAAAGACACTTCCAAGTCTCTCTTTAAGGGAATGATTCGGATTGAAAAAGACGCACACCATTCAGAATCATATCTTGCAGGTCACTCTATCTTGTTAGATAAGGGGGCAAAATCAGATTCTATTCCTGGTCTTGAAATACTAACAAATGATGTAAAGGCAACGCATTCTGCCTCGGTTGCTCAGATGGATGAAGAACAATTATTCTATCTTGCTACTAGATGTTTGAACAAACCAGAAGCACAAAAGATTATAGTGGAAGGGTTTCTTGAACCGCTGTCAAGAAAGATGTCATCCCAGATTCGTGCATGGATTAGTTATCTTATTGAATCAAAATGGCTTGGCAGGGATCTTAAGATCAAAACCGATGAGCAACTCAAAGCAATACTTGAAGTAGAAGAGACAAGATATCGCGAGACGGATATCTTTGAGAGTCATTACAAGTATAGGTGAATGTGTTGTTAGAGTGGGTCAAAGTATGCAATATCAGTGATCTGAAAAGCGGAAATATGATAGATTTCGATTACAAGGAAAAAAAAATTCTCTTAGCAAATTTTAATGGAAAGGTTTACGCGACAGATAGAATCTGTACTCATGCAGATGCGGATCTAACCACTGGAATTTTGACTGAAGATGGAGTTACATGTCCTTTACATCTCTCAACATTTGATCTTGCAACAGGGATACCACAAAATCTTCCAGCTGAGATACCGCTTAAAATCTACAATGTTAAAATAGAACAAAATGAAATCTATGTTGAGGTAGAATAATTTGCAAACAAGTATGATAAATATTGAAGATATTAGAAAAGATTTTCCTATTCTCAAACGTAAAGTTCACAAAGACAAGGCTTTGGTTTATCTTGATAACGCGGCAACCACCCAAAAACCAATCCAAGTAATTGATGCTATAAGCAATTATTATCTAAACTATAACTCGAACATTCACAGAGCAGTTCATGAATTGGCCGAAGAGGCAACATTGGCATATGAGAGCACCAGAGATAAGATTGTAAAATTCATCAACGCAAAAAGTCGTGAAGAGATAATTTTCGTTAGAGGTACGACAGAGGCGATAAATCTGGTCGCTTATTCTTGGGGGAGACAAAATGTTAACAAAGATGACATTGTAGTTACTACAGAATACGAACATCATAGCAATATAGTTCCATGGCAATTATTGACAAAAGAAAAGGGTGCAAAATTAGAGTATGTTGGTGTCGATGACAACGGCGAACTTTTGCTTGATCAACTAGACAAATATTTGGAAACTGGAAGGGTGAAACTTGTTGCATTCAGTCAGATGTCAAATGTTCTTGGTACAATAACTGACTCGGAAGAAATTATCAGGCGTTGTAAGAAAAAAGGGGTTAGAGTGCTAGTTGATGGGGCACAATCTGTTCCACATCTCAAAGTAGATCTACAAAAACTAGACTGTGACTTTTTTGCATTCTCTGCTCATAAGATGTTAGGGCCAACTGGTGTTGGTATACTGTGGGCAAGAAAGGAACTGCTTGAGGGCATGGTTCCGTTTAATGGTGGGGGAGATATGATTCGTGAAGTACACAAGTATGAAACATCATGGAACGATTTGCCGTATAAGTTTGAGGCGGGAACTCCAAATATTGCAGATGTGATTGGGTTTGCCGCTGCTATTGACTATCTTGAAAGAATAGGGATGGATAAGGTACGTGAGCATGAGATGGAGTTAACAAAGTATGCAATTGACAAGATGTCTCAGATAAAAGGAATAAAGCTTTATGGTCCAATGGATGTTGTAAAGCGTGGCGGCGTAATATCATTTAACCTGGGCGACATTCATCCACATGATCTTGCAACAATAATTGATGAAGACGGAGTTGCTATTCGCTCAGGACACCATTGTGCGCAGGTGCTAATGGAAAGGCTTGATGTTTCTGCTACTTCTCGCGCAAGCTTTTATATCTATAATACCAAGGACGAAATAGATGTTTTTATCAAATCACTCTACAGGGCAAAGGAGTTGTTTAAACTTTGAGTAGTGCGGATATTTATCGAGAGATCATACTGGATTATTACAGAAATCCAAGAAACTATGGCAAGATAACAAACCCGGATATTGCACAGAGAGACAGCAATCCGCTTTGCGGTGATGAACTTGAGATGCACCTTAACATAAAGGAAAATAAAGTAGCAGATGTCAAGTTCACAGGAAAAGGATGTGCGATAAGCCAGGCCAGTGCATCAATGCTCACTGAACTTATCATGGGGAAAAACTTTGAAGAAGTGAAGAATCTTTCTAAAGAAGACATATTGGACAATTTGGGTCTGCATGACCTTGGGCCTGCCAGAATAAAATGTGCGCTATTATCACTTAAGGTTCTAAAGTCTGGCCTGTATTCTTATCTCTTGGAGAAATTAAAAGATACCGAGTCTGCCGACAAGATAAAAGAAGAAGCCTCGGGTCTGTATTAAATTGACGACTCAAACAGTGACAATACCTGTGCAGATAAGAAAAGTAATTTTTGAAAAGTTCAACGATCCCAATACCAGGTTCACAAATGATGAAATTTTTGAGTCACTGCAGAGCAACGGGCTTGACAGCTCTCTTACGATAGATGACATGGAGACATACTTTAAACAATTGCATGATGAGGGACTGATAAGGCCTATTGCCCAAAACTTTACCACTCAGTGGTTTAAGATCTTCGATGTTATCGAGAAACATAACTGCAAGTCTTGTAACCAAGAGTTTTACTTGGGAAAACTCGAACCACAAGTATGTCCAAACTCCCAGTGCAAGGCAACTATTTAGATCTGTATCTTATACCTGCCTCTTCCAAGGCCTGAATCATTGGGAGCTTTGCGCCAGTCAAGTACAATACTAACGCCCCTCCAGCAGTACTGATGTGGTTTATCTTCTCTGTCAGACCGTATCTTTTCAGTGCAGCTGTTAGATGACCTCCACTTACTATGGTTGTGGCAAAAGAGTCAGCCACTCCCCTGAGAAGTGACTCTGTCCCAAACTTAAAATTCTCGTTTTCAAAAAATCCGGCAGGACCACTCATAAATACGGTACCGGCCCCTTGTATTGATTTTAGATAATATTCGACCGTCTTTGGACCAAGGTCTAATATGTTATCGCCCTTGACAATCTCACGAACATCCATCTCTGCCCTTTTTCCGTTTCTCTCTACTGCAATGTCAACTGGGACAGAAAAGACATCGGGGTACTCTCCTATGAGAGAATGAGCCTTTTGCACAACCTCTTCTTCTCTTTTTATCCCTAGTGGAAACTTGATTCTTCCCTGTGCCCTTAGAAACACATTTGCTATTACGCCGGTAAGCAGTACTTGATCAGCCCGTCCATTTTGAATCAATTCCTTTATCGCCTCAAGTCTGTCAACCACCTTTGATCCTCCAAGGACTAGAACATGAGGTCCTTTTGTAATTGTCATTATCTCATCGAGCTTTCTTACCTCACGTTCTACTAGCCTTCCAGCACATGATGGAAGGACATGTGCAAATCCTATAATTGATGGATGTGATCGGTGCGAACTTGGAAAAGAATCCAGGACACAAAGATCAAACAATTTGGAGAGCCGGCTTACCATGATAGTCTGAGATGCATCGGAAGGTGAGAACTCGTAATTCTCTTCGGCACAAAGCCTCAAGTTATCAAGCAATATTATGTCACCGTTTTTCATATTTTTAATTTCGCGTTGTGCCTCTGATCCTATTATGTCTTCAACATATTTTATCTTACGGCCCAGTATTTGCTCAAGAACTTTGGCATGATTTTCCATCCCGGTGTAATCCTTGTTGCCGACTCTTCCTTGATGTGATGCAATTACAACCTTTGCTCCCTCCAAGTCTTTGAGGGACTCTGTGGACTCTTTGATCCTGCTTGTCTCGATTATTTTCATGCTGGCAGGATCTATTGGACAGTTCATGTCTACACGCAAAAAGACGGTCTTGCCTTTAGTATCAAAATCATCTAGAGTAAGTATTCTCACGGCGATCCTTTCTTGGGGTTGGTTAAAATCTTTTAGAAAGTTGTCAATGACGCACTAACATTGTTCTAGGATCATTTTCCAACTTGACAATATGGCAACAACCATGTATCACCCTTGTCTTGGATCCTAAAAAGATGGCTTTAACAGTAAACCATGAAGACCTTTCCCATCTCGTTCACAACCTCCTCTTACCTTTGAACAATGGAGTATTGCAATCGACTAGCAAATCCAAGTTATCTTTGATCTCGGATATGTCTCTCTTAACCGCTGTCAGATGCTATGCAGTTGTACTAGACAGGCTAGCACTTTGGTGTAACCGCCTTCCTAGATAAAATACCCTAGTAATAATTGCCATCTCGACAGGCGCAATACACCACAAGCAGACTAGCATGATCTTCTTTCTTCTCGGTGGCATGGTCATAATGTGTCTGTAACATTGTGATACATACTTCATTTCTTATACCTATATTATCCGTCCCTTCTCTTAAGGTTATACTCAAAAATTATTCTAGCAAATCTGTGTGCTTTCGCTGATTAATTCCAATTAATTTCTATTAGCGGATGTGAATTATTCCAGATCGACAGCAATAGGAATGCAATTCATAACGAAAAATGACCTTTTAACATGGTAAATTTTGATATTTTCAGAAGATCGGTTCTAAGGTCATCATACCATCTGTGTTATTTTCTTCAATACATCATTTTCCACATGTCTTGTCCAAATCATCTCTGGAATGTCAACTGCTAGAAATAGCATCGATAAGAGTAATGCCTCTGCTGCTGCAACGGCAATATTTTGTATCCACTTGCCAATTCCGATATGTATGGCAAAGTTGTTTGAATCCCCGCTTATCATTATCGTAAATGCTCTGTCTGCAGTAATGATATCTCTGAGAATGCCGGCTTTTTTTGCCTGAATGACTGTTCCTACTGGCGAATTAGACGTCATCTGCGTTTTATATCCGTCACCTTCTAACATTGTGACTATTTGTTGTGCTAGCTGGTTCAAATCCTTGTTCTTGTTTTCAAACCTGACTATTTTTTCAGATATCATGTAAAACAGAAAAACGTGAGTTGTTCTAGTAATTAAACTATCTTTCTCTTCTCATCTCTGATATCTATGTCATCTTTTCATCTGAAATGTCAGAAAAAATAGGCATGAGATATGGCAAAAGATGCGTTTGTTAATAATTACCTATATTCCGCAATAAGGCGATCTTGATCTTTTTTGGCGCAAAAAATTAGATTCCTTTGTTGATCTTAACATGCACTCGTGCCTGAGGAGCGTTATCATCTTATTTCTGTATGCCTAAGTAGGTCGTGCCGCTTGACAATTTGAGCAGTGGTCATGACCCTTGAGCGTATAGTAGCCGCACTTGAAACACAGCCAATCTTTTTCTTCTTCTGCTGTTACAACGCTAGGGGTTGGTTTTGCTGCAGTCTCAAACCTGTCTGCCCACTGTTGCCTTTCCTCATATTGTACAGGTCCCCATGGAGCATCAGGTTTTCTATTCTTTTCGCTCTTCAGCTTTCTGTTACTCCATACTAATACGAATACTGCTATGACTCCACCAAATACCGCCATGCCGTACATCGTAAGGGTTGATACTCCACCTGCAGTTGTATTTGACACATTGGCAGCTGCAGTCGGCGAGGTTGTAAATGCGGGTGCTCCTCCTACATTATATGCTTGTGCCTGACCCTCTACATCAAATGTCCCGGAAGCCGCTTGATCTATTGTGCGAATGTGATATGTGGTATCGCTAGTAAAGTCGGCATCTCCTTGTTTTGCAGCCATGGATCCTGACTGTATATTGCTGACTCCTGTTGAAAAAGTAGTCACTGCTACCTTTGTCCCTTTGTACTGTAATGCAGCCGCTCCGCTAACGATATAGGAAGGATCAAAGAGGTGATCCCAGCTTGCTAATGGCTGTTGTGTGAATAGAGTACTTGCATCAAGAAGATTTACTTCAAGTAATTTCGCAGCATCGGTTCCCTTTACAGCATTATACAAAACAGGCAATTCTTTTTGAATGAGATTGATTGGATAGTTAATCTCTAGGTTGCCATAAGTCGGAGTAGACAGAGTGACATCCTGGTTTAAGTTAAAGTCTGCCCATGATGCATCCAAGATGAACGGAGTACCACCTCCTCCAACAGCAGAATTTACCATGGTGGTGCCCTTGTACAAGACATATCCAGTTATTGTAGGCATCACATGAACAAAGTAAGTAATTGAGGCTTGATCTGGACCCCCGCTAATCTGTGCGATATAATTGACTACGAGATTTGTTACTGTGACTGAACTTTTTTGATCTTTTATGGCACGATCTAGCGTCTGCATAAATTTAGCAACACTTGTATTGTTAGTAGAATCGGCTGTAAACGATATGGTCATATTCTTGCCATTTAACTCATTCTTTAAATTTCCACCATTCTTGTAATCTATGAATACCACCTTCGTGAATTTGAAACTTGGAGTAATGGGATTGCCAGATATTGGCATGTATGCAGTAAAATCTGTAGTGGCCCAAACAGGCAAGATCGTTCCACATATAAGCAAACTGCTCGCTATGCAAGCCAAGAAAAGTCTAGTCATAGTATGTATGGATGTAAGGCTGGTATTATATCTTGACTTGCATGTCAACTATCTTTTTATTATGTTCTTGGGATCATGTCTTGTATTCTCAAATTAGATGCTTTTTGTACAATGAAACACCTTCTGTCTAATTTACACATTATACCAACTGGTAAAGATCAAGCCGAACATCAAAATATTAACATTAGAAGTTATGCAATTGAATTATCATTTTAAAATAACCTCAAACAATGCTACTTTCTGGTAATATCTTCAACAAATATTAAATTTTTATCGGATTTTTTACATAGTTTGTTTGAACTGCGTAACTCCTAAACGTGTCACAAAACTGGGACGATAATGTGTTAGCATTTTTAAGAAATGGTACCCTATAATGGAGTGAACTAAAATCTCCCGTTGGCTGGACACGTAGGGAATGAGATTATAGTTCTAGTCACCGTGTTCAGCCTTTCATGGTTGTATCTGTTAAAGGCGATGCTTAAATTTGTACATCTTGGTCGTGTCAAAATACTAGTCAATCAACGGATAATGCAAATTTTCTGGAATGATTGATGGCATTTTAATATGGTTTTGGTTTCGATCAAATACATGCACATCAATACAAGAGGGGCTTTCTTTGCAAAAATGGCTTTTTGATGTAAGAAGCAGAACATTTTTCCTTCTGATGTTGTCATTTTTGGTGCTTGCATACTTGGCAGGTGCGAAAATTCTGGTCCATCAGGATAACCTCTTTGAAAACTCACTGCAAAAACTAGCGGGAAACACTACTGTAGATCTAACCATGCAGGTCTTTTCTGAGATTGGCTGGGTTTTGTATCCGATATTAGTTGCCATAATACTTTTTATAATGAAAAGCACCCGGAGGCTTGGCCTCATACTCCTTCTTGCGTTGTTAATAGGGACCATGGCCGCGGCATACCTTCGTTGCTACACTGGATATGAAAAACCAGATCTAAAGTTCTTGGGTGCAAATCTGCCGCTGGAATCTGGGGCAGATGTGGGGGTTCCATGCCAGATAGATGGTACGTTCCCTGCTGGTCATACCGTACGGACAACAATATTTGCATTCATTATAGGATATGCATTATCAAGAAGATTTCCTAGGGGCTGGTACTTGGTATGGCTATATCCAATCCTTGTTTCAATTAGCAGGCTGTATCTGTTGCAGGAATATCCAACAACAGTCATTGGTGGAGCAGTGCTTGGTATTTTACTGGCAGATATCATGTCAAAAAAACTCAAGATCGAACTTATCTTCGATAAATCAAAAACCTAGATCAGTTAAGACTTGAGATCTTATCAATACCATGGCAAAATGATCATTATCATGACTGTAGATCCAGTATCTTATGTCACGCTCTTGTTTTGTCCTTCGTAGGCCAAGATTAAGCTCATTCATAATTGTAAACCCGATTTTTTTTGCCACGTCTTTGTCTTTGGTCATGATAACTCTAAATCCACCTTTTTGCGCTGAAAACCCCAACTTGACCATCTCATCTGCAATCTCAGGTGCCCTTCTTTCATTGTCAATCTCAAATGTTTTGGAAATGGGTATCTGTGATGGATGAAATTCCATGCATTTTACTTGTTGGTGCTACATAAAATCACTTGCTCCATCTCTGCTTATGTTTGAAATTTTACGAAAAAATCCGGGAAATATGTAAAAAAATTAACTCTTATGTCAAATCCTGATCATAACAAAAACTTAATCGATTACAAAGGCTCTAAATCACATGGTATCCTTGGAGGCATTAACCAAATCATATAAAATAAAGAAGATTGAGATTGCAAAATTACGAAGAAAGGGCGAGAACGCTCTAAAAGAGGTAATCTCAAAGAAAAGGAGGTCATCATCAGGGCTTTCATCTTTAGCAAGAAAAAACGAATTTTTAGGCAGGCAGATTGGGCATGTGGCACAGCTGCTGAATCAACATATGGCACAAAAGGAGAGCATCTCTAGGCTCAAGATTGCAGCTGAAGAGCGATTAAGGCATGAACAAGATGCACAAGATAGTGCTAAACAACAAAGCGAGTATGGCGGACCAGAAGAAAAGGCATCTGCGCAGGAAAGGTTGAAATTCATTGGCGAAAAGATAGTTGAATTACACGCGCAATTAAAGGATCGTGAACTGACAGAGGCCAGACTTGTCAAACAGATTGAAGATTTACAAAAGGAAAAAGCAAAACTTGATTCACAATTAAGAAAGCAAGCTCACATCAAACCTGGATTGCTTGAACAGCTAAAGTCCAGCGAGAAAGCAGAGTTAATACTGCGACCAAGAGTTCAATCTTTGATTAAAAGAGATGTCCAAACAACCAAGATGTTGCAATCCCTGGAGAAGAGATTGAAAGAGATCGTATCTAGGAGGAGAAAAACAAGAGCAAAGACACGAACTAAAAAGGCAACAAGAAAAAAGGTAGTAAAGACAGCAAAGAGAAAAATTACAAAAAGAAAAGCAAAAGCGCGAAGATCAAAATCAAAACTAAGGTAATCTCCAGCTTCATTAATATTAAAAATCAAGTTTACGGTTAATCTAACAAAACTAATAATGTTTTTTTGCTTTGTTGAACAATGAATCTAGTTGTTAATTTTATGATTTTTGATATCTTGTATGACTCAGTTGATGATTCGTGGTAGACAATATTGAAAAATTTACAATAATCATGACGAATTTTGGAGTTAGTTGACAAGGCAGTTTTTTAGGTCTTTCATACTTGGTTTAGAATCTATATCTGTAAAACATCTGAAAAAAGAACCTAAAATGAGTCTTGAGTGAAACACCAGAAATAAAATTAACCTGTCAGAAAAACTAGAACAAATCTAGAATGATGTCTTTGGTATGATCTTGGTTATTGTAATTGCGGAGATTAGTGCAATTACAAATACCAGTACTGCAATTGGACCAAATTCTGGAACGCTTGGAATTACTTTGGAAATTGAAGTAATAGTTATGGTATGTGTGGAAAAGTGAGGAATTGAGATGAGAATCTGCGCACCGCTTTGTGTGACAAGTATGGCAAAATGAGGCTGGCCAGATGCAACAGGGTGTAATACTTCAGTTATATTTGCAGCAGGATCTATTGGGTTTCCATCGTACATTATGTGCAAGTATTTTATATTTCCAACATCAATTGTAGTGCTATTGAGATTTATCAGTATAACTTTAGGGCCGCTTTGACTTGATGCACTGACAGTCATATTAACAGCATCATTGGTGGCATTTTCAACCTTTACAACTACATTATTATCAATAGATTTTTCAGATACATTTCCTGCTCCAATATCAACCTGTGCTGCTATTGTCTCATTTGCTTTTGCCTCTGCTATGTCTGATGCATCTTGTTCTGTTGCATGGTGTGTGGCATTGAGATTATTGTTCTCGTTTTCAATTTCCGCAGATGGTGTTTGCTGATTTTCTCCTTGGTATCTAGATTCTCTCTTATTTGTATTTTTTACCTCATTTTCTGTCTGGTTTTGATTCTCATTTACAGCCTGATGTTCAGATTGTGTCTGATTACTGTCTTGATTAAATTGCAGAACGCTGTTTTCTGATTGGTGTTTTTGACCGTCTCCACTTTCTGGTTGTTGATTATCCTCTCCAGAATCTGCAAATGCGATACCAACCATGCTGGTACTGGAATTGATAAACTTTGTAATGGCAAGAGTACTATCAGGTTTCTGTAAACTAATTGAGGTAGTAGAAAAAACCAAAATTACAGTCAAGAGAAGAGAGATGCTTGCGGTTTTGTTACTTGTTATATTAGATCGATCTAGCACCAGTATTTAAAAATTGCATAGAAAGATTCTGTCGGGTTATTGAATGGTGGCTAATAATAAATATCAGAAAAGGAGAAGAATTGTAAATTGGCTATAAAATCAATCAAACAATCGTACAACAATCATGACCTTTTACCACTAATGGAAACATTTCGAGAAATGGTAAATCATTGCATTAGGATAGGTCTTGAAAACAACTGTTCTACGTTAAGAAAATTATCACTGCTTTCCTACCGAGTAGGTTTTGCCATCCTAGAGGGCTTTCAAATGAAGTGATGAAAGGGAACGTGGAATACGTACAGCCACTAATCCTTGGAGTGGATGGAAGCAAGTTGGTCTGTCGAAATGTTTAACCCTTCGATAATCCGACAGAACCACTAATACTATACTCTCAACAGGAGATCAAATAAAATCTGTCCGGCAATCCTATGTTCCAGATCAGTACCATTCTCAATGATAAAAATGGTAGAACCGGTTTTATTATAACCTGTATATTGACTATGTAATGAAATCATACTCATACATAATGGTGGCGCTTGTTGTACTTGCCACAAGTGCGCCAACAGTAGCTCTTGCGCAATATGAAAAAGAAGGAAGTGATCAAGGAAGCATGATGATCTTAGAAATTTTCAGTTTGACATTATACATTACCATATTTGCAATACTTGGCGTAGTTGGATATTCAATTTGGCGAGTATATAAAATAAGAAGAAAGATTATGAAGAGATCGGTATAATCTTTGAGAATTTTTTCTACCAATTCATATTTGAAAATACCGATAATAATGGTACTCGTGTTTATTCCATCTATAGCTTATGCTGATGATGGCGGCCAAGGACTTGGTACAGCTATCGCTCTTGGCTGGTTAGCCATTGGATGCGGAACAGCAGCAAATCTTTCGCTAGTCATATTCAAAATGGTAAGGAAGGTTCCTACCATGAGATTAATTGGGGGTTCTGGCACCTCACAAAGTTTGACATCCATGTACACACCAGTATTGAATTTTCATATCATGTTAAATTCGGTAGGATTCTTTGCAGGTTTATCTCATGGGTTTATGCTACTCCGAGGACTGGACTATATCTCACTTTCGTTGGTCATAGTAATGACTATTTCAATGATTAGTGGCATAATGCTCAGATTCTCGTCTGGTAAAAATTTGAAATTTTTCAGCAGACTAGTTCATGGTCAAGTCATTCTTGCGGCATTACTTGTAACACTTGTTATTTTACATGTGATTACAAGATGGGATTATGGGATTATCATGAATTACATATAACCACACTACATGATTGGCAAAAAACCGAACAGCCTTTTTCTACCTATATTCAGCAATAAGCAAATTGAATATTCTGGCCATATGTTTTACGGCCTAAAATAACGCTCCTCAGGCACAAGTGCATGTTAAGATCAACAAAGGAATCTAATTTTTTGCGCCAAAAAAGATCAAGATCGCCTTATTGCGGAATATGAGTTATGAAAAAGGTTCTCGCTACTACCGGAGGCGGGTCTTTACAGAACTTTAACCCTTGGATTAGGCCAACAAAAGACTGCACACTTTAATTTGATAAGGTGTGGAGTTAGTATCTGGGAATTATTCTTGGACCAGTTTTTGCAGAAATAATTACTAGTGTGGATATTGCTATTGTGAGAACTATGGCAGCTACGGGGCCAAACTCAGGAGTTGCCTGGGTGCTCATCTTGTCTATGTACGGAGAAAACACTGATGCTGGCTGGGCGCCTACTATCTCTTGCATTGTGCCAGCAGGGCCAATTATAAAAAATGTTGGAGTACCTTGAACTCCTTTTGATAGACCCACTTCCCTATTGTACGATACCCTGTCTGAATATTTTCCAGAATCAAGGCATGTATTGAATTGATTTGTGTCAAGACCAAGCGACGCTGCATATGACTTGAGGTTGCTTGTACTTGCCCAGCCTGTTTGTATTCCGCCTTGATGCTGGTACAGATAGTCATGATATTCCCAGTATTTTCCTTGATCGCCTGCACAATAGGAGGATTCTGCCGCTGCAATGGAATCTGCGCCTGCCCATGGAAAGTCTACAAAGTATAACTTGGCTTTGTTTGTATCAATGTAATTTGTTTTGATGATAGGTTCCTGATTCTTAAACCATGCATCACACTCTGGACATTGATAATCCCCAAACTCTACTATGGTAACTGGGGCATTCTGAGAACCTAGTGCTGGAGATGCCATTGACAGGTCAATAATTCTGCCTGACATCATGATTCCACCTTTCATGGAACCGTTTCCCCATCCGGACATGTTATTGCTCATCATGGAACCGTCTGACATGTTATTTTCATTCATCATGGAACCATTGTTTCCTAAACCCGATATCTGACTAGTACTCATTGCATTATCATGCACTGACATGGAATTATTACCTTGCATGGAATCAGCATAAGCATAAGAGAAACCTGTGATAATAAAGACTGAAGCAAACAGTAGTGACTTTACGCTAATCTTCATTGCTATGGTCTTGTGGATTTTTATGATTTAACCTTTGTTCCAAATGTCCACCTTTTCTAAAAACTATTCTGGAAGATGTAACACAATTTGGAAATATCGTTAAATAATTATCATGACCTTATATGAAATGAAGTGCACAAAGAAGCATTACGTCTAGTGTTTTCACACAAGCTGTATCTTGTCTTGTCCGTATCTATCTTCGGCGTTCTCTTGATATCTCTTTCAATAATTTCAGAGTTTATCTTCTTTACACCTATCTTTCTTTTCTATGTCCCTGTATATGAGATTACAGATTTCTCATTGATTGTAATTGTTGCAGCGTTATCTGGAGTGGTCATAAGCCTTAGCATTTACAGGATTCGCATGCTTGGGAGCAGCGTGAGAAGATCAGGAACTGGATTCTTGGGATCTATTATAGGGGCCAGTGCTGGTGCATGTAGCTGTGGTTCAATAGGCTTTGCGGTAGTGTCTGTATTTGGAGCAGCAGGTGGAACACTTACAGCATTTCTGACTAATTACGAGATTCCGTTACGTCTAGTTTCCATCGCTATCTTGGGATATACGTACTATGTTTCTGTGAAGGGAATAACTACCAAGTGCAAGATTACAAAGTGATAATCCATTTCAATATATTTTCCTGAACTGTTCAACTCCCACATCATTCAAACGATTTGATGTAAGAGTAAAGAAACAATATCAAAAGAAGTTAGGAAACAGACGTTCAAGAAGAATACAACAATTCCTACATAAAATATCAAAAGACATTGTTCAACGTGCAGTAAAATCAAAAAGCATGATAGTATTCGAGGATCTAAAAGGAATTCGCAAACTGTACAGAAAAGGAAACGGTCAGGGCAACAAGTACAGGCGAAGACTGAACAGTTGGTCTTTCTATGAGTTCCAGAGACAGGTAGAATACAAGGCTTCATGGAACGGTGTTCCCGTAAAATACATAGATCCTAAACGCACAAGCCAACTCTGTCCAATATGCGGAGATAGACTCCAAGAGGACAGGTTTCACAGACGTAAATTGTTGTGCAATAATTGTAAGAAATCAATGGACAGGGATGCGATTGCATCAATGAACATTGCTTGCAAGGGGTGGAGTAGGTTTTGCCATCCTAGAGGGCTTTCAGATGAAGTGATGAAAGGGAACGTGGAATACGTACAGCCACTAATCCTTGGAGTGGATGGAAGCAAGTTGGTCTGTCGAAATGTTTAACCCTTCGATAATCCGACAGAACCCACGCAACAAAATCTTAAGATAGGTTTTTAATAGCTACATGTCTTGTCTTGCTTGGATTGAAACGTAAATACGTCATCATAATCATCTTTGCCATAGTTGTCTCCATCGTAGGCGTATATGGATACTTCAACTATTTTGGACCACAAACAGTAATGCAGACCAAATCTGGTCCTGATTGCAGACAGGGAAATGTCTTGGCTGGAACAGGCAGGCAAGCTAGGTTTCTTGTTTTATCCACTTGTGAAAAAGCCGTGGGGGTAGTACACAACATGACAGGCCAGAGACAGGATGACGGGGATTACCAGTTCAATATAGATGTGGATGAGCCATACAAGAGACTGCTAAATGGCAACAACATAAAACAAGTAAATGGAATGTTGGTAGTCGAGATTATACCAAAGGATCAAAACAATCCCAATGTTGCAATACCAAAGAACGGAGACAGAATCGAGGTTTACGGTGCATGGGTTACAGACAGGCCTCATGGATGGAACGAGATTCATCCTGCATGGAATGTTACGATCATAAAATAGATTCAAAGGCGCAGGCATGTGTTTGAGTTAATCGTATTTTTCACTTCATTCAAGTATATCTTTGTCGAAGGTGGGGAACAAGTTCTTGCTCTGGGACTGGGATTGTTGTTCTTCAGCGGTACAATGTTTAAGGAATTTTTTGAGGACGTGCATCCTTGTATGTGTATGACACAAGAAAAACATGCAATCCGATGAAATATGATTTTTCATGATTACGTTCTGAAATATTGAGGCAAATGTGCTTCAAAAAGGTATAAACAGTTACGGTTACAGTTAAAACCGCTTACAGGATATAATACTAAATGGAAAAATTCAGTGATGGCAAGAGATTTGAAATCTCTACAGGGTCTTGATTTTATGGATGCTGAAAAGAAAATCAGACTGATTCTTGGTAAGAATCTTGCCAGAGTTGCGGTATCACTTGTATTGATAATAATTTATGGTAGCTTTTCAGAATACTACTTTGAACATGGGGTCCAGGGGTCAGGAATTAAAACCCTTTTTGACAGCCTGTGGTTTGTCGTACAAACCATCACGACAGTAGGTTACGGGGATACTCCTGTAGTAACTTTTCTTGGAAAGATTAATGCCATTGCCTTTATGCTTGTTGGAATAGGGATACTGGGATTCTTTACGGCAAGTGCTGCCTCTAGTTTTATACAGTACTCGATGGGAAGAAAAGCAGGAGAGAAGACTCTGAAGATGAGAGGGCATGTGATAATATGTAACTGGAATTCGCTTACCGAGGAGATAACCCGGGTTTTGATGAAAGGCAAGACAAGGGTTATTCTTCTGTCACCACTTGAAAAGTGCCCCATTGATGATCTTGATTTTGTTAACGGAACATGCATGCACATTGAAGACTTGGAGAAAGTAAGCGCAAAAGACGCTGAATCTGTCATTATAATGGCTGAAAAACTTGGAGACAAAGAGCTGGCAAGTGCGATTGACGCAAAGACCATTCTTGGTATCATGAATGTAAGGAAAATGAATCCCAAGGCACACATAGTTGCAGAACTGTTCAAATCTGACAGCGTAGAGAATGCGCGCCTTGCAGGAGTAGACGAGGCTGTAGTTCAAGGAGAAATATCGGCAAAACTCTTGGCGCGTGCTGCTCTATATCCGGGCACGATAGATATAATGAAAACCATATTGGCTGCAAACTCCGACCAACAAATATTTGAAGACACAATTCCAACAAGCATGACTGGCAAAAGATACGAAGAACTTCTTGCATATCTTCTCCAAAGAGGCGGCATAGCAATAGCACTTAGACGCTCAGGCAATCTCATCATAAATCCTCCAAAAAATGAGACGATAGGAAATGACTACATGGTGTATATAGCAAAAGAGAGGATGAAATTCTGAAAATGCATGTATGTGTTACACATTTTCAGTGCAATGCAACGGTATGCGGTATAACTAAGACAATATGATTTACGGTATATGTAATAACGGATATGGTTGATCTCAAGATTACACCTGGCACCTATTGGAAATATGGAGAGTTTGGAAATGTTTGGAATACATACAATCTTGATTTATAGATACTCATGTAACGCTTGACAAAATATTATCGCTGGTAGATTTTAATTTTGTGACAGATCCGTCAAACGAGTTTTTGGAAGGACATTATTAATGATTTTATTTTCATTGCAAGTGAAATTGGACCTACCTGAGACTGGTACACTACAAGCAGAAAAGAATCCTCCATTGGAAATGACAGCACGGAAAGGTTATCTCTTGATGTAAATGTGTAATTGACTTTTCCAAATTGGTCATCAAAATCTCTACCCAGGGAGATCTCAAGTGCATGTGACATGAAAAACATCTCATGTTTTTCTTTTGTGCGATTCAAACCGAGTCTGCTTGCTTCTTCCACAGGCCTTCCATTTTTACCAATGACAGTAACTGTCTGTATGCTATTATCGATGTTCAAGATTTGATTGCACAACTCGTCTAGATTGAGACAGTGTCTGCTTTGTGACATGATGCTATACTGGCGCCAATTTATTTAATGCATGCTAAACCTTGTTACTGTTACAGTGAATCAAAAAATTACAGACTAGGAGAAATTAGAAAAGAAATCCGAGAAACTTGAAATGCTAGATCGGGAGAAATTGGCACTTTACAGAAGGCAGAGATCAGCCTACTCCGGTCTCAGAAAAGCCGATTCTTTTCTAGGTCTCACATGTTATAGAACCATTTGGGGTGTTTCTTTATATGGGTATTAAGAAATACTGAATTTTTAAGATAAAAAATTTAGTGGTTTTTGACTTGGCTGGATTGATTTGCCATATCAAGAACATTTTTTCTGCCAGCAAAAGATCCTATAAACACAAGAGCGGCAGTAGCTACCCACAGACCTATTAGAGTCATGTCGTAAATATTGTCCCGATCAACAGCTATATTGATGGCAAGACCGGCTATTGCAACTGCACCGGCTGCTATGACAAGCCACTTATTCATGCATATGGTTGGGCATGATTGCTTATAATGCCGATCTAACGGTAAATCTTTATCCCGTACACATGCGGGATGAACTAGTTTTGGGATAGCACTGTATTTCATGAGAGTATCTGAAAAATTAACACGAACTTTGTTAATCGATGTATAATAGCTAGAATGAAAATTAAAAAATATGTTTGGTCAATCAATGGGCGAAGATGTAGTTAGTGTTTTTGTTTATATAGCAATAGGATCAGCAGTCTTGACCATTGCGGCAATCTGCTTATTGGTTATCCCGTCAACCATAAAAGAGATCAAATTGAAAGGCAAGTCATCTACTAGTGAACAAAAAAAATAGCTGCCATGTTGTGTCTTACCAAAAATGGTGTACTGGTAAAATGTCATGCCTTCTTACCGCGCTAGTTCTTACCATTAATTGAAAAGATACACAGTTCTGTCAGACAAACCTTGGGTTAAGCTGACCTTAAATTCGGGATGATGAGCCAAAGATATTGTGGCAAGTACCAAGTTGATGCTTCTTTTTGGGATAATAATAGTAGCTGCAGTTGTGGGAGTAGCATGGCCAGTTTTTATAAATCTGCATCTTAATATAGCGCCAATAAATGCAAGCCAGTGGCATATAGGAAAAGGTTCACAGTATTATCCCAACATGACATACATGGTAGATTATAACGGTACAAAATTCCAGACAGATATTGTCTTTCAGCCAAAAAATGATAGCATGCAAACAATGCTTGTTTTAATAAAACCAGATAACGGAACAAGTACAATAACTCAGACAGTACCAATAGGAGACGTATACTTTTTCACCAACGTGACCCCAAAAGCCAGGCCTTACTTTGACATACTGGACAACACAATATTTGCGATGAACTGGTATGCTACATCTGACAAGTATCTGGTAAAGGGTGCTTCATGGGGAGACGTCTACCTAGGACAACTACACAAACACATGAGGGTAAGGGACTGTACCAATACCACACTTCCCTTTGGAACCCTTGATACGTACGTGTTATCATACATGGAACTAAATGGAAAAGACAATACGGTGTGGATTGCCGACAATCTTCCGCTACCAGTCAAGTCCCAGTATTATTATCCTGATCAGAATCTGGGGTACTCTTACGAGTTGGTCTCCCTTAAAGCTCCGCTGACACCGCTTTTAGCCTGTCAAGGTTGATCTTGTTTGCAATTAATCGATGTTTCCAGTTTGAAGATCTAACCGCATGCATGCCTTAACATTTTCGCGCTGTAACGTGGAAATAATTTGAGGATTACCAGAAGAGAGCAGAGTTAAGATGAAGCAGGACGCTTTCTAGACTTGAAATAAATGACAATACCACCTCCCACCGCAGCTGCCGCTATTCCGCCAAACATCAGAATGTCATTAGTAGTTTGAAACGAGGGATTGTGTACAAATACACTAAACGGCGCATCAATTAGTACGCCATTAGGTTCTAGGTGTAAAAGTATTCTGTAAAGCCCAGAGCTTGGGAAAAAATACTGGACAGAAAAATTTCCGTTTGTAACATTGATTGGGTTGAACTGGTAGTACTGCGAACCTGTAAATGTAAGATTAGAACTTGGAGTAAATTCCGTAACATGTGCAATAAAATTTTTTATTGGCATGCCATCGAGGTGTTGTACGCTAAATTCAAGCATTGTATAATTTGATATCGTAGGTCTGTTAGGATCAGTTGTGAACTCAATTTTGACATCATATTTTTTATTTTCAAATACCTGCAAATTGGTTCCATTATTTGTCAATTCGTTTTGTTGTTGCGATTGAACTTGGGCATGAACAATAGATACAGGACACGTTGACAATAAAATCATACTAAAAAATAAAATTACAACTATATTGTATACACAAAGATTAATCCTTCTTCCAAGATATGCTTTCATCCTGATTACAATCGCACCATGTTAATATATTAAGTATTTTACAAATACACATTAACCCGTATATGGAGGGTTGGGCATTCCTTTCTAAAAAGAATCCAGCCCATTTGGATCGTTTTTCTTGTGCGCCCTGATAAGATGGACTTCCAGGCCTTCTGTTGAAAAAAACTCCAAGTCGCATTCCTTGCATTTACGGGACATGCAAACACTTTTTCTCGTTTGAATTTAACAGATTCGATCAAAAGAGTAGAACGTCAGAGATAAAAACTCTAACACACCAGTACGACCAAACTACTACTATGGTCAAGATCTTTGCGCTGCTCAATTGTGTACTCTGTCTCCTTCTTTTTTGGTACCAAGAGTAGTTCCACACTGCATGTGATCTGAGACTTGAGGCGACAGAACGATTCAGTCTTTCCATGTAATTTGACAAGGCTTTATGGTTGCGCTGAACTGCAAGATAAGCCTCACCTGCTCCTCTGTCTTATCGTGCACAAAGGCATGGTTGACATCTTCTGTCCAAAAGATCTAAAGACCTTCTGATAATCCAATCATGCACAATGAATTTGGATGCAATAAAAGAGATTTGTAATTCCTTAAACGATATATCATGATTTGGAATCATGTCTTTACCACTTGTAATTGCAGTGACAATAATTGTAGTCATTGGCGTTGCAATGATACTGTATGTCGAGAGTCAAAACATGTCCTATATGCAAAAGGCAAACATGATTGATACCATCCATAACAACAAAGAAAAAGAGATTGTAGTTGCTTCCTACACTGGAAATACACTTGACATAAAGAATCCTGAAAATAATCCAATTGATATCTCAAGTACATCAGGATCTTAGACGACCAAGGAAATCTCATAAAGGGAATTCCTTATGATGCTCAGATAAGACCGTTTACCAACGAGACATTCGATCTCAATGGAATCATTCCGGCGCAATATCTAAAATGACTATTCTTTGGATGCGGTAAACCATTCCATCCAAAGATCATATTTATATCATAATATATTCATACTATATTATGACAAAACAGAGGCGTACGATAGGCATTTCTGCAGAACTGGATGGCGTGATAGGCTTGCTTGCAACTCGCAAGAAGATGAACTATTCAGAGTATGTGGAATCCAGATTAAAGCTGGTCCCAGAGATTCTAAATGAACTTCAAAAACTCCAGAGTATGCCAGAGGATGTATCACCTATGATCAAAGGCAGTCTAAAGGATGCACTCAAGATCACAGATGACATTGAAGCAGAGCAGAACAATCTTGTAGCATAGAACTAGGCCAATTTCTTTTCCATCTCTGTTAGAGTACCGTAGACTGGGTCTGTTATGTCATGAAAAAACGTAACAGCATTGTATGGAACATAAAAGAGCTAAAGACCTCAGCCAGTCTCTTGCGACATTCCGGACAAAAACTAGAATTCAAAGCTAGTCATTAGTTGGACTCTTTTTTTTAGAGTTTCTGTACTTCTTTTGTAAGGCAAAAGACTCGGTATTTTCTATCATTTTTCCAAGCACTTTCTTGGTTGTCTCTATATCCTGAGCCGGAATGTTCCTGTACGCTATCTTTCTTAGGTTTAGGATGGAATCTACTACTGAATCCACAATTGACTCTGACTTTTTTGTGACAAAGATTCTGTTGTTACGCCTGTCTTTGGGGTCTGGCTTTCTTGTAACAAACCTGTCTTGTTCCAGTCTGTCAATGACTGGTACCAGCGAAGAGGTATCGAGTGATAGAAAATCTGCCAATTCCTTCTGGCTAAGACCATTGCGGATGGCTAGTGCTATGACAACCTTCCACTTGGTTCCTGACAGACCAGATGTATGCAAAAGCTCTGCGTCGAGGGCCTTTTCAAGCGCCTTGGAGGCGTTTCTTGATATGAAAGCTACGCTATTCTTATAATCTAGGCTCTTTAGTTTGTCTCTCAATGAGTGGATATCAAATCATTGGAGTTATAACCTTTGGGGTTTTTGGTATCAAGAACAATGTTACTGAACAATGTGTCACAATTTTTTATTTATTCCACATCGAAGATGAGGCAATATGAAGACAAAATTCTTAATTCCACTTTTGCTTTGTGCAGTTTTGATTTTTCCACAATATGCATTTCAGGATTCTTTTGCTGACAATTCCAATAGCGTGTCATCTGGTGCAAATAATGCAAACATAACCGCTCCAGTACAAGCAACCGCTCCAGTACAAGCAACCGCTCCAGTACAAGCAACCGCTCCAGTACAAGCAACCGCATCGGTAACATCGCAATCCTCGTCTGACAGCGTAACGTCAGATACAGGATCATCCGGTACTTCAAATTCTTCAAATGTTAATAATCAATCTTCCAGTTCCGGAACAATCAAGACATCCACCATTACGTCTAACACAACATCGGATACTACTCAACCAATCTCCGGTATGACTCCACCAGCATCTTCTACGACAGGAACCACTCCAGTTGCTTTGAATACTATTATGAGTCCTCCAATTTTGATTAAAAGTTCCTCTGGCACCATTGTGGATCCAATAAATCAAAGTAATTCACAAACTGCATCGCTTTCTCAATCTGGTACGACAAGAGAAATCTCTACAACCCCAGCCGCACAAACAAATTCCACCGCAACTCCAACTCAAACCACTACAACCCCAACTACCACTCAACCAGTTTCTACTAGTACAGCTCAAGCAAGCTCTTCCAGTTCTGCACAATCAAGTTCTACGGTCAATGGTCAATCAAACTCTAGTACTACAAGTTTGTCAAGTTCGTCCTCTTCTACTACCAACACATCATACGCATATAACGGGACATCCACCAACTCGACCTCAAACATCAAAGTAAATAATTCGCTGACGAGCTCAATTAATGATACGGGCGGAAGTCAATCATCAACTCAAAACGTATCTCTAAATACAAATATTTCTGTAAACGTACAGATTCCAGTTTGGATTCGTAACGATGCCAAGTGGTGGTCTGAAGGTGTAATATCTGATACTACATTCGCTCAGGGAATTGAATATCTTGTACAGGAGAAAGTAATTGTAGTACATCAAAGCACCGCTAATCCTACTGGAGTAGGAGGAGGGGGAATTCCGTCTTGGATCAAAAACAATGCAAGATGGTGGAGTCAGGGGAAGATATCCAATGACGACTTTATAAAAGGAGTACAGTTCCTGGTTCAAAATGGTTACGCTTTTGATACCGCCAGCCCTTCAACTGGAACCAATACCACCTCGCAAACTAGTGTCGTATCAAGTTCTACTAGCTCAGCACAGGCATCTAGTTCGTCTGACAGTTCAAGTTCTACTAGCCCAGCACAGGCATCTAGTTCGTCTGACAGTTCAAGTTCTACTAGCCCAGCACAGGCATCTAGTTCGTCTGACAGTTCAAGTTCATCTGCATCCACTTCTGCTTCAAGTTCTGTATCGTTAGTATCAATGTCGTCTCCAGATACAAATCAAACACAATCAATCTCATCCAACTCCGAGTCTAGCTCAACTAATACAATATCATTTGGTAGTAGTAATGGTACATCAGTCGCCCCTAGTCCAGATTCTACATTCACAACAATTGTACAGAATCAGACTGCTGTTTCTTCTGGCAGATCAGTTACCTTTACAGTATCTGTTGCTGACACTTCAAGCTTGCCTACTACTCCGACCGGCACAGTATCATGGAGTGATGGAAGCGCAGTAGGTACACTCAATCCAACTTCATGCGAGCTTTCATCTGGCAGCTGCACTGTAACATACACTCCTGGTGCCAATTCACAAAGTAGCACCATAACAATCACTGCAAGCTACGCAGGAGATAGCACGCATGCTGCAAGCTTTGCAACTGCACAACTATCAGTTAATCAATCACATTCTACAACCGTGACCATTACGCCAAATCCATCTACCGTCGTTCAAGGATCACAAGTCAACTTTACAGTATCTGTTGCTGACACTTCAAGCTTGCCTACTACTCCGACCGGCACA
>VFSW01002216.1_pt1 | contig 29451 bp, 23 predicted proteins | sample 5358111 | NCBI WGS metagenome assembly VFSW01 (sample SAMN11554181, study PRJNA540505) | mine drainage metagenome | isolation source: sediment from site ElyBrook_90M | place: USA: Ely Copper Mine, Vershire, VT | collected 2017 | reverse complement strand
GTTTATACCCTACAGCTATTAAACCGCCGGTCTTGCGGGCGGCGGAAGGCGCGCCAGGGGGGGTCGCGCGCGGGTTTGACCGCGCGCGCGCGCTGATCGAATCGTGCGAAGCGCGCTTGACGCGTTTTTCGGATGCCAGCGAGTTGACGCAGCTCAACCGCTCGGCGGGAAAATGGTTTCGCGCGTCGGATGAATTGTTCGAGGTGGTGAAACTGGCGAACGATTTCGTTGACGAAACCGACGGCTTGTTCGACCCAACGATTCTGAACGCGCTCGAAAATATCGGCTACGACAAGAGTATGGACGAAATCCGCGCGCGTGGCGTCACGCGCGCGGCGCGACCGCTTCGGCGCGCGGCGTTCGATTTCGGCGCGGTTGAATTAAATCCGGAGACTCGTTCCATCCGACTTGTCCACGGAACGCGGCTCGATCTGGGCGGCATCGCCAAGGGCTGGATCGCCGAGCGCGCGGCGCGGGAACTGGCGCAGGCGTGCGATGTGGGCGCGGTGAGCGCGGGCGGCGATATGTTTATGTTCGGCTTGCCCGCCGGGGAAACGGTGTGGCGCGTCGCGCTCGAAGACCCGCGCGATCCGGCGCGGACGCTGGCGGTGCTGCGCGTGCCGCCGGGCGCGGTTGCCACCTCGTCGATCACCAAACGGCGCTGGCAGCAAGGCGATGCCACGCGGCACCATCTCATCGATCCGCGCACCGGGCTGCCGGCGGAAACGGATTGGCTGAGCGTGACGGTGATCGCGCCGCACGCGGCGGAGGCGGAAGTTTTCGCCAAAACGCTGTTGATCGCCGGTTCGCGCGCGGCGGCGCGCATCGCCGCGCGGCAGAGCGACCTCGCGTTCATCGCGGTGAACGGCGATGGGCAATTGTGGGGCGGTCAGAATGCAAAGGAGTTTATAGATGTCGGAATCGCGTACGCCTGATCTTTACCTACGCGTCGCAATTGCGGTGTTGATCGGAATTTTATTGGAGGTCGTCATTGCGGCGGCGTTCTTGCTCTCGCGCTTGCCTGCCGGCGCGGCGATTGGGCACATCTTCGACGCGCTGCTTGCGCTGAACAGCGTGCAGGCGCTGTGGTACGTCACGCGCGCGGCGGGAATCATCGCATATCTGTTGCTGTGGCTTTCGACGGCGTGGGGGCTGGCGGTGTCCAGCAAGATTCTCGATCCGGTGCTGCATCGCGCGTTTACCTACGACTTTCACCAGTTCCTCTCGGTGCTGGCGATTGGTTTCGTCGTGCTGCACGTCGCGGTGCTGGTGGGCGACCGCTATCTGCCGTTTTCCATCGCGGCGGTGCTGATCCCCTTCGCCTCGCCGTACCGACCGGTCTGGGTCGGCGTTGGGATCATCGCTTTTTATCTATCGCTGCTGGTTAGCGTGACGTTCTACATCCGCAGTTGGATCGGGATAAAAACTTTTCGCGCGATCCACACAGCAAGCTTCATCGCCTTCTTCGGCGCGGCGCTGCACGGCTTGCTCTCCGGTACCGACTCGCCGCTGACGGCGATGCAGCTGGTCTACGCTGGCACGACGCTGGTCGTCGTTTTCCTCACGGCGTACTGGGCGATCCTGGCGTGGCTGAATCATGCCCGTCCGCAGACCGTGGCGAATCCACCGCGCGGCGTCCCGCTCCGCGCGACGAATCGACCGCCCACCGGTTGACGCTCTGCGCGCAAATAGTATCTGACGCTGGAATCTACTCTAGTGACATGGGGTAAAGGGGAAATGCCCGTCATTCTTGGTTGCTTGGAATGGCGTTGGTAATTGGTTGACCGGGTCAATATAGGTCGCGACGGCGATCAAACCACAACGGATGCCAGCTCTGAGATTGATATTTTCAGAAGTGGACAGAGCCGATGTTCCTGTCGCCAGATTCGAGTTCATCAAAAGCGTCTCGCCTTGCGAGTGCTTGAAATCCTGGCACTGTTCCGGGCATTGATACCATTTGACGTACCAATTGTACGTCTGAATCGATCCGGTCGTATTCAGGAACGATACCTTGAACCCAATCGTGTCGCCGATGTTGGCTTGGACAGGAATCGTTTCAATGTTAGTCACGTAGACACCCGGCGGAACGTTGGGAGTCTTGGTTGCGGTTGGTCCGGCTGGCGTCGGCGACGCGGGTTTCTTTGCCGCCGTTGGTTTTGCCGGGGCGGGCGTTGCCGTGACCTCGATCGTCGGCGGTGGCAGCGGCGTGTCGGTCGGGACTTCTAAGGTAATTGTTGGAATCACTGGCGACGGAAGCAGGGCGAGCAAGGGCGTGGGTGTCGTGGTCGCGCTGCCGCCGAGCACGCCGCTGATGACGAAATATCCGCCAACCACAAACAGGATGGCGACGACCGCGACGAGAGCGATGATCCCGATCAATATCGGGGCGGACAAGCCCTTGCCGTTGCCTCTGCCCGCGAGTGCTACGGGCGCGGGCGGCGGCGTGGCGGGCACTACGGGAGCAGGAGGCGGCGCGGCAGGTGCCACCGGCGCAGTCGGCGGCGTCGCCTTGTTCCATTTCTGCCCATCGTGCATGTACCACTCGCCGCTCTCCACGCCGAGCTGCCACCAGTGCCCCTGCGCGTCCTGATGCGACAGTTCGGCGACTTGCGCTTCAAGCTCCTCGTCGGTTAATTTTCCTGCGGCGTATTGTTCCTTCAGGTTTCGATAAGTTTTCTCGGCATCTTGAAAATTCAAAGTAACCTCCACTATTGCGCGACGACCCTCGCGATCGCATGTTCGTGGGTATGCGAGACTCCGCGAACGTGGTCAAGTTGATTCGCTCAGCCCGCCGCCGCTACTGTGTTTCCTCCACCACCTTGATTTCCTCATCCGTCAAGCCATATAGCTCATACACCAGCGCGTCGATCTGCTCATCCGTCACGTGAATCTCACGCTCGATGCGCTCGCGCGCGGCGTCGCTCTTCGCGGCGTGCTGGTGCTTAGCAATGCGATTATATCAAAAAGCCGCGACGTTGCAACCGTCGCGGCTTTCCCGATTTCGGTCTAGCCCTTGTACCGCAGCACCGGTTCGCGCGCGGCTTTCACGTCGTCCAGCCGTGTCACTGGCGCATCGTGCGGCGCGTCGTGCAGCAACTGTGGATTCGTCTTGGCTTCCTCTGCAATCTTGAGCAGCGCGTCCACGTACTCATCGAGACTTGCCTTCGACTGCGTCTCCGTCGGCTCGATCATGATGCATTCGGGCACGATGAGCGGAAAGTAGATCGTCGGCGGATAAAAGCCATAGTCCTCGATGCGCTTGGCGATGTCGAGCGTGTGCACGCCGTACTGCTCCGCGAACGGCGTGCCGGTCAGCACGAACTCGTGCTTGCAGTGGCGGTTGCCATACGGCGCGCTGTAGGTGCCTTGCAGCCGCGCCAGCATATAGTTCGCATTCAGCACCGCGTTCTCCGCGATCTCGCGCAAGTGCTCTTTGCCATACGAGCGGATGTAGGCGTACGCACGCACGAGCGCGAGGAAGTTGCCGTAGAACGATTTCACGCGCCCAACCGATTTCTTCGGCATCGCGAACTCGTAGCGTTTGCCGCGTTTGACGACGTTCGGTCCAGGCAGGAATTTCGCGAGGTCGGCACGTACCATCACCGGACCCGCGCCCGGTCCGCCGCCGCCGTGGGGCACGGAGAAGGTCTTGTGCAAGTTGCTGTGCAGCACGTCGAAACCCAGATCGCCCGGACGCGCGACGCCGACGATCGCGTTGAGGTTCGCGCCATCGCCGTAGACGAGACCGCCCGCGTCGTGAACGATCTGGCACACCTGCTGTACGTGCTCCTCGAACAGCCCCAGCGTGTTGGGATTCGTCAGCATCAGGCAAACGGTGTCGTCGCCAACCAATCGTTTCAAATCGTCCAGATCGACGTTGCCGCGCGCATCGGACTTGACCTGCACGACCTGAAAGCCGCTCATCGACGATGTGGCGGGATTGGTGCCGTGCGCGGAATCCGGCACGAGCACCTTGACGCGTTTCTTGTCGCCGCGCGCGCGATGGTACGCGCGGATGACGAGGACGCCGGTCAATTCGCCCTGCGCGCCCGCGGCGGGCTGGAGTGTAACGCCGGGCAAGCCGGAAATCTCGCCGAGGTATTCCTGCAATTCGTACATCATCTGCATCGCGCCCTGCACGGTGTCCACATCCTGGTACGGATGAATCTGCGCGAACCCGCGCAATTTTACCGCTTCCTCGTTGATCTTGGGGTTGTACTTCATCGTGCACGATCCGAGCGGATAGATGCCGAGATCGACGCAGTAATTCTTCTGCGACAGACGCGTAAAATGACGGACGACGTCGACCTCGGAAACTTCCGGCAGGCGCAGGTCATCACGCATTAGGTGAGTGGGCAACTGGGTGGTTGGAACGTCGCAGTCCGGCAGCGCTGCACTCTTACGTCCCGGCGAACTTAATTCGTAAATCAGTGGTTCGGGTTTATTTGCAGTGATTGTCATATATGCTCCCTCAAGTTAAAAGTAAAAAGCTAAAAGCTAAAAATGGAATCAATCGGCTTTCGACTTTTTACTTGTAATGACTGTCTTGGCGAGGATCAGTTTGATTTCCAATGCTTCTTGCAACAGAGAGTCGATTCGCTTTTCCGGCATGAGACCCGCGTCTCTAATCAGACGAAGCCAGTAATGCGTTTCTCTCGCCTCTTTCAGTGCAATCTGCATTTTGTATGTGAAATCACGTTGAGTCGCGGCGGCATACGCTTCCTCGATGTTGGCTCCCACAGAAGTCCCAGATCGAATGACTTGTTTGCCTAGCACTTCGCCCGTCATCATTCGTGGAAGAGCCGAAGCAAGCTTGACGATTCTGAGCGCGAATTTGTAGGTTCGCTCGTCCAACTTTTCCACAGCGACTCCTCTGCCAGGCGATCCGCGACGATTATTTCTTGCTTTTACCTTTTGCCTTTTTACTTTTCACTTGCGCGAGCGCGCGCGCTAACGCATCGATCTGTTCCTTCGTGTTCATCTCCGTCACCGCGACGAGCATTGCGCTGCCGAGATGCGGATAGTCTTTCGATAAATCGTACCCGCCGATGATCTTTTGCTCTTGCAGCCGCTGGTTGATCTCGGCGACCGGGCGCGGGCACTCGACGACGAACTCGTTGAAGAATTCCTGCTTGAGATTGACGCGATAGCCCGGCAGCGCGTTGATCTTGCGCGCGGCGTAGTGCGCCTTGTGGTAGCACAGTTCCGCGACCTGCCGCAGCCCGGACTTGCCCAGCGTCGAGAGGTACACGCACGCGGCGAGCGCGTTGAGCGCCTGATTCGTGCAGATGTTCGACGTGGCTTTTTCGCGGCGAATGTGCTGCTCGCGCGCCTGCAGCGTCAACACGAAACCGCGCCGCCCGTGCGGGTGGTTGGTTTGCCCGATCCCCCGCCCCGCCATCCGGCGGATGTATTTCTCTTTCGGCCCAAAGAGGCCGAGGTACGGTCCGCCAACCGCGACCGGGTTGCCGAGCGATTGTCCTTCGCCGACGACGACATCCGCGCCATAGTCGGCTGGCGCTTGGTACATGCCCAGTGAGATGGGATACGCGCTGACGATGAAGAGCGCGCCGGCGGCGTGCACGTGGTCGGCGGCGGGTTTCAAATCGCGCATCTGCCCGAGAAAATCGGGATTCGCGACGATGACGCAGGCGGTCTTGTCGTCGAGATGCCGGTCGAGCATCTGCTCGAAGCTGATGCTCGTATCTTCGTCGCCAACGATCTCGACGCCTTGACCGGAGAGGTAGGTGCGCAGCGTCGCGCGATACTCGGGGTGCAGCGTCGGGCAGACGAGCACCTTGTCGCGTCCGTGCAGCTGATTGATCGCGAGGATCGCGGCTTCGGCGGCGGCAGTCGCGCCATCGTAGTGCGATGCGTTCGCGGCATCCATGCCGGTCAGGTCGCAGATCATCGACTGGTATTCGAAAATCGTTTGCAGCGTGCCCTGGCTGATCTCCGCCTGGTATGGCGTGTAAGCGGTGTAGAACTCGGAACGGAAGATGAGGTGCGGCACCGTCGCGGGAATAAAGTGGTTGTACGCGCCCGCGCCGAGAAAGCACGCGTTCTCGACCAGGTTCGCGTTGCGCCCTGCCATCTGGGCGATTTCGCGCGACAATTCAAGTTCCGAAAGTGCGCGCGGTAGATCGATTTTTGGATTCCGCGCGGACGCCGGCACGTCGTAAAACAAATCGTCGATGCTTTGGACCCCGATGGTGTCCAGCATCGCCGCGCGGTCGGCGTCGGTATTGGGAATGTATTGGTGAGACATAGTTGCTCCGGAATGACAAACGACAAATTACAAATTACAAATGAGCAAATGGTTTGGCGAGTAGTTTGTCATTTTCCATTTGCTCATTTGTCATTGTCAATGGATTTCGCCTGCTTCAATCTTCTTCTGATACGCTGCCGCGTCGAGCAACTTGTTCACGTCCGCGGAATTGGCAGGGCGCACTTTGATAAACCAGCCGCTACCGAGCGGATCTTTGTTCACAGTCTCCGGCGCGGCGGCGAGTTGCTCGTTGATCGCTTCGACCTTGCCGCTGATAGGCGCGTTGACGTCGCTCGCCGCTTTGACGGACTCGACGACGCCGAATGCCTTGCCGGCTTCAACGCTCGCGCCGACGGCGGGCAGTTCGACGAACACCACATCGCCGAGTTGGTCTTGCGCGTAATCCGAAATGCCGATCACCGCGAGGTCGCCTTCCATCTTGACCCACTCGTGCGATAGACTGTACTTGCGGTCGGCAGCGTAGTTGATTTTTTTGTCGGACATTGCAATCTCCTTTTCAATTTATGATTTATGATTTCAGATTTATGATTTGCCTTGTGCGTTCTTCCTAAAATCCTAAATCATAAATCGAAAATCATAGATTCGATTCATTTGCCTCGCGCGCGGTTCGCGTAAAACGGCGTCTTGACGACGCGCGCTTTCAGCGGCTTGCCGCGCACGATGATGTCGAACTCGGCGCCGATGGTGGCAAACTCCGGCGCGACAAAGCCCAAACCGAGATTCTTTTCGAGTGTCGGCGAGAACATGCCGGTCGTGACGATGCCGATCGGGTTGCCATCTTTCGCGATCTCGTAATCCTTGCGCGCAATGCCACGATCGATCATCTCAAAGCCGACGAGTTTCTTTGTCACGCCTTCGAGTTTGCGCTTGAGCAGGCAGTCGCGACCGATGAACATCTTGTCCAAGTCGCACGCCCAGCCCAAACCGGCTTCAATCGGCGTTGTGTGCGAATCGATCTCGTGACCGTAGAGCGCCATCTTCGCTTCAAAGCGCAGACTGTCGCGCGCGCCCAAGCCAATCGGCTTGACGCCGACATCCTTGCCGGCTTGAAGAATCGCGTCCCAGACGTGCTTGCCGTGACTCGCCGGGATGAACAATTCAAAGCCGTCCTCGCCGGTATAGCCGGTGCGCGCGACCAAGCCGCGCGCGTTACCTTTGCCGAACGGGTGCGCGTGGTGGTACTTGATCTTGGACAGGTCGAACGGTTCCAGCGTCTGCAAGACCTGTTCCGCTTTGGGTCCCTGGAACGCGAGCATGTAGTACTGGTCGGACACGTCTTCCAGCTCCACGCGGAATCCGCCGCGATGCGCGTTCATCCACGCGAAATCCTTCTCGCGGTTGGACGCGTTGACGACGACCATGTAGTACGGCCGCGCCTGCTTGGTCGCGCCGGCAAGCTTATAGACGAACGTGTCGTCGACCACGGTGCCATCGGCATAGCACATGATCGCGTACTCGGCTTCGTTCGGGGCGAGCGTGGAGAGATCGGACGAAAGCAGGTGCTGCAAGAACGCGAGCGCGTCCGCGCCGCGCACGTCGAACTGTCCCATGTGGTCGATGTCGAACAAGCCGGCGGCTTGGCGCACCGCGTGATGCTCTTCGAGGATACCGCTGTACTGCACCGGCATTTCCCATCCGCCAAATTCGACCATGCGCGCGCCCAGCGCGAGGTGGGTGTCGTACAGGGGAGTGCGTTTGAGGTTCATTCGATGCTGTCCTCCGCGTCAATTTTCAATTCGCCCGCTTCCTTCGTATTCACCTGCACGGTGAGGTGATGCGGACCGGGCGCGAGCGGCTGGTCTTCCACCTGAAACTTGATGACGATGTTCAGTGGAAACTGGCGCGGCGCGGTCAGCGAAATGTCGCTGGCGCGCACGGGCGCGGCATCGCCGGCGGCGATGAGTATTTTATCGAGCGGAACGTCGCGGCCGTCGATCTTGAGTGGAGAGATGCCGATCAGCGTGCCGGGGGCGAGAGTATTTCGGAGCGCGATTTCAAAGCCAGTGGGGTTGTTCTTGAAGCTGCCTTTGACGTACAACTTTTTGAGGAGAAAAGTCGGAATGACTGTGGGCACCATTGCCTCCCATCCGTGTTAGTCTGTGATGCGCTGCATCGCTTACAGTATATCCCAAAATCGTTTCCGTGACAAACTCTCCGAACCCGAAACCTCAAAACGTTTGCGCGATACTTCAAGTTGGATTATAATTAAATCGTATCGCATTTGAAAGGAATTGACTTGGAAATGTTTCCAGATTCACCCCAGACGCCTGCCGCGTCCGAGCCGCCGCTTTCCGCGCCCGAGCAATTGATCCCGCAGTCTGCAGCTGCGCCATCGCTCTGGCGCAATGTGGGCAGTATGCTGCGCGAGTTGATCGAGACACTGATTCTCACGCTCGTCATTTTCCTGCTGATCCGTTTTGCGGTCCAGAACTTTAGGATCGAAGGGTTCAGCATGGAGCCGAATTTTCACGACGGACAATTCTTGATCGTCAATAAGTTGGTGTACATGCTGCATCCACCGCAGCGCGGCGATGTCATCGTCTTCGTCCCACCGACCAGCGACTCGCGCGATTTTATCAAGCGCGTGATCGGTCTGCCGGGCGACCGCGTCGAGATTGTGGACGGGCGCGTGCTCATCAACGGCAAGCCGTTGGACGAACCGTACCCGCTGAATCCAGCCACCTATTCGTCGGGTCCGGTCACGGTGCCGCCAGGTCAGTACTATGTGCTCGGCGACAACCGGAACAATTCCAGCGATTCGCACGCCTGGGGCACGGTGCCGGCGAGCAAGATTATCGGTCAGGCATGGATCACGTACTGGCCGCCGCAGCGCATCGGCTTGGTGCCGACCTACACCTACGCGGCGACCCCATAGCGTCGGTTACCTAAGGCAACACGAAATGAATGTCGATACGCCGGCAACCGCGCCGGAAGAGGTGATTGTCCCGCCCGCCACGCCCGAATCCCGTTGGGCAGGGTGGGCAAGATCGCTGCGCGAACTGGTCGAGACGCTGGTCCTCACGCTCGTGATCTTTTTGCTGATTCGGTTTGCCGCGCCCAACTTTCGGATCGAAGGGTACAGCATGGAGCCCAACTTTCACGACGGGGAGCATCTCTTTGTCAATCGATTGATCTACATGCTGCATCCACCTGAACGCGGCGATGTGATTGTGTTCGTTCCGCCCAGCAACGCGTCGCAGGACTATATCAAGCGCGTGATCGGCTTGCCGGGCGAACGCGTTCAAATCATCGATGGGCGCGTGTTCATCAACGGCAAACTATTGGACGAACCGTACCCGCTCAATCCTGCCACGTACTCGTTCGGTCCCGTGACCGTTGGACCGGATGAGTACTTTGTTCTGGGCGATAATCGCGACAATTCCAGCGATTCGCATTCGTGGGGAATGCTGCCGGCGAAAAAGATCATCGGCAAGGCGTGGATCACCTACTGGCCCCTGAACATGATCGGTTGGGTACCCACGTACACCTATGCCGCTCCTGCGGGGAAATAAATCCCTGTGACTCTCCAAGACGATGACGTCCGTCTCCTCGTACGACAAATCGTGAATCGCGTGCTCGCCGAGACATCTGCGCCTGCGGTGATCGCAGGGGCAGATGAGAACGCGCGCGCGATTTCTGATTCCCCGGTCGTCTCGCCGAAAACAGTCGCGCTCGGCGCGGATCACGGCGGTTTGGCGATGAAGCAAGACCTTGCCCAGTACCTCACTGAACTCGGCTACACGGTCAACGATTGCGGCACGTTCACCGCGGACCCGATCGATTATCCCGACATCGCGTACGCGGTCGCGAAATTGGTGAGCGATGGCGCGGCAGCGCGCGGCATCATCATCGACGGCGCGGGCATCGGCTCGGCGATGACGGCGAACAAGGTGCCGGGCGTGCGCGCCGCGCTCTGCTACGACCTCTCGACCGCACGGAATGCGCGCGAGCACAACGACGCGAACGTGCTGACGCTCGGCGCGCGGCTGATCGGCGCAGGACTGGCGCGCGATATCGTCAAGCTATTCCTGGAGACCGCGTGTACGGAAGCGCGGCACAAAAAGCGCGTCGCAAAGATCATGCAAGTCGAACGGCGCTATCTGAAAAAATAGATGGAGGTATTCTGTGACGATCCGTGTGTGTCTGGCTGGCGCGACGGGATGGGCTGGAGCGGCTTTGGCTAAAGGCATCGCACAAGCCGACGACCTCGAGTTGGTTGCCGGGGTGTCACGCCAGCACGCGGGTCGCCGCTTGGGTGAAGTGTTAGGCATTCCCAACTTGAATACGCTTCTCAGCAGTTCTGCCGAAGAAGCGTTGAAGACCGCGTGTGACGTGTTTGTAGAGTACACGCGTCCCGAGGTTGCCAAGGCGAATGTGATGGCTGCCATTCGACAGGGCGCGCATGTTGTAATCGGCACATCGGGTTTGACCGATCAGGATTTACAGGAACTCGACGGCTTGGCGCGCGAACATCACGTCGGCGTTCTCGCCGTTGGAAACTTTTCGTTTGCGACCGTCGTCCTGACGAAATGTGCAGAGCTTGCCGCCAAGTATCTCTCGCAATGGGAGATCGTCGATTACGCGTCCGCGAGTAAGCCGGACGCTCCCAGCGGTACGGTGCGCGAATTGGCGTACAAGCTCGCGCAAGTCCGCAGACCCGAAATCCCGATTCCCATCGATCAAACGCAAGGTCCCAAAGAGAGCCGCGGCGCGACGCTCCACGGTATGCAAGTCCATTCGGTTCGTCTGCCGGGCTATGTCATATCAACCGAAGTGATCTTCGGCGCGCTGGATGAAAAGCTGAGCGTCCGTTATGACGCGGGAAGCGGACCCGAGCCGTACGTCGCGGGCGCTTTGCTGGCGATCCGCCGGGTCAATTCGTTTGTCGGTCTCAAGCGTGGCTTGGACAGTGTGATGGATTGGTAGCGTTTGATTAATCGAGGGATTTGAGACTATGCCTGTTTCCGAACCCCAAGTTCAAGAAATCACGCGCGCGATTCTGGAAGCACTGACGAAATACACCGTGCCCATGTCCGGTATTGCCGAGCAAGAGGGCTGCATCGATTGCCAGATTTGCGCGCAGAAATGCCCGGAGCGCGTGCGCCAGATCATCGGCGCGGGCGCGGCGCGCATCAGCGCGCGAAGTGGAGTGACTGCCGTGCCGCAAGACATTGCCAAGTTCATCGATCACACGCTGCTCAAGCCGGAAGCGACGCCGGCGGAAATCGCCAAGTTGTGCCAGGAAGCGAAAGAGTACCGCTTTGCCGCGGTGTGCGTGAATCCGCCGTACGTCAAACAGTGCGCCGATTACCTGCGCGGCACCGGCGTCGCGATTGCGGCGGTGGTCGGCTTTCCGCTCGGCGCGCACACGACCGAGACGAAGGTATTCGAGACGCAGGATGCGATTGCCGATGGCGCGACGGAAATCGATATGGTGATCAACATTGGCGCGCTCAAGGCAAAGGAGGACGCGCTCGTGCGCGACGACATCCGCGCGGTGTGCGACGCGGCGCATCGCGGCAATGCCATCGTCAAAGTCATCATCGAAGCCGCGCTGCTGACCGATGATGAGAAGGTGCGCGCGTGCCAGCTGGCGAAAGAAGCGGACGCGGATTTCGTCAAGACCTCGACCGGCTTTGGACCTGGCGGCGCGACGGTGCACGATGTCGCGCTAATGGCGCGCGCGGTCGGCGGCGAGTTGGGCGTCAAAGCCGCGGGCGGCATCCGCAACTATGAGCAGGCGCAGGCGATGATCCAAGCCGGCGCGACGCGCATCGGCGCGAGCGCGGGGGTGAAGATTGTGGCGGAGGCGAAAGCCAGTAAGCAGTAGGCAGTGGGATAGTAGCGAACGGACGCTGTTCCGTTCGCATGGCAGACGGATGCCAATCTTGCGGATGATGCTGACGTGACATGCAAATCACTACTCCTTCCAACATCCAGGCGATTGCCTGGGAAGGCGCGCTGAGCGCGCCTGAAACCACACGCGTGTTCAAGTCTACTTCAGCCAAACCGCCGGTCGTCACTATCGGACAGCCGGAGGTCTGGCGCGCGGCGGACGCGCTTGAAAATCAGGTGGGGCAAAAGTGGGTCGCGCCATTGGGCGGCGCCGAGTTCTGGCTGGCGCGTTTCGCCTGCACGCTGCGCGCGCCGGGCGGCATCGAAAGAATCAGCGAGGCGCAACAATCGCTCTACCTGCGCCCGAAAAATTCTGGCGCGGACAAAGATACCGCGTACGCGTTCAATCTTTTCCCCGACCGGCTCGGCGCGGAAGACAAAGCGGAGTGGAACGTCAAACTGGGACCCGAATTGAAATTCGCGGATGGCTCTGGACTCAAGGCGGGCGAGCTGGGCGCCAAGTTTGAATTCAACAAGGTTTTCCCGGTTATCCAGAGTTACGGCGCGGGCGAGTGGAACCCGTATTGGATTTTCAGACCGCACGCGAGCCGCCTGATCGAGGGGAGTCAGTTTGTCTACGCGGTGCTCGCGGCTAAAGCGGGCGCGGCAGGCATTCGCGGCACGATGACGGTGACCGTGACGGTTGAAACGCAGTTCGGTCCGGTGCGCTTTGGAATGTCGGACGAAGCGCAGGAGAGCACGCGGTTTGTGATTGGATAGAGGTCAACGATGCCCTATGAAACCCGGCTCGTCGTCAATCGCAATACCGATGGCTACACCGCGCGCTGGGTCGAGCCAGACAATCAAGAGTCGCAAGAATTTCCGCTCGTCTTGCCGCTGACCGCTGCCGACGCGAGCGATTTGCGTTGGTACTTGGAGACGTACCTTCAATTTCCCGGCGCAGGCGACCGCGCGCGCGCTCAAGCCATCGAGCAAAAACTGGACGCGTGGGGGCACGCGCTCTTCGGCGCGATTTTTGGCGGCGCGGAAGGTACGAATGTTTATCGCAACTTGATGGGCGCGGACGGCGCGCGCTTGCTCACCATCGGCTCGACCGATTCCGATTTGCTGTCGCAGCCGTGGGAGATGATGCGCGACGCGCGCGGACCGCTCGCGTTTCAGGGCGTCACGATTCGGCGGCAACTCAAGGGGAGCGGCGCGACGCGGCGGTACGAACTCGGCTTGCCGTTGCGCGTGCTTCTCATCGTCAGCCGCCCGACCGACGCGGGGTTTATTGACCCGCGCAACAGCATCGCGCCGCTGCTCGACGCGCTCGATGCACTGCCGGGGCAAGTCGTCGTGGATTTCTGCGACCCGCCAACGTTTCCGCGCCTCGAAGAGATGGTTTCGCAGGCGCGCAAGGACAATCGCCCGTACCACATCGTTCATTTCGATGGACACGGCACGTACTTGCCGTACACCGGCGTCGGCGCGCTCGCGTTCGAGGACGATAACGCGATGACGCGCTTGATCGCGGGAACGGAACTGGGCGACCTGCTCGCGCGGCTCGAAGTGCCGGTCGTTCTGCTCGAAGCGTGCCGTAGTGCGAGTTTGTCGAATCGCCCGGTCTTTGGCTCGGTTGCGCCCGCGCTGTTGCAGAGCGGCGTTGGGAGCGTGATCGCGTTCAGCCACGCGGTTCACATTCAAGCAGCGAAATTGCTCGTCGAACGATTTTATCGCGAACTGTGCGCGGGTCGCTCGGTGGGGCAGGCGGTCGAAGAATCGCGCACGCGCTTGCACGCCGACCGCGCGCGCTGGCTGCATCTGGGACCGCACGCGGAAACGATTGACCTGCAAGATTGGTTCATCCCGCAGTTGTATCAGGTTGGCGCGGACCCGGTGTTGGTGACGGCGGGCAACCACGCAGGGTTGCCCCTACCAACGGGCACGCACAAGGCGATGCTTCTACAAGGTTTTCCCCCGCCGCCGATGTACCGCTTTCACGGACGCGCGCAGGAACTGCTCGATATCGAGCGGGCGTTCCGGCGATACAACGCGGTGCTGGTGAGCGGAATGGGCGGGATGGGCAAGACCGCGCTCGCGCGCGAAGCCGCCGCGTGGTGGCTCCGCAAAGGGTTGTTCGAGTCGGCGGTCTTTTGTAGTTTCGAACAACGCGCCGGCGCGGAACGCATCGTCCAACTGATCGGAACGGCGATCGAAGGAGATTCCTTCAGCGCGCGCGCGTCCGCCGACCAATGGGCGACCGCCGTCGCGCTTTTTCATCAGCGTCGCGTCCTCGTCGTGTGGGACAATTTTGAATCCACGCTGCCAACATTCGACGTAGGGACGACCCTGGGTGGTCGCCCTGATGTTGGCGATGAGGGCAACGATGTAGGGGCGACCCTGGGTGGTCGCCCTCCTTCCCGCGACGAGGGCAACCACGCAGAACAGGGCAACCACATAGGGTTGCCCCTACAGACTCCGACGATGTTTGGCGCGGATGCCCGCGCGCGGTTGCTGCAATTGTACCGCGAACTGACCGAGGGCAAACCGGCGGGACGCTTGCTCGTCACGTGCCGCCCCGCCGAGACTGGGTTGCCCGGCATCAAGGAATTGCCGCTCACCGGGCTGGCGCGCCCGGATAGTCTGCACTTGCTGGCGGCAGCGCTGGACCAAAAGAGCATTGTGCTGGACGAGCAGAACGAGGCGTACAAGCGCGCGGAGATTGACGCGCTCTTGGACGCGCTCGACGACCATCCGCTTTCGATTGAACTGATTGCGCCGCATCTGAAAACGCTGACGCCAAAGGAGATTCGCGAGGAACGCGGCAAATACATCGCGCGCTTTGCGAACGCGGACGCGCTGGAAGCGCGCAACCAGTCCTTGCTGGCGTCGCTGGCGTTTTCCACGCAACGACTCAGCGCGGACGCGCAAGCGGTCTTGCCGTACCTCGCGTGGTTCGAGGGCGGTGTGTTTGAACAGTTCTTGCTTGGATTTGCCCAACTGGACGCGGAACGCTGGGCAGTGATTCGCAATGAACTTGTGGCGACAGCTCTGGTTAAAGTAGAAGACGAGGGCATTCAAATCAACAAGCGTCCTTACCTCCGCTTTCATCCAACGCTCCCCTACGCCGCGCGCGCCGACGCCGTGCCGAATCCCGACGAGACCGAGCAACGCTTTATCGCGGTTTATCTCGATGTGATGCGAATAGCAGACAAGGCACTGCGCGGCAACCAGCCCGCCGCCGGGATGGCGCTGGTTGCGCGCGAGGAAGCGAACCTGCGCGCGGCGATGCACCGCGCCTTCCGCCGTGGCGCGCGGCAAGATGGCTGGCAGGTCGCGGATACGCTGAACGTCTATCTGCAAATGGCTGGGCGATTGCGCGAACGCGACGCGCTCGTTGAATGGGTGCGCGCGCAGATGCCGGAAGGCGCGGGGCTGGATGAAGCGACTTGTGCTGCGATTCGCGACCAAGCGTGGAGCCGTTTCACACAAGGTCACGCGGACGAGGCAATCAAGAGCGTGCAAGACCTCATCGCGCGGTTGGAAACGGAAGGGCTGGCGGGCGGCGCGGACGCGCGATTTCAGATTGCGACGAGTTACCTGCAACTGAGTCACATCTACGTCAGTGCCAACCGTCCCGACTTGACAACTGCGCCTGCGCAAAAAGCGATTGCGCTCTTCGAGCAACTCCCCGGCGACGACGCACGCGGCAATCTCTCCGCCGCGCTCGGTGACTTGGCAAATGCGTACTCCGCTTTGGGCAAATTCGACGTGGCATTGGAAGCCGCCGAGCGAGGATTGGCGATTGACCGCGAGATGGGACACAACCGCGAGATTGCGGTTGGCTTGGGACAAATCGCAGCCATCCTCACCCAACAGCATCGCTACGCGGAGGCGGACTCGCGCTATGCGGAAGCACTCCGCGCCGCGCAATCCGCCGGGGATTTGGGGCTGCAAGGGACGACACTCCAACATCAGGCGTTCTTGTACCGAGAACAAGGCAATCTCGACCGCGCGGTAGAACTGTTCAAGCAAGCAATCACGCTCTTCCAGCGCGTGGCTAACCCCGGCGATGAAATGCGTACTTGCGACCTGCTCGCGACTGCCGAAGCGCAGCGCGGGCAACTGGACGCGGCGGAGGCGTGGTACACGCGAAGTCGCGAACTGGCACTGCAGCTGAATGACCGCGCACAACTTGCCGCGAACGCACAGAACGTCGGCATCCTCTACCAAACGCGCGCGGAACAGGCAAAAGAACCCGCGACGCGCGCGGCGTTCCTGCAAAAAGCGGTCGCGTCGGTGCAGGAGAGTTTGGCAATCAAATTGGAGAGGCAAGACCAGTTTGCAGCAGCGTCATCATACAGTCAGTTGGGGCTTTTGTACCAAATGCTCGGTGACCTCGACCAAGCGGAAAAGCACGCGCTCCAAGCTCTGCAAATCCGCGAATCGCTCAATCTGCCGGACGTCTACAAAGACTATGGCAACCTCGCCAACATCGCCCGCGCGCGGGGAGACGCGGATGCCGCCGCGCAGTGGCAGGCAAAATACGAGGCGAAGGTGAAGGAGTTGGAGCGGTTGAGGAGAGGCGAGGGGCGAGAGGCGGGAGGCGGGGAGCAACTTGCCCAGTTGATTCTCGCGCTCGCGCAGGCGGCGTATCAGGCGCGGGCAAGTCGCGTGGCGTTGCGCCCGGACGCGGCGGAGGTGCTGGCGCAACTCGTCGCCGCGCCGCCGCCGTTGGGCGCGGTCGGCGCGCTGTTGCAGGACGTTGCATCCGGCAAGCCGGTGCCGGCAGTTCCGCCGGGTCTGCCGCCCGCACTGAAGGAAATCCTAGACCAGTTGGTGGAAGCAGTGAAAGAGATTGACAAGGTGGCGCGTTGACGGAAGAACAAATCGTCGCGCCTCCACTCCCACACTCCCGTACTCACAACACCGCCCTCCTCCCTTACTTCGCGCTCTTCTTCGGACTTGCCGGCATCGGCTTGTCCGCGATCTTCGTCAAATAGGCAAACGCGCCGGGCGCGGTGAGCGGTTTTTATCGGATGGCGATTGCGTCCATCGTGATGGCGATTCCCTTCGGCGTCCAAGTCCGGCGTCACTCGCCCATCGCGGCGCGCCACGTGCTCTTCGCCGCGCTCGCCGGTTTGTTCTTCGCCGGCGACCTCACGACGTGGAATACCGCAGTCCTCATCGGCAACGCTGCGAACGCGACGCTGTTCGGCAACACGTCGCCGCTGTGGGTCGGCATCGGCGCGATGGTCTTGTTCAAGGAAAAATTGCGCCCGATGTTTTGGGGCGGCTTGTTGCTGGCGATGTTCGGCGCAGCGGTAATTCTCGGTCAAGATTTCCTCATTCATCCCACGCTCAGCATCGGCGATTCGCTGGGTCTGCTCGCTGGCTTTTTCTACGGGATGTTCTTTCTGGCGACAGAACGCGCGCGCGACGCGCTCAGCTCGCTGGTGTCGTGGTGGATCTCGGCGGCAGTGGCGACGCTGGCGCTGCTCGCGTTGACCGTTCTCTTCCAGCAGTCGCTCGTTGGCTATTCCGCCAACACGTACCTGAACCTGATCGCGCTCGCGCTGCTGGTCCAGACGTTTGGCTGGCTGTGCATCAACTACGCGCTCGGTCATCTGCCCGCGTCCATCGTCTCGCCCACCTTGCTCGGGCAGCCGGTGATTACGGCGATTGCCGCCGTGCCGCTGCTCGGTCAGTCGCTTAGCGGCGGACAGATTATCGGCGGGCTGGTCGTGCTCGCGGGAATCTATATCGTGTATCGCTCGAAACAAACTCGAGGTGGCTAGATGGTTGGGTGGTTCGGTGGTTAGGAACATCCAACCACCCAACCACCCAACAACCCAACCACCCCTTTGGCAAAGCTCGCGGAGAAGACTATGGAATACGTCGCGGCAGTCGACCAAGGCACGACCGGCACCCGATTTATGATTTTCGATCACGCCGGCGCGGTCGTCGCATCGCACTATGAAGAACATCACCAAATCTATCCGCAGCCCGGCTGGGTGGAGCACGACGCCGGCGAAATCTGGGACCGCACGCGCACGACGATTGGCGGCGCGATGGCGAAGGGCAGCGTGCGCGCCCAAGACCTCGCGGCAATCGGCGTCACGAACCAGCGCGAGACGACGGTGGTCTGGAACCCCAAGACCGGCGAACCGTACTACCACGCGATTGTCTGGCAGGACACGCGCACGCAGGCGATTTGCCAAAAGTTGATCGACGATGGCAAAGCCGAAATGATTCGCGCGAAAACCGGCTTGCCAATTGCGACGTATTTTTCTGGTCCCAAGATTCAGTGGCTGCTCGACAATGTCGCCGGCTTGCGCGCGGCGGCGGAGCGCGGCGACGCGCTCTTCGGCAACATCGATTCTTGGGTCATCTGGAATCTCACCGGCGGCGCGCGCGGCGGCGTCCACATTACCGATTACACGAACGCGTCGCGCACGATGCTGCTGAATTTGAAGACGCTCGATTGGGACGACGAGCTGCTCGATCTGTTCGGCATTCCGCGCGCGATGCTGCCGAAACTGCGCCCGTCGTCCGACCGCGACCTGTACGGTTTTACCGATCCAACCGGTCCGTGCGGCGGACGCGTGCCGATCTGCGGCGACCTCGGCGATCAGCAAGCCGCGCTCTTCGGGCAAGTCGGTTTCGACGCGGGCGAGGCAAAGAACACCTACGGCACCGGCTGCTTTTTACTGCTCAACACCGGCAAAGAAATCGTGCCGTCGAAGAGCGGACTGTTGACGACGGTCGCGGCGGGATTGGGCGACCACAAGGGGTCGCCCCTACAAATCCAATTTGCGCTCGAAGGATCGATTGCGATTGCCGGCGCGGCGGTGCAGTGGCTGCGCGACAATTTGAAATTGATCGGCAACGCCGCGGAGACGGAAGCCATCGCGCAATCGGTCGAAGACACCGGCGGGGTTTATTTTGTGCCGGCGTTCAACGGCTTGTTCGCGCCGCATTGGGATATGTACGCGCGCGGTACGCTTGTCGGGATGACGCGCTACACCCGGCGCGAGCACATCGTCCGCGCGACGCTGGAAGCCGAATGCTATCAGACGCGCGAGGTCATCGAAGCGATGGAAAAGGATTCCGGCGTCAAGTTGAAATCGCTCAAGGTGGACGGCGGCGCGGTCAAGAACAATTTCCTGATGCAATTGCAAGCCGACATCCTCGGCGCGCAGGTGGTACGCCCCATCGTCAACGAGACGACTGCGCTCGGCGCGGCGTACGCGGCGGGGCTAGCCAGCGGCTTTTGGAAATCGCTCGACGAACTGCGGCAGAACTGGGGCATCGACCGCGTGTTTGAGCCGCAGTGGGATGCCGCGCGGCGGGAGGAAGGTTATGCCGGCTGGAAGCGCGCGGTCGAGCGGGCGAAGGGGTGGTTGAAGTAAACGTTGGGCGCTGGCGTTTCACGTTTTAGACGACTGATGCTATAATCACCCCGACCAAGAAATGGGGGAGGAACTATGGACCTTGACCACGCCGTGCAAATGCTTAACTGGCTGGATGAAGAGCATCGCAAGGACAAGACGCAGATCACCGAACTGGCGAATCAGCTGAGCCAGCAATATACCCAGATGTCCAGTCTCAACAAGAGTCTGATGGACCTGGAGGAGCGGCTAGCGCGCGTGCAGAGTCAGGCGCTGCGCTATTCGCAAGTCGAGCAGGCGACCGGGCAAGTCAAAGCCGAAGTCCAGCTGATGCTGGAGCAAGACCAAAAACGACGCCAGCAAGAGATCGAAGATTCGTTCAAGATTCGCCAACTTGAGCGCGAGCGGCAAGACCAGATTCTGTCCGCGCTGCAAATGCAGATCGAAGCGCTCCAGCAGTGGCAGCGTTCGACCGTCGGCGACCACGAACTGATCCAGCGCATCGACCTGACGCTGCCGACGTACCAGCGCGAGATCGAAGAGGGCATCCAGCGCGACGAAGACGCGCTGCGCCGCGTCCAGGTGATGGAAGAGTGGGTCAGCCGTCTTGGGCAGCTGACGACGGAAATGCACACGTTGAGCGAACGGTTGCGCCAGGAACGCGCGGAAGCGACGGAAGCGTCGCGGCGCGCGGAGCAGCAGCGCGCGCGGCACATGGCGGAATGGTCGGAGCAGATGAAGTCGAGCCGCCGCGAGATCGACGAGTGGCTCGCGCAGATTCGCGGCGTGCAGGAAAAGTACAAGGAAGACCGCAAGATCTTTCCAGGGCTGCAAGAACTGGAAGAGCGGCTCAAGCAGACCGAATCACGCCTCTTGCAGTGGCAGCGTCTGGTCGAAGAGACGCGGCGCAAGGAACGCGAGCAGGTGGTGGCGGACGTGGACAAGCGCTGGCAGCAGCAGCTGGGCGAGTGGCAATTCCTGCGCGAGGAATGGACTAAGCGAATCGCCGCGGTCACGGACCGTGTGACCAAGTTGGAAGATTGGCGACCCGAAGTCGTGGCGCAGCTGCACGATTTTATCGAAAAGATGGACAAGGAACACCGCGACCGCGTCGCGATGGTTGCCGACGTGGTGAAGGTCGCATCGGATGTTGAACGCAAGCGCAACGTCGGTCTCGACAAAATTCTGGACGATTTGTTGGCGCGGGTCGAGGGCGAGAAAGCCGCGGCAGCCGTCAGGACCAAGCAGACGAAAGCGGCGGCGGGAGGCTAGCGCGTGCGCGTCGTCGGCACGGCGGGGCACGTCGATCACGGCAAATCGACGCTGGTCAAGGCGCTCACCGGTATCGATCCGGACCGGCTCAAGGAAGAAAAAGAACGTGAGATGACCATCGACCTCGGCTTTGCGTGGCTGACGCTGCCGAGCGGTCAGACGGTCAGCATCGTCGATGTGCCCGGGCACGAGGCGTTCATCAAGAATATGCTCGCCGGCGTTGGCGGGATCGACGCCGCGCTGTTCGTGATCGCCGCGGACGAAGGCGTGATGCCGCAGACGCGCGAGCACCTCGCGATTCTCGATTTGCTCCAGGTCAAGGGCGGCGTCGTCGCGCTGACCAAGATCGATATGGTCGAAGGCGCGGATTGGATCGAGATGGTTTCGGCGGAGGTGCGAAGGGAACTGGCGGAGACTGTCCTCGCCGACGCCAAGATCATCCCGGTCTCGGCGCGGACGCGCGCCGGCTTGCCCGACCTCCTTGCGGAATTGGACCGATTACTCCAAGCCGTTTCCCCCAAGAACGATTTTGGCAAACCGCGTTTGCCGATCGACCGCGTTTTTTCGATTGCCGGCTTTGGCACGGTCGTGACCGGCACGCTGATCGACGGAAGCTTTGCGGCGGGGCAGGAAGTCGAGATTGTGCCGGGCGGCAAGCGCGGGCGCGTCCGCGGTTTGCAGACGCACAAGGAAAAGATCGAGCGCGCGCTGCCGGGCAGCCGCGTGGCGATGAACCTGTCCGGCTTGGCGGTCGACGAGTTGGCGCGCGGGCAGGTAGTCGCGCTGCCCGGTGCGCTCAGCGCGACGACGCTCGTCGACGCGCGGATGCAGTACCTGGCGTCTGCGCCCAAGCCGCTGGCGCACAACGCCGAGATCGATTTCTTCACCGGCGCGGCGCAAGTGCCGGCGCGCGTGCGCCTGCTGGATCACGAGACGCTCAAGCCGGGCGATGTCGGCTGGGTGCAGTTGCAGCTGGCGACGCCGGTTGCCGTCGCGAAGAACGACCGATTCATCCTCCGCTTTGCGTCGCCCAGCATCACCGTCGGCGGCGGCGTGATCGTAGATCCGAACGCGCGCACGCGGCATCGCCGCTTCAAATCGGACGTGCTCGTGCGCTTGGAAACGCTCGCGCGCGGGACGCCGGACGAAATCGTGCTGCAATTCCTCGCCGCGCGCGGGGCAGTCCCGGCGGACGCGAAGGAGATTGCCGGCGGCACGGGCTTGGGCGCGGAGGCAATCGCGCCGGTGTTGACCGCGCAGGTCGAGTCGGGCGCGGTGGTCGCGCTGGGCGCGCAGCATTTCATCGCCGCAGCGGGCTGGCGCGCGCTGACGGAAAAGATCGGCGGCGCGCTCGACGATTTTCATCGGCAGTATCCGCTGCGCGCCGGGTTGCCGCGCGAAGAGTTGAAAAGCCGGCTGGGACTCCCGGCGCGCGTGTTCGATCAAGCCATCGAGCGCGCGACGGCGGAGAAGGTTTTGACGGCGAAGGAAGACATCTTGCGCCGTCCCGATTTCGCGATCCAGTTCAGTCCGGAGTTGCGGCGCAAGATCGACGCGCTGCTGGCGCAGTTTGCCAAATTGCCGTACGCGCCGCCGACGGCGCAGGAAGCGGAAGCGGCATTCGGCGCGGACGCGCTGAACGCGCTAGTTACCCAAGACAAGTTGGTGCGGCTGAACGAATCGGTCGCGCTGTCGCCCCAGGCGTTCGCCGCGATGCGCGACTGGGTGATCGAAACGGTCCACGCGCGCGGGCAGGTCACCGCCGGCGAAGTGCGCGACCAGTTCGGCACGAGCCGCAAGTACGCGATCGCGCTGCTGGAATATCTGGATGATCAGCGCATCACCAAGCGCGTGGGCGATGCGCGCGTGCTGCGGTAACAGAGGCATTCCCATTTCTCAAAACAAGCCAGAAGGACCTACGCTGATTCGGCAATGGGCGCTGGAAAAGCTATCGCGCTTGTTTCTGTTCGCTTCCGGCGCTGCGCTGTTTACGTTCCTCGTCTCGATGGTCTTGGTCGCGCGGCGTCCACCCGAAGTCGTCGCGATGGTCCCGCCGCCGATCCAGACGCTCATCCAATTGCCTACCGCCACTCCGACGATCACCCCTACGCCGACTCCGCCGCCGATTGCGATTCTGGCGGGACATTCCGGCGGCATCGATACCGGCGCGGTCTGCCCCGACGGTCTGCGCGAAGTGGACGTGACGACCGAAGTCGCGCATCGCGCGCAGGCGCTGTTGGAAGCGCGCGGCTATCCCGTGACGATCCTCGCCGAGTTCGATGCGCGGCTCACGCACGACCGCACCTACGCGCCGCGCGTGTTCCTCTCGATCCACGCCGATTCGTGCGTGTATTATCGCTCTGGCTTCAAGGTAGCGCGCGCGGACAATTCCGCGATTCCGTCTACCGACGACCGGCTGGTGCGCTGCGTCAGCGAGGCGTACGCGACCGCGACGCATCTGGCGTTTGATGCTCCGTCGATCACGCCCGATATGACGGAGTACCACGGTTTGGAAGAGATCAGCCCGCAAACGCCCGGCGCGATCATCGAACTGGGCTTTCTGGGTTCCGATCACGACCTGCTGCTCAATCACCGTGACATTCTTGCGCTGGGCGTCGCGAACGGCATCGACGATTTTTTGAAAGGCTACGATTTCCCGAACAGGCAGACGGGGAATCAGTGAGGGTGGCGGGAGGCGAGTGGCGAGGGGCGAGAAGCGAGAGGCGAGGAGCGAGTCCAGCCGCTCGTTTTTTTATCCCTTCGACAAGTTCGGGGCAGGCGCTTCATCCTTCCGCCTTCCACCTTCATCCTTCATTTTTCATCCTTCCCCGCTTGCGGCTCTGCGCGCCTCCGCTAATTTCTCCGCGCCGTGCGGGTCTGCCTGCGCGAGCGCGTCCAGCAGCCGCACCACGCGCGCGACGACGCCCGCGTCGTGGTTGATGGCGCGCGCCGCGCGGTACGCGGCGATGGCGTCTGGTAGGGGCGATTCATGAATCGCCCCTACGCTCCCGCAAAGTTCCGGCGTTTGCGCGAGCAGCGCGTCCGCGTGCGCGATGGCGGAGGCGAAAGATTCGCGGGCGAGACCTTCCAGGTTTTCGAAACCTGGAAGGTCTTGTCTTGCTTGCCGCAGCGCGATGACGCCGAGGAGCGCGGCGACGTTGTGATTGTTTTGCGGCACGTCGTACTGCCGCGCGGCTTCCGCCGCCGCGCGCGCCGCGGGCAGATTGCCGGCGTAGAGCTGCGCGAGAGCGATTCTTCCGAACGCGTATGTCGCTGGTTTACCAGTCTCAGCGCAAATTTTCACGTACTCATCTGTGCATTCGATTGCATCAGCAAATTGTCCCAAGTCGATGAAACATTCTGCGAGGTTGCCGAGGTGTCTGCCTTCACCTGCGCGGTCGCCGATGTCGCGAGCGATGGCGAGCGCCTGCTGGTAGAACTCGATGGCGCGGCGGGTGTCGCCCAGCGCGCTGTAGCAATTGCCGAGGTTGCCGAGGGCGTTGCCTTCCGTGCGTTTGTCTCCGATGTCGCGGGCGATAGCGAGTGCCTGCTGGTAGAACTCGATGGCGCGGCGGGTATCGCCCAGCGCGCTGTAGCAATTGCCGAGGTTGCCGAGGTCTTGTCCTTCGCCGCGTTTGTCGCCGAGGTCGCGATCGATGGCGAGCGCCTGCTGGTGGAAGTCGATGGCGCGGTGGGTGTCGCCCAGGGCGCGGTAGCAAGTGCCGAGGTTGCCGAGGTCTGCGCCTTCGCCGCGTTTGTCGCCGAGGTCGCGGGCGATGACGAGCGCCTGCTGGTAGAACTCGATGGCGCGGCGGGTGTCGCCCAGGGCGCCGTAGCAATTGCCGAGGTTGCCGAGGTCTTGTCCTTCGCCGCGTTTGTCGCCGATGTCGCGGGCGATGGCGAGCGCCTGCTGGTGGAACTCGATGGCGCGGCGGGTGTCGCCCAAGTCGCTGTAGCAATTGCCGAGGTTGCCGAGCCACGCGCCTTCAGCTTGGCGATTTTTTCTTTCGCGCGCGCTGGCAAGTGCTTGCTCGTAACAAGAAAGCGCGCGTTGATTGTTACCGGTTGCGGCGAGTGCCTGCCCGAGATTCCCAACGCTCTGACGTTTCAAATCGGCGTCGCCAATCTTCCCCTGCAACCGTTCGTGCAATTCAATTAACAGCCGGTAGTGTCCCCACAACAGCAGATACTCGCCGTCAATCTCCAACAGCACACTCGCCGCCGTGTCGTAATCCTCCGCCGCGCAGCGCAAATCAAATTCGTTCAGTTGCGGCTCAAGGTCGGCAAGCGTCTTCCAGCTCTCGCGCGGCTTGCGCGCCTGGGCAAAGTAGTCCGCGGCGCGGGTGAGGAGGGCGCGCTGCGTCCAACCCCCATCCCCGGCCCTTCCCCCGTTCGGAAAACCACCGAACAGGGGAAGCGAGTTCGCGCCACCAAACTGGGGAGGGCGTTGTGACTGTTCCCTCCCCTGCGAAAGCGGGGGAGGGTTAGGGTGGGGGTTTGGCACCCGCCCCATCGCATAATCCCGATCCACCGGATGTAAATAGTACTTGCCTGCTTCCTTGTGGACGAATTGCATATTCACCAGGCGGTTCAGCACCGGCGCGCTGTCCACGCTCGGTACGTACGGCTGGAGCATATAATCCACCGCCACCGGCGCGACCGGACGCGCGTACACCGCAAGCGCCTGCATCACGCGCTGCGCGGTCGGATCAAGGCGGCTGAACGCTTCGCCGACCAACGCCGCGACGACGTTTTCGGGTAGGGGCGAGGCATGCCTCGCCCCTACATCGCCGATAATCTCTTCCAGCGTCGTGTAGCGGTCGGCGGAAAGGATCGCGTAGAGCGCCTCGAGCGCGCGCGGAAACCCGCGCGTTCGGACGCGCGCGCGGTCCAGCAAGGCGTCGGGCGCGTCGCGGAGATGCGCCTTGCCGTCCGCATCCATCTCACGCAGGATATTCTCCGCATAAGGCGAATCCAGCCCTTCATCCAGATGGATCGTGGCGTGGCGACCCGGCTGCACGAGCGCGAGGTCGTGCGGCGCGACGCGCGTCGTGAGGATTAGCTTGACCGCGTGATGCGGCGCGTTCAACAGCGCGCGCAACGCCTCGTCCAGCTCCGCGTCGGTGATGCAGCACGCGGTCGAATCGACCACGCTCTCGAAATTGTCGAGCAGGACGACGACGCGTCCGGCGGGGAACGCGGCGAGAAGCGCGAACATTTTCGATTCGGTCGATACTTTCGGATCGCGGTACAGCGCGTCGAGCGATTGGGCGGTATCGGCGGGCAGCAGCCGGCACAGATCGGCGAAGAGGTTGGGCGTGTTGATCTGCCGCGTGCCAACCGCGCTGAGGTAGACAATGCCATCCACGCGCATCTCGCCGAGGTCGTCCGGCAGTTGTCCGCTTTCCAACGCTTTGAGGAGGCGGCAGACCATTGCCGTCTTGCCGATGCCGGCGCGCCCGTTGATGGTGAGCATCCGCTTGGATTCGTCGCGCAGAAAATCGCGGATGAGCGCGTTTTCCTTGTTGCGGTCTTGAAAGTAACCCGGCGCGGTCGCCGGCGGCGGGTTGATAAATCTCGTGCGCGAGACGCCGCTCACCGGCTTCGCCGGCTCGCGCTCGCGTTCCAAGCCGGCGGCGATGCTCTTTTCTGTTTTCTCTGCGGCGGCTTGAGGATTTTCGATCGCCGCGGTCTGATCAGCGATCTGTTTGTGGAGGAGATCGATATCGGCTTGGATGCGCGGGCGGTCGGCGTCAGAGGCGCGTTCGAAATCGCGTTCCGCGTCGCGCAAGCGGTACTTGAGCGTTTGCAATTCGCCTTCCGGCGAGTGCAGCCATTCCAAATCCTTCCGCAATCGCGAGACCGACGTTGTAATCGCCGGCGAAATCGACGTACTGGCGCGAGGCGATGCGGAATGGCGCGCTGGCATCGGCGTGCAGACGCACAAGCAGAATCGGCTTTTTGTATTTGAGCGCGGCGATCCATTCCGGTTTGCAGTTGGACTCTTCCGTCACGCTGTCGCGCGACATGACGAAAATCAAACTGTCGCAGTCTCGGATCGCCTGGTTGACTTGGGCGTCCCAATCGCCCGCGCTCGCGTGCAGTTCGCGCCGAAAAATCCAAACCGGAAACGACGGCGGACCGCTTTGCAAATCGTCCGCAAGTTTGAGCGCGAATTTCTCTGCGTCAACCGCAGAGTACGAGATAAAGTTGAGACCTGGCATCGTTGCCTCCGCATTCCTCTATCCGCCTTTTTGGCAAAATACTGCCTACTGGCTACTGCCAACTGCCGACTGCCTTCTTCCCCACACCCATCCGACCGCGCCGACGATAGCCGCTTCCACAATCGTCAGCCCGGCGAGGTAGAGCGCGGTATCGAACCAGAAGCGTTCCGGATAGAACTGGATGAGCGAGTCGGAATAGTTGAAGAGCCAGGTGTCGCCGCTAAAAAAGATGTGGTGAAAATCGGTGAAGAAAGTGTCGAACCCGGTCGCCGCAAACAGACCGATCGCGCCAAAGAGCGCAATCGTCAACAACCCACCGGCGAGCAAGCCGCGCGCGGCGAAGGGGCGGGTCGCGGGCTGGGCGATGAGCGTGACGAGCAGGACGAGCAGCAAAATCGTATCCATCGTGTGAAAGGTGGAAACCTCGGCGATGAGGACGCGCACGTCGACCATGTGGTTGATCTCGCGCGCGTTGTAGACGCCCAGCGCCTGGAACGCTTCAAAGTTGATGTTGCCGCGCTCGTACTCGATGGACGCGGCGGCGAAATGGCGGCGGTCCTGCGCGTTGAAGCGGTCCGCCGGCGGAAAATCCGACTTGCCGTACTCGAAATCAAGGTACTGCGGCGTCAGAAAGATAAACAGATTGGACAGGACGATGAACGGCGGAATGCCGATGACGAGGATGACCATCAGCAGATTGGCAAGCCAGCGAGGCATAACAACTCCTTTGGAGAATGAGCCAATGAACCAATTTACCAATGAGCCAAAGCAAACCGAGAGTCGTTTGGCTCATTGGGCAATTGGCTCATTTCCCCAGCGCGTAGCGCAGGATGATATTGTCGATCAGGTTTTCCACCGGCGCGTGATCGTCGGTAAAGACGGGCGTCGTTTCGGTCGCGAGGCGCGCGGTGGGCAGCGACTGCGCGGCGACGAGGCGCAGGTACGGATCGGTCAGCGTCGCGACGTTCGCGCGAAAATCGCCGAGCGTCGTCGGCTGATTGGTGCCGACGATGAGCGTGTTCGCGTTGTTCGGGTGATCGATGAGATAGACGCTCGGAAACACTTGGCGCATCGTCGCGGCGAGCGCGTCGACGAGGCGATAGTCCGTGTTCGTGCGCGCCGCGTTCAGCGCGACGACGCCGTACGGGGCGAGGTGCGCGCGCACCGCGCGAAAGAACTCGACCGTCGTCAGGTGGAATGGGATGTACGGCTGGCGGTACGCGTCGACCGCGATCACGTCGTACGTACCGGCGCGCGTCTGGAGGTAGTTGCGCCCATCGTCGGCAATCGCGTGCAGATTTGGCTCGGTCATCGCAAAGTACTTTCTGCCGACCGCGATGATCTTGGGATCGAGTTCCACACCGTCGATGGGAATCGCGCCGTAGACTTCCGTGTACTCGCGCGCAGTGGTGCCGGCGGCGAGTCCGATCATCAACAGGTTGCGCGGGGGGGTTGTGCCGGCAAAGTACGGCGCGATGAGGAACAAGTCCCAGATGCCGCCCGACAACACGCTGTCGGCGCGGTACGCCGACTGGTACGCCTGTCCTTCGTTCACGGTCAGCAGCCGCCAGCCGCTGGGGTCGTCGATGACTTGAATGAAATTGTACGGCGATTCGGTTTCGTAAACTAATCCCGGCGCGGCTTTGACGACGCCGCCGGAATCCAGCGCGGCAAGCGCGGCGATCACCGCGAGCAGCGCGGCGTAGCGCAGCGCGCGCCCGCGTTCGGCTTCCAACGCGATGCCGGCGACCGCGCCGACGAGAAGCGCGAGCGCGAAGGCGAGGTACGTGCCGCGCGTGCCGAGCGCGTCGAACAAGACGAAGACGGTGCCGAACACGCCGAGGATGCTGCCGGCGGTCGAGAGCGCGTAGAGGTTGCCGGCGGTCGCGCCGCTGGACGTGATCGCGCGCGTGCTCAAGCGAATCGCAAACGGCGAGACGCAGCCGAGCAAGGTGACGGGAACGAGGAACAGGACGAGCGTGCCGGCAAACGAGACCAAGCCCAAGCCGGCGTCGAACTGCTGGAGCGCGGGGATCGCCAATTGCAGGAAAGGATTCGCGACGAAGGGCAGGATGCCGATGGCAAAGCCCGCCCACGCGATGAGGCGGTAGAGCGTCACGGCGCGCGGATCGCGGTCTGCCCAGCGTCCGCCGAGATAGTAGCCAAGCGTGAGGTAAATCAAGATCAAGCCGATGATGTTTGCCCAGATCAAGATCGAATCGCCGAAGAAGGGGCGCAGCAGACGCGACGCCGCCATCTCGACGCCCATTGAGGCGATGCCGCACAGGAAGACGATCAGCCGGAGAAAAATGTTTTTCAACCCTGGCTCCATACGCAAAGTTGGGCCCCCCGGGGCCCCGGCGGGGCCCCAGAATTTATATGGAGTTGTATAAATTAGCCCAAAAATGTTACCACGGATGGCGCAAAGGGGTTGTTT
>VFSW01002215.1_pt1 | contig 29463 bp, 22 predicted proteins | sample 5358111 | NCBI WGS metagenome assembly VFSW01 (sample SAMN11554181, study PRJNA540505) | mine drainage metagenome | isolation source: sediment from site ElyBrook_90M | place: USA: Ely Copper Mine, Vershire, VT | collected 2017 | reverse complement strand
CTTGTCGGCAGCGGGCGCCAGCGTCTCGAAGACCGGCCGCAGCCGCTCGACCGCGGCGGCGTCCCCGCCCACCATCAGGCTGTAGCCCTCGGCGAGACCCCACACGCCGCCGCTGGTGCCGCAGTCAACGAATTGGATGCGCCGGGCGGCGAGCTGCGCGGCGCGGCGCTGCGTGTCGCGATAGTTGGAATTGCCGCCGTCCACCACCACGTCGCCCGGCGCGAGCGAGGCCGCGAGCGCGCCGATCGTGGCGTCCGTGATCTCGCCGGCCGGCACCATGACCCACAGCGCGCGCGGCGCGCGCAGGCGCGCGATCAACGCCTCGAGGGAATCCGCGGTGGCGCCGCCCTTCTGCGCGAGCGACTGGCGCGCGGCCTCGGACGGATCGAAGCCCACCACCTCGTGGCCGCCCCGCAGCAGCCGCTGCGCCATGTTGGCGCCCATCTTGCCAAGACCGATCATCGCGATTTGCATGATTGTCGACCGCCGCTTCGGAAGGGGAATGGCCGCTGAGTATAGGGTGCCCCGCCGAGGCGCGGTATCGGCGCCGTCCGACACGGGCCGCCATGCCCGGACGGGTCTCTTGCTAAGATGAGGCCGCGCATGTCCCTCGTCCCGAAAAAGCCCTGGATCGCCTCCGCGTATGCGGGGCTCGCGATCCTGTCCTTCATCAATCTGTTCAATTACCTGGACCGGTACGTCGTCTCGGCGCTGGTCGAAAGCCTGAAGCACTCCGAGCTCGCGCTCACCGATGCCGAGCTCGGATCCTTGATGTCGGGCTTCCTGATCGTCTACACGCTCGCGGCGCCGCTGTTCGGGGCCCTGGGAGACCGATCGGCCCGGCCGCGGCTGATCGCCCTGGGCGTCGGCTGCTGGAGCGTGGCCACGGCGCTGTCGGGGTTCGCCGGCAGCTTCGCCGGCCTGCTCGCGGCCCGGGCCTCGGTGGGCGTGGGCGAAGCCGCCTACGGCACGATCGCCCCGAGCCTGCTGTCGGATTACTTCCCGGTGCACCTGCGCGGCCGCATCATGGCGATTTTCTTCTGCGCCATTCCCGTGGGTTCGGCCCTGGGCTACGTGGTGGGCGGGCTGATCGATGCGCGCTTCGGCTGGCGCGCGGCCTTCTTCGTCGCGGGCGTTCCCGGGCTGCTCCTCGCGGTGCTCTGCCTCGGGCTGCGCGATCCGCCGCGCGGCGCCCAGGACGACCAGCCCGAGCCCGCGGTGCGCGCGGATGCGCTCACCACCTACCGCCAACTGGTGCGCAACCGCCCCTACTCGCTCACCGTGCTCGGATACGCCGCGTATACCTTCGCGATGGGCGGCCTCGCCTACTGGATGCCGGCGTTCCTCGAGCGGGTGCGGGGCATTCCCCGCGACCGGGCCACCGTGAGCTTCGGCGCCATCGTGGTGGTGACCGGCTTCGTGGGCACGTTCATCGGCGGCTGGCTCGGCGATTACTGCACGCGCTATTCGCGGCAGGCCTACCTCTGGGTGTCGGCGGCGGCCACCCTGCTCGCGGCCCCCTTCGTATGGGCCGCATTGACCACCGCCTCACCGACCGGCTATCTGGTCACCATGGTGATCGCGCAATTGCTCATGTTCCTGTCGACCGGACCGATCAATGCCTCCATCGTGAACCTGGTGCTGCCCACCCAGCGCGCATCGGCCGTCGCGCTCGAGGTGTTCGCCATCCATCTGCTCGGGGACGCGATCTCGCCGTATCTGATCGGCGCCATCTCCGACGCCTCGTCGCTCGCGCAGGCGGTTCGCATCGTGCCGCTCGCGGTGGTCGCCTGCGGCCTGCTCTGGGTCTGGGCCGCCAGGGCCCAGGCTAGCCACGCTCCCGGTTGAGCGTCGCGAAGGACGGCGCGAGATCGGGGCGCTCGCGCAGATCCTCGAGATCGGCGTCGAGTTTGCGGCGCCAATTCGGATATTCGAGGTCCGTCCCGGGCACGTTGACCGGATCGACCATGCCGAGCAGATCCTCGATCTGCACCGCGGCCAGAACGGACTTGGAGCGCGCGAGATAGGCATGCAGCGCCTGCGCGAGCTGCGGCGTGAACGGCTCGTCGGGCGTGGCAGGATTCGCCGGGGCGAGTCCCTGCGCGCGCAGCGCATCGAGCAGCGCCTGCCGATCGTGGCGGCGCTCGCGCTCGACCTCGAGGGCGATCTCGGCGCTCGGGTACAGATCGAGCGAGCGGCGCAATTCGATGTCGCGGCCCTCCCAGAAGCTGCGCAGGGTCGGCATGTCGTGCGTGGTCGCGGTGGCGAGCGCGCGGCGCGTGTATTCATCGGGACTACGGAACCGCCCGTCCTGCTTCTCGAAGAGCATGACCTTGTAGTGGTAGACGCCGAATTCGTGCATCGCGCGGCGCATCTCGTCGGGCACCACCCCGAGGTCCTCGCCGACCACCAGGCACTCCCGCCGCCAGCTCTCGAGCGCCAGCACCGTGAGCAGCGGATACAGGGGATAGTGCACGTAGGCGCCCTCGGCCGGCGACGCGCCGGCCGGAACCCACCACAGCCGGAACAGCGACATGACGTGATCGAGGCGCAGCGCGCCGTAGTAGCGCATGTTGTGCCGGATCAGGCGCACGAACCCCTGCACGCGCTGCGACTCCATGAGCACGGGGTCCGGCGGCGGGATGCCCCAGCCCTGGCCCTTGAGGGCGAGCGGATCCGGCGGAGCGCCGATCTCGGCACCCCGGCGGAAGCCGGCCTGATCGATCCAGGCTTCGGACCCCGACGCGTTGGCCCCCACCGCATAATCGCCGTACAGGCCGATCGGCATGCCGAGCGCCCGGGCCGTGGTCTGCGCCTCGACCAGCTGCTCGTGCGCGAGCCACTGCAGATACAGGTGGAATTGCACCTCGCGCGAATGCTCCTCGCGGAAACTGCGCGCCGCCGCGCCGCGCGGATCGTGATACTCCGGCGGCCAGTTCACCCAGCCCGCGCGGCCGCCGGGCGCCGCGACCAAGTGCGCGTCCAGCGCCTCGAAGCAGGCATGCAGCTGCAGCCCCTCCCCGCCGTCCGCGACGAAGGCGTGGAAGCGGCGCGCACGCTCCGAGTCGCCCGCGAGCTGCCGCGCTCGGAACTCCTCGAACAGCAGCCCCAGAATCTCGAATTTCAGCGCCGCGACCGCCCGATAGTCGACCAGGCGGCTCGCGCGGCAATCCTCGAGCGCGCGCGCGAACCCGGGTTCCTGCACGCGCGCGCGCGCCGCCGCGCACGCGTCTAACTCGGCCACCGCCGGCACGCAGATGTACAGCACGTTGAGGAAGTGCCGGTTCGAGGCGCTGTAGGGGCTCGAGCGCTCCGGTTCGGCGCTGCTCAGGGCGTGCATGGGATTCAGGCCGATGAAGCCGGCGCCCTGGGGCGCCATCCAGCGCATGAGCTCCCCGAGGTCGCCGAAATCGCCGATGCCCCAGTTGCGCCGCGAGCGCACGGTGTACAGCTGCACCGCGAGCCCCCAGGGGCGGCGCCCCTCGCGCACCGCCGGCGGCTCGAAGCACAGCGGCGGCGACATGACCAGCGCACAACGCTCGGCGCCGCCGCCGGCGATCTGCAGGCGCAGTTCGTGGTAGCCGGGCGCGAGCTCGACCGGCAATTCGAAGCGCCGCCGGGTGATCCAGCTGCCGTGCACCTCGCCGCGCCAGGTCTCGGGGCAATCCGCCATCGACTGCACGCCCTCGCGGCGGGTGCCGTCCTCGAGATCCACGGTCCAGCTGAAGCTCGAGGCCGACTCGTGCGCCGGCACGTTCAGGTCGACGCCGATGCGCGCGCCGCGCGCCGCGGCGATCTGCGGCAGCAGCCGCCCCCAGCGGGCGATTTCCAGGGCCTGCACGCTCGCTTCGAGTGCGGCCGGATCGTCCACCGCGCACCCCATGGCGCGCAGAATGGCGGTCTTGGTCGCGGCCCCGAAATGCCGCAGCTCCCCCCGGTAGTCGTGGTAGGCGTCCCCGATGCCGCGCTGCCGGGCCAGTCGATCGATCAGGTTGTCCAAGATTTCAGCACTCCAGGAGCGCCACGCTGCTCGCGGGCAGCGGATATTGAAGGGTGTCGTCCCATCGGCGCGCTTCCAGGTCGTCGCTCGAGGTGTCGAACAGGATCGTCCAGTGCCGCGTCGCCGGCACCGCGGGCAGCCTGAAGCGCTGTTCGGCGGCGTCCGCATTCAGGAGCAGCAGGAACCGCCCCGGCGAATGGTTGCGCTTGCCGAGCGACACTCCCAGGGTCCGCAGGCTCCCGTCCGACCAATCGGCCTGGGTCATCTCGCCGCCGCGCAGGTGCAGCCAGGCCACGTCCTTGACGCCGGCGCGCGAGGCCGTGCCCTTCAAGAAGGTCTCGCGTCGAAACTCGGCATGCCGGCGCCGCAGCTGCGCCAGATGCCGCACGAAGCGCGTGAGGTCCCGGTGCGACTCGGCCCGGCCCCAGTCGAGCCACGATATCGCATTGTCCTGGCAGTAGGCGTTGTTGTTGCCGCCCTGGGTGCGGGCGAATTCGTCGCCCGCCTGCAGCATCGGCACCCCGAGCGACAGGAACAGGGTCGCCATGAAATTCCTCATCTGACGGCGCCTGAGGGCGTTCACGCCCGGATCGTCCGTCGGCCCCTCCACACCGCAGTTCCAGCTCAGGTTGTTGCCGTGCCCGTCCGCGTTGTTCTCGAGATTCGCCTCGTTGTGCCGCTCGTCGTAGGAAACGAGATCGTTGAGCGTGAAGCCGTCGTGCGCGGTCAGCAGATTGATGCTCGCCGTGGGCCTGCGGCCGTTGTGCCTGAAGAAGTCGCTCGACCCGGCGAGGCGTTCGGCCAGCTCGCCCGCCTTGCCGCCGTCCCGGCGCCAGAACGAGCGGACCGCATCGCGATATCGGTCGTTCCATTCGGCCCAGCCGGGCGGGAAGCGCCCGAGTTGATAGCCCCCCCAGCCGACGTCCCAGGGCTCGGCGATCAGCTTCACGTGCGCGAGGGCGGGCACGGCGCGCACCGCCCTGAAGAACGGCGAATTCTCGTCGAAACCGCCCTCGTTGCGGGCCAGGACCGTGGCGAGGTCGAAGCGAAATCCGTCGACGTGCAGGTCCTCCGCCCAGTAGCGCAGGCAATCGACGATCTGGCCGCGGACCTCGGGATGCGCGCAATTGACGGTGTTGCCGGTTCCGGTGAGGTTCTCGTAGTAGCGCCTATCCTGCGCGACCAGGCGGTAATACACGGGATTGTCGATCCCCTTCCACGAGAGCATCGGACCCTGCTCGTTGCCCTCGGCCGTATGGTTGAACACCACGTCCAGGAGCACCTCGATGCCCGCGGCATGCAGCGCCTTGACCATGGTCTTGAACTCGCGCACCGGATCCTCGACGGCGTAACGGTTCTCGGGGGCGAACCAGGCGACCGAGTTGTACCCCCAGTAGTTCACGAGGCCGCGCTCCTCGAGGAACTTCTCGCTCATGAACGCCTGGCAGGGCAGCAGCTCCACCGCCGTCACGCCGAGAGACTTCAAATGCTCGATCACCGGCGCGGCGGTGAGCCCCAGGTACTTGCCGCGCCAGGCGGCCGGCACGTCGGGATGCTGCCGCGTGAAGCCCCCGACGTGCAGTTCGTAGATCAGCGTGTCGCGCCAGGGCACGGTGGGCAGGCGATCGCCGGACCAATCGAAGGCGCGCTCGATCACCCGCGCCCGCGGCGGATTCCCGCCGGACAGCGCCAGCGCGTAGGGGTCGAGCAGCACGCTCGCAGGGTCGAACCTGAGCCCCTGCGCCGGGTCGTCCGGCCCATGCACGCGATATCCGTAGAGGGCGCCGGGCCGCGCGCGCCGCGGCGGCAGGAAGCCGTGCCAGACGTCGCCGGTGCGCGCCGGCAGGTCGTAGCGCGCCCGCTCGGCGCCGCCCGGGTCGAACAGGCACAGTTCGACCCGGACCGCGTGGCTCGAAAAGACGGCGAAGTTGACGCCGCGCTTGGTCCACGTGGCCCCGAGTGGCAGCGGCGACCCCGCTTGGATGGGTTTCACGGCACCGGGGGAGCGACGAAGAACATCGCGCCGAGCGGCGGCAGGTCGAGCCGCAGCGCGAGCCCGCCGCCCTCCTGCACCGCCTGCACGGCGGTCTGCCGGTTGTAGCCCGATCCGCCGAATCCCGGATCGTCCGAATCGAACAGCTTGCGGTATTCGCCGCCCGCCTGCACCTCGATCCGGTAGCGCTCGCGCGGCACCGGCGTCGCATTGAACACGCAGACGATCGGCCCATCGGTGCGCTCGTCGAGCGAGCGGCGCTCGAACGCCCAGACGCTGTCCTGCGCATTGTGCAGATCTAGCCAGTGGAACCCGGCCGGATCGCAATCCCCGTCGTGCAGCTGGCGCATCTGCCGGTACAGCAGGTTGGCCGTGCGCACGCAATCGCGCAATCCCAGGTGCGCCAGGTCCTGCAATTGCGACCATTCGAGCTGATCCTCGTGGCGCCACTCGCGCCATTGCCCGAACTCCGAGCCCATGAACAGCAGCTTCTTGCCGGGATGCGCGCACATGTATGCGATCAGCAGGCGGAAATTGGCGCGCTTCTGCCAGTCGTCGCCCGGCATCTTGCAGAGCAGCGAGCGCTTGCCGTGCACCACCTCGTCGTGGGAGATCGGCAGGATGAAATTCTCGCTCCATGCGTACACGAAGGAGAACGTCACGAGATTGTGCTCGTAGCGGCGGTGGATCGGATCGAGCTGCATGTAGCGCAGCGTGTCGTTCATCCAGCCCATGTTCCACTTGAAATTGAAGCCCAGTCCGCCGAATTCTGGCGGGCGGGTCACACCGGCGAACGAGGTCGACTCCTCGGCGATGGTCAGGAATCCCGGGAACGCGCGGTGCACCGCATTGTTCATCTGCCGCAGGAAATCCATCGCGTCGAGATTCTCCCGCCCGCCGTAGCGGTTCGGCAGCCATTCGCCGGCCTTGCGGCTGTAGTCGAGATACAGCATGGAGGCCACGGCATCGACCCTGAGCCCGTCCACGTGGTACCGATCGGCCCAGAACAGCGCATTGGCCACCAGGAAGTTGCGCACCTCGTGCCGGCCGTAGTTGAACACCATGGTGCCCCATTCGCGGTGCTCGCCCAGCCGCGAGTCGGCGTGCTCGTACAGCGCGGTTCCGTCGAACTGCGCAAGTCCGAATGGATCGCGCGGAAAATGCGCCGGCACCCAGTCGAGGATCACGCCGACGCCCGCCTGATGGCATCGGTCGATGAAGCACATCAGGTCATGGCACGAGCCGTAGCGCGCGGTCGCCGCGTAATACCCGCCCACCTGATAGCCCCAGGAGGCATCGAGCGGATGCTCGGCGACGCCCATCAGTTCGACGTGCGTGTAGCCGAGATCCTGGACGTACGGGATGAGCTGCTCGACCGCTTCGTGCCAGTTCATGAAGGGCGGCCGCCGCTCGTGCCAGGGCCGCCGCCACGATCCCAGATGCACCTCGAAGACGCTCATCGGCCTGCGGCGCGGATCCCCCCGGCCCCGCTCGGCCATCCATTGCGCGTCGCCCCAGGCGTAACCGTCGAGCCGCGCGACCAGGGAACTCGTCTCCGGCCGCAGCTGCATCGCGAAGCCATAGGGATCGGCCTTGTAGTGCAGATGCCCGTCGCGGGCGCGGACCTCGTATTTGTACTCCGTGCCCGCGCCGATGCCCGGAACGAAGATCTCCCAGATGCCCGAGGAGCCGCGCGGCCGCATGACGTGGGCGTTGCCGTTCCATTCGTTGAACGGCCCGACGACGCTCACCCGGTCGGCGTTCGGGGCCCAGACGGCGAACCTCGTGCCGGGCGGCGTGCCATGCTCCTCGAGGTGGGCGCCGAGCTTCTCGTAGATCTTCTCGTGCTTGCCTTCACCGAACAGATGAAGATCGAAATCGGTGATCGCCGGATCCGCCAAGACCTGCTTCCTCGTCAAATCACGGGCGCGATGCCCCAGATGCGCTCAGCATACTCTCGAATGCTGCGGTCGCTGGAGAAATAGCCCATGCCGACCGTGCTCGCGACCGCCTTGCGGGTCCAGGCTTCCTGGTCGAGATACAGCGAGTCGGCCTCGTCCTGGGCGCGCGCATAGGCCGCGAAATCCGCCAGCACCAGGTACGGCTCGCCGTCGGCGAGCAGCCGCTGCACCACCGCCCGGGCCTCCTCGGGCGCATCGGGGCAGAAGAACCCGGACTCGATCAGCTCGAGAACGCGCTGCAGTTCGGGATTCGCATCGAGCTCGGCGCGCGGACGGTATCCGGCCGCGCGGCGCTCGGCCGCCTGTTCGGCCGTCAGGCCGAAGATGAACAGGTTCTCCGCGCCGACGTGCTCGCGGATCTCGATGTTCGCCCCGTCGAGCGTGCCGATGGTGAGCGCGCCGTTCAGCGCGAGCTTCATGTTGCCGGTGCCCGAGGCCTCCATTCCGGCCGTGGATATCTGCTGCGACAGATCCGCCGCCGGAATGATCCGCTGCGCGAGCGACACGTCGTAGTCCGGCAGGAAGGCGACGCGCAGGCGCCCGCGGGTGGCCGGATCGCCGTTCACGGTGCGGGCGACGTTGTTGATCAGCTTGATCACGGCCTTGGCCGCGGCGTATCCGGGCGCCGCCTTGCCCGCGAACATCACCGAGCGCGGCACGGCGTGCGCATTCGGGTCATCGCGCAGGCGCAGGTACCTGGAGACGACGTACAGGAGGTTGAGCAGCTGCCGCTTGTATTCGTGGATGCGCTTCACCTGCACGTCGAACATCGACTCTGCGTCGAGTGCGACGCCGGTCCTGCGCAGCACCTCGTCCGCGAGGCGCCGCTTGTTCGCGAGCTTGATCGCGCGGAAGCGGCGCCGGAACTCCGCGTCCTGCTCGACGCCCGCGAGCCTGCCGATTTCCTCCAGGTCGTTCTCCCACGCGTGGCCGAGGCGCTCGGTCAACAGCGCGGAGAGCCCGGGATTCGACTGCTTGAGCCAGCGGCGCACCGCGATGCCGTTGGTGACGTTGACGAACCGGTCCGGATGCAGCTCGGCGAATCCGGCGAACACCTGCCGGCGCATCAGCTCGGAATGAAGCCGGGCCACGCCGTTGACTCGATGGCTGCCGACGACCGCGAGGTGCGCCATCCGCACGCGCCGCTCGCCCTCCTCGGTGATCAGCGACAGATCCCGCTGCCGGCCGTGGTCCTGCGGATGCCTCGACGCCACCTCGAGCAGGAAATCGCGGTTGATCAGATAGATGATCTCGAGATGCCGCGGCAGCAGGCGCTCGATCAGGTGCACCGGCCAGGTCTCGAGCGCCTCCGGCAGCAGCGTGTGGTTCGTATAGGAGAATACCGCGCGCGTGATGCGCCAGGCCTCCTCCCAGACGAAGCCGTGCTCGTCCACCAGCAAGCGCATCAGCTCCGGAATCGCCAGCGTGGGATGCGTGTCGTTCAGCTGAATCGCGACCGCTTCGGGCAGCGCGGCGAGCGTTCGGCCCTCGCCGAGATGGTTCGCCAGCATGTCCTGCAGGCTCGCGCTCACGAAGAAGTACTGCTGGCGCAGGCGCAGTTCCTTGCCCTGCGGGGTGGAATCGTCGGGATACAGCACCCGCGACAGGTTCTTCGCCTCGATCTGCTCGCGCACCGCGGCGTGGTAGTCGCCCGCATTGAACGCATCGATGTGGAAGGGGTTCACCGCCCGCCCGGACCACAGCCGCAGATGATTCACGGTGGGTCCCCGATTGCCGGGCACCAGTTGATCGAAGCCGACGGCGTAGACGTCCTGGGTGTCCACCCATCGATGCTGATCCGCGGGGCCGGCCCCCTCGGCCGCGACGCTGCATCCCCCGAACCGCACGAGATAGCGAACGTTGCCGCGCGGCGTCTCCCAGACGTTCCGCAGCCGCAGCCAGCTGCTGGCGACTTCCCGCTGGCCGCCGTCGCTGCCCAACACCTGGGTGAAGATGCCGTAGTCGTAGCGGATGCCGTAGCCGATGGCCGGGTAATGCAGCGTCGCGAGCGAGTCGAGGAAGCAGGCCGCCAGCCGGCCGAGGCCGCCGTTGCCGAGGCCCGGATCCACTTCCTGGGCGGCGATGTCCTCGAGGTCGTGGCCCAGGGCCTTCAGCGCGGCGCGCGCTTCCTGCACCAGGCCGTCCTCCAGGCTGTGCAGCGCGTTGAGGAGCGAGCGCCCGGGCAGGAACTCGAGCGACAGGTAGCACACCCGTTTCACGCCCCCCAGGGCCGCACGCCGCTGCGTGGCCAGCCAGCGCAGCGTCAGCTCCTCGCGCACCGCGAGCGACAGCGCGTCGTACAGATCGCGAGCGGTCGCGGACTAGGGGTTCTTGCCCATCGTGCGCGTCAGGCGGTCGAGCAGCGCCGCTTGCAGCATGCCGGGCTGCAGAGCGACGTTTCGCCGGGTGACGACCGGCATGTCTACCATGTTCATACTCGAGGTTATTATAGGTGCCCGCGGCCGGGCTCCGCGCGGAACCCCTTCTCATCGAGGAGCGAGCATTGAGCGAGAACGACTTGGCCATCGGCGTGGACGTGGGCGGCTCGTCCATCAAGTGCGCGCTGGTCGACCTGCGCACCGGCGCGCTCGCGGGCGAGCGATTCAGCGTGCCGACGCCGGCGCAGGAGTCCGTCGACCGGCTCCTCGACGCGCTCGCGGCCGCGGTGGCCCGCGTCCCGGCGGGCCACGCGGTCGGACTCGCCTTTCCCAGCGTGATCCGCGACGGCACGATTCGAACCGCGGCAAACCTCAACAAGGCGTGGATCGGCCGGCCGCTCGCGGCGATGGCCGCGGCTCGCCTGCGCCGGCCGGTCGCGGTCATCAACGACGCCGACGCGGCGGGGCTCGCCGAGCTGCGCTATGGTGCGGCGCGCGGCGTCCCCGGGACCGTGCTGCTGCTCACACTCGGCACCGGCATCGGCAGCGCCCTGTTCGTGGACGGCCGGCTCCTGCCGAACACCGAGCTCGGGCATCTGGAGGTCGACGGCCGGGAGGCCGAGCAGCGGGCCTCGGGACGAGCCAAGACCGAGGGACGCCTGAGCTGGGACGCCTGGACCGACGAGCTGAATCTGGTGCTCGCGAGGATGCACGCGCTCCTGTGGCCCGATCTGATCGTCCTGTGCGGCGGCATCACCGAGGAGCCCGAGAAATTCCTGGGAAAGATCCGTTGCGAGGCGCGCGTCTGCGTCGGCGCGCTGCGCTCCGAGGCGGGCATCGTCGGCGCCGCGCTGGCGACCACGCTCGCGCGCGCCACGGGCGGCTGAGCCCGCGGTGCGCGCGCTCCGCTGCGCACTGGCCGCGTCGCTCGCCGCGCTGCTGGCCGCCTGCGCGGCCCCGCGCCCGGCACCCGAGGCGCGTCCGGCGGTCGACGTGCCGCCGGCGGCCGCCGCGCGCGCCCGGGTCCTCGACGGCGCACAGCGCATGATCGGCCAGCCGTATCGGTTCGGCGGCACCCAGCCGGGCGGGTTCGACTGCAGCGGCCTGGTCGCGTACGCCGCGGCCGCCGCCGGCCTGCGCCTGCCGCGCACGGCCGACGAGCTGCTGCACGCGGGCGTGCCGGTCCGACGCGCCGATCTCGAACCCGGCGACCTCGTGTTCATGCGCTTGCGGCGCAAGGAGCTGCACGTCGGCATCGTGCTCGACGGCGATCGCTTCATCCACGCGCCCTCGAGCGGCGAGCGCGTGCGCATCGATTCGCTCGGCGCCCCGCCCTACGCCCGCCACTACCTGGGCGCGCGGCGCGTGATTCCCTGAATCGCGCCGTGGGTCGACGCGCGGCCATGGGTCAAAGCGCCGGCGCGACCGCCTCGCTGCTCACCGCGGCGAACTGCAGCGCCGCGAGCTGCGCATACAACGGGCTGTGCGCCAGCAGCTCGGCATGCGTGCCGACCGCGGCCTTGCGGCCGTGATCGAGCACCACGATCCGGTCGGCCTTCAGCACCGTCGACAGCCGGTGCGCGATGATGATGGTCGTGCGCCCCCGCATGAGCTTCTCGAGCGCCGCCTGCACCAGCCTCTCCGACTCCGCATCGAGCGCGCTGGTCGCCTCGTCCAGCAGCAGTATCGGCGGATCCTTCAGAATGGCGCGCGCGAGCGCGATGCGTTGACGCTGGCCGCCGGACAGGCGCGTGCCGCGCTCGCCGAGAAACGTGTCGTAGCCCTGGGGGAGTTTGCGCAGGAAGCCGTCCGCGGCCGCGGCCGCCGCCGCGGCCTCGATCTCGGCGTCGGTGGCCCCCGGGCGCCCGTAGCGGATGTTCTCGCGCGCGCTCGCGCCGAACAGCACGGTGTCCTGCGGAACCAGGCCGATCTGGGCGCGGATGCGGCCCGGATCGAGGTCCGCCAGGCATCGCTCGTCGATCGACAGCCGTCCCGAGCTCGGATCGTAGAACCGCAGCAACAACTGGAACGCCGTGCTCTTGCCGGCGCCCGACGGGCCGACGAAGGCGACCGTTTCGCCCGGCGCCACGTCCAGGCTGAAGCCGTCGAGGGCCGCCGTGTCCGGGCGCGACGGATAGTGAAAGGTCACGTTCTCGAAGCGGATGGCGCCGCGCACCCGCGCCGGCAGCTCGACCGGGTGCGGCGGCGCGCCGATGGCCGGCTGAGCGCGCAGCAGCTCCCCGAGCCGCTCCATGGCGCCGGCCGCCCGCTGGATCTCGCCCCACATCTCCGTGAGCGCCGCCGCGGAGCTGCCGACCAGACCCGCATACAGCAGGAATTGAGCGAGCTGGCCGCCGGTCATCGTGCCGGCGAGGACCTGATGCGCGCCCATCCACAGCACGAAGGTGATGCCGGAGAACACCAGCATGATGCCCACCGCGGTCAGCGCGGCGCGCACCCGGGAGCGGCGCACCGCGGTGACGAAGCTGTCCTCGACCGCCCGCGCGTAGCGCTGGCTCTGCAGTTCCTCCAGCGTGAACGCCTGCACGGTCTGGATCGCGTTCAGGGTTTCGTCCGCCAGGCCGCTCGTGTCGGCGATCCGGTCCTGCGAGGCGCGTGACAGACCGCGCACCCGCCGCCCGATGATGATCAGCGGCGCCACCACCACCGGAATCATCACCAGGATGGCCGCGGTCAGCTTGGCGCTGGTGAGCACCAGCATCACCAGGGCGCCGACCAGGCTCAGCGTCGAGCGCAGCACGATGGACAGGTTCACGCCGGCGATGGCCTGGACCAGCGTGCTGTCCGTGGTCAGGCGCGACAGCACCTCGCCGACCCGGGTGGTCTCGTAGAAGGTCGGGTCCATGCGCACGACGCGTCGATACACGGCGCTGCGCAAGTCCGCCACGACCCGCTCGCCCAGCCAGGTGACCAGATAGAAACGCAGCGCAGCGAAGACCCCGTAAATGACCGCGGCCGCCAGGAAGCCGACGAAATACCGGTTGATGGTGCGCGGATCGTTGGTCGCGAGGCCATGATCGATGAGTTGCCGCAGCGCGAGCGGCAGCGCCAGCATCGCGACCGCCGCCACCAGCAGGGCGCCGAGCGCCGCCGCCATCACGGCGCGGTGCGGCCGCAGGAAGGGCAGCAGCGCCCGCAGGGGATTCAAGGAGCTGGCGCGCGGCCGATCGGGGTCCGTACTCATGATTTCATGATCCCATAACGGCGGCGCCGGCGCGCGGCCCGGCCTGTGCCCCGTCGTGGCGAAAGCGCCACGGCGGGGGCCGCCCGGATCCCGATTGCCTTTCGCCCGCGGGGCGGCTATGGTGCTGGGGCAGTAGGGATATCACGCGCGGCGCGTGCCAATCGCCGCAACAAACAACAGATGGGGATGAACAACCATGCGTCAACGCAAAGGGTTTTCGTCGTGGCGTGAAGGCCACATTCGGATCGGGGCGGCCGCCATGCTGCTCGGTGCCGGCGCTGCGGCGTTGCTTGCGCCCGCCGCCACGCGGGCCGATACGGCCGCCAACGAGCCCGCGGCCGCGGGTCCGCTGCAGGAGATCGTCGTCACGGCGACCCGCCGCGACGAGTCCATGAGCAAGGTGCCGATCAGCGTCACGGCGTTGACCGAGCAGTCCATCGACATCCGCGGCATCAAGGACATCCAGGACGTGGCCCGCTTCACGCCCGGCGTGAACATCGACAACTCGGGCACCAGCAACATCGCCATCCGCGGCATCGCCTCCTCGGGCGGCGCCGGCACCACCGGCATCTACATCGACGACACGCCGATTCAGATGCGCGCCCTGGCGTTCAATCCGGACGAGACGCTGCCGGCGGCCTTCGACTTGGACCGCGTCGAGGTGCTGCGCGGCCCGCAGGGCACCCTGTTCGGCGCCGGCTCCGAGGGCGGCACGGTGCGCTACATCACCACGCAGCCGAGCCTCACCAAATCGAGCATTTACAGCCGCGAGGAGGTCTCCTACACCCAGGGCGGCGCTCCGAGCTACGAGATCGGCGTCGGCGCCGGCACCCCGGTGATCGACGGCACCCTCGGCGTGCGCGCGACCGTCTGGTATCGCCGCGACGGCGGCTTCATCGACCGCATCAATCCGGTGACCCTCGCCACCGAGCAGAGCAACGCCAACTACTCGAACACCATGCTGGTGCGGCTCGCGGCCATCTGGGCGCCGAGCGACAACTGGACGGTGACGCCCAGCGTCTACTACCAGGATCGGTACATGAACGACGTCCAGAACTACTGGCCGCTGTATTCGAATCCGGGCAGCGACCGCTACGTGAGCGCGAACCCCACCCAGCGCGACGCCCCGGACCAGTTCTACCTGACCTCCCTCAAGGTGGAGGGCAATCTCGGCTTCGCGAAGCTGATCTCGAACACCTCGTACTACCATCGCAACGAGATCACCGGCTACGACGGCACGCTGTACAACCTCGGCTTCTATCAGGCGGGCGTGTTCCTCAACTACCTGCCCAACGGCAACACGACCTCGGCCATGCTGCCCGGCACCTACCCGATGCTCGACGGCAACGGCGTGCACCTGCCGCCCGGCGCCACCAACTACCGCGCGCCGGCCTCGGTCACCAACGGCCAGCAGAACCTGATCCAGGAGATCCGGCTGCAATCGAACGATCCGAGTTCGCGCCTGACCTGGACGACGGGCTTGTTCTTCAACACCGACCGGCAGAGCTATCTCGAGCAGATCGCCGATCCGAACCTCAACCAGCTGTCGCTCGCCGCCACCGGCCAGCCGTACACCAACTTCTTCGTGGACCCGAACGGCAACCCGGTGACCTACGATCCGCGCTTTCCGGTCGATTCGTACTTCCTGCAGACCCAGGCCCGGGACCAGCAGTACGCGGCCTACGGCGAGGGCTCGTACGCGTTCACCGACCAGTGGAAACTCACCCTGGGCGCGCGCTACTCGATCCTGAAGTACACGTTCAACACGTTGACGGGCGGGCCGCAGCTGTACCTGCAGCCGCAAACCGGCGCCGGCGACGTGTCCGAGACCTCCTTCACGCCCAAGGCGAACATCGACTATCAGTACGATTCGAACAACCTGTACTACTTCACCTACGCGAAGGGCTTCCGCCCGGGCGGCGCCAACAATCCCGTGCCGCAGGCGGCCTGCTCGGCCGACTTCCAGAGCTTCGGCATCAACCAGGCGCCGCCGACCTACAACTCCGACACGGTCAACAGCTTCGAGGTGGGCGCCAAGAATAATTTCGACAACCGCGTCAAGCTCGCGAGCAGCCTGTACTACATCCGCTGGAACAACATCCAGCAGACCGTGGTGCCGCCGATCTGCCAGATCTCCTTCATCTCCAATCTGGGCCAGGCGACCGCCAAGGGCATCGATCTGCAGGCCGAGATCGCGGTGACGGACCGGTTCACGGTGGAACTCGCCACCGGCTACACGGACGCGCGCTACACCCAGGACGCGCGGCTCTCGCCGGTCGAGACCTCGCCCATAGTGTCGAGCGGCGATGCGATCACCGGCGTGAGCGGCCAGCCCGCCGCGCCGTTCACCGCGACCATCGGGGTGCAGTACAACTTCAGCCTGATGAATCACGACTCGTTCGTGCGGCTCGACGACGAGTATCAGAGCGCGCCCAAGTGGGGCGGGCCGGCCCAGGACGCGACCACGCTGCAGTACGACCCGGCCAACTACTTCCTGTCGTCGACGAATTTCGCCTCGCTGCGCAGCGGCATGACCTTCGGCGGATGGCAGGTCTCGGCCTTCGTCGACAACCTGCTCGACAGCCACCCGGTGACCAACTACAACTGGTCGATCGATCCGGGTGACGGCACCAGCCGGCTGCAGCGTCAGTTCACGTTCCGTCCGCGGACCATGGGCCTGACCTTCATCTACCGCAACTAGCGCCTCGGGCGGGGCCGCCGGCGCGGCCGGCCCCGCGGGGGGGGGGGGGGGGGGGGGGGGCGGCGCCCCCGCGGGCGCGTTAGTCGCCCCCCGGCACGGCGCGAGCGGCGCCCCGGCCGGCGGCGTCGGCCAACGCGGCGCCGAGCAGGGTGAGCCCTTCCTCGAGCACCTCGTCCTCGATGGTCAGCGGCGGCAGCAGGCGGATGACGTTCGCCGAGGTGCCGCACGACAGCAGCACCAGGCCTCGTTTCTCGGCGTGCGCCAGCACCGCCGCGGTCAGTTCGGCATCGGGCTCGCGGCTCGTCCGGTCCTTGACCAGCTCGAGCGCCACCATCGCGCCCAGCCCGCGCACATCGCCGATGCAGGCGAACTGCTTCTGCAAAGCCTGCAGGCGCGACTGCAGGCTCTGGCCGATGCGCGCGGCACGCGCGCACAGCTCCTCCGACTCGATGACGTCGAGCACGGCATGCGCCGCGGCGATGCCGATCGGGTTGCCTCCGTAGGTTCCGCCCAGGCCGCCCGGATGGGCCGCGTCCATGATGGCGGCGCGGCCGATCACGCCGGACAGCGGGAACCCGCCGCCCAGGCCCTTGGCCACGGTGATCAGGTCCGGCGCCACGCCCGAGTGCTCGATGGAGAACATCTTGCCGGTGCGCGCCATGCCGCCCTGCACCTCGTCGGCGATCAGGACGATCTCGTGCCGGTCGCACAGTTCGCGCAAGGCGCGCAGGAATTCGTAGGGCGCGACGTTGAACCCGCCCTCGCCCTGCACCGGCTCGACGATGATGGCGGCCACGGAGCGCGGGTCGACGTCGCCGTGGAACACGCGGTCCAAGTCGGCGAGCGCCTGCGCCGTGCTGACGCCGTGATAGGGGTGGGGGAACTCGGCGTGATAGATCTCCGCCGGGAAGGGGCCGAAGCCCCGCTTGTAGGGCATGACCTTGCCGGTGAGCCCCATGGCGAGCAGCGTGCGGCCGTGAAAGCCGCCGGAAAAGGCGATCACCGCCGTGCGCTTGGTGTGATAGCGCGCGATCTTGACCGCGTTCTCCACGGCCTCGGCGCCCGAGGTGAGGAACAGGGTCTTCTTGGCGAAATCGCCCGGCGCGAGCGCATTCAACCGCTCCGCGAGCCGGACGTAGGACTCGTACGGGGCCACGTGAAAGCAGGTGTGCGTGAAGGCCTCGGCCTGCCGCGCCACCGCCTCCATGACCCGCGGGTGGCGGTGCCCGGTGTTGAGCACCGCGATGCCGGCGGCGAAATCGACGTAGCGCCGGCCGTCCACGTCCCAGAGCAGCGCGTTCTGCGCCTTGGCGACGTAGATGCCCTTGGTTGCGACGCCTTGCGGCACGGCATCCGCCTTGCGCGCCTTGAGGTCCGCAGTGCTCGCCATGGTTCGTTCTCCTGTTCGAATCGCACGAATTGCGCCCGGGAACGGTATCATTCCCCTATGAGCACCGCAAAATCGCCCGCGCCGGCGGACGGCCAGCGGCCGGTGGCCGGCGGCACGATGCGCGTGCGCATCCTGCGTGCCGAGCCCGGCCTGCGCGCGGAGCGCGACGACCGGGTGGCCGTCGAGGCGCCGCTCGAGATCCAGCTGCATCACCCCGCGCTGGGGCCCGAGCCGATATCCTTCGGCACCACCATGCGCACCCCCGGGGACGACGAGCGGCTGGCGGCCGGGTTGCTGTACGGCGAGGGTATCGTGGAGCGGGCCGGGGACATCGAGGCCATCGAGTCGAGCACCCGCCGGCCCAACGTGGTCAACGTGCGGCTGCGCGCATCGGTCCAGATCGCGCCGGCGACCGCGGCGCCGGCGCGGCGTTTCTCCGCCGGCTCGAGCTGCGGGGTGTGCGGCACCACCGGTCTGGACGCGGCCATCGCGCGGGCGGCGGCCACCGTGATCGCGGGCACCGGCGGCATCGCCCTGCCCACGTTGCTGTCGTTGCCGGCGCGCATGCGCGAATCCCAGGCCCGCTTCGGCGACACCGGCGGCATCCATGCCGCCGCCCTGTTCGACCTGCAGGGCAACCTGCTCGAGCTCGCGGAGGATGTCGGCCGGCACAACGCCTTCGACAAGCTGGTCGGCGAGAGCCTGCTCGCCGGGCGCCTGCCGCTCGCCGAGCACGTGGTCCTGCTGAGCGGCCGGGCGAGCTTCGAACTCGTGCAAAAGGCCCTGCGCGCCGGCGTGCCGGTGCTCGCCGCGATCGGCGCCCCGTCGAGCCTGGCGGTCAACCTCGCGGTCGCGGCCGGCCTGACGCTCGCCGGCTTTCTGCGCGCCGATCACTGCAACGTCTACGCGAACCCGCAGCGCATCTCCGGTTGACCGGCCGGCCCCTCGAAGGGGGCTCAGCTCACCGTGTAGCCGCGACCCGTCAGACAGGTGCCGAGGGCCCGACGGTACGCATCGGCGCGCGCCCGGGCGGCCATGATGCCCTGATTGACCTGCGCCTGGCCCTGCGCCGCCTGCGCCTGGGCGTTCGCGTCGCTCGCGGAGCCCACGACCGCGCCGGTGATGCCGCCCAGAACGAGGCCGGCTCCGGCATCGCGCGGACCGGCGATGATCGAGCCGAGGATCGCCCCGCCGATCGCGCCCACCGCCGTGGCGGCGCCCGAGGGCGGAGCCGGCTGCACCACCACGCGCTCGTAAGGATTCGCGTCCGGCCGGCTGGGATCGACGCCGGTCTGCTGCACGGCCCACAGATGGCATTCGTACCGGTCGCGGTCGGCCTGCTCGGGCGTCTGCCCGTGCGCCGGATAGACGAACAGCTTTGCCGGCTGCGGCGTGGGCACCGCGACGGTGCGCGGCGGGGGCGCCGCCACACAAGCGGCCAGAGCCGCGACGCCCAGCAGGGCCCCTCCGGCCCTCGTGCCGACCCGAACCAAGACCATGAATCGATTTGACATTTTGCTCACGAACCCTCGAGTTCCCTAGCCGATGAACGCCCCCGGCCCCTATCCGTTGACAGCGCCGCGGGCCGTTGAGTTCTCTGCCTCAGCGGCCGCCGCCGGCGCCGGCGCCCGCCGGCCGGGCTGGTTTGCGGAATATCAGGATGAACTGATCCGTTCGGCCGCGCACGTTCGGATCGAACACCTTGGCCGTGCGCGGGTCGTCGGGGTGGTGCAGCAGATTGCTCTCGGCCACGAACTCGAACCCCGCCGCCAGCACCTCGGCCTTGACGGTGGACGCGTCGATCCGATGCAGGCTCGCGGTGTCGCGCAGGCCGGAGCCCGCCTGCGCGGCGTGATCGAGCACGAAGTACCGGCCGCCCGGCTTGAGCATGTCGAACACCATCTGATTGAACACGCCGACGTCGAGCCCGGGCAGGTTGTGCAGGTCGTGGTAGTTCTGCGAGGTCCACACCAGATCCACCGGCGCCGGCGCGCGCAGCTCGCCGAACGGCTCGACCACGACGCTCACGTTCGCATAGGCGGGCTCGGCCGCGAGCGCCTTGACCCGGGCCGCGAAATCGGGGGCATCCGCGGGCGCGGTCGGCACCGGCGCCGGCACCAGTCCGTAGATGTGCCCGTCCGCGCCGACGGCCTTGCTCAGCAGCCGCGTGAAGTAGCCGCCGCCCGGCAGCAGCTCGGCGATCGTCTCGCCCGGCCGGACGCCCGCAAGAGCCAGGGTTTGGGCCGGCTTCCGATTGGCATCGTGCTGCCTATCGGTGTCCGGGCGGTGCGCGTCCGCCACGGCGGCCGCGATGAAATCCGGGATGGCCGGCTCGGGCGGCGCGGCCGCGAACACGGCGCCGGGAGCGAGCACGGCAAGAAGCCAAACGAGACGCAGCATGAGTCCATCCCCCTTGTCGAAATGACGCGATCCGTCTGCACATGATACTCCGGCGGCGTATCATCGGGCGCCGTGTAACGATCAATGGGTCCGCGGCATGAGCTTGAGCGTCTTCGACATCTTCAAAATCGGCATTGGCCCCTCCAGTTCCCACACCATGGGACCGATGAACGCCGCGCGCGAATTCGTCGAGCTGCTGGAGGCGCGCGGCCTGCTCGGCCGCACCGCCCAGCTGTCGGTGCAGCTGTACGGATCGCTCGCTCTCACCGGCCGCGGGCATTGCACGGACCAGGCGGTGCTGCTCGGCCTCGAGGGCCACCGTCCCGAGACCATCGACGCCGCCGCGGTCGAGCCCACGCTGCGCAGGATCCGCGCACAAGGACGCATCCGGCTGCTCGGCCGGCACGAAATCGCCTTCGACGAGCCGCTCGACCTGCTGCTGCACATGGATCAGGTGCTGCCCGGGCATTCCAACGGCATGCGCTTCACCGCGCACGACGCCGCGGAGGCGGTGCTCGCGCACGAGGAGTACTACAGCATCGGCGGGGGCTTCGTGGTGCAGGCCGGCGCCGCCGCCTCGGGCGCCGCGGCGCGCCGCTCACCGCCCTTCGAGTTCGGCTCCGGCCTGGAACTGCTCGATCTCGGCCGGCGGCACGGGCTCGAGATCCACGAACTCATGATGGCGCGGGAGCGGACCTGGTGCGACGAGGCGCAGCTGCGCGAGCGGCTCGGACGCATCTGGCAGGTCATGCAGGACTGCGTGCGCCGCGGCTTCGAATCGAACGGGCTGCTGCCCGGCGTGCTGGGCGTGCGCCGGCGCGCACCGAAGCTCTATCGCCAGCTCACGAGCGCCGATCCGAGCGGACCCATGCACGCGCTCGACTGGGTCAACGCCTACGCCCTGGCGGTCAACGAGGAGAACGCCGCCGGCGGCCAGGTGGTGACCGCTCCCACCAACGGAGCCGCCGGCATCGTGCCGGCGGTGCTGCACTACTACCGGCGCTTCGAGCCCGGCGCGGACGAGGAAGGCGTGCTGCGCTTTCTGCTCACCGCCGCGGCGGTCGGCATGCTGTACAAGCAGAACGCGTCCATCTCGGGCGCGGAGATGGGCTGCCAGGGCGAGGTCGGCGTCGCCTGCTCGATGGCCGCGGCCGGCCTGGTCTCGGCGCTCCACGGCAGCAACGAACAGATCGAGAACGCCGCCGAGATCGGCATGGAGCACAACCTGGGCCTCACCTGCGACCCCGTGGCGGGGCTGGTGCAGATCCCCTGCATCGAAAGGAACGCCATTGGGTCGGGCAAGGCGATCAATGCCGCGCGCCTCGCGCTGCGCGGCGCCGGATCGCACAAGGTGTCGATCTATCAGGTCATCGCGACCATGCGCCAAACCGGCATCGACATGTCCACGATCTACAAGGAAACCTCGCAGGGAGGCCTCGCGGTCAACGTCCCCGAGTGCTAGCTCAGCCCGTCGCCTGCAGGCCCTGCGCGATCCCGCTGATGGTCGCGCTCAGCGCGTCCATCAGCGAGCGGTCCTGCCGGCCGGCGCCGCGCCAGCGCCGCAGCAGATCGACCTGCATCAGATGCATCGGGTCGACATACGGATTTCGCAGGGTGATCGACCGCTGCAGCGTGGGGTACCGGTCGAGCAGCTTGGCCGAACCGCGCAGCTTCAGCACGCCGGCCACCGTCAACTCGAACTCCCGCGCGATCGGTTCGGCGAATCCGCGCAGCGATTCGTCCGCGAGCGCGTCGTAATACGCGGCGATGCGCAGATCGGTGCGCGCCAGCATGGCCTCCACGTCGTCGACCAGGTGGGCGAAGAACGGCCATTGCGCCAGCATCTCGTCGAGCAGCGGCGCGCCGTGCGCCGCCACCGCCGCAGCGAGGCCGCTGCCGAATCCGAACCAGCCCGGCAGCATGTGCCGGCTCTGGGTCCACGCGAACACCCACGGGATAGGACGCAGAGCGTCGATGCCCTCGGCGTCCGGATGCACGGCGGCACGCGAGCCGATGTGCATGCGCTCGATGACGTCGAAGGGGGTGACCGCCCGAAAGTACTCGAGGAAGCGCCGATCGCCGTACACGAGCTGCCGGTAGGCGTCGAGGCTGCGTTCGGCGATGCACTGCATGGCATCCAGCCGGGGCTGCGGGACCTCGACGTGCCGGCCCGCATGCGCGTCCGCGGTCGAAAGCGCCACCGCCGCGAAGGTCCGTTCGAGCGTGCGCAGCGCGAGCGGCCGCAGCCCGTAGCTTTGATTGACCACCTCGCCCTGCTCGGTGAGCCGCAGCACGCCTCGCACCGCCCCGCTGGGCGCCGCCTCCACCAGATGTTCGGTGCGCCCGCCGCCGCGTGCCGGCGTGCCGCCGCGGCCGTAGACCAGGGTCGGCGTGACGCCGGCCGCGCGGGCGCTCGCCAGCAGCTGAATCTGCGCCGCCTGCAGCGCCCAGCGGGAGGCGGCGATGCCGCCTTGCTTGTTGCCCTCCGAGAAGCCGACCAGCACGGACTGCCGGTCGCCGCGCGCCGCGAGATGCCGCCGGTACGCCGGCTCCTCGTACAGCCGGCGCATCATCTCGCCGGCGTTCTCGAGCGCGTCGATCGATTCGAGCATCGGCACCACGTCGATCGGGCACTCGCCGCTGCGCTTGTCGGTGATGTCGGCCCAGCGCGCCAGCAGCAGCACCGCGAGGACATCCTCCGGGCCGCGCACGCCGCTCACGATGTAATCGCCGACCGCCCGCTCGCCGAACTTGTGCCGGGCCATCTTCACCGCGTCGAACACCCACAGCGTGCGCCGGCCGACGGCATCCAGCGGCTTGCTCGGCCCCAGATCGCGCTCGAGCAGATCGCGCAGGTCCCGCAGGCGCTCCTCGGGCGGCAGGCTCGGCCAGTCCGGCCGGCCAAGGCCGTCGGCCACGATCACGTCGTGCATGTGGGCCCGCTGGATGATGTCGAGCGTCGCGAGATGAAAGCCGAAGGTTCGCACCCGGCGCAGCAGCCGGCGCACCAGGAAATAGCCGGCGTGGCGTCCTCGATTGGCGCTCAGGCTGTCCGCCGCGAGCTGCACGTCGTCGCAGAATTCCGCGGCGCTCTGGTACGCGCTCGGCCGGCCCTCGTAGGTCGCGTTCAACCGCTCGGCCAGCTGGCCGAAGAAGATCCGGTACGGCATGCGATCGTGCCGCGCCGGCGCGAGCGCCTGGGCGCCCGGCAGCAGATCGCCGTAGGTCTCGATGCGCTGCGCGAGCGCGGTGCTCACGCCGACCCGGTTGGCGCTCTGGCTGAGCGCCTCGGCGAGCTGCCGGCATTCCCGGAAATAGGTCGACACCGCGATCTGGTGATGCCGGTGCAGGGTCTCCCGGACGGTCTTGCCGTGCACGTCGGGCTTGCCGTCCATGTCGCCGCCCACCCAGGAGCCCAGCCGCAGTATGCAGGGCACGTCCAGGGTCTCGACGGGCACCGAGTAGGCCCGCGCCAGCGCCGCCTCGATCTCCTCGTAGAAGAAGGGCACGACGCGGTACAGGATCTCGGCCAGGTAGAAAATCACGTGCTCGCGCTCGTCGACCACCGTCAATCCCTGGCGCGGATGCTCTTCGGTCTGCCAGATGCTGGTCACCTCGAAGCGGATCCGCGCCCAGAGCGTCTCGAGCTCTCCCGGGGTGAGCGCCGGATTCAGCCGGTCGAGCAATTGCTGGGCGATGTGCTGCTGTTTGCGCAGGATGGTGCGCCGGGTGGACTCGGTCGGATGCGCCGCGAACACCGGCTCGATGCTCATGGAGGCGATCAGTGCCAGCGCCTGATCGAGGGTCACGCCGTCGCGCCGCAGCCGCGCGATGCAGTCGGCGATGCCGCCGGGCTGGGGAATGCTCGAGTCGTTGAGGTACTCGCGCCGGCGGCGCACGCGATGCACCTTCTCGGCCGTGTTCACCGCCTGGAACCAGGTTGAGAAGGCGCGGGTGAGGTCGGTCGCCACCGCCGGCGCGCGCCCGGCGGTCCTCCGCTCGAGCGTCGCGGCGCCCTCGGCGTCGGCTTCGCGGCGCTGGATGGCCGCGAGCCGGTCGCCCTCCACCAGCCCGAACAATTCCTGCCCCCCCTGCTCGCGCAGGGTCTCCCCGATGAGCGCACCCAGGGCGTGCACGTCTTCGCGCAGCGCTTCGTCCTTGGCGGCGAATTGAATGCTTTGACGAAACATAATGCTAGGCTCTCGGAAGAATGACCGGGTTTGGTCGCTAACCGGGGAAGTATTATGAGCTTGTTGGCGCAGATCGCTATATTTCTCGCCGCCGCGGTCGTCGCCATCCCCATATTCCGCCGCTTCCGCCTCGGCTCCGTGCTCGGGTATCTCGCCGCCGGGATCGTCATCGGTCCGCAATGCCTCGGCCTGATCGGCCGGGCCGACGCCACCCTGCACATCGCCGAGTTCGGCATCGTGCTGCTGATGTTCGTCATCGGCCTGGAGCTGCAGCCCTCGCGGCTGTGGGTGCTGCGCAAGCCGATCTTCGGCCTCGGTACGGCTCAGGTGGCGCTCACCGCCGCGGCGATCGGCGCGGCCGCGTACCTCGCCCTGGGGCTGCCGTGGCGCGCCTCGCTGGTCATCGGCTTCGGCCTGTCGATGTCCTCGACGGCGCTCGCGCTGCAGCTGCTCGCCGAGCGCGGACGCCTCAATTCCCAGGCGGGCCGCTCGGCGTTCAGCATCCTGCTGTTCCAGGACATCGCGGTGCTGCCGGCGCTCGCGCTGCTGCCGCTGCTCGCGGCGGCGGCCGCCCGGTCCACGGCACCCTCGGCGCCGTGGCTGGCGGCGAAGTGGCTCGCGGTGCTCGCCGCGGTGGTCGTCGGCGGCCGCTACGCGCTGCGGCCCATGCTGCGAATCGTCGCGCGCACGCGCGTCACCGAGGCGTTCACCGCCGCCGGCTTGCTCGTGGTGATCGGCACCTCGCTGCTGGTGAGCCAGGTCGGATTGTCCATGTCCTTGGGCGCCTTTCTCGCCGGCGTCCTGCTCGCCGACAGCGAGTTCCGCCACGAGCTCGAAGCAAGCATCGAGCCGTTCAAGGGATTGCTGCTCGGCCTGTTCTTCATCACCGTGGGCATGTCGGCGAATCTGCAGCTCGCCCGGGAGAAGGCTCTGACGCTGCTGGCCGCGACTTTGAGCTTCATGCTGATCAAGGTCGTGGTGCTCTGGTCGATCGGCCGCCTGTCGGGCCACACGCAATCGGCCAGCCGGGGACTGGCGCTCAGCCTGCCGGCCGGCGGCGAGTTCGCCTTCGTACTCTTCGGGCTGGCGGCGGCGCTCGGCATCGTGGAGGCGCAGACCGCCCAATTGCTGGTGCTCTGCGTGACCGTGTCCATGATCTCCAGCCCCCTGCTGCTCGCGCTGTACGACGTGATGTACAAGCCCGCGCAGCAGGACGACCGCCCGTTCGACACGCCGAGCGAACGGCATCCGAAGGTCATCATCGCCGGGTTCGGGCGCTTCGGTCAGATCGTCGGACGCATCCTGCTGGCGCGGCGCATCCCCTTCACGGCGCTCGAGGCCAGCCAGAGCCAGGTCGACTTCGTACGCCGATTCGGCTCACAGGTGTTCTACGGCGACGCCTCGCGGCTCGAATTGCTGCGCGCCGCCCACGCCGACCAGGCCGAGGTGTTCGTGCTCGCGATCGACGACGTGGAGGCCTCCGTGCGCACGGCGGAAGTGGTTTCGAAGCACTTCCCCAATCGCGACATCTTCGCCCGGGCCCGCAACCGGCAGCACGCCTTCCGCCTGATGGATCTGGGCGTGCGCTATCAAGTGCGCGAAACCTATGCATCGAGCCTCGAGATGTCGACCCGCGTGCTCGAGGCGCTCGGCTTGTCGCCGTCGGCCGCGGCCGAGACCGCGGGGCGGTTCCGCCGGCACGACGAGCAGGTGCTGCTGCGCCAGCAGGCGGTCAAGGACGACGAGACCAAGCTGATCCAGTCGGGCCGCGAGGCGGCCGAACAGCGGCTGCATTTGTTCGAGCGCGATGCCGACGCGCCCCCGGAACCCGCCGCCGGGCGCGCGGCCGCGGGTCAATGACCCTTGAGGAGCACGGTGGTGTCGAAGCTCTCGAAGTTGCCGAGCACGCGCCGGTAGGCGTTGTGCACCATCCGCTCGATCTGCTTGTCCGCCCGGCCGCCGAGCAGCATGCGGATCACCACGTCGTCCTGGGGCCGCGCCGGATCCTCGCTCATCAGCTGGTAGCCGAAACGCGCGAGCCGCTGGTTCAATTCGTTGGCGAAACGCAATCGCAGCGCCTCGGAACCGTCGCCCGAGCCGACCTTGGCCTCCTCGGCGATCTCGAAGATCAGGCGCGTCACGAAACGGGCCTTGTCGATCACCCCTAGATCGCTGAAGAATTCGATTTCCGATTGAATGTTCATCCGGCCGGGAAGAAGTCGATGGGTTTGGTGGCCGTGAGCGTCGCGACGTCCTTGGCCTCGAACTTGAACAGGCGGATCCGGGCCAGCAGCTTGCTCTCGAACTCCGGATCCTTGAGCTCGCTCGATACGATGCGCGCGGCGGTCACCTCGCCCGAGGGGGCAATGGTCAGCTCGATCACCACCTTGCCCTGCAGCGCCGGACTGTCGCGCAATGCGCGCGCGTACATCGAATCGATCGCGCCCTTGTTGCGCGTGAACACCAGCGCGATCTCGTCCGCGCTGCGCGACGGCCGGCCGCTGCCGCCGGCGCGCGCGGCACCGTGGGCTCCGGCGCCGAGCGCCGGATCCTGCACCTGCGCGGTGCTAATCCCGTTCAAGGAGCCGGAGCCGGCCGCCAGGCCGCTGCTGGTCGGCGCGCTGATGCCGCCGCTGGTGCCGCCCGCCTTCGACGTGATCAGCGCCCGCTGCACCATGCTGACGTCGCCGGGATCCTTGGTCTTCGCCTGGTCCTTCGCGAACTTGTCGACGTCCACCTGGTCGCGCAGCGCCGCCAGCTCGTCGAGGTTGGCGAGCAGGCCGCTCTTGGACGCCTTGACGCGCGGATCGACCGGTTGCGGCGTGGGCTTGGGCTGCACCGGCACCTTCTCGACGGGCTTGGGCTCCTCCTTCGGCGGCGGCGGCAGCGGGGGCGGCGGCGGCGCGATCACGAGCTTCACCACGCGCTCGGGCAGCGAATCGGTGTTGACCACGGTTTGATGCTTGGGCAGCAGCGGCAGCAGCACCGCGAAAATCGCGAACACGATGGCGAGATTGCGCAGGATGACGCGAAAGCGCCGCTCCATGTCCTCCGACGGCGACCATGGCAGTTCGTACCGCCGGAAGTACGGGGACAGAACCGCGCCGCTGCGCTGACCGGGATTGGCCGCGACCATCAGGTGGCCGCCCGTTCGCGCTCGACCACGGCGAAGGACACCTTGCCGTATTCGGCGTCGCTGCAGGTGAGCATGACCTTCTTGAGCACGCTATAGGGCGTCTGCTTGTCGCCCATGATGGTCACTTCCCGGTTCGCAATGTCCTTCTGCTGCGCGGCGTTCAAGGCACGCTCGCGTTGCGCCACCAGCGCGGCCTTGAGCGGCGCGAACACGGCGCCCTGATTGGCCATCAGGTCGGCCACCGAACCGACCAATCGGCCGTCCACGTAGACCGAGTCCTTGGTTACCATCACGACCACGGTGGCCGCGGGCTTGCGGTCGGACAGCGACTGCGGGATGGTGATGTTCTTGGTGTTCGGCAGGATGTCCACCTCGGCCGTGTGCGCCAGCAGGAACACCACGAGGATGGTCATCATGTCGATGAAGGGCACCAGCACGAAATGGCTGCCGCCGTGCAGGCGCTGGCGATGCCGCTTGATTCGGTAGGGCGTCATGTCGGTGCGTCCGCGATTGCGATGTCGGGGAACAATTCGGCCTTCGAGAACGGCGCAACCGGCAATTGATAGACGCGCACCGTGTCCATGACCTGCACCAGCGTGTCGTAGGACACGGCCGGGCCGGGCAGGATGGTCGCCTCGGTCATCTGGGGAAATTGCGACTTCACCGTACGCATGAACTCCGAAAGATGGGGCAGATCGTAGCCCTTGTCGGTGTTGGCGAACACCTTGAGGGGCCCCGAATTGCGGTCGTTCACCACGAGATCGTCGGGCCGGATGATCACCTCGAGCTTCAATCCCTTCGGCAGCTCGACGGGAGCGGCGGTCGAGCTTGCCGGCAGATTGAGCTGCAGGATGTTCGTCTTGGAGAACACCGCGGTGAAGATCAGGAAGAACACCAGGATCACCATCATGTCGATCATCGGCACGATGTTCAGGTCGTCGCGCCCCCGGTGATAGCGCTCGTGATTGCGGCGTACCAGCCGCGCGGCCTTGGATTTCATGGCTGCCTCGTCATCCGGTGGGAACTCGCGCGCGCCGCGCTCAGACGCTGCCGCGCGCCGCGGCCGGAGCCTGGGCCGGGGACCTGGCGGCCGCGGCCGCGTGGGTCGAGGTCGCACCCTCGCCGCCCTGACGCTCGGTGATCGAGTTCAGGAATTTCACCGAGGCGATCTCCAGGCTGTCGATCAGCGCGGTGGTCTTCGATTCGAGGAACATGTGCGCGAGCAGCAGGGTGATCGCCACGCCCAGGCCCGAGGCGGTGTTGTTCATGGCGACCGAGATGGCCGCGGCCAACAGGCTGGCCTTCTCCGCCGGGTTGGCGGTCGCCACCGCGCTGAACGCGCCGATCAGGCCGGTGATGGTCCCGAGCAGGCCGATGAGCAGGCCGACGTTCGCGAGCGACGACAGGTAATGGGTGCGCTTCTCGATGCGCGGGATGACCTCGAGAAGGCTCTCGTCCATCGCCTTCTCGATGTCGTCCCGGCGGCGCGCACTCGCCACGCGCGCCACCCCGTAGTTGAGGATGGTCGCGATCGAGGCCTTCGAGTTCTGGGTGAGACCGACCACCTGCTTGAAATTCCCCGCGGCGAGCGCGGGCACGAGCTCGTCCCAGAGGCCGCGGTTGCGGACGGTCTCGCGGGTCAGGTACACGAACCGCTCGATGGCGATCGACACACCCACCACGAATATCAACGCGAGCGGATACAGGAACAACCCGCCGTCCTTGAAGAAATTGACCACCGAATTCATGAAATTCATCTGCGCGCTCCTAGAAAGAATCCACCGGCCTTCTGGCCGAAATTCAACCAGATTCCGTAAAATCGAGTAGGACTTACTTCTCACCCTGCGCCGGCTGCCGGGGTGCCCCATGCTGCGCGGCGTCGCGATTCATCGCGTCGTAATAAAGTACCTCCCGCTTGAACTCGTCCCGATCGACCGGCGCCAGCGCCTCGTCGAGCAGGCTGTTCATCGGCTTTCCGGAAAGATCGCCGACGTCGGGCTTCTTCCACGGCACCACGTACATCACCTTCGGCTGCTCCCGATCGCCCGTGACCGTGGCGAGCCCCAGATCGAGGCGACCCCGAGCCGCTCCAGGTGGTCGGCGAACTCG
>VFSW01002214.1_pt1 | contig 29471 bp, 24 predicted proteins | sample 5358111 | NCBI WGS metagenome assembly VFSW01 (sample SAMN11554181, study PRJNA540505) | mine drainage metagenome | isolation source: sediment from site ElyBrook_90M | place: USA: Ely Copper Mine, Vershire, VT | collected 2017 | reverse complement strand
CCCCGCGCATCCTGGCCGGCCCGACGGGAGCGCGCATAGGGGATGATGGCGCGGTGGTGCAGGTCGGGCATGGAAGGATCGCGGCGCATGTTCAGCCATAGCCGGTGTACCAACTGCACATCGTCCGGGCTCAGGTTGGGCGCGTGGGGACCGATGTAGAAGACCTTCACCCCGCCGGTGGGGTCGACGACGTAAAAATTGAACTGCCGCTTGGGCTCGGGCAGCGCTTCCCAGGCCTGGCCCATGTGGAAGGCCTGATCCTCGGCGGTCATCTTGGAGGAGACGCTGGAGATCACCGAGTCAACCTCAAGATTGTTGGCGCCCTGCACCAGGGCGGCAAACACGTCGCCGGCCGGCACCACCAGCAGGGATACCTTCTTGCCGAAGCTCTCGGCCACCGAGACAGCCTTGGTGAAGACCATCTGCTCGTGTTCGCTGAAGCTGGTCTCCTCGGCGCTCAGAAACTCCGGCCCACCCACGCCCATCATCCTGACGCTGATGACCACAACGTCTCGGTCTTCGGTGCTGGTGTGGGAGAGGGTCCATTTCAATGCCAGCGGGTTGGAGGGGTCGCGCATGGTGACCATGACGCCGCCGGGGCGGATGGCCGCCGACTCGCGGCTGATGGTGTCCTGGTGCTCCAGTTGAAAGTGGTCCTTCATCTGCCGCGCGGTAATCGCGTGCTTGCGCAGGTTTTGCCGCTCGGAGATGGAGAAGATGATGAAGAAAGACGCGGCAAAGGTTATGCCGCTGACCGTAGCAATGGACTTGGTGAACAGATTCACAATGGCCGTTGAGAGCAGGACCATGAAAACCGAGAGCAGGCCGACGGGGATCTCGGTCTTGCCGATACGGATATTCGGCGGAACCTTCCAGCCGCGTTCGCCATGGTATTTCCAGCGCAGCACCAGCATGGCCAGGCTGTTGAAGGTGAACGACCAGATCACGCCGAAGGCATAGGCCTCGCCGAGGATGATCACATCGCCGCGGCTGCCGATGATGGTGATCATCTGCAGGATGAAGACCAGGTTGACGATGCGGGAACTAGTGCCGAACTTGTGATGCGGCTTGCGGAACCAGTCGGTGAGCACGCCGTCTTCAGCCACGCGCATGAGTACGCCGGTGGAGCCGATCATCGACGTGTTGATGGCGCCGGAGAGAATGAGGAAGCCGACCAGCACCACGAAGATGCGGAAGGCGATGCGCCAGAACATGGGGCCGACCATGTTCATGGCCAGGCCGGCGATCAGGTTGTCCTGGTACATGACGTGATCCTTCAGTGGGATCAGCATGTAGGCAAGAATAGTGGCGCCGCCGGTGAAGATCAGGCTATAAATGGCGATCACGATCGCCGCTCTCTTCAGGTTCCTCAGCTTGGGGTGTTCGATCTCGCGGTTGACCTGGGCCAGGCTCTCCTCGCCGCTCATGGCCAGCAGCGAGTGGCCAAATGCCATCAGAATGCCAAACAACCCAAGGATCGGGACAAAGCGAGTGCCCTTCAGGAACCCCAGCGCATCGGGGCTGAACTTCAGGTTCTGCACGATCGGCGCGGGAGGAAGGTGTGCCCCTTTGATGAATACGGAGTAGACTCCCCAGATCAGCAGGATGACCACCATGACAGTCGTGATCTGCATGACCTGCATGGCCTTGCCGCTGGACTCCTCGATGCCCTTGATGTTCTGCCACCAGTAGTAGATGGTCACCGCGGCCGCGAAGACCGCCGAGGTGTGGTCCATGTTGAACTGGAAGGCCTTGTTGTTGGCGTCCATCAGCGCCGGGGGGAGCCAGTGGCTGGTGTTGGCCACGTTCATCAGCTCATTCATGAGGCCTGTAATATATTGTCCCGCCGACACGCCGGAGATGGGGCCGGTGAGGATGTAGTCGAACATGAGCGCCGAGACGCTCAGCTTGGCGAAGGTGCCGCCCAGCGCCTCTTTCACAACGCGGTACACGCCGCCGCGGGTGAACATCGAACAGCTCTCGACGTAGACCGCCCGCACCGCAAAGCTGAAGAGCATGATGCCGAGGATGAACCAGGGAGCAGCCGCGCCCACCGCTTCTTCGGCGATGCCTCCGGCATAAAAGGCGGACGATCCGAGGTCGCAGAGGACAATGGAAGCAGCGCGCCAAAAGGAGATGAACGTGAGCATCACGGAGGATGCCACGATGAGCCGTACGCGGTCGGAAGGTGGGGCAACGGTCGTGCGGGAAGAGGCCATCGTAAAGGTGCCGGGACAACGACCGGCCATTTATTTCTCTGAGAGCGCAATCACCCGCTGCCCTGCGGTGAGTGTATGTCTGAATTAAAACTCAGTCAACAAAAATGAATTGTATTGGCCTTTCCCGCGAAGGCACGCGCTTACTCGTCCTTGCCAAACAGCTCTTTGCCGTCCTCGACAAAGCTGATCAGTACGACAACGGACGAGCCGATCAGGCCAACGAAGAACATCGCTTCCAGCACTCTCATTCCCATTTGAGCTAGCCACATGAATCCGATTGTAGCGCGAATTTCGCGCATTGCGCGTTGTCTCTGCTCATTCCTGGCCTGATGCTTTACACTCGCCCCTGTATGCAGCCTTTACGGTCGAATCCAACAGCATGGAAGTTGCGGGCCGCCCCGGGCGTATCCGCGGCCCTGCTGGAGGTGCCTTTTCCCCTGGCCGGGCCTCTGCCGCTTTGGCGCACCGTCTTTGCCTGGGTTGGCCTGGTTCCGCTGCTGGTGGCGCTGCTTTCGTCATCCTGCGCGGGCGGAGCGCGCCCGGTACGCAGGAGCTTTCTGCTCGCCTACCTTTGCGGCGTTCTCTGGTACATGGGCAACTGCTACTGGGTGCGCGACACCATGGCCAAATACGGCGACCTGCCCGCCATCGTCCCCGTGCTGTTACTCATTGGATTCAGCCTGGTCCTGGGCCTTTATTTTGGCCTCTTCGGCCTGGGGGTTGCGCTGGTCCGCCAGGCGACCGGGAGCACGCGCTGGGCACTTGCCGCTGCCCCCATTCTGTGGGCAGGCCTGGAGTTAGCCGCCTCGCGCATCACCAGCGTTCCCTGGGACCAACTGGGCTACTCGCAGGTGGATAATGCACTGGTCAACCAGCTTGCCCCCTTCACCGGCGTCTACGGCATCAGCTTTGTTCTGGTTGCGGTGAACGCGCTGATCGCGGGCGGCCTGCTGCTGGACCCGTGCTCCGGCCGGCGGCGGTGGAACATTGCCGGGGTCCTGCTGATGGCAGCGGGAACGGTGGGCGTCCTGGTGCCCCCGCCGCGGCCCGCCGCAACAGCCAGCGCCGTGCTGGTGCAACCCAATCTCGATGTGGGCGACGAGAGCCGCTGGGCAGGCCCCGGCGAGTGGGACGGACATATCGCCCAATTTGCTCAACTTGCCGCAGAGCAGTGCAAGACCTACATTGCGGGAATCCCGCAAACCGGCGCGCCCAACGGCGAAAACGTCTGTCCGCCTTACCCCACGCATCCCGATCTGGTGGTCTGGCCGGAGTCGCCGGCGCCCTTTGACGAGAGCGATCCACGCTTTCAGCGCTCGCTGACGAAGATCGCACAGACCGTGCAGGCGCCCATCGTGGTGGGCAACATCGGCTGGACCTTCAACGAGCCGGCGCAGGAGTGGGATTACTACAATTCCGCGCTGGTGGTGGGCGCGGACGGGGCGCGCGCGGGACGCTACGACAAGATTCACCTGGTCCCCTTCGGCGAGTACATCCCCTTCCAGAACCTGCTCACCTTTGCCCGCAAGCTCACCGGCCGCGTCTCCAAGTTCACCCGCGGCGACGGGCCCAAGGTCTTTCGGCTCCCAACTGCCAATGGTGAAGCCCGCCACTACGGCGTCTTCATCTGCTACGAAGCGGTCTTCGCCGACGCGGTGCGCCACTTTGCCCAGCTCGGCGCAGAGGTGCTGGTCAACATCAGCGACGACGGCTGGTACGGCGACACCAGCGCGCCCTGGCAGCATCTGAACATGGTGCGCATGAGGGCCATTGAAAATCGCCGCTGGATTTTGCGCGACACCAACAACGGCGTGACGGCGGTCATCGACCCCTACGGCCGCGTCCGCCAGAGCATTCCACGCCACCAGGTGGACGCGCTGCCCGCGCAGTTCGGCTTCCGCGATGACATCACCTTCTACACGGCGCATGGGGATGTGTTCGGCTGGCTTTGCGCCCTCCTCGGATTCGGCATTTTCGGATGGGCATTCGCAGCCAGCCAAAAGGAGTCTCAGCAGCAGAAGGCTTTGTAACAGGAGCACCACTTCAGTGGCGCCGAAACGGCCAGCAAAAGCAGCGAGCCCCTGAGGGGCGGCGAATTCAGAAAGAAGAACTCACTTCGCCTGGCTTCTCAACTCGACCGCCGCTGGCGAAAGAAACTCCGCAGCAACTCCCCCGATTCCTCGGCCAGAACTCCCTGCTCCACCACCATCCGATGGTTCAGTTGCGGATGGTTCAGCACCCCAAGCACCGATCCCGCCGCGCCTGCCTTCGTGTCGCTGGCCGCAAATACCAGCCGGTCCAGCCGCGCATGGATCATGGCTCCCGCGCACATCGCGCACGGCTCCAGCGTCACGTAGAGCGTGCATCCGTTGAGCCGATAATTGCTGAGGGCTTCAGCCGCCGCGCGCAGGGCCACAATCTCCGCGTGCGCCGTCGGGTCAACGTCTCGCAGGACGCGGTTCTGGCCACGCGCGATGATTTCCCCCTCGCATGTAATCACGGCGCCGATGGGCACTTCGCCCGCCTCCGCGGCGAGGCGCGCCTCGGCGAGTGCGGCCTGCATGGATTCGGGGTCGGTAGTCATGCGAGCCCCGCCGGCTGCTGCTGCGTCATGCAGTGCAGCGTTCCCAGGCCCCACACCAGGTCCACACTGTGAATGCCGATGACTTCGCGGTCCCGAAACACCTCACTCAATATGTTCAGCGCCACACGGTCACTGGGATCGTTGAATGTAGGCACTAACACCAATCCATTTGCAATGTAGAAATTCGCATAACTCGCCGGAAGGCGCTGACCGCGGAAGACCACGGGGCGGGGGAGGGGAAGTTCCACGATCGTGAATGGTTTCCCATCGAGGGTGCGGGCGGACCTAAGTCGTTCGAGGTTTTCGGCTAGCGGCTGATGGTTGGGGTCGCGGGAATCCGGCTCCACGGCGGTGACAATTGTGCCGGCTGCGACGAAGCGCGAGATGTCGTCGATGTGGCCATGGGTATCGTCGCCGGCAATGCCGCGACCCAGCCAGATGACCTGATCGATGCCGAGATGATCGTGAAAGGCCTGCTCCAGTTGCTCGCGGCTGAAGCCCGGATTGCGCTGCTGCACCTCGCTCAGCAGGCACTCCTCCGTAGTGAGCAGAGTTCCCGTGCCGTTCACGTCGATCGATCCGCCTTCGAGCACCAGCTTGCGCACATCGCCGCCATGCAATTCAATCGAAGGCTGCCACGAACTCACACCCAGCAACTCAGCAACCCGCCCCGGCACCTGGTCATCGAGTTGCCAGTCAGGATACTTGGCCCATGCGTTGAAATGCCAATTGGTGAGAGCCACCTGGCCAGCATGGTTGCGGACGAAAATCGGACCCGAGTCGCGCGTCCACACGCGATTGGTGGGGCATCGGTGAAAGCTCACGCGCTCCAGCGTTGCCCCGGCGCGCTCCAGAATGCCCAGCGCGCGCTGTTCGGCTTTGGCGTCGTCGACCAGGATGTGCACGTGCTCGCGCGCCGAGAGCAGCCGCACAATCTCCGCATAGACCCAGGGAATGGCCTGAAACTTCCCCGGCCAGTCTTCCGGATTGTGCGGCCAGGCGAGCCACGTCGCCTCGTGCGGCTCCCACTCCGCCGGCATGCGGTAGCCCAGCGCGCGCGGTGTTGCTTCTTTCAGGTCCGCCATCTCTACTTGGAATCTCCATCCGTCGGCCAGGAGTTCACCGGGTCGAGGAACCGCTTGGTAATCGGCCCATACGCATCGATGCGCCGGTCGCGCAGGAACGGCCAGTTGCGCCGCGTATCCTCAATCAGTCCCAGGTCGATCTCGCCCAGCAGAATCTCTTCCGCATCGTGCGAGGCCTTCGCAATTATGCGACCGAACGGATCGGCCAGGAAGCTTCCGCCCCAGAACTCGAGGCCCGGCCCAGCCGCGCGATTTCCCAAAACGTCTCCGTGGGGCAATTTCACCTCGCCGTGCTCGATGCCCACCCGGTTCACGCCCGCCACATAGACTCCGTTGGCAATGGCGTGCGCGCGCTGGATGGTCTGCCACGCGTCATACTGCGCCGCGCCAAACTCGTCCTTCTCCGCCGGATGCCAGCCGATGGCCGTGGGATAAAACAGCACCTCAGCCCCTTGCAGAGCCGTCAGCCGCGCGCCTTCGGGATACCACTGGTCCCAGCAGACCAGCGTGCCGACGCGCCCAAATGCTGTGTCCGCAGCCTGAAAACCCAGATCCCCAGGCGCGAAGTAAAACTTCTCGTAGTAGAGCGGATCGTCGGGAATGTGCATCTTGCGATAGACGCCGGCGATGGCTCCATCCGCATTCAGCGTGACAGCCGTGTTGTGGTAAAGCCCCGGCGCGCGCCGCTCGAAGAGTGAAGCAACAATGGCCACGCGCAGTTCTCGCGCCACCTCCGCCAGCTTCGCCGTCGATGGCCCCGGAATCGCTTCGGCCAGGTCGAAGAGCCGGATGTCCTCGCGCTGGCAGAAATACTGCGCGCGGAAAAGCTCCGGCAGGCAAACAATATTCGCCCCCTGCCGCGCCGCCTCGCGCACATGCATCACCGCCGCGGCAAGGTTGGCCTCAGGATCGGCGCCCATGCGCATCTGCACCAAGCCCACCACGTATTTACGCGCATTCGCCATCATCGGTTCATCCGCTCCCCATCAACCTGCCTCACTCCACGCAGCAAGGCCAACCCCGGCAGCCGGGATTGGCCCCTGTCGCTTGAACTGCACAATCGTCGGCGGAATGCCCGTGCCTATGCGTCCAGAATCAGCACCGCTGCCGCAATAGTCGTCGTCCACAAGCCGCGCTTGTCGCCCACCGCCGACTGCGTAATGTTGCTGGTGCGCACAATCTTGTTGGAGATGCGGTAGATCTCCTTCTTCTCGTCCCAGCTCTTGTCCGGATCGAAGTCCACGTCCAGCGTGGTGGCCAGCATCTCCGCGGCCAGTTCCTCGGCGTATTCGCCCGCCTGCTCCTCGGTCTCGCCGAAGCTGTGGTGCTCGCTCAGGTAGCCGTAGGTGTCCTTGTCGGCCGGAATCGCCACGCCGATGCTCGACACAATCAGCCGGTGCGGTTCGCGCGTGGAGTTCTCCGCGATGACGGCAAACACCACCTCGCCGTGGTTCAGGTAGGTAAGACCCTCCTTGCGCGTAATGACCTTGCAGCGCGGCGGAAAAATGGAAGAAACCCGTACCAGATTCTGCGAGGCAATCCCCGCATCCCTGAGCGCCAGTTCAAACGAGGTCAGTCGCTCCTTGTGCGTGCCCTTGCCCTTGGTGAAGAAAAGCTTCTTCGGGACCATGCTTTTTCCCAATTCCGATGTATCCTCCGTGAGTCTGAAGAGTGTGGATATTATTCAACGTTCCCGCCTGAGTTTATCGCATCCGGGCGGGTGAGATGGGAGTAGGAGAAGATTTCATCGCGAATTCACGAGATCCGGGATTGGAGAGGCCGAAATTGCGTCACGAAGCCGCAAGCGGGTTGACCCAGCGCAACCCTGGGAAGCGGGCAAAGTCGTGATCGGCCGTATGCAGCATGGCGCCGTGCTCAATGGTCAAGGCCGCGAGCTGAGCATCGGTTGTGACCGGCCCCTGAACCCGGCCCGCGATCAACATCTCTTTGAGAATCCCCCAGTGGCCCTCGCCCGGAACGATGAGTCGAACGGCGCGCATTGCCAGCCACTCATCCACAATGCCGATCGCCGAGGTCATCGGGAGCTGGCTTCGGCCGAGCCTGGAATTCGTGGCAATTCGAAGGAACGCCCCAATGGAGAGCCAACTCAGGCCCACAGTATCGGGTCCGGAGAGGATTTGTCGCAACCAACTGCCAGCGGACGGGTGCCGATCCGAGTTGCTGTCGTATGCGTAGAGCAACAAATTGGCATCGGGGACGATCACCGGTGGTAGGGTCCTTCCAACTCTTCCAACAGTGCTGAGACCTTTCCGTTATGGCGATCCAGCATCTCACCCACACCCAGCGGAAAGGTTTGGATGACAAAGGTCTTCTCCGCTTCCGGCTTTGAGGAAGCGATCAGCCCCCGCCGCAGCAGCCGGTTGACGGTTCCCTTGAAGGAGTCGCCCGACCGCCGCACCTCCTGCTCCACAAGCACGGCAATATCGTCGTCGATGGTGAGAGTGGTTCGCACATCATGATGCTATATAGGGAGGCATCATGATGTCAACGGCCTAAATCACTGGGGAATGGCTTGATTCCGGTTTGGCGGCGATACAACAAGAGCTCGCGAGGACGGGCACCCGCCAAACAAACCACAGGATCAAAAGACCGACGGGGCAAAGGACCCCATCATTCTCCGGAACGGCGTACGCACAGCGCACGCTTGGTGTTGCGAAAATACGGCAAGTCCCCTGAGGGTTTCGAATAGACGAAATCAAAGAAATCCCCATCTCCGTAAGGATGTCCGAAACGATCCTTGTCCCGGTTGCTGCTCCATGGATCGCCCACCAGTGACAAGCCCCCCCGTAGATGACGGCCAAGATTGATTGAGAAAGTTTCGATATTGCCGGCTCGCTCGGGAGTAGGAGTGCTCCTGTCAACAAGACTTGCCAACTCTTCGAGTGTGGCGAGCCTCCAGTCCGAGTATCCAGCCAACCGGAGATCGCGACAGTACTTCACAGCGACCTTCCATCTCACGTTTTTGCCGTTGTCCTTCGCCGCCCACATGAGCCTGGTGGTGGGATCGATCCAGTAACCACGCGCTTGCGTCTCCAGCGCCAGCCACTGTTCCTCTTGCGCTTGTGCCTGCCTTTGCACTTTGTCTGTCTCCGCCTTCTCGCGAGAGGCAGCGTCCTGCTCCTGAGGCGCAGGCAACTGCTCCTTAGAAAAAGCCGGTCGAACCTGAGGAGCGACGGCCGGCGTGGGAGACCGCGTCGAAGATTGAGAACGAGCAATCATGGCAACTGTAGATACAGAAATCAGTGCAACCTTTGCCTGCCACTTCATACCTTGCCTCTCCAAGCATCGTAGCTAAGTTGCAATCGAAAGACTCGCGGAATGGGACAGTGTCGAAAGTGTCCTGTCCCCCGCGCCCGTGCCCCGAATTGCCACCCCCAATTTGCAGGTGTTAGCCTTTCCTGTTGTGCAGTAACGAAAGGACACTTCAAAACGCCATGCAAACTTCTTACAACGGTCTCGAACTCCCGGCAAACGGACAGCCCATCAATTATCACGACGGCAAGTTCGAGGTCCCCGATCACCCCATCATCCCCTTCATCGAAGGCGATGGCACCGGCCGCGACATCTGGAAGGCCTCGCAGCGCGTCTTCGACGCCGCCGTCGAAAAGGCCTATGGCGGCAAGCGCCAAATCCGCTGGTTTGAGATCTTCGCCGGCGAGAAGGCATTCCGCCAGTTCTCCACCTGGCTGCCGGACGACTCCGTGGCCGCCGCGCGCGACCTCCGCGTCTCCATCAAAGGGCCGCTGACCACGCCCATCGGCGGGGGTATCCGCTCGCTCAACGTGGCCCTGCGCCAGTTGCTCGACCTCTACGCCTGCGTACGGCCGGTCAAGTACTACCAGGGCGTGCCCAGCCCCGTGAAACACCCCGAGAAAGTGGACATCGTCATCTTCCGGGAGAACACTGAGGACGTTTACTCGGGCATCGAGTTCAAGCAGGGCACCGAAGATGCCGCCCGCATCATCGACTTCATCAACAACGACCTGCTCAAGGGCGGCAAGAAGAAGATCCGCCAGGACTCCGGCGTCGGCATCAAGCCCATCTCCATCTTCGGGACTGAACGTCTGGTTCGGTATGCCCTGAAGAGCGCCATCGAGACCGGCCGAAAGACCGTGACCCTGGTCCACAAGGGCAACATCCAGAAGTTCACCGAGGGAGCCTTCCGTGAGTGGGGCTACGAAGTGGCCATCAAGGAGTTCCGCGACCAGATTGTCACCGAGCGCGAAAGCTGGATCCTGGGCAATGTGGACGCCAACCCCGGAATCACTGTGGAAGAGAATGCCGCGCTGATCGAGCCTGGCCTCGAATTCGGCAACCAGGCCTTTCGCGATGAGGTCTACGCCGAGATCAAGGGAGTCCTGGCATCCATTGGAAAGTCCCACGGCAACGGCGCGTGGAAGTCGAAGATTCTGGTCAACGACCGCATCGCCGACTCCATCTTCCAGCAGATCATTCTCCGCCCTGAGGACTATAGCGTGCTGGCTACTACCAACCTCAACGGCGATTACATCTCCGACGCGGCGGCGGCGCAGGTAGGCGGCCTGGGCATCGCACCCGGCGCCAACATCGGCGACGGCTACGCGGTCTTCGAGGCCACGCACGGCACCGCGCCCAAGTACGCCGACAAGGACGTCATCAATCCCGGCTCGGTGATTCTGTCGGGCGTAATGCTGCTTGAGTTCATCGGATGGAAAGAAGCGGCGCGCATGATCGAGAGCGCGATGGAGAAGACGATTCAGCAGAAATCCGTGACCTACGACTTCGAACGGCAACTTTCCGGCGCAACCAAGGTGGGAACTAGCGAGTTTGCTATGCGGATTATTGGAAATATGTGAAAGACATGGAAGACAAACTCAAGGACGATTCGAGGTGGAGTAAAGCCGCTTTTAGCATCTACGGCGACAACCTTCAACCTGACGAAATAAGCAAGAACCTCAATATTGTGGCCACTAACAGCGGTCTCAAAGGTGGACGCCAAAGCAAATATCCCCGGGCCAGGCAACTACGAACATCCATCTGGCAACTGCACAGCCCGCTCGACGAGCATTTGCCATTGCAAGACCATTTGAGGTGGCTGTGTGACGCGCTGGAACCGAAGGTTGACGTCGTCCGCGAAATTGTAAAGCAATACAATGCTAGGTTGTTCTGCGGGTATTCCTCCGAACATGGGCAAGGAGGATGCACTTTCGACGCAGCCCTGCTTGATCGGCTTGCGAATTTGAGAGTCCCGCTCGTGCTCGATCTCTACCCACCAGAGCCAATAACGCTCGACTCAAATCATGAATAACCGAAGAGCAATGTCTTTCTAGGAGAAAACAGAATGAGAAAGAAAGTTTCAATCGTAGGCGCCGGCAACGTGGGCGCTACCACCGCCCATTGGATTGCGGCCAAGGAACTGGCCGACGTGGTCCTCGTCGACGTGGTCGAAGGCATCCCGCAAGGCAAGGCGCTCGACCTGCTTGAGGCCATGCCCATCGAGAAGCGCGACGTCTGCGTGACCGGCTCCAACGACTACGCCGCCACCGCCCACTCCGACATCGTGGTCATCACCGCGGGCATTCCACGCAAGCCCGGCATGAGCCGCGACGACCTGCTCCACACCAACTTCAAGATCATGTCGGACGTGGTTTCGAAGGTTGTGGCGCAATCGCCCGAGGCCATTCTGATTATCGTCTCCAACCCGCTGGACGCCATGGCCCAGGCCGCCTTCCGCCAGGCCGGCTTCAACCGCGAGCGCGTCATCGGCATGGCCGGCGTTCTGGACTCGGCCCGCTTCCGCACTTTCATTGCCGCTGAACTGAATGTGAGCGTCGAAAATGTTACGGCGTTCGTCCTTGGCGGCCATGGCGACACCATGGTCCCTCTGGCCCGCTACTCCACCGTCGCCGGCATTCCTATTACCGAACTCATTGCTCACGATCGGCTTGAGCAGCTCGTCCAGCGCACCCGCGACGGCGGCGCAGAGATCGTCAAGTACCTCAAGGCCGGCAGCGCCTACTACGCCCCATCGGCCGCGGTCACCGAGATGGTCGAGGCCATCCTCAAGGACAAGAAGAAGATTCTCCCCTGCGCTGCATTTTTGCAGGGCGAGTACGGCATTGAGGGCTACTACATCGGCGTTCCCTGCAAACTGGGCGCTGCGGGACTGGAGCAGATCATCGAGATCAAGCTCACCGCCGAAGAAGACGCCGCCCTCAAACGCAGCGCCCTAGCGGTCAAGGAACTCTGCGCCGTCATCGGCGTTTAGCTTCCCAAGAGGTCGCCGCGGCCCGCCCGCATGCCGGTCCTTGCCGGTTGGAATGTCGTTTTTCCGATTGACAGAAACGCATCCCAACCGGCAGCCTTGAGCACAGACTTCAAGGAAAAGGACCGCTCGAAATGACCTGCTTCAAATGGACCGTATTCTGCTTGACTGCCGCCATGGCAACCGCCGTTGGTTCGGCGCAACAGAAGTTTCCCCTGCGCTCCGGCGAGTGGGCCGCCACCACCGCGGACCCGGTGCATCCGGGCGGGGAACCCATGACCATGCTCTTCTGCCTGAACGACGCGACCTGGACCAAGGCGCTCAGCGGAAACCCCACCTGCCAGCTTCAGCAGTTCGTCATCACGCCCATCGGCGGTAGCTACTCCATTGACTGCCCCGCCAAGGCTTTTCAAATGAAGGGCCGCGCGGACCTGAGCTTCGATGGCATGACACACATGATCAGCAAGGGTTCGTTCGATGTGACCATCAATGGCAAGACATCCCACATGGATTCCACTTCCGATTACCGCTGGAAGGGCTCGGTCTGCAATCCCGCGGTGGATATGAATCTGAAATTCGACAAGCACAACTGAGGGGCATGCCGGTCCAGACACAGGGAGGACTGATGAAAAATTGCTCCCTCCCTGCTTCGGGCACTCGCCTGCCCAATCACGGCTGACGTCCCGCCGGCGCAAACCCCGGCCGCCGCGGCTCGACTTCGAGCATCAGGCTCTGGAACAACTCATGGCCAACAGGCTGGGACGAACTGCCGCTGACCCTCGGCAAACTCCCACTCGCCTGCGCCGTTTGCTGGATTCCGCTCCACGCGGAAAGAAGGCGGCTCATTCGCTCCATGCGATTAAACTGGGACTGTGAAGATTGCATTGGCCCAGATCAATCCCACCGTTGGGGATTTCACCGGGAATCTTGAAAAGATCGTTGCCGCCAGCCGCCGCGCCGCGGCTGCGGGCGCTCGCCTGACGGTCTTCTCCGAACTGTGCCTCTGCGGCTATCCGCCCGCCGACTTTCTTGAGAAGCCCAGCTTCCTGGCCCGCTGCCGGACGGCGGTGGACGAGCTGGCCCAAGCCACCGCCGATTTACCCACCGCAGTGCTGGCCGGCGTAGCCCTGGCCGCGGACCACGGAGCCGGGAAGCCGGCCGTCAATGCGGCGGTTCTGCTGGATGGCGGCCGCCTGCAGCTGGAGCAGCACAAGCGCCTGCTGCCCTTCTACGACGTGTTTGACGAGCAGCGCTACTTTGCCGCCTCGCGCAAGCAGCAGATCGTCGAGCTGGATGGCGTGCGGCTGGCCATCACCATCTGCGAAGACGCCTGGAACGACAAGAACTTCTGGTCCCGCCGCCTTTACGCCGTTGACCCGATGGAAGAGCTGATGCGCCAGAACCCGGCGCTGCACATCAACCTGTCCTCTTCGCCCTTCTGGCATGGCAAGCGCGTCATCCGCCGCCAGATGCTGTCCGCCATTGCCCGCAGGGACGGCGTGCCGGTGCTGATGTGCAACCAGGTGGGCGGCGACGACAGCCTCATCTTCGACGGCTCATCGCTGGCCCTCAACGCCCGCGGCGAGCTGGTCGCCCAGGCCGCCTCGTTTGCCGAGGACCTAGGGGTTGTCGATCCTTTCGCAACGGACGCGCCGGCCGTCACCCACGAGGACGAAGAGGAAACCGCCGCCGCCTACCACGCGTTGGTCCTGGGCACGCGCGACTACGTGCGCAAGTGCGGTTTCAAAAAAGCCCTGGTGGGCCTGAGCGGCGGCATCGACTCCGCCCTGGTTGCCGCCATTGCCAAAGACGCCCTTGGCGCGGAGAACGTCATCGGCATCGGCATGCCCAGCCCCTATTCGTCCACCGGCTCCATCGACGACAGCCGCCAGCTGGCCGCAAACCTCGGCATCCGCTTTGAAGTCATTCCCATTACCGGCCTGTTCGATCAGTACACCAGCGCCCTCGATCCGCTGTTTTCCGGCATGAAGCCCGCCACAACCGAAGAAATTATTCAATCGCGCATCCGCGGCGCGCTGCTGATGGCCGTGTCAAACAAGTTTTCCGCGCTGGTGCTCACCACCGGCAACAAGTCGGAGATGGCGGTCGGCTATTGCACCCTTTACGGCGACATGGTGGGCGCGCTGGCCGTGATCGGCGACCTGGTGAAGACCCGGGTCTACGCCGTCTGCCGCTGGCTCAACCGCGACAGGGAAGTGATTCCCCACGCGATCCTGGAGAAGCCGCCCTCGGCCGAGTTGCGGCCCGACCAGAAGGACACCGACTCGCTGCCGCCCTACGACGTCCTCGACCCCATTCTCGAAGCCTACGTCGAGCGCTACGAATCCCCGGAGCGCATCGCTGAGGAACACGGTTTTCCACTGGAGCTCGTCCAACAGGTGGTGCGCCTCGTCGAACGCTCCGAATACAAGCGCCAGCAAGCCGCGCCAGTCCTCAAGGTGACCTCCAAATCCTTTGGCATGGGGCGCAGATTCCCCATCGCCGTCAAAGTGCAGGTGTAATCTGGAGTCTGGGAACCATCCCGCGATATAAGGAGAATCCGCTTGATTCGTATTTCCACCCGTCTCGCCAGTGTGGCAGTGCTGGCTGCCTTTGCGTTGCCTGTCTTTCCGGCGTTCGCTCAACAGGAAGTGCCCGCCGCGCCCGCTGCGGGGCCATCGGCGTCCCCGCGCTCCACGGCTCCGATCTTTCCCAAGGGCGACCCGGCAAACTTTACCGCCGCCACCCCGACCAAGGAAACCGTCGACGCCTTCCTGCGCGCAAGCTGGGGTTATGACGACACCCGCGTCTGGGAGGTTGCGGCCATCCTCAAGTCGCCGGTCGAAGGCGTCAGCAAGGTCATCGTCTATCTAGGCGACAAGACCGGCAAGCAGAAGCCATCCGCCATTCAGTTCTTCACCCTCCCCGATGGCAAGCACATCATCGCCGGTGACGAGATCATCCCCTTTGGCGAGCATCCCTTCGCCGACAACCGCGCCATCGCCGCCGAGCGGGCAGACGGGCCCTACCGCGGCAGTCCATCCAAGGACCTGGAGATTGTTGAGTTCGCCGACTTTCAGTGCCCCCATTGCAAGGAGGCGCAGGCCAACATGGACAAGCTGGCCGTGGATTTCCCCAAGGCCCGCATCGTCTATCAGAACTACCCGCTGCCGCAGCATCCCGAAGCCGCCAGCGCCGCTGCATACGGCCTGTGCGTAGCCAAGCAGGGCAGCAGCACCGCGTTCTTTACCTTTGCCGCGGCCGTCTATGACGGGCAGGATGGGTTGGCCACCCCGGACGGCGCCACACTCACCCTCAACAGCGCTGTCACCAAGGCCGGCCTGGTGCCTGCCAAGGTCGCCGAATGCGCCAAACTGCCCGCCACCGTCGCTGCCGTCGAGGCTTCCGTGAAGCTGTCCAAGGACCTGAACATCAACCAGACGCCCACGCTGCTGGTCAATGGCCGCCAGGTGCCCGCCAACGCCCCCTACGACACCCTCAAGCAGATCATCCAGTTCCAGGAAAAGCTGGACGGCGTGGTGCAATAGGAAATCTGCCGCATAGCCGTTTGAGCCAGATAAACCCCCAGGATGGCCGTCTCTTCCATCAAAGGAAAAGCAGCCAGCCTGGGGGTTTTGAACTTTGCGGTGTCATGCGATGCCTCAATGCGCGGACGAGGTCCGCTCAATCCGCAGCATGGGGGTGTGGCCCGCCGTCTGGGTGCCGCGAATCACGTGCGGCGTCATCACAATCAGCAGCGTAGAGCGGGACTTGTTCAGGTCGTTGCCGGTTACATCGTTCAGGCCCGGAATCTCGCTGATGCCCGGAACCCCGTTGATGGCGCGGGTCTGCTGGTTGTCCAATTCGCTCACCACCACCACGCCCTCGCCCTCCTTGAGCGTAACCACCCCCTGATAAGCGCGGTTGACAAGGATGGGATTGCCGTTGATCGAAGATCCCGAGAGCGCATCGATCTTCAAATCGATGGTCAGGGCCACATCGGCGTTGCGCATCACCTTGGGCGTTGTCTTGAGCGTCAGGCCAAGGTCCTGATACTCCACCTGCGGAACGTTTGTAACGCCGGCGCCCAGCGACCCCAGCAGCGAACTCAGGCTGCCGGAGGTGCCCGCCCCGGGCAGGCCGGGAATATTCGGCAAATTGGATCCGAGTCCGGAATACGAAGCGGTCTGAATCGGGTAGCGCGTGCCCGACCGCACCGTTCCGGCCTCGCCGTCGCCCAGCCGCAACTGCATGTGCTCCAGTTCCTTGGAGTCAGACGAGTTGAGGTTGATATTGGCTGAAACCGGGCCCGGCGACAGCGCCGATTGCGTCAGTCCGCCGCCAAACAAGGCAATTCCGTTCGAAAACAGAGAACTGGAAACCTGCCCCGAAGCCAGCAGAATGGCGAGAATCGCCAGCGTGTCGCCCGGTGCGGCCAGCCCCGATGAGATGATCTGCTGCACCAGGGCCTGATTGGCATTGAGGATGGATTGCTCCTCGGCGTACACGTTGAACGCTGAGACCGATTGCGGCGGCACGATGCCGGTGTTCCGGTCGCTGGTGTGGGCCAGTTGGATCAGGCTCACCTCCAGCAGTACCTGGCCGCGGCCGTCGATCAACTCGCGGATGGTGGAGTTGAAGGCGTTCAGTGTCAACGCCGGCCCACGCAGCGTGATGGTCCCCGCGGACGGGTCCACCACCGACTGCTGAAGCTCAAAGACAGTCTTGGCGATGGTGCCTACTTCGTTGATCTCCGCAGTGACCAGCCCCGGCAGATAGATGGTCTCCATCTCCTGCCTCTCAAACTGCTTGCGGTTGTCGGCAGTATCGCGGGCCACCAGAACCCGGTGCGCATCCAACGGCACGTAGAAGGAGTTGGTCAACATGCCAAGCACCTTGGTTGCCTGGTCGAAGGTGGCGTCGTCGAGGTCCATGCGGATCTGGCTGAAGTGAACGCTGTCGTCCACCGTGGCCTGCAGTCCCCAGGCCCTGAACACCTGCTGGATGAGCGACTTCTGGTCCGTGCGCAGATGAAAGCTGTGGACTCCTGGCGTGGACTCCAGCTCAATGGGCTCGGCGATCGAGCTCGCCTCCTGCTGGTAGATGGGCGTTGCCTGGCCCCGCACCGCTTCGTCGCCCAGCTCATGCAAAAGCTCCGTGACCTGGATGTTCTTTGGGTCCAGGTCGATGGCGCGCTCCAGGGCCGCGCGCTCGGCCGCCGCATCGCCGCGAATGCGATCCTTGTCCGCCGCCTGGATCAGCGCGGTCACCGCATGGCTGCGCGCCAGCTCCGCGGCCAGGGCGTAGTTGCGGTTGGACGGGTCAAGGGCTGCCGCCTGCCGGTAGCCGCGCAGCGCCTCTTCGAAATGCTGGCTCTCAAACTGCTTGCTGGCTTCCAGAAACACCTTCGCGGCGCGGCGCCGGTCGCTGCCGCGCGGCAACTTCTCAGTCTTCGCATCCTTGTTCTGCGCGCCTGTGTCTTTCGCCTGGTTGTTTGTTGCCGGCGCGGGTGCCGCACTCTGCGCGACCGGCGCGGGACTGGCCGCCTGCGCCAGGCCCAGGGCCGGCAGCAGGGTCACTTGCAGCGCAGCCGCCCAATACCTCGATATGCGCCGCGAGGCCTGCCAACTGCGCCGGTTGGGTTCGGGCTTCATTGGGCGGCCTCCGCGCCGGCCAGCAGGTCGGCCAGCGACGTGGTGCAGACTTCCGGCCGATGTTCGAGCAGCTCCTCGAAGCTGTAGCTGCCGGTGGCTACGGCGATCACCGGCAGCAAGTTGGCGCGCGCCGCTTGAATGTCCCGTGGCGTATCGCCCACCACGCAGATGGAGGCATGCCGCCCGGCCAGTTCCCGGGCCTTGCCGGCCGCCTGGCCAATCAGCTCCGAGCGGCTGGGAAAGTGGTCGCTGAACCCGCCAAAGCGGAACCACTCGCGCAGGCCGGCCACCTCGATCTTGATCCACCCGATGGTCTCCAGGTTGCCCGTTGCCACGCCCAGCAGCGCGCCCCGCCGCGCCAGGTGGCTCAGGATGTCTTCCACGCCGGGCATCAGGTAGAGATCCAGCTCGTGGCGCCGCTCCGCGACGATGCGGCACATGGCGTCCAGGATGGTGTCGATCTGCGCTTCGAGGGCCTCGGCGGAAATGCCGGCCCGTTGGCAGGCCTCTCTCAGAATCGCCGTATCCGTGCTGCCGTGGATCGCGATTCCTTCCAGCGAGACCTCAAAGCCCGTCACCCGCCGCACGCTGGAGGCGACCGAGTCGAAGTGCGTACGGTCGCGGCTGCGCAACAGGGTGCCGTCGATGTCAAACAGATATGCGTCCTGCGCGTCCCATTGAAAGCCAGGTGAAGAGAAGACGCGCGGCGGGTCAGTCGGCAGGGATGTCAGCATGTCCTCGGTGGGCGATTCAGCCTTGGCGATAGAGCGTTCGAACCGCGCTGAATACAGGACGTTCGCTGCGCGGTGGACGCTTGAGCCCGGCCCGCACTTCGGCCAGTTCCAGTCCCAACTCGGCCATGGCGCGGCTCAGAGTGTTGCGGTGCATGCCCAGCTCTTCTGCCGCCTTGCACTGGTTCCCCCGGTGTGCAACCAGTACTTCGCGCAGATACTGCTTCTTGAATTCGCGCACGGCATCGTCATAGCGCATGCCGCTGGAATGCATTTGCGTCACCAGGCTGTCCAGTTCTCTTTTCACGTTCACCTCGTACTACTGTATCCGATCTTTCCCTCTCCGCGGCAGCCGCGCCTGCGGATTTATAGCCTGCCCCTGCCGGGATGCATCCAATCCGGCGTCTCGCCCTCCAGTGTCTTCAAACCGCGCCGCACGCGATCTGACAACTGGGCTGGGCTCAGGTGAGTGGTCAGGTGGCAGGCCGCGAAAAAATGCCGGGGCAGACGCGCATCCGTCAGCCAGTGCGCATCCGGATAGAAGGCCACCGTGGCCAGAATGACCAGCGTCACCGCCAGCACACCCTGGAAAAAGCCAAACACGCCGCCCGCCAGCCGGTCAAGGCAACCGAGGCCGACCTTCGCGATGGCCTTGGACAGCAGCGCGCCCAGCAGAGCCCCCGCGACCATCACCACCACCGCAATCACCAGGAAGGCGGCAATGTCAGCCGCCTCGTCGGTCTGCAGCCAAGGCTTCAGCTTCACCGCCAGAAGCGGATAATTCCACGCCCCCAGCGCCACGCCCAGCACCAGGCCGGCCAGCGATAAGACCGAGCGGAGGAAGCCTCGCAAAAGGCCTCCAAGCACGGACAGCGCAATCACAGCCACGATCACCCAGTCGGTCAACGTCATTTCTGCTCCGGCCCGGCAAAAAACCGGTCCTTACAACTTCAAATCGCGCCCGGTCAGGCGGCGGAAGGCTTCAAGGTACTTCTGCTGCGTGCGCTCGGCCACTTCCTGCGGCAGGCTGGGCGCGGGCGCCTGCTTGTTCCAGCCAATCTCTTCCAGGTAGTCGCGCACAAACTGCTTGTCGAAGGAGGGCTGCGCGCCGCCCGGCTTCCAGGCCGATCCCTCCCAGAAGCGCGAAGAGTCCGGCGTCAGAACCTCATCGGCAAGGATAATCCCCTCGGCCGTTCTGCCGAACTCGAATTTTGTGTCGGCCAGAATCAATCCGCGCGCCTCGGCATGCTGTGCCGCCTTGCGGTAGAGGTCCAGCGTCAGGCGCCGCAACCGGGCCGCGTCTTCCGCGCCCAGCAGGGTCTCGATGGCTGCCAGGGAGATGTTCTCGTCGTGCGCCCCGTCCTGGCTCTTGGTGGAGGGCGTAAACAGCGGCTCCGGCAGCCGCGACCCGTCCTGAAGCCCGGCCGGCAGCGGAATGCCGCAAACGGTTCCGCTGGCCTTGTACTCCTTCCAGCCCGAGCCTGCCAAATAGCCGCGCGCCACGCACTCGACGGGAAACATGGCGGCCCGCTTCGCCAGCATGGAGCGGCCTTCAAGCTGATCCGCGTAGGGCTGCAGTTGGGCGGGGAACTGGCTTACGTCGGCCGTGATCAGGTGGTTGGCCACAACATCCGCCAGCAGATCGAACCAGAACAGAGAAATCTGCGTGAGGATCTTGCCCTTGCCCGGAATTCCCGTGCCCAGCACGTGGTCGAACGCGGAGATCCGATCCGTGGCCACCAGCAGCAAAGCCCCGTCGACGGCATACAGGTCCCTGACCTTGCCGCGGCCGAGCAGTGGGATTTCACCCAGATTCGTTGTGAGCAGAGCTGACACAGGAAGGCCTTCCGTTCGAGGATTGAATCTCCGATTTTCCTTCCGGAGGCCGGGTTTGTCAATGTACGGTTGCGCGGGCGGCTTTCCGCTGCCGTTCTCTCCCGGTGACGGCTGGAAAATCAGGCGTGTTTCGTTCCCGGAAAGGCCTGGACTGTTGGTACACAGAAGTGTGATAGCCATCACAGAACGGCGGTTCCAGATGCGAGAGACTCCAGTTGTCAACATGGTTCGGAGGGCACGCAAGAACGCTCTCTTGGAGCCAGGCGACACGAGGCAGCAGTGGAAAGGGGAAGCCGCGGCTAGTCTCGTTAGTGCAGGGATCACCAGTAGCCGCACGCTACCGACCTCCAGCGTCGGCTACTGGTCCCCGTTCGCTATCTTGTTTCATACAAGCGCCTCCGAAGAGAAGAGATCCTTCGGGGGTGTATTTTCGTGTCCGAAAAAACAGGGATCAGGGATCAGAGATCAGGGGCTGTCATCTGGCTTCCAGTTGCGTCCAGAACCGAAAGGATGCAAGGCGCTGGGGAAGCGGGCCTGTCTATTTCTGGCCTTTTTTTGTGCAGAGGGAGTGGGCGGGCCCAATTGGCCCGTGCAGGAATAGGATTGCATCCACACTGTCCTCATCGTTGTAGTGGAACATCGCTGCCAGGTCCCGGTCCCGATACTCCCAATAGAGAGAATGCCCCTTAGGGTCTTGATAAACTGGGGCTGCCCCGCCCTCGTCCAGGCACTCGTCAGCGGAATAGTGAACGGCAATGTAGCCGTGACCGAACAAGCGAACGATGTCGTCCCTGGACAGAGCCTTCTTGGGTTCGAGGGCCAAGCTCTCCAGTATGCCTTTGTTTATGTAGACGGTGAGCACTCCAGGCACTGGATCGGCGACATCGTAAGTGATTATTGGTGTACCAGTGTCCTGTTCGTGGCCAACCCATTTAGGCTTGCCCAAGGCCTTAAGCACATCGGCCCGTGTGCTCTTTCCCATGACCAGGCCGTGATATACGGCGGACTTCCAGGGCTTGCCGACATTCGCTTGTGCAATGTCGACCTGGACTTGCGTGAAGACGATCAAGGCAGCGAGAGTCAGCTTGAAGAAACGCATCTTCATCTCAATGAAGATCGGGCAGTAGCTGGTGCCTCGGTCTAATCAACAAGAGCATTCTCTCACGCTTTCTTACGCCGTGGCCCGATGCTGTTCCTGGTGGCCCAGCCGCACGCTGACCACCTTGGAGACGCCGGGCTCCTGCATGGTGACCCCGTAGATCAGGTCGGCTGACTGCATCATGCGCTTGGAGTGGGTCACGAGCAGGAACTGTGTGTCCTTGCTGAGCGTGTGCAGCAGATCGGCGAGGCGGCCGACGTTGGTTTCGTCCAGCGGCGCATCCACTTCGTCGAGTACGCAGAAGGGGCTGGGCTGGAACTGGAAGATGCCCACCAGCAGCGCCAGCGCGGTGAGCGCCTTTTCTCCGCCAGAGAGCAGCAGCACGTTCTGCAGCTTCTTGCCCGGCGGCGAGGCAACGATCTCCAGCCCGCTCTCGGCCTGGTTTTCCGCGTCGGTGAGCCGCAGGAAGGCCTGCCCGCCCTGGAACAGCCGCGAGAACACCTGGGCGAAGTTCTCGTTGATGCGGGCGAAAGCCTCGTCGAACCGGGTGCGCGAGATCTGATCGATCTCCTTGATGGTCTCCTGCGTGTTTTCGATGGACTCGATCAGGTCCCTGCGCTGCGTATCGAGGAAGGAGTGCCGCTCGGCGGTCTCCTTGTACTCATCGAGAGCCATCATGTTGACCGGGCCCATCTGCTCGATCCTCTGGCGCAGCGCGCGGCAGGTCTCTTCCTCGGCCGTAAGCGCCTCGTCCGCCATGCGCTCGATGAGCGCATCGGCACGCAGCACCTGCGCCTCGACGTTGACCTCGGCCAGGCAACTGGCCTCCAGGTGTTCGAGGTCGGACTGAAGCTTGGCCACCTGGCTGGAGCGGCTGGCGCGGTGGTCGCGCAACTCGTCCAACGCGGCCCGCGCGGTCTTCAATTGCGTCTCGATCTCAGCAAGCTGGTGGCGCAACTCCTGTGACTGGCCAACCAGCGTATGCGCCAGCGCCAGCGCCTCGGCGCGCGACTTGGCGAGCTCTTCCATGCGGCCGGCCAGCGAGGCGCTGTCGCCGATGCGCTGCTCGCGTTCCTGTTCCGCCGCCGTGCGCTGCTGCTCGATGCCGTGCACGCGCCGCTCAAGATCCGCGTGCAGCCGGTCGATGCGCTGGAAGGCCGCTTCGGCGCCGCGCCGCCGCTCTTCCAGCCCGGCCAGTTCCGCGGTCACTTGCGCTGCCTCCTGTTGCAGGCCCTCGCGCGCCTGCCGCAACAGGGCCAACTGCGCCTGCAACTCGTCCAGCGAGGCCTCGGCCTGGGCGTTCTCCGCATCGAGGCGCGCCGTCTCCTCGCGCTTCTGCTCAATCGATGCGCGCTTGGCTTCGCGCGCATCCTTGTTCCGCGCGGCCTGCAGCGTCCACTCCTGCAAACGGCGCTCCACCCGCTGGACTTCGGCCTCCATCTGCTTCAAGGCCGCGCCCTGGTTGGCGGCTTCTGTCTCCGCCTGGCGGCGGTCCGAGCTGCTTGCTTCCAGTTGTACGGTCGTCTCTTCAATGGCCCGCGTCAGCGCGGCGGACTCATTCTCCGCCTGGGCCAGTGCGGTCTCCATCTTGTCCAGCCGGCCCTCCGCTTCGCGTAGTTCGCGCTTCAGCGTCAGCGGTCCCTGCAGGGCAGGCTTGCCGCCGGTCACCGTTGCGTTGTGGAAGCATTCGCCTTCGGGCGTCAGGAAGAACCCGTGCGCGTGGCGCGAAGCGAGGCGCATGGCCTCCGCGGGATCTTCGACCAGGTAGCCGTGCTTGAGCTTGGGCAGAGCCGGCTCCAGCGATCGCCCAAAGCCGTTCAGCACCCGGATCGCGTCCTTCAGCGGCGTAATTCCAGGACCGCTGATCGAATCCGGCTCGTCCTCGAAGAGCGCGATCTGCTCCGCGGGATGAATCAGGAAGGTGGCGCGGCCATCGACAGTAGACTTCAGCAGCCGCACGCCCTGCTCGGCAGTCGTCCAGCTCTCCACCACGACATAGTTCAGCTCTTCGCGCAGGAACTCATCCACCACGGCCTCGAACTCGCCGCTCACTTCCAGGAAGTCCGCCAGTGTGCCCACCGGGGACACCCCCTGGCCCAGCGCTCCGGGCTTCAACAGCTTCCGCACCGTGTCAGTGGAGTAGCTGTGGTTGCGAATGAGCGCCTGCAGTGAGTCGCGCCGTCCGGCCACTGCCGCATGGTCGCCGCGCAACTGGTTGATGCGTGCGCGCAGCCCATTCTCCTCGGTCCGCCTGGCCTGCAGAGATGCGCGCAGAGCGGCGATCTCGCTCTCCAGGCGCTTCAGCGCCTCGGCTGCCGACTCAAACCGCAGTTGCGCCTGTCCGCTCTCGACGCCCAGGTTTTCCCGCTCGTTGCGCGCCTGGATCATCTCCGCGTCCAGCCGTTCGGCCTCGCGCTCAAGGGCCGCCAGGCTCTCTTCGGCCTGCGCCGTGTGGTTGCGCGCATTCCCAGCCAGGGTCAGCAGGTGCATGGCGTGGCGGCGCGTTGTCTCCATGTTTCGCTCGGCGGCAAACACCTCTTCGGCGGCAGTGCGCGCCTGCTGCTGCCGCTCCTCGACCTGTAGGCGAAAAGTGCGCGCCTCGCCAGCCGCCGTCTCAAGAAAAGCGTGCTGTTGCGCCCGCTCTTCGGCGATTCCGGCCAACTGTGCGCGCGTAACCTCCAGTTCGGCGGCGGCGGCGGCGATGCGCGTCTCCAGATCGGCCACCCGCTCCGTGTTGGCCCGCTCGCGGGCGGTGGCCCGCTCCAACTCGACAGCCGCCTCGTTGGCCCTTCCCTGGGCATCCTGGCCCTGGCGGTCCAGCTCGTAGCCGCGCTCGGTCAGGCTGTGCTGGTTGGTTTCCAGTTCACCAATCTCCGCGGCCGAGGTATTGATCCGCCCGGACAGGGAAGCAATCTCCTGCTCCAGCGTGGCCTGTTCGGCGTCCATCAGCGCCATGCGGCTGGCCAGCACCACCCGCAGACGGCCGCGCAGTTCGTCGCGGACGGCCGCAAAGCGCTCGGCCTTGGCAGCCTGCCGCTTGAGGCTGTTCATCTGCCGCGTGACTTCCTCAAAGATGTCGTCCACACGGGCCAGGTTTTGCCTGGCGCTCTCCAGGCGCAGCTCCGCAAGGCGCTTCTTGTTCTTGAAGCGCGTGATCCCGGCGGCTTCTTCGATGATGGCGCGGCGATCGTGCGGCTTGGAACTGAGTAACTGGCCAATGCGCTCCTGACCGATGATGGCGTAGCTTTCAGGCCCGAGGCCGGTGCCCATGAAGATGTCCTGGATATCGCGCAGCCGGCACAGCTTTCCGTTCAGCAGGTACTCGCTCTCGCCGGTGCGGAAGAGGCGCCGGGTAATCACGATCTCGCCTTTTTGCGGCGTGCGCGCAAACTTGCGGCGGCGAATCTTCAGCACCACCGCCTGCGGCCCGTCAGCTTCTGCGGGACCTTGCGATGGCGCAGGCCCCTCTGCGGCATCGTCACCAAGCACCTGACCCGGCTGCTCATTGGCAATAATCTCCTCCGCCTCCGATGCCCGCTCCCGGCGCGCCTCGTCTTCATCCCAGTCGGCTGGTCCGTCGTGGTCGACCGTTACCTCCGGCTCGACGGGGACCGGGCCCTCGTAGGCCTCGGGATCCACCAGGGTGAGCGTCACCTCGGCCATGCCCAGGGCCTTGCGGTCGCGGGTTCCGGAGAAGATCACGTCCTGCATGTGCGTGCCGCGCAGGGACTTAGCGCTCTGCTCGCCCAGCACCCAGCTGACCCCATCCAGGATGTTGGACTTGCCGCATCCGTTCGGCCCCACCACCACGGCGATCCCTGTTCCTGGCACGGTCAATTCCGTTCGGTCGCAGAAGCTCTTGAAGCCCAGGATATGGATCTTTTTTAGTTTCAGCATCTTCACTCCGGATTCTTGGGGCCTTTGTTGGATCAGTGCCTGGCAGGATGAGATTGTCCGGCTGGCACCGCATGGGCGAGAAAAATGCTCTCTCCCGATTACAGACTCTAAGGAGCCCAGGAGACGCGGTCAACGGCTGTTCTCCGGGTTTTTGTGGATAAGGGAGTCCGGAATTCGGGTTCCTGAAAAATAGCCGGAGCGGGGCCGGAAATTGCCGTCTTTACAGGGGATTGCCAACCAGTTTCCCACAGAGGGCGGGACGGGTACTGCGAAGAAGTCGATTCGGTGTACAGGGAGCCGGTGACCCGGCATAAGATGCAGTTACGTGAGGCAAAACAGCATGACGGAACGCATTCAGGATCTATCCAACGCTCGGGCGCCGCGAGGTTTCCGCGGGCGGCCAGCCTGGTTTGTCCAGATGTGGTGGATTGTGCAGGCGCTGTTGTTTCATCCTTCACCGCAGGTGTTTTACGGATGGAGGCGCTTTCTTCTGCGCCTCTTCGGCGCTCGCATCGGGGTGGGAGTCCTGATCAGGCCTTCGGTTACGGTGACTTATCCGTGGAAGCTCAGCATCGGCGACTGGAGCTGGGTCGGCGACCGCGTAACGCTATCCACGCTGGGCGAGATTACGATTGGCGATAACGCCGTTGTCTCGCAGCATAGCTATCTCTCGACGGGTTCGCACGACTATGGGCACCCCTCCTTCGCCATATACGCGAAGCCGATTCACGTGGAACCGGAGGCGTGGGTCGCGGCCCAGGTCTTCATCGGGCCGGGAGTTACGATCGGGCGTGGAGCGGTGGTGGGGGCCTGCAGCGTGGTGTTCAAGGACGTTCCGCCCATGGTTGTCTGCGCGGGGAATCCGCTCAAGGTGCTGCGGGCGAGGCCGACTCCCAGTGAATGAATGCGGGCGGGATGGAAAGATGGTCTCGAGCAAACCACGGAGCCCCGACATGAAGGCTCCGAGGGACGGCGGGCCGGACCTGGCTGTGCCGGCCGGTTGGCTGCATCCTGTATTGCGGGAGAGGCGGCAATGAGGATACTCCATGTGATCCCCTCCGTGGACCCGGCCACCGGCGGGCCAGCGGAAGGACTGCGGCAACTTTGCAGGATCTATCGCGAGGGCGGCCACGCAGTGGATGTGGCGTCGCTGGATGCGCCCGAGTCAATTGCGCCATGGGAGTTTCCGGCCCCGGTGTTCGCGCTTGGGCCGGGCTGGGGCATCTACGGCTATTCCCATCGCGCGGCCGGGTGGTTCCGAAGGAACGCTGCACGCTACGATGTGGTCTTCATGCACGGCATCTGGCAGTACAACACGCTGACTGCCTACAGGGCGCTGGCCGGCGCCAGGACGCCCTATGGGGTATTCACGCACGGCATGCTCGATCCGTCTTTCGAGAGACGCTATCCTCTCAAACACATCAAGAAGCTGATCTACTGGTTTCTCTTTCTGCGAAGAATTCTCTCCAATGCCAATGCCGTCCTGTTCACCTGCGAAGAAGAGAAGATTCTAGCCCGGCAGTCATTCCCTCGCTACCGGGCGGTGGAGACGGTTCTGCCTTATGGCATATTCGGTCCCAATTGCGACAGTGCAGAGGCTGCCGAGAAGTTTTTGATTCAATGGCCGGAGTTGCGCGGCAAGCGGATAGCGATCTCGTTGGGCAGGATTCATCCCAAGAAAGGCACCGCCATGCTGATCGAGGGATTTGCGGCGACCATGGCGAAGGACCCGGCATGGCATCTTGTGATTGCCGGACCGGACCAGGTTGGCATGAGAAAGCAGCTTGAAGGGCTGGCTGCACGTCTGGGCATCGCCGAGCGAATCACATGGACCGACATGCTGGGGGGCTTGCAGAAGTGGGGCGCATTCGCGGCCTCGGAGGTGTTTGTTCTTCCTTCGCATCAGGAGAACTTCGGTATTGTGGTCGCGGAGGCGATGGCGAGCAGTTTGCCGGTGATCGTTTCAGACAAGGTGAACATCTGGCGCGAGGTGGCTGAGTCCGGCGCGGGACTGGTTTGCAACGACACGGTGGAAGGGACCAGGACCGCTCTCGCCCGCTGGCAGGCCTTGAGCCCGGAAGAGAAAGAGTCGCTGCGGGGTTGCAGCAGGCGGTGTTTCGATGAGCGATTCAACTACGCGGTTACGGCGAAGAGGGTCCTGGCAGTTGTTGACCAAGTGGCTCACCGGGCAAGGGGCTAAACCCCGATTGCTTGCCGAAGCTTCACGGCACGCCTGAAGTCGTGCCCTTGCAAAAAACCGGCCTTCCACTACGGGCTGCTGGCCTGCATGGGGCATGGCATGTCGAGCGGGAGTTGCGGGCTTTTCGGCGCGTAAGTTCTCTTTTTGCGAGGTGACCGCCGGCATTTTGCCTGTAAGGCCCTTGCTTCGATGGGATATGGGCCATATTCATCCGCAAACATCCGCCGTGGAGCAGAATCTGGATGGCGGGCGGGTTTGGGAATCTTGGCCACCCATCCTTGCGCTGGGAAGTCGCGCGAGGATGGGGGCACCCAGCACCCTGCAGGGATGGGCCTCGGGCTCCGATGAGCACCACGGGAAGACCTTCGGGCAAATACCGGGCAGGCAGAAGGGATGCGCCTGGGCGGGGCCGGGATTTCTGCGCCGGTGGCGCCTTTGGTGATACTTTACTTTTTGGCTACATTCCGGTGCGGCGGGTGACGTGTATCGGCGGGCGGGGGCGCGGATTCACCCCAGTTGCAGCGTTGTTTTTTTAACTGCCGAACGAGTTTTGGAGCTGGTTTTTATGATGGAATTTCATATTTCGCGAAGCGCGCGGGACCGCTACAAGTTTGCGGAGTCTCTTTTCTCTTATACGGGGAATGTTGTATTCGCCAATATGGCGGCATGCCGGCAGTTTGCGTTTCGCATCAACCAGGCGCGCGATGCCGCCCGGCATCCTGAGCAGGCAGTTCATGCCGGCCAGCTTTATGCCATGGGCCTGATCGACGAGGCCAGCCACGTGGTGATGGCGCGCTACCGCGAGCAGTTCGACCCCGCCGTGATGACCAGCGCACTGGACTGGTTCGGCGCGCAGGTGACGCCGGCGGCGCTGGACTCGCTGCTGCTGACTTTTGTCGAACACTTCCCTGGGCAGAGCGTGATGCGTGGCGAGCAGACGCCTCAGCAATGGCTGGCGGGGGAGACGGACGGCGTGCCCCACCGGGCTGCGGCAATGGAGGAGCTTCTGCTGCTGTGGACGGCCAACCGCAACGCGGCCTTCCGGCCCTTCGATGAGCTTTTTGAGGAGAAGACGCTGGCGGAGAAGACCGTTTACCACCAGGTGACGCAGCAGTTGCCGGCCTACTTTGCCACCCGGCCGTTGGTACCGCTGGAAGACGGAGAGCCTGTGACCCTGCTGGATCTGCTGCGCAAGCCGGCGGTGGACTCGCCCACGTCGCTGAGCGAGCAACTGGCGCTGATTCGCCGCCTCTGGAAGCCGCTTCTGGGCGATACACTGGATCGTTTTCTGCTGCTGGCCGGGGAGATTCTGCACGAGGAAGAGGCGGCCATCTGGGCGATGTACAACCCGCCGGACGCGGAGGCGGAAGCCCGGGCAGCCGCGGCGGCAAGAGAGGCTGCGGCGCGGAGGCGAGCGCGCGGCGATCAGCAGTGGCCCTCCATCGTCAGCCATTCCGAAGTGCCGGTATTCGGCGATCCGGCCCACGAGTACGAGAAGTTCAGCGCGGACACCGCCTGGATGCCTACCACGGTGCTGATCGCCAAAAGCACGTATGTGTGGCTGGCGCAGTTGAGCAAGCAATACGGGCGGCATATTGGCCGCCTGGATGAGATTCCCAACGAAGAGCTGGCCACGATGGCCGCGCGGGGGCTCAATTCGCTGTGGCTGATCGGCGTGTGGGAGCGCAGCCGGGCGTCGAAGACCATCAAGCAGCTCTGCGGCAACCAGGACGCGGTGGCCTCGGCCTACTCGCTGTTCGATTACAAGATTGCCGAGGATCTGGGCGGGGAATCCGCCTACACCAACCTGCGCGACCGGGCCTATCACCACGGCATCCGGCTGGCCAGCGACATGGTGCCGAACCACATGGGCATCGACTCGCCCTGGGTGATCGAGCATC
>VFSW01002213.1_pt1 | contig 29471 bp, 23 predicted proteins | sample 5358111 | NCBI WGS metagenome assembly VFSW01 (sample SAMN11554181, study PRJNA540505) | mine drainage metagenome | isolation source: sediment from site ElyBrook_90M | place: USA: Ely Copper Mine, Vershire, VT | collected 2017 | reverse complement strand
CATGAGAAAATTCTCTCTTACCATGCTGTTTAATGCCAATCACATGAGAAAATTCTCTCTTACCATGCTGTATTTTTGCTTGTACGTAAGGTAGCACAGTCGTAAGGCACAGAAAATTGTGTCATAAACGATGATTTTTTCTGTATTAATGTGGTATATCATAAATGATAGTCTATGTTACCCATGCTAATTTGTAACTTGTGTTTTTTTTGATGTGTATGTTATACTTGAGTCATTCTCAATACATGAGATGAGGCAAGGGTTTTGGGTATTGCGGAAATCCCCCTTAGTACAGTATGTGTTGACATTAGAAATTGAGGTGAACATTTTAAAACCTAAATAACGTTAGCAAGAGATGTTGTTTTCGATATATTTAACACAACATCGAACCGATGGAATGCATGTTGCGACACTCACACGTCAGTAACGAGCAATGGTAGCTCGCAGACTTTCCCGTCAAAGTAATAGACAAGGAGAACTGCCTTGAAACAGCATTCATCAGGCGTAGTTATCGGTACTGTATTGGCATTGATTGTAGGATTTGGCGTTGTAGCTGGTATTTGGCTTGGATTACGTTCTACAACAAGTCTTGGTTATGATCCTTCAACCTACTACGCGAGCAAAAATAATTCAGGAACCTTTGAACTTGACCTTCAGGTTTTCCCCGACAGTCAGGTCTGTCATGCAGGAGCAAGTGCCCCACAAATTAATTGGGTGAGTTATTGCCCATCCACAAGTCTTGAAGTTCCGCCCAATAGCACCATCACGGTTGTCATCAAACAGTATGACTCGTCAAGCACATTGCATAATGACTATTATCGTCAAGTCCAGGGCACGCTTGATGGTCAAGTCGATGTCAATGGTACAAAGTATAGCCAGCTTGACGCGACCAAGGTCGCTCATACCTTCACTTTGCAGTCACCCCCTGATTCACTTTATCCACTGTTCGTCAGTGTTCCGCTGATGGGAACGCCAACCAACGCACCGACTAATGCCAAGGTCAATGGCATCGCATACCCCACCCCAAATATCATTACTTTCCAGTTCCAAACGGGGCCTGCAGGAACCTATGTCTGGCACTGCTATGATCCGTGTGGAAGCGGACTACAAGGTGATAACCCCGCGACTTCCAACGCAAACTTCGGCGGGCCGATGTCCACGACCGGCTTTATGGCTGGTACACTGACCGTAGCAAATTATTAAAAGGGGGGATACGATGTCTGATGTCATTGTCCGTGACGATACAAGCACCAGTTCACCAGCCCCAAAACAAGTAAACCACTTGCGGCGTGCTGTGATTTGGTGGATCGTTCTTTCGGTGATCGGTATGATCGCCGCAGCCTTTCTGACCCCATTGGTCTTGCCACCGGCTGCGACGGCTGTCGATAGTTTTGACGACTATACACTCGTTTTGTTGACCGTATTGGCTGTACCCGTAGGGCTATTTGTTTTTGTCTTCCTCGGCTATAGTCTGACCACTTTCAGGGTCAAAGAGCGACCAACGAGCGATGGTGTTCCTGTGCAGCCGACGCCTGCGCTCCAGATCGGTTGGTTGGGTGTCACCGGTATCTTATGCTTGTTTCTGGTTATTTGGGGGCTGGCAGGTTACTACGAAGAAACAACAACAGCCATAACAGGTGATACGGTAGTTGTGAACGTGACTGGGCAGCAATGGATGTGGACCTTCAACTATCCAAAGTATGCCGTAGACAGTCAGGGACAAACCCTTCTGCTACCTGTCAATCGTCCAGTCGTGTTTTATGTTACCTCAAAAGATGTTTTGCATGGTTTTTCAGTACGTGCGCTCGGCGTGCGTGTGGATGCTAATCCAGGACAAATCACAACGACATCTGTGGTAACACCGACACAGCTTGGTGTGTACGACGTCGCCTGTGTAGAATTATGTGGACTCTATCATACCTACATGTGGTCGAGGATACAGGTAGTGAGTCAGCATGATTTCTGCGCGTGGATTAGCTCTCAAGGAGGAAGTGGATGTTAGTAGCCAGTGTGCCTAAACGTCAGGGCATCATGCAATATTTGATGCCAAGTGCTTTTTCCGGTATTGTTCTTGGGCTTGTAGGAGCGGTTATCTTCTGGCTGATTATCAATGCAATCACGCAAGGCGGTAACACCGATGCGACCCTGGTTGGTGCATTCATCGGCTGGACATTGTTCTTCTTTATTGGCCTGGGAGCCTTCAATGGCATGGTGAAGTGGGGTTTTGCGCGCCGCGAGCCAACGGCGGTCGAAGAACTGAAAGTCGCTGGTTATGGTCAGGGACTCTGGCGATACTTTCGCTTCACCACCGATCATAAGGTCGTTGGCATGCAGTATCTGGTGGTAGCCCTGACGCTGCTCTTCTTAGGCTCAATGGGAGCCTTTATGATCCGCTTGCAGCAATCGGTTCCTGGCGCGCTCTTCTTTAATCCCTCTACGTACAATACTATTGTGGGTATGCATGGGATTATGATGATTGTAGGCACGATCATCATGGTAAGTGGTCCCTTTGGCAACTATATCCTGCCGATTATGGTCGGTACTCGTGATATGCCTTTCCCACGCCTGAACGCGCTGAGCTTTTGGTTGCTCTTTTCGGCAATTCCTGTTTTCCTTTCCGCCTTGTTCTTTGGCGGTTTCCAGACTGGATGGACGGGTTATGCTCCATTGGCTGACCAGCTGTCCTCGCCGGGCATGGATGCCTACTGCTTTACGATCATTCTCTTTGCCACATCTTCAACGGTGGCAGCTCTGAATATTGTCACGACAGTCCTGCTGTTGCGTGCAAAGGGCATGACGTGGGGACGCTTGCCCATCTTTGTCTGGGGCGTGTTACTCTCCGTGATTCTGGGCGTGACAGCTTTCCCCTCGTTTATCATCTCTCAAGTCATGGTGCTGATGGATCGTGTGTTTCAGACATCATTCTTCATCGCCTCTTTTGGTGGAAGCAATTGGCTCTATGAGCATCTGTTCTGGTTCATGGGCCACCCCGAAGTGTATGTCATCGCCTTGCCCGCGATGGCAACCGCTGCTGAAGTGGCTTCGGTCTTCTCACGCAAACCACTCTTTGGCTATCGCTTCCTGGTGAGTGGCCTGATCGGTGTCTGTGTGCTGAGTGTTCTCGTCTGGGGCCATCACCTCTATACGAGCGGCTCTAATGCTGGTCTGGATGGCCCATACATGCTGGATACGGAGTTAATTTCAATTCCGACTGGCCTGTTCTTCCTGGGTATGATTGGGACGCTCTGGCGCGGCAAAATCTGGGTCACTGTGCCACTCCTGTTTGTGATTGGCATGCTAGTGAACTTTGTGATTGGCGGCATTACCGGTGTCTACTTGGCGGACATCCCAACCGATGAGATTCTGCATGGTGGCATGTTTGTCACCGCCCACTTCCATTTCACACTGGTTGGCAGCATGGTCTTTGGCTTTTTCTCAGGTTTCTACTACTGGTTCCCCAAGATGTTTGGGCGGCGTCTCAATCCAACATTGGGCGCACTCCATTTTTGGCTCTTTGAAATCGGCTTCGTGGGCACATTCATGGCACTGTTCTATGCAGGGCTGCAGGGTGAACCACGCTGGCAAGCCAACATCCCCCCCCAATTTGCCACCGCCAATTTGATCGCTAGCTTGTTTGCTATTCTGATCGCCGCTTCTGTCTTCATTACAGTGTATAACGTGGTGATTTCACTGCGCAGTGGTGAGCGCGCTGTCGCTAACGAGTGGGGTGGCAAAACACTAGAGTGGACTCTTCCATCGCCAGTGCCAATTGAGAATTTTGAAGTCCTGCCAGTTATCACATCATCGCCTTATGACTATGGGCTGGACCAGTTGGCCCCGAGCGCAGACGAAGACGCCGATGTTCCCGTGGAAATCCAGCCACAGGCAGATTAGGAGAGAGTGTATGAGTGCAACTTCAGAGCATTTAGACGAATCGGAGCATATGGAGCATATCGCGCACCTCGTGCATGATATCGCCCCACATGTTCCAGCGGGAAGAGCGCGTGGCGCCGTACTGCTGCTTATTATGTCAGACACACTGTCTGTCATCGCGATTCTCGTTGCTGGCGGCTATCTGAACGCCTTAAATGTAGAAAATCAGTATAGAATCACGGGAGACCATCCCCCCACCTTTTTGCCCGGATTGTTGATTGGTATTGGACTGCTCATTAGCGGTATTGCCTACTACTTCTGGGAGCAGCGGGCGCGTAGAAACAATGGTGCGGGTCAAACAGCCCTCTTTGTCGTCTCGCTGGTAGTGATGGCGGTCATGATGGTTGCGCAAATTTGGATGAGTTCGACATTGGGCTATGGGGCTCCTTTCCATGCCTACGAGAGTCTGCTTTTGCTGATCTCGTGGTTCTCATCCGTTCACCTTGTGCTGGCCACCATTCTTGGTGTCTTGTTGCTTGGGCGTGCCCTCAGCGGTCGTTTGGTGGGGCATTCCTACATCGCCGAAGCTGCTGGCTACTGGTGGTACTACACGATTCTTTCCACGCTGGCCCTCTGGATATTCAGCATGCTGATCTGATCCGCATGGGTTAATGAGTGAAAAGAAGAACACGTTTGTCTACGGAGGTACAGGGCGTGATGAACATTTGGGTTGACGCAAATGGGTGGTTTATCCCGCTTCCCATTTTGCTAAGCTGTCTTGTGATAGAACTACTGTACCTTCGTGGGTGGCGTATACTGGTCAATCAACGAGCAAGCAGTGGTCTATCCGCATCGCTCAAACAGAGGGAGCATGGCATTGGGGGGGGCAATTGGTTCTGGCGCGGCATGTATTTCTGCCTTGCGATCTTCGCGTTTCTTATAGCCGCATCTGCCCCTCTCGATAATCTTTCGGGACGTTTTTTCTGGGTGCATATGATCCAACATCTTCTGTTGCTGGTTGTCATGGCTCCCTTGTTGGTTGCTGGCGCACCGTTGCTGCCTTTTTGGTTAGGGTTACCGCGATGGTTGCGCCATGTTCTGAAAGCGTTTGCCATGCAGCCGCTTGGGCGCGCCTTGTCTCATGGAGGCAACTGGTTGCTTCAGCCGTTTGTTGCTTGCCTATTGCTGATTGTTGGAACCTGGCTCTGGCACTGGCCGTCGCTCTATGACTTTGCTTTAACGCATGAGAGTATCCATGATTGGGGTGAGCATCTTACCTTTTTGGCGGTAAGTATCCTATTTTGGGTACAGGTTATTCCCTCGCCACCTTTGCCATTGCGGTTAGGCTATCTGGGGCGTTTGATTTGTATTGGGGTGGCCATTGCGCAAAACTTTTTCCTGGCCATGTTCATTGGTTTTGCGCAAGTCTCACTCTACAGCCCCTATGCCCATCTGATTGCGACGACAAGCGTGTTTTCAGCTTTACAAGATCAGCAGATTGGGGCAAGTATCATGTGGACGGTTGGTGATGTGCCGTTTGCCATTGCGCTTAATATCCTGGTGCAAAAATGGCTGACGTCCCAGGGGAGTGAACAACATGTCAGCGTACAGCCACAGCGGCGTGCTGACGGCTAGACTGTTCACGCTTATCTCTCTTCTATGTACTTGACGACGGTGATAATGTGGAAAAACAAAGCATACGTATGCTTTCCATTATGTATCAGGCGCAAAGGAAAAGGTGATGCAGCATCCAGATAGCATGCATAAACTGATGCGTGCAATCTTTATTGCCACGTCTGCACTTGTCATCATTGCCGGACTTATTTGGGGTATCAGGCTTGTTTCAATGGCACGTAGTCAAGCATTGGCGCAGATGCAGGCGCAGGCGGCTGCCCAGGCAGCCAATAGTGGTATTGCCGGTTTCCCAATGGCTGGCAACCTCGCCGCAGATTTTACGCTGACCGATCAGTTTGGTCATGTCGTCTCGCTCTCTTCTTTGCACGGGCATGAAGTGGTAATGGCGTTTATCGACTCGCAGTGTAAGACGCTTTGTCCATTGACCTCGCAGATTATGTACGATGCCAAAGCGCGTCTGAGCGTAGCCGATGCCAGTAAGGTCATACTGCTTGCTGTGAATGCCAATCCGTCTGCCACCAGTGTGAACGATGTGCAAACGTGGTCAATTAATCATGGTATGTTGCACCAATGGTTATTTTTGACCGGCTCACCGCAACAGCTCAATGTAGTCTATCATCAATACAATGTCTATGATGAGGTTTCACAAGGTTTGGTGGTGCATGACCCGATTACCTTCCTCATCGATGCCAGTGGGCATGAGCGACTCTATTTCGAGACACTTGACTCAAATAAACAGGTTGATCTAAATAGTGAGATCATCGGTCTGGTTGCTGGCATGCAACAGTGGCTACCATCGTAATGGAGGTTGGGTCTTTAGAAAGGATTTTTATGACATTCATACGCCGTGTAGCGTGGGTAGCAGTGATCGCTACATATTTTTTGATTGCTCTGGGTGGTACGGTGCTTGCCACTGATTCTGGTCTCAGTTGCCCTGATTGGCCTGCTTGCAATGGTCAGGCATATTATGCCGGGACATACCATGCCTTTCTTGAGCAATTTCATCGTTTTACCGCCGCTGGCGTGAGCGTCTTAATTGTGCTGTTGGTGGTTGGGCTGATGATGCGTGCCCGCCAGGATCGCACCTTGTTCGCGATGGCAATCCTCGCTCCTATTTTGCTGATGATCCAAATTGTCCTGGGCGGCCTGACCGTGCTGTGGAAATTGCCGCCCCAGATTATCACTGCCCATCTGGGAACGGCACTCGCTCTGCTTGCTACGCTGCTCACGGTTGCTGTGCTAAGCAGTCAGGCCGCACCGAACAAAGAGCTGCCCACGAAAACGCGCAAATTTGCGCAACTGGCAATTTCTAATGCTTTGCTCGTCTATATTTTGATGCTACTTGGCTCCTATGTGACAGGTAGTGGGGCTGCGTTAGCCTGTCCGGGCTGGCCGCTCTGCTCCCCTGCTTCTTGGGCAATTAGCAATCATCTGGCAAGCATCAACATCTTGCACCGTGTGTATGCCGTCTTCGTTGGCTTGGTTACCCTCTGGACGGTGATCGCTGCTGTGCGTCGCTGGCGTGTTGCACGCGGGCAGGCCATACTGGCCCTGCTTGGCGGCACGCTCTTTGTCGGTCAGGCGATTGTCGGTGGTTTGATCGTGTTGCTCAATGAGCCGGCCTTTGTTGCTGGTTTGCATCTGGCCCTGGCTGCTGCTGTCTGGGCAACATTGGTCATCTTGGCGTTGTTGGCCGTGCGCCAATTACGGGCCACGCCATTACCGCAAGAGCTAGAGCGTATGGAACTGGCTGAGGTAGAGGAGCGCAAAAAAGCTAGTGTTGTGCGACAGACTATCTCCAGTTATGTCGATCTGATGAAACCACACGTGACCGTTTTGCTGCTTGGCATCACGGCAGCGGCCATGGCGATTGCCTATCGGGGCTTGCCTTCGTTTATGCTAGTTTTCTCAACCCTGCTCGGTGGTGCGATGGCGGCTGGCAGCGCGAACTGCATCAACTGCTATATTGACCGAGATATTGATCAGCTGATGGGGCGCACGCAGCGTCGCTCAATTCCCGCTGGACGTGTAGAACCTCGCCAGGCGTTGATCTTTGGCATCGTTTTGGGTGTCGTTGCCTTCATCGTCCTCTTTCTGTTTGTAAACCTGCTCAGTGCCGTGCTGGCCTGCTCTGCCATTTTTTTCTATATCTTTGTCTATACACTCGGCCTCAAACGCACCTCGATGCAGAACATCGTCATCGGCGGTGCGGCAGGAGCCGTCCCAGTATTGGTTGGTTGGGCCGCTGTCACGAATAACCTCAGCCTACCTGCGCTCTGGCTCTTTGCCATTGTCTTCTACTGGACGCCACCACACTTCTGGGCACTTTCCTTGCTCATTCAAAAAGACTACGAGAAAGCAGGCATACCGATGTTACCTGTCGTGATGGGCGAGGCTGAGACGCGACGACAAATCTTGCTGTACTCACTCCTCTTGTTAGCCGTGACTCTCATTCTTTTTGTGATGGGTACGATGGGCTATATCTACCTCGTCGGCGTGGTTGTTTTGGGCGCGATCATGATTTATCTCGCACTGCGCCTGTGGAACGATGAGTCCAAGAAATGGGCGCGCACACTTTTCTGGTACTCGAACATGTACCTGGCGGCGATTTTCGCTATTATGGTTGTTGACCGCGTCATTCATTAACTCTCAACAAATAGGGAGAGATGGCTTCATCTCTCCTGACTCCGCAGGTTATGCCCATTGTGTGTTTCTCTATGGTAAGGACAGATGATGACCAGCGAAAGACAAGGCGTATATGCACAACCAGGGTTACATGCGGCTGAGCTAGTCGAGATAGAGCATCTCGCGCACATCTGCCATACTTCTGATGGACTGGATTTGAAGCTCAATTGGGAGATGCTCCACACGCGTTCTGGCAAGCACAACGAGGATTTTCTTTACTATCAAAATGGGCAACTCGTTGGTTACTTGCCCCTCTTTGTCTTTAATCCCACTGAGGCTGAACTCAGTGGGATGGTGCATCCTGATTATCGACGACAAGGTGTGTTTACGCAATTGTTGCACGTTGCAAAAAAAGAAGCCATCCCACGTGCTTTGCAAGCCTTTTTCTTTATTGTAGAACATACCTCTCAATCAGGACAGGCATTTGTGGCTGCTCAGCATGCCCACTATCACCACTCTGAATATAAGATGGTGTTGGGTCTTTCTCCTGCTGTGGAAGCATATACTCCCCTGCTAGAGTTCAGGCGCGCAACTATTGATGAGGGCAGTATGCTTGCGCATATGACTGCTGTGGCCTTCAATCTGAACGAACCGGGCATCGATTGGTATACTCCGCAGAGCATGCAATCGTCACACCAAGGCTTTTATGTGGCACTGCTCAATGGTATATATGTTGGCAAAGTCGATGTTTCATTTGGTGCAAAGGAGGCTCTGATCTATGGTTTTGGCGTGCTTCCTAAACACCAGAGGCGCGGCTATGGTAAACAAATCTTGATGCGCACTATTCAGGAAATCCTAGCTCACGGTCCGCAACAGATTACACTGGAAGTTGCTGTTGAAAATCAGCATGCGTTAGGACTATATCACGCCTGCGGGTTCTATGAGACAAGCCGTTACGATTATTATCGTCTCTCTCTGTAGCGGGGGTGAAATATCCTTTGGAGCAGGTAAAGGGTAATTTGCCAGTACTATGCGGTTTTCATGTAAAAGAGAGGGAAATGTAAAAAGGTTGTGCATCCTGTAATTCTAGTATTATTTAGAAAAAAGATAAGAAAAAGTGTTGATGGAACTATGAAATACATGACGATCACTGCTTTTTTGTTTGATAGAAAATTGACAAAGTGTTATGGAAGTGGCATACTATTTTATGAAGAGTATAGAAAATTGGGGGAACAGAACTCTTTGTATTTCTATGCAACTCGCTTCTCGCACTACATGGACAGAATTGTTTTGTAAAAAAGCCGTGCTTGGGATACGTCTTATTGGGTAGTAATAGTTTGGTGAAAAGCGGATAGTCCGCTGTTGAGAGCGTTATAGCTTGGGAAGGAGATGTCATATGCCAGTTGTACGTGCATTTGATCGAAGCATGATCGAGAAGGCGTTACGTTCCTTTGATCTCAAGTTCCTTAGAGATGAGGATAACGATTTTGTGGTGCGTTTTGGGCGTGGAAAGAATCTCTCTTGCGATCTCGTGTTTCTGTTCTCGTTAGGAGGAAAGAATAGCGAGATTTTTGAGATTCAGGTGATTGCCGATTATGCCATTCCCAGACGCAATTGGGGACAGACATTGCTATCATGTAATAAGTGGAATCGTGAGAAACGCTGGCCCAAAGCCTACTTATCGATGAAAGACGCTGAAGGCGAAGGCAACATTGTGCTGGAAGCGCAAATCGATATGGAGAAGGGCATTCATCAAGAGTTTGTCGATCAATTTACAGGTGCAATCCTGGCGGCATGGCTGGAGTTCTGGCGCTGGGCCATCCAGGATGAAAAGTTGTAGCTTTTCTGCATTGTTCTCTCATCATTGCGGCCTACAGCCTTCTTTTATGTATGATCCCAAAAACTGGCTGTAGGCACCTCTTTAGGGTATGAATTTTTAGTCTGAGCAAGAGAACGAAAACATGCTGGCCGGACTGATCTGCAAAGGCTGTGGACAACCTATCATGGGTAGCTATGTGACAGCGTTAAATGCGATCTGGCATCCCGAACATTTTGTCTGTGCAGGCTGTAAGCAGCCAATCAGGGACAATCATCTCAATGTTGATGCGCACGGTCAACCATATCACGCCGCCTGTTTTGCACAGTATGCCGCTCCGCGTTGTGCCCTCTGTGGAAAGCCATTGCTTGGTGAATTTCTGATCGATCAGTGGGGTGCGAAATATTGTCGAGAGCATCAGAAACAGTATCCCATGTGTGCCTATTGTGGACGCTTGGTGACGCCGCAGCAACGCGCTCAGGACGCGCACCATGAGAATGTGCGTTGCCCTGTCTGTCGTCGTAGTGCGATTGAGACCATTCAGGAAGCCCAGCCGATTTTTCAGCAAGTCAAGCAGTGGGTGGGAGAGCAAGGCTTGCGCTATGGCAATGTGCGTATCACGCTCGAACTATGCGATTATGCACGCCTTACGCACTATTTGCGCTCCCGCTTTGAACCGCATGCGCTTGGTGTGACCGTGAGTTCCATGTACAGCGAGGATGGACAACTGGTGAGCAGTACGGTAGACACGATTGCTGTCTTGCATGGTCTGCCTTTGACCCTCTTTCGTGGTGTCGTGGCCCATGAGTTAGGTCATGCTTGGCTCACTGTGTACGGTATAAAAAATTTGTCGCCCTGGGCGGAAGAGGGCTTTTGTGAACTACTGGCCTTCCGCTACTATGGCATGTTAGCAGGTGACGAAGCTCGTTACCATGTTGGACGAATTGCGCGCAACCCTGATCCCATCTACGGCGAAGGTTTCCGGCGTGTACAGGTGATCGCCGAGCGTGTTGGCTTCGCGCAACTGCTGGAGACACTGCGTACAACTAAACATCTCCCCGGCTAATCCCTTGCAGAAACAGTTCCCTGCTCTGGTTATACTACAGATTTTTCCTTGTCGTCACACCTACGTAGCTATTTTATACAGGGCAATACGGGTAAAATATACAATATATACACGAGCTACGGCTATTTTGATCTTTGGAAACCTTGACAGATAGCATACAGAGCGAGTATACTTCTAAAAGTTTGAATCTGATTTCCCAGAGTTTGATAGAATGGAACACACGGTATCGTCATGGCTTTCAGCAGGTGGATCGACATAAGACAAAGAAGAGAGTACGAGCTAGATCGCATAGCCCATCTGATAAATGGGCCAGATGCCGTTTTTCAGGTATATTGTTTCCTCACCCCAATGATTTAGGGGTGAGGAATTTTTTTTGCCTACTAGCCCAGCTATGAATACATCGCTATCATGTCGATTTGTAACTATGTGGGCAGAAAAGAATGACCAGTCAACCCGTTGATAGAGTTTTTATTCTCTAAAATAGCTGTCAAGGAGGAGCGTATGTTACAAATTTCTTCACTTATACAGAGCGAACTCGCCCAGATTCGTGGCAATTTTACGGGTAAAGATATTGTCTCACTGGAACAATTCGCGGTAGATGATATTCGACTGCTGTTTTCGGTAGCGCGTGAGATGAAACGTGTTGCGGTCAATAACATGCCCTCGGCGCGCTTGGCGGGTTATCTTGTCTCGTTACTCTTCTTCGAACCATCGAGCCGAACATTTGGCTCGTTTTGTGCGGCGACGAAACGCTTGGGTGGGCAAACGCTTGATATTCAAAATCCTGAGGCCGTGACTTCAGTCTACAAAGGTGAAACATTTGAGGATACCATCCAGGTGTTTGAGGCCTATTCGGATGTCATTGTGCTACGCCATCAGCTCGCGGGTATGGCCCGCCGTGCTGCTGAGGTTGCCTCTATTCCTGTGATTAACGCGGGTGATGGTAATAACGAGCATCCCACACAAACCCTGCTGGACCTGTTCACGCTCCACGAACGTTTTGGTCGCCTGGATCACTTGAAAGGTCTGCTGGTCGGTGATCTGCTCAACAGCCGGACCCTCCATTCGTTGATGCGTGGTCTCTCGCTTTTCAAAGGCAATACTGTCTATCTGCTGTCTCCACAGCTGCTGCGTTTGCCGGCTGATGAGATCGTCAGCTTGCGCGCTCGTGGTTTGCGTATCGTCGAGCTTGCCAGTGAAGAAGACATTCCACGCGACTGCGCTTTCTGGTACTGGACACGTGTCCAGAAGGAGCGTTTCGCCTCCTCTGCTGATTATCAGGCAGTGGCGCGCCAGAGTTTTGTGGCAACGCCGGAATTATTGGCCCGCTATGCCAGCAAAGATATGATCTTGATGGACCCACTGCCCCGCGTTGGCACAATTGACCCCGCAGTTGATAGCGATGAGCGTGCTGTCTATCTGCGTTCACAGATCAGAAATGGTCTGTATACACGCATGGCTCTCTTGGCTCTCGTTCTAGGGCTATAGGGACGTGCCACATTCATCTGCACAGGAGCATAACACGAACATGATGATACAAGACCTGCTGATGGAACAATACCAGACAGCTGAGCAAGTCGTGGAGTCGATACCTACCTTAACACAAGGCATTCTTTTGCTGGAGGATGGCACAAGTTTTGAGGGTGTCTCCTTTGGTTTTGAAGGCGATATCTCCGGCGAGGTCGTCTTTTGTACGGGCATGGTCGGCTATCCAGAGGCCTTGACGGATGCCTCGTTTGCTGGGCAAATTCTGGTGATGACCTATCCACTGATCGGTAACTATGGTGTGCCGGAATCAGCCCTCTGGGAGAGTGATCGTATCCATGTCTCAGGACTCATCGTCTCTGACTACACGACGCAACCCTCGCACGCACAAAGCCAGATGACGCTGAGCGAGTGGCTATGGCGTGAGAAGATACCCGCGCTTGAGATCAAGGATACGCGTCTGTTGACTCAACATATCCGCACACATGGGACGATGTCAGGAAAAATCATCTTTGATCTTGATCTGCCCTTTTATAATCCTGATACCGATAATTTGGTGGCAAAAGTTTCTACAAAACAAGTGGAAAGCGCGGGCATAGGCGAGATCACGATTGCCCTGCTTGACTGTGGAGCTAAACGCAATATTGTCCATCGTCTTGTGGCACGCAACGTGCGTGTGGTTACGTTGCCCTGGGATTACGAGCTGTTTGCACCTGAGCAGGCCTTGTCCTTTGATGGCATCCTTGTCTCGAATGGCCCAGGCAACCCAAAAATGGTGAGCAAGACAATCGAGACGCTGCGCATCGCGCTGGCCCGTGATATTCCGATCCTGGGTATCTGTTTGGGTCATCAATTGCTGGCCCTGGCGGCGGGTGGTGAGACCTATAAGTTAAAATTCGGCCATCGCAGTCAGAATCAACCCTGTCTCTTGCAGGATACCAAACGCTGCTATATCACAACGCAGAATCATGGTTTTGCGGTCGGCACGTTACCGCCGCAGTTTGTGCCCTGGTTTGTCAATGCCAACGATGGCAGTAACGAGGGTATGCGCCATCCGCTCCGTCCCTTTTTCTCGGTCCAGTTTCATCCAGAGGCCACGCCCGGACCACAAGATACCGACTGGATTTTTGACGACTTTTTAGAGCAGGTTAGGAAGAGGAGCGCGTAAGGTGGCAATCTTTCACAAGGTGTTAGTTTTAGGAGCGGGTGCGCTCAAGATTGGGCAGGCGGGCGAGTTCGATTACTCCGGTTCGCAGGCCCTCAAGGCTCTGCGTGAAGAAGAGATACAGACCGTGCTGGTCAATCCCAATATCGCAACCATTCAGACCTCAAAGCAACTCGCAGACCGTGTCTATTTTCTGCCGGTCACACCGTTTTTTGTTGAGAAAATCATTGAAAAAGAGCGACCGGATGGCATTCTGCTCTCCTTTGGTGGGCAGACTGCCCTTAACTGTGGCGTTGAGCTGTATCGTGCAGGTGTGCTAGATCGCTATAACGTGCGTGTGCTGGGTACGCCGGTCACCGCGATTATTCTGACCGAGGACCGACAGGCGTTCGCGCAGCATTTGCATTCGATAGCTATTCCGACGCCGCAGAGCCAAAGTGCAGAGACGCTCGCCGAGGCCTTGCGTTTTGGTGAGGAAATCGGTTTTCCGGTTATGGTGCGCGCTGGCTTCGCCCTGGGTGGACAGGGGTCTGGTATTGCAGCGACGAGCGATGAATTGCAGGCGATTGTGAACGGTGCGCTGGCTTTCGCGCCACATGTGCTGGTTGAGCAATACTTGCACCACTATAAAGAGGTTGAATATGAGGTCGTGCGCGACCAGTTCGATAACTGCATCACCGTCTGCAATATGGAGAATATGGACCCACTTGGTATCCACACGGGCGAGTCTATTGTGCTTGCGCCAAGCCAGACCTTGAACAATGCCGAATACCATACCTTGCGCACGGCATCGATTACGATTGTACGCAGTCTGGGCATTGTGGGTGAGTGCAATGTGCAGTTCGCGCTTGACCCGCGCACTTCGGCATACTATGTGATTGAGGTCAATGCGCGCCTCTCGCGTAGTTCGGCTCTTGCGAGCAAAGCCACGGGTTATCCGCTGGCCTACGTTGCTGCGAAGTTGGCACTTGGCTATGGCCTGACTGAGCTGACCAACAAGGTGACGGGCGTCACAAAAGCCTGTTTTGAGCCAAGTCTGGACTATCTGGTTGTCAAGATTCCGCGCTGGGACCTGGAGAAATTTAAGGGCGTGGACGAGACGATTGGCACTGGCATGAAATCGGTGGGTGAGGTGATGGGCATTGGACGCACATTTGAGGAAGCCTATCAGAAGGCAATTCGGATGCTCGATCAGGATTTCGATGGGGCGACCTCAGAGAAAGCCTTTTCCACTGACAATGTGGAAGACATGCTGGCAAGTTATCTGTATGTCCCTACTCCCAAACGGATGTTTGCCCTCGCATTAGCGATCAAACACGGGATTCCCTTGCAAAAAATTGCTGATATTACGGGGATTGACCTCTGGTTCTTGCAGAAAATTAAACATATTGTCGATGCTGAGCAGCTACTGCGCACGACCCAGGACCTCTCGGCTTCCCATGTGCGCATCCTCAAACAATTGGGTTTTTCTGATAAGCGCATCGGCGAACTGACGGGTAGGAGTGGCCTGGAGATTCGCGCCTTGCGTAAAGGGCTAGGTGTGACGCCCTCAATTTTTCAGATTGATACGCTCGCCGCCGAATTCCCATCCGAGACAAACTACCTTTATATGACCTATAACGGGCAGCACGATGATGTGACGCCATTTGGGAGTATGGGTGTTGTTGTGCTTGGCTCTGGTCCGTATCGGATTGGCTCTTCGGTTGAGTTTGACTGGACGAGTGTGAGTACCGTTGATGCACTCAAAAAATATGGCAAGCGTTCGATTGTGATTAACTGCAACCCTGAAACGGTTTCAACCGATTATGATACCTCTGATCGCCTCTATTTTGAGGAACTGACCTTTGAGCGCATTGCCGATATCTGTGAGTTTGAGCAACCCGAGGGCTTGATCGTCTCCGTTGGTGGACAGACGCCCAATAATCGGGCAAAAGCACTGCATCAGTACGGTTTTCGCCTACTTGGAACTGCTGCCGCTCATATCGACCGCGCGGAGGACCGCAGTAAGTTTTCTGAACTACTCGATACGCTTGCTATTCGCCAACCGGCCTGGAATAGCTTTATGCACATGCAGGATTTACAACGCTTCGCGCAGCAGGTAGGCTATCCCGTGCTGGTGCGTCCATCGTATGTCTTGTCCGGTAGTGCCATGAATATCTGCTATACCGAGGAAGAGCTGATTCGCTACACAGAGGAGGCTGCGTCGGTCTCACCTGAACATCCGGTCACCGTCTCGAAGTTTTTTGAGAAGTTCAAAGAGATCGAACTGGACGCTGTTGCGCAGCATGGGGAAGTGAAAGCTTTGGTGATCTCGGAGCATATTGAGAATGCGGGCGTGCATTCTGGCGATGCGACGATTGTTTTGCCACCACAGCATTTGAATCAAGAAACGTGTGACAAGATTGAGCAAGTCGGGCGGGCTATTGCGAGCGCACTGGAGATCACTGGGCCATTTAACATCCAGTTCCTTGCCAGAGACAATCAGGTCTATGTCATTGAGGCCAACCTGCGTGCTTCGCGCACCTTCCCCTTTATCTCAAAGGTCACGGGTATCAATTTCATTGAACTGTTTGTGGACGCACTCTTTCAAGCAAAGATCGCCGTTGTAGATGTGCCAACGCCATCCTTTGTCGCGGTCAAAGCTCCGCAGTTCTCATTTTCGCGTTTGACTGGTGCGGACCCCGTTTTGGGTGTGGAAATGGCCTCAACGGGCGAGGTTGCCTGCTTCGGGGAAGATATGGAGGAGGCATACCTCAAAGCGATCATTGCCACCGGTGGCAGTGTGCCGCACAAAGGTGTTTTTATCAGTCTTGGCGGCGATGATAAGAAAGAAAAATTTCTAGAGAGCGCGCTTCTTCTCGCCGCAACAGGTATTCCATTGTATGCTACCGAAAAGACCAGTGTGTTTTTACACCAGCATGGCATTAAAGCGACGATGCTCTATAAAATTCATGAGCAGCAGGAACCCAATGTCTTGAGTTGTTTCCGCGAAAAGCGCGTTGATCTGGCGATCAATATCGTAGATGGGCATATCAAGAAAGAGTTAGATGATGACTATGCTATGCGTCGCTATGCTATTGACTACAATATTCCCTTGTTCACGAAAATTAAGCAGGCGCGCCTCTTTGTGCAGGCCATTATCAAGAAGGACCTGGCAACATTGCCAATTATGGCGTGGAATGAATATTAACCCCGAAGAAGCAAAAAGGAGAACTACATGTCAGAGACGATACAGCGTATAAATACAGATATTCTGGTGATCGGGTCGGGTGGCTCTGGCCTGCGTGCCACGATAGAGGCGGCGGAGCGTGGAGCGAATGTGCTGATTGTGGCGAAAGAGCTGATGAAGGACGCGCACACGGGTTGGGCCATGGGAGGCATCAATGTGGCGATTAAAGAACCTGCGACGCCACAGATGCACTTTGAAGATACCATTAATGGCGGATGGTATATCAACAATTACAAACTCGCGCATATTTTTGCCGAAGAGATGCCTGAGCGTATCCGTGATATGGAACGCTACGGCGTGCGTTTTGACCGCTTACCGGATGGCTCGTACTTCACATGGGCGGGTGGCAAACAGTCAGCTCCGCTGAACCTGTGTGCAGGTGACTACACGGGACGTGAGATGATGCAAGGCTTGCTCGCAGAGGTCGAACGCCATCAAGACCGTATTACACCGTTAGAGCATCATTATGTGGCGCGTCTGCTCAAGCAGGATGGACGAGTCGTAGGGGCATTTCTGATAGACATGCGTAGCGGTGAGTACAAAGTGGTGCAGGCAAAGGCTACCATTGTCGCGACGGGTGGTGGTGGTCATATGTATCGCGTCAATACCAATACACCCAGCAATACAGGTGAGGGCTATGCCTGGGCATTAGATGTAGGTGCTGAACTGATTGATATGGAGATGGTGCAATTCCATCCAACGGGCATGGCTTATCCGCCTGAGAAGCGTGGCACGTTGGTCACGGAAAAGGTGCGTGGCAACGGTGGCATTCTCAAAAATCGTCTTGGTGAGCGATTTATGCAACGCTATCAGCCAACGCGGCTTGAGCTGGCGGGCCGTGACGAGGTCACACGAGCCATCTATCAGGAGATTCAAGAGGTACGCGGCACGGAGCATAGTGCTGTCTATCTTGACACGACCCATTGGGAAGAGGGCAAAGCGGAGCGTCTGGTTCCCGACGTGTTTGCGGCCCATAGCGAAGTGGGTATCGATATTCGCAAGCAGATGATGGAGATCACACCCTCCATGCATCACATGATGGGAGGCTATGTGATCAACGAATGGGGTCAGACGAACGTTGACGGTCTCTATGCCGTCGGTGAAGTGACGACGAGCGTTCACGGAGCGAATCGGCTGGGTGGCAATTCGCTGGCGGAAGGGCAGGTCTTTGGCCGCCGTGCGGGCGTGCATTCCAGTGATTATGCGCGTACACAGGAGACTCCTGTCATTCAAGACACGATCCTTGCTGCTGAGGTCGCCCAGGTGGAGGCCTATTTGAAGCGTTCTTCGGGTGTGGCACCAGCTAGCGTGTTGAGCAAAGTCAAGGATACGATGTGGAATTATGTGGGCATTATTCGCGACGCGGACAAACTTCAAACAGCACAGACCCTGCTCGATGCACTGCAACAGGAAGCGCGCAACCTCACCGCAAGCAGTTCTGCTGAGCTACAAGGCTGCCTGGAGGTGCAAGACATGCTTCAAGTTGCGCAAGTTATCACGCTTGCGGCCCTTGTGCGCACAGAAAGTCGTGGCGCGCACTATCGTTCTGACTATCCACAGATGGATACGGCCTGGGAGAAAAATATCCGTATTAAGAAGGATAGCGCAGGAAAACTGGTCACACGAGAGACTGCACCTGTGAAGGCATAGAGGAACAAGAGAGGGGAGATCGTGTCTGAACCACGAGCATTGATTGGTTCTATCGTGTTGCCGGAGCGTATTATACAAGGTACGCTCTGGCTGGCCGATGGCAAGATTGAGCATATAGAGGAAGGTTTTGCGCAGGCCGGGGCCGGTGTGCTGGATATGCGTGAGAATTACATATTGCCCGGCATGATCGAGGTGCATGGGCATTTGCGCGAGCCAGGGCTTGAGCAGAAAGAGGATATTCCGCATGGGAGCCGGGCTGCACTGGCCGGTGGCTATACCACCATCTTTGATATGCCTAATGTACGTCCGCCTACCACTACTGTTGAACGGGTTGAGGCGCAAATCGGGCGTTACACGGGGCGTGCTTATACCGATTTTGCCATAAATATGGGAACCGCTGTGGAAGATATTGGCGAACTGGCAAAGATCGATCCGCAACGGATTGCCGCAGTCAAAATCTTTACGGCGGGCCACGCTACCACACCAACGACGATACCCCATCTCGCTGATATGGCGCGCATCTTCACTATTCTTGGTGAACGTCAGATCATGGCCCTACTGCACGCCGAGAATCAAGAACTGGTTAACTATTTTACGCATCTCTATCGTGACGAACGCCAACGCCACGATGCCGCTGTTTGGGGCGAGGCACGCAACGCTTCGGTCGTGCTGACTTCTGCCTTGGAGATGATTGCGCTTGCCAAGCAATTTGGCGTCAAGCTCTACCTGTTACATCTGTCCACGACTGACGAATTTGCTGCCGTTGCCTTTGGTCGTAGCATTGGCGTCGATGTCTATGGTGAGATTGCTACCTACCATCTGGCCTTTACTAGCGATGACTATGCACGCTATGGCAACTTGATTAACGTGGCTCCTGCGTTGCGTACACCGACGGAACAGCGTCAGATGTGGCAATTGGTGCGTGCTGGCAAGATTGATGCTGTCATCTCAGAGCATACGCCGCACACACTTGCGGAAAAACAGCGTGAGAGCGTGTGGGAGGTTGCGTCAGGTATGCCGGGCCTGCAAGAGGCGTTGCCCATCTTTATCACCAACTGGGTGAAACAGTTTGGTGCAGAAACGCTTGAAGAGGGTCTGCTACGTGCTGCTCAGGTGATGTCGCGCAACATCGCTCATATCTTTGGTTTTACGCAAAAAGGTGGACTAGAGGTAGGTAAGGATGCCGATATTGTTGTTGTGAATACGAAACAGCTCTGGAGTGTTAAGAAGGCTGACCTGTTTACTAAGAACCGCTGGTCGGCCTACGAGGGAATGGATTTGCTGGGCAGACCTCTTGCCACGCTGTTACGTGGTGCGCTGGTCTACCAAAACGGTCAGGTCGTGGGTGAGCCACGCGGACATTGGATTGAGAGGCCAAAACATGTCTGAACTATCTGAGATGAACGATGCTGAGATCATGCAGCTCTTTATAAGTTGTGGTGCGCTTGTCACGAACAGTCATTTTGTATACAACTCTGGTCGTCATAGCTCTGTCTACGTGAATAAAGATGCGCTATATGTCTATACGGGCAGGATCGCCCGTTTGTGTGCATTGATGGCGCGTCCCTATCATGCGGATGAGATTGATGTCGTGGTAGGACCTGTGCTGGGTGGAATTGTTCTATCGCAGTGGGTTGCGCATGCCCTGAACCAGCGGCGCACATATGGGGAGACGCTGGCGGTCTATGCTGAAAAGGATGATGAGGGAGCGCAGAAGCGGTTTGCCTTTCATCGTGGCTATGAGCACTATATTGGCGGCAAAAATATTCTGGTTGTCGAAGATGTGTTGACGACAGGCGGTTCCGTGCGACGTGTTGTTGAGCTTGTGCGCGCTCACGGTGGTAACGTTGTGGGCGTGAGCGCGCTCTGCAATCGTGGTGGTGTGCAGGCACAGGACGTGGGTGGTATTCCGGTGAGCAGCGTCATCACGCTCAATCTGGACACGTACCCCGCAGATGCGTGCCCCTTCTGCCAGGAGCATGTGCCGATCAACACTGCTCTTGGCAAGGGGCGTGCGTTCCTGGCACGACAGTGAAGAGTGTAATTATGCTTGATGGCGCAGTGAATTTTGGAAATAGATGATGCCGATCAGTGTGCCAAAGACCAGTGAGAGAACAAACGACGAAAGAAATGTGCCGACAGTCAGGACGGATTGATGTCCGACAAAAGTTCCGATTAGAACGGGTACAATGAGCCAGAAGACGAAACCGGTGCTGAGACCAAGCACAAGGGTACGCGGTAAGGTTGCCGTGTTCTGTTGTTGTATGATACCGAAAAGAAAGCCAAAAATTCCGCCGAGGAGCAAGAGCAGCAATAAGCCAATTATGCTGCCATTTCTCCCATCGAGAGCGAACCAGCTTGCCACGCCGTGCAAATCACGACCTGGTTGGCTGGTCGAGACTACTTTCAACGCGGCGATAATCGCTCCGGCAAGGATGCCAGAGAGTAGTCCTGTACGCCATGTGTGCATCGATATACCTCTTTCTCTCATCCTAAACTAACCAACTCAAGATGCGGGAGAGTCGGCCCTTGCTGGCGGCAGCTTGTAGCCGTGGAGCAAGCCACTGATCGACCCCGAGACGTCTGCCTGCCGGGATTGTTGCCACTGTGATCCCAAGTAGCACGAGCATCCCGTAGGTCCAATACCACTCGCCAGGCGCATAGGCCAGCCCAACATATAATTGCAACGCCAGAAGCGTAGCAAGTATTGCCCCAAAGCGCGTAAACACGCCAAAAAGTAAGCAAAGGGCAACCACGAGTTCAGCACTCCAGGTGGCGGTGGCTAGCAGCGAAAAATTTGGTAGGAAGAGCTGGTTGAGAATAAAAGAATAGCCTGGAATGATCGTATATTTCGCCTCTTCTACGATATAGTTATGTAGATTGGGAAAATGGGGTGGCAATTTCCAGAAAAGTTGCTGAAACCAGAGATAGCCGACGAAAATACGTACAAGTGCAAAACCGATTGCACTTCTTTCGCTCAATATGATGGGCGCGATGGTGGCCCCGCGCTCCTGGGCTGTTGCAGACACGCTCTTCAGGCGGTCTTGTGACGATGATAGGCTGCTCACTGCTTTTCTGCTCCTTGTAGGCAATGTAGGCAAATTGAAAGATCAGGTGGAAAGATGTATTACCATCAACACGTAGGAGAAGGTATCTATTTGCAACGAATAGCCGACGAAAAAAAGATACGTTGCTCTTCGTGTAACACATAGCCTTGTGAACATCTCACATCCTTAACTGACATGCGTCTGCAAAGCGTCTTGTCAGGAATATACGGACTATGAATTGTAGAAAGAACACGATATGTCACTGCTAGAAGTCTCTCGTACACGTTCTGAACGCATCTTCTCGTTGCTCACTCAACCATTTCGTCGTCTCGTCATACTGGCTATTTTGCTTTGTGTTGCTAGCGCACTCAATGTGTTGCTCATCATAACCGTGCCTGTCTCGCTTGCTGTTGTTACGCCATTTTTGTTGGTCTGGCTGGTGGCTTTCGTGCCCTATCTGGCGGCCTGCCTCTTTGTATTAGTGACGCCGCAACCACGTGGACGCTGGCTCTGGCTGGAACTGGGCATTATCCTTGCTGGTGCCCTGTTTTTGCGTGTGATGTTACTGCCTGTTTTCCCCTTTCTCTCGCATGATGTATTGCGTTATCTCTGGGATGCACGTGTGACGTTGCATGGCTATAGTCCTTATACCACAATCCCTGAGAGTCGTGTGCTGCAACCTTTGCGTGATACGCTACTCTATCCCAATATGGGCTATCTGGATGTGCCAACGCTCTACCCACCGGGGGCACAGGCCATCTATATCATTAGCTATCTGCTAGCTGGCCCGAATATCATTTTCCTCAAAGGCATTTTCATGCTTTTTGATCTGACTTCATGTGCGATGCTGGCTTATCTCCTCTGGCGTAAAGGGTTAGACCCGCGCCGCTGTATCATCTATGCTTGGTGCCCTCTAGTCACAGTAGAATTTGCTCTGCAAGGTCATGTTGATGTTTTGACTATCGCTTTTTCAATCCTGGCGTTGCTCTGTGCTGCTGCAAGCTGGCGTGGGGCGCGTATCGTGACAGGTTTTTTGATTGCGATGGCAACTCTGACCAAGCTCTATCCTATTCTCCTGCTCGTGGTAGTGATTCGGCGGCGCGATTATGCCTTGTTTGCTACCTGTCTCTTGACTCTGCTGGCCTTCTATGCGCCTTATCTGGTGCTAGGCCATGGGAGCGCGCTCGGCTTCTTCACTGCCTATGTTGACCAGCACCCTACAAATCAAGGTATTGTGCCGCTCACAATCCTATGGCTCAGTCACTGGATGAGTATTTCACTGTCAGTCGTCTTTAAGGATGAGTTTATCGTAGATGCGCTTATCGCTATTGCGGTGACATGCTCTGTACTTATCTTGCGTTGGCGTGCGCGTATGAGCATGGAGGCTGGTTATCTGATCCTCATGGGGATGATTTTTGCCATCTCTTCTCATGTTTTTCCCTGGTACACAACAGCTCTTTTGCCCTGGATTGTCTTCCTGGTTGGCGCACCCTGGCAGCCGGGCATCGGCATTCAGGGGCGTGCTCTGGCGTCCCTGATGGTTTGGTATTTTGCCTGTATCTTGCTCATTGCATACTTTTTCGCACAAAGTAGTGATTGGCGTATCTATTATGTGCTTGTCTATGGTGTGACATTGCTAGGGCTGGTATGGGCTGCTCTGGTGTGGTTCAGGCGATGGCGACACGGTGGAGCAAAACACTTGCGCCTAAGCAATATGACTGATGTTGAGAAATCCACAACATTTCTCGAAAAAGAAAGTGGTGTGTGACGTGATATGAAAAAGTGCTATCAATGCACCGTATACTTGCTAAGATAATGTGTTAGTTTTTGAACTATAGGCTTAAGAGGCGCAATAATGCAAACGACGAGTACAGATCTCGCTCAGCATGCAATGGTATCGACACGTGTCCTTTATTCACGGTTACGGAGTATTTTGATCTCTATTCTGCTGGCTCCCGCTGCTGGTCTGGCCGCTAGTTTAGGGGCGGTGGTAACGATGGGCGTGCTTCGCCTGGGTCTAGGCATTCCCACTCCGGTTGAATTATTCGGAGACTTTGTGCTGAAACATATTGATGTTGGCACCTTTATTCGCTTGCTAGAGCGATTTGCCCCGCATTCTAAAACAGGACCACTCAGTCTCGCGTTGCTCGGTATGATCGCGCTGGGTGTAGTCTTGGGCTGGCTATATGCGGTGATAGCGTTAGTGAAATTACCCACTAGTGGCTATCGACCAGCACGACGTGAGTGGCTTACTGCCTCTGCTTTCACGCTGGCGATGGCGACGCTCGGTATCGTGTTGTTCTGGGATGAGTTACGCCAGAACCTCTTCGGCCTGACGGTTGGCTGGGCGACATTGGTGAGTGCGCTTGGCTTAGTGGCTGATTTTGCCATCTATGCCCTGGTTTTATGTCTGGCATATCGGGCCTTACTGCCGAAAGTGGCGCGCAATGGTGTGGCTGTGGTGGTTGTGCAGCGACGACAATGGCTTGCGCGTGCGGGCGTGGCCGCGCTTACCCTCGGCACAGGGGCGGGCACATTGGGATTGGTGCAGGGCTATCTACAGGAATATGCTAGCTACGATGGTTTCTCCCCTGCGCCACCCAATGGTTTTACACCGCCTATTACACCGAACAGCGAACATTATGTGGTGACGCAAAACACGATTGATCCAACTGTGAATACGGACCTCTGGCGGTTGGAGATTGTGGGTCTGGTTGGCACAAGTGGCTCTTACACGTATGCCGAGCTACAACAATTGCCCTCTACATCGCGTGCGATTACCCTGGAATGTATCGCGAACGAGGTAGGCGGACGCCTGATGAGTACCGCAATCTGGCAAGGTGTGACGTTGCGCACACTCTTGGAGAAGCATGGTGGGGCGCAGGTGGGAGCCAGCTATATCGCTTTTTCTAGCGTTGATGGCTACACTATGAGCTTGCCACTGAATGAAGTGCTGGCAGAAGAACCTTTGCTGGCATGGCAGATGAATGGTCAACCGCTCCCCTATCGGCATGGTTTCCCGTTGCGTGTCCTTATCCCAGGTCGCTACGGGGAAGAGAATCCCAAATGGGTAACACGCATCGTCTTGACCGATCATTTTGTTGGTGGTCTGTATGCTGACCAGGGTTGGTACCATGGTTTCTTGCATACGACCAGTCGAATTGACCGTCCTGCCCCAGATGGTCAGGTTGTGCTAGGAAGTGTAACTGAGATTGGTGGCATCGCTTTTGCGGGTAATCGGGGTATTCAGCAGGTCGAAGTCAGTGTGGATGGCGGTCTTACCTGGCAGATAGCCACATTGCAGCCTGCTCTTTCACAAGATGCATGGGTGTTGTGGGCATGGCCATGGAAACCGACGTTGGCGGGCGCATACACGCTTATGGCACGGGCCACAGATGGTACTGGGGCAGTGCAGACGAGCCAGAAGCAAGGAACGGTTCCTAACGGGGCTAAAGGCTACCCCGTTATACAGGTGACAGTCGCTTAACTTTATTGGAAATGATAGCAGGAGATGAATATCCTGCTGAAAGGAAAATGGCACGTGGCATATACCGATATTAAACTCTACGGGACAGACTGGTGTAGCGATTGCAAGCGCAGCAAGAAATTTCTTGGTGAGCAGCGTATTCACTACACGTATGTCAATATTGAGGAAGATCAGGAAGGTCAGGCCTTTGTGCAGAAGGCGCAGAATGGCGGTATGACCATTCCTACCATCGTGTTCGATGATGGTTCGCTACTGATTGAGCCGTCTAATGCGGAGCTTGCGGCGAAATTGGGTCTGAACACAAAAGCGCAGTGTGGTTTCTACGATCTCATTATCGTAGGAGGTGGTCCGACTGCATTGACGACCGCAATTTATGCAGCTCGCGATGGCTTTGAGGTACTCGCTATTGAGCGGAGTGGACTAGGAGGGCAGGCGGGTAATACCGAGCGACTGGATAACTATCCGGGTTTTCCTGAAGGGGTGACGGGTGCGGAATTTGCGGACCGCATCATTCAGCAGTCAAAACGCTTTGGCGTCGAATTGCTTTCGGCCCAAAATGTGGTGCGTGTTGGCAACGATGGGGATGCGCACTTCGTGCAGACCGAGTCGGGAACCATGTATCGCGCCAATGCTGTGCTGCTGGCAACCGGCTCGACCTATAAGCGGCTTGACGTGGCGGGTGAAGATGACTACATTGGGGCGGGCGTACACTTTTGTGCCACTTGCGATGGTCCGTTCTATAAAGGGCGCGAGGTGGCTGTGATTGGTTCTGGCAACAGTGCCGTCGAGGAGGCGGCATTCTTAACGCGCTTCTGCCCGAAAGTGACCATCCTGGCGCGTGGCTCACAGCTTTCAGCAAATAAAATTGCGATCGACAAAGCTATGTCTTCGCCGCAGATTGAGGTCCGTTTCAATACCGAAGTAGCCGAGTTCAAAGGTGAGAAGAATCACTTGACAACTGTCGTGGTGAAAAATAACAAAACGGGGCAGACAGAAGAGCTTCATCCTGCGGGTGTGTTTGTCTTTGTTGGTCTCTCGCCCAATAGCGCGCCGTTTACAGACGTGGCGCGGATTGATAAAAATGGCTTTATCATGACGGGTATTGATTTTCAGACCAGTACAGAGGGCATTTTTGCGGCTGGCGATGTGCGTGCGGGTAGTACGAAACAGCTAGTGAGCGCGGCTGGTGAGGGTGCTGCGGCGGCCCTTGCTATTCGCGAACATCTACGCGGGCATAGTGCACGCTCCATGGAGACTGCGCTAGCAACGAAATAAGCGTAATAAAGCTAAACAATGCGCTCCCCCTGGCTATGTAGAACCAGGGGGAGCGCATTGTTTAGGCGAATACTGTTTAGGTGAGCGAGGGTGTGGCTACAAACCAGACGCCGCCAAGTCCCTCTCCGTTGGCCTGACCTGGGGCACTATCATTGGCGAAAGTGTAGAGGAAATGGCCGTTATACTGGACCTGATTGCCATTGCCAGAGCTAACAGCGGTGAGCGTGCCGGAGAGTGTGGTTGCACTCGTGGGTGTGCCAGTGGCGAGCAACGGTGGCCAATTGCCAGCACATGTTGCGGTGCAAGCAGCTTTTGTTGCCGTATCGGGCTTGAAGTAGTAGAGCGTATTGCCGGCGGCATTGGTCAGAACGGTCTCGCTCTGCCCATTGATTGTCACGCTGCCGGTGCTAACGAGTGCGGTCGCGGCAGCTAACATGGTGAGAGAGGGTGTGGCAACAAACCAAACGCCCTTGATGCCTTGCCCATTGGCCTGACCGGGAGCGGTATCTTTGGCGAAGGTGTAGAGGAAATGGCCGTTGTACTGGACCTAATTGCCATTGCCGGAGCTAACAGCGGTGAGCGTGCCGGAGAGTGTGGTTGCACTCGTGGGCGTGCTGGTGGCGAGCAACGGCGGCCAGTTGCCAGCGCAGGTCGCCGTGCAAGCGGACTTTGTGGTTGTATCAGGCTTGAAGTAGTAGAGCGTATTGCCAGCGGCATTGGTCAGAACGGTCTCACTCTGCCCATTGATTGTCACGTTGCCTGTTTTGAGCAGTGCGCTGGGTGCAGCGGTTGGCGTTGCCTGGGTGCTAGTGCTGCCATAGCCGCTGCTTGAGCCGGTGGACGTTGAACTTCCACATGCTGCTAGCAGGACCAGAAGTGCTGTCATGCTAATGAATAGATAGAATTGACGTAAAGATCGCATATGGGCGGTACTCCTTTTATAGTGATAAAAGCTACGTAAGATATCCATGTTTCTAAAATAGAATACGTTGCCGGGTTACGAAAGTAGAGAAGACCAGAAGTGCCAGATTGCCCCAAAGCCCGTCTGTATCTCCGTTTATCGTTATATGTTAAGTCATCTTACTGTGTTTTATAGGATGAGTAGCGTATGGAAGTTAGGTGAGAAGCTTTCTTGCTCATCAGAAGATGGCAGTCCTTGTATTGTAGTGTGTTTTTGTAATATTGGAGAATTGCATGCAACGTAGTTTTGTACACAAAATTCTTCTGGCCGCCGTCGTCGTGGTTGTCATCGGCGTGGGAGCTCTTAGCGTGACGCTGATTGCGCGGGCGACGCCCGATCAGCGTGTGCTTCTGCCGGGTCAGACGGTTCCCCTGGTCAGTCACGCTCGCTTTGTAGGGGCGGCGAATGGGCAACAGCAGCTCAATCTTTCTATTGGGTTGCAACTGCGCAACCAACAGGAATTGGCGGGATTGTTGGCAAGTATGTATAATCCTCGCTCCTCTCTCTATCATCACTTTCTTACGCCACAACAATTTGCTGTCGGTTTTGGCCCAACTGCTGATCAGCAACAGCAGGTGATTACCTTTTTACGTAGTCAAGGTATTGGAGTGAGCCATATCTCATCCAATGGAACATTGCTTGATGCCTCAACGGATGTTGCACATGTAGAAGCGGCCTTTAATGTCCAGATCAATAATTATCAAGCGGGGACGCGCCATTTTTATGCGAATGCCAGTGCGCCAACGCTACCCGCATCGCTGTCATCTCTGATTACCTCAATTGGTGGTATGGATAACAGCATGCAATTACATCCGCTTTACCATCTTGCAGCACAGGTGGGCAAGGCGGGGAGTAATGGGCGAAAAACGGTCCTCAAGCCGCTGGCTGGCTATGGTCCGCCAGACCTGCTGGGAGCATATGATGGAACGGCATTGCATCAGGCGGGCGTTCTTGGTGCGAACCAGACAGTTGCGGTATTTGAGCTGGATGGCTATCAACAGAGTGATATTACGCAATATCTGCAAAGTAATAACCTGGGCAATCCCAGTATCAGCAATGTGCTTGTTGATGGTTTTAATGGTTCAGCAGGGGCAGGCGCCATTGAGGTGGAACTGGACATCGAGGTTGTGGCGGCCATGGCTCCCAGCGCGAATCAAATTGTCTATGAGGGACCAAACAGTACGCAGGGTGTCAACGACACCTATAACAAGATTGTGACGGACAACAAAGCACAGATCACCACGATCAGTTGGGGTGAGTGCGAGTCGCAATCCGGTGCAGCGGAACTTCAGACGCTTGATGGTATCTTCAAGCAAGGGGCGGCCCAGGGTATCGCCATGTTCGCGGCGGCAGGCGACTCTGGTGCCTATGATTGCAATGATAGCAACCTGGCTGTTGACTCGCCAGCAGGTGATCCCTATATCACGGGGGTGGGTGGAACAAACCTGCAAAGTAGCGGTGGTGTCTATGGTAGCGAATCGGTCTGGAGCAATCCAACAGATACGCAACGCAGTCCGAAAGGTTCGGGCGGTGGTGGTGGCATTAGTAGTACATTTGCGCAACCCACATGGCAGGTTGGCCCTGGCGTCAAGAACCAGTATAGCAATGGTAACCGTGAAGTTCCAGATGTCTCAGCGGACGCGGACCCGCAGACGGGCTATGCTGTCTATTGTACGGTTTCAGCGGCAGGTTGCCCGCCATCGGGCAATATCGTGGTTGGTGGGACGAGTGCGGCAGCCCCTCTCTGGGCAGGTAGCAGTGCGCTGATTAACGAATACCTGCAAAAACAAGGCAAGTCGCGCATGGGTTTTGCCAATCCTTTGCTCTATGGCCTGGCAAATTCGCAGCAGCCCTATGCACCATTCCACGATGTCACGAGTGGCAATAACCTATATTATCCCGCGACTTCAGGGTACGATGAGGCTAGCGGAATTGGCACGCCAGATATCTATAATATTGCACGTGATTTGGCTGGTGGTACGGTTCCCGTTCCTACCCCATCGCCAACGCCAGTAAGCTCGCCGACCCCAACACCTGCACCGACCAACACGCCGACGCCGACGCCGACCAACACGCCGACGCCCTCGCCGCCGCCGACCACTACCCCACCACCTGTGCCGCCGCCGACGAATACGCCGCCTCCGACACCAACTAGCA
>VFSW01002212.1_pt1 | contig 29477 bp, 25 predicted proteins | sample 5358111 | NCBI WGS metagenome assembly VFSW01 (sample SAMN11554181, study PRJNA540505) | mine drainage metagenome | isolation source: sediment from site ElyBrook_90M | place: USA: Ely Copper Mine, Vershire, VT | collected 2017 | reverse complement strand
GCGCCGGAAACGGCGATGCCGCAGTCGGCTTTCTTCAGCGCGGGGGCGTCGTTCACTCCGTCGCCGGTCATACCAACGATGTGGCCGCGCTGCTGCAGCACATCGACTATGTGGAACTTATGTTCGGGAAAGACCTCGGCGAAACCGTCCGCTTTTTCGATGGCCTCCGCCGATTGCGCAGGCTCCTGGTCCTTCGTGTCGCCCAATCCGCTGGCATCCAGGATGTTCGTGCCCATCCCCAGTTGCTTGGCGGTTTCTCGAGCGATCGCCGTCTGATCGCCGGTAACCATCTTGACGCTCACACCCATCTGCCGGGCGCTCGCAATGGTAGCTTTGGCATGCTCTCGCGGCGGATCGAACAACGGCAACACCCCGGCAAACTGCCACTTGCCTTCCTCATCCGCCCGGGCCACGCCCAGGGAACGGAAGCCGCGCTCCGCGAATTCCTTGACCGCCTTCTCCACGGCGGGCCTTACCTCACCGGCGTTGAGAGACATCCGCAGAATGACCTGTGGCGCTCCCTTGGCCACAAAGAACTGTTTTCCGTCCCCGCCCTTGACCGTGGCTTCGGTGCGCTTATGCACCGGGTCGAACGGCTGGAAATGGACAACCTGATGGCCCTTCAAGGTCCGATCGTCCTTCACGCCGCCGATCACCGCCAGGTCGATGGTGTCCTTATCTTCCGCGCGCGAAGCCAGTGCAGCCCAGAGAATGACTTGGTCGGCAGGGATACCCTGCACGGTGAACGGATCGCCTAGCGTCAGCTTGTTCTGGGTTAGGGTGCCGGTCTTGTCCGAGCACAGCACGTCCACGCCGGCCAACTCCTCGATGGCCGACAGCCGGGTCACAATCGCTTCTTTTTTTGCCAGGAGACGTGCGCCGGCCGCCATGGTGACCGACAGCACGGTAGGCATCGCCACGGGGATCGCCGCCACTGTCAACACGAGGGCGAACTGCAGCGTGGCCAGGATCGGGTCGTGGCGGAAGAGCGAGATGGCGATGATCACAGCCACCAGAGCCACCGCCAGGACGATCAGGTAATCGCCGATCTTCAGCACGGCACGCTGGAAATGGCTGACGGTGTGCGCCTCGTCAACCAGTCGCGCGGTCTTGCCGAAGTAGGTGTTCGCACCGGTGGCGTAGACCATGGCTTCGATTTCGCCCCGGCGCACGATCGACCCCGAGAACACGGCCTCGCCGGGTTTGCGCTCGGCGGGCAAAGACTCTCCGGTCAACGCGGACTGATCCACCTCCACCGGGTCGCCCGCCAGCAACCGCGCATCCGCCGGCACAATGTCGCCCAGGCGCAGGCGGATGACGTCGCCCGGCACTACCTCACGCGCCGCCGGGTCGGTCCACTCCCCATCGCGTTTCACCTTGGCCTTGACCGCCAGCTTCGCCTTCAGAGCGGCGATGGCGTTGCCCGCCTGGCGTTCTTCCCAGAACCCGACGACGGCGTTGGAAAGGAGCAAAAGCAGGATGATGAAAAAATCCGGCCAGTGCCGCACCACGCCCGACAGTATCACCGCCGCTTCGATCATCCACGGGATGGGACCCCAAAAATAACTGAGGAACTTCAGGAACGTATTGGTCTTCTTTTCCTCAATCTCGTTAGGTCCATATCGGGTCAGCCGTTTCTGCGCTTCGCTTTCGGTGAGGCCGTCCGGCGACGATCCCAGCATCGCCTGCAGTTTCGGCATAGGAACGGATTTCAGGCCGTCGTTTGACTCGGGCTTGGCTCCCGCCTTCGCCGGGGGCCTATCCTCATTAGGCTTCATGATGCTTAGACCTTTGCTGCCGGCGGGTCGGCCACTCCTTCGGGCGGCAGCAATTCCGGCACATCAAGGCGCGCCGCTCCAATCTCGTTGTCGGCCATCCCGTAATAGATATCGAAGCGCTCCGGCATCCCGAGGTCGTCCCGCCGGTCAATGCCGGTGGGGAACACCACGTTCGCTACGGTCCCGTCGCGTTCCTGCGGCAGCGAGGGCGTCAACACCGGCTCAGCCGAACGATAGCGCACCACCAGCGGATGCTCCTTCGAGAAGACCATCACTCCGGCCGCGTAGCAAAGCTGGTGTCCGGGGCTCGGATCCACCACTTCACTCACGCCGTGGTAAACGATCATCCAACCGTGCCGGGTGAGGACGGGCGGAGTGCCACCGCCGATCTTGAGCCGCTCCCAGGGCGATACCGGAGCCGCCAGGCGGTGATGCGAGCCAAACCGGCCGAGGTGCACTGGCTCACGCCCCTCCGGGGCCATCGCACAATAGGAAATCCAGATGCTTTCCCGGTCGAGGTCCACCTCACGGGACCCTGGACGGCAGGCGGTTTCCTCCGGACGAGTGCCGGGAAAAAGCGGCCTGTGTAGGATGGCCAGTTCAGGCGGCCCGAATGGATCCGGAATGGCGACCGGGAAGAGGCTGGCGTCTTTGTCATCCACATCGTCGAATTCCATGCCCTGATACGGACCGAAGGTCGCCAGCCCCAGGCGTCGCCAGTGGAAGAGATCTTTCGATATTGCCATGGCGATGCGGGGGCCTCTGACTGAATAGGCCGTGTAAGTCATCACGTAACGCTTCAACGGCGCGACGAACGTGACGCGAGGATCCTCGCAGCCGCCGCCGCCGTTGGGCCGCCGCTCATAATCTGCTTCCGGCTCCAGCGCGATGCCCAGTCGCTCGATGCCCTCGGGATCGCCGGCCGCGTTGAACTTCACACGTGCCACGCCGATGCGCGAATAATTCCCCCGCGCGACCAGCCGCGGGAAAAGATAGAGCTTGCCATCGGGACCGCGCGCGGCGGCCGGGTTCAGCACGCCTTCGACCTCCTGGGGATTGCCCGGCTCCGGCGACATCACCAGCCCCATGCGCTGCAGCCTGAATCCCGTCATCCAATGCCCCGATCGCCATTCAAACAGGCGATGATTGCTTGGGTCACCGGCTTGGTCTCATTGGGACCTCGAACCGGAATAGAAACTACGCCTGCCTGTTCAGCCGGATAGTCGTTGCCTCCAGGAAACAAAGCGTCGCCTATGAAAATCATGTCTTTCAGTGAGATGCCCAGGATGTCTCGCAGTTTTCGGATTCCGTAGGCTTTGTCAATGCCAGGCTTGGTAACGTCAATCGATGTTGCGCCACCCATGCGGACGGAAAATTCGGGGATGAGAGTGTCGAGGATCGCTTTGATCTTCTTCCGCTTGGCGTAATCGGGATCCCATTTGTCCTTTTCTTCCAAGGGGGCCTGCTGGCCTAATGCGGAAAATGTGATCTGGCTTCCCCGGTCCTCAATTACTTCTCCCCAGACCTTCGCCGCCTCGAATCCCGATTGGCCGGCCGCCTGGTTCAGGGAACTGACGATTTTCTCCTTTTCACCTGCGGTGAAATCTTCGGAATACAGCCTTTTCCAACCCCCGTTGTATTGGAAGAACTTGGTTCCACATGTCGGAAGAATAGATAGATTCGCAAGGCGTTCGTCGCGGGGAAGTGTGGAGAGCACCTGCTTTTCGAACTGAGGCCAATCGCCTCCGGAAATAATCGCCACTTTGACCATGCCGAGGAGATCGTGCAGCAGCGCCGACATCGTGGCGGCGAGGACCGATTTGCTCTCGGCAAGAGTGCCGTCCAGATCGTAGACAATCAGCTTTTTCATTCTGGTATCTCGATTTCCAGCACGTTCACTGCACCTCGCGGCCGAAAAGTGCACGGTCCGAGAACCGCGGGCAACAAAAACACTTCACCCCTGCCGGCTTCATAAGTGGCGCCGCTGTGTTCCACCAGCCCCGTGCCATCGCAACATACCAGCACGCGCGGCACACCCGCGGCGCCGACGGTAAACGGCGATTGTCCGCGCAGGCGCCACAACCGGAAAGGCTTACAGTGAAAGAGCGTCTCGCGCTCCACGGGAGTCGTAGACTCGACAACAGGATTTACAAGACCGGCCGCATTCTGCACAAAGTCGATGCAGGCTAGCGCCTGATCGAACTGAAGGGCGCGCGGCCGGCCTGTTTTGGCGTCGATATGGTCCCAGTCGTAGAGACGAAACGTCACGTCGCTATTTTGCTGCACTTCAAAGACCACCACGCCGCCGCCCAGAGAGTGAACCGTGCCTGCCGGTATGAAGACACTGTCGCCGGCTTTCGGCGTGAAACCCGCGAGGTGCTCCGCCACTGTCCCGCTCGCGAGAGCGCGCCCCAGAATGTCTGCCGTGGCGCCGGCCTTCAGGCCCGCATAGATGCGGCTGTCCGGCCCGGCCTCCAGCACCACCCATGCTTCGGTCTTTCCGGTCTCTCCGGCGGGCAGTAGGTCCTTGTGGGCATCCGATGGATGCACCTGGACGGAGAGCATATCATGTGCATCGAGGAATTTCAGCAGCAGCGGGAATCGGCGAAAGCGCCCGGCCAGCTTTCCCAGCAATTGCACCGGACACTGCTCCATCAATTCACCGATAGTCCGCCCTCGGAGCGTTCCGTTGGCAACCGCGCTCTGATGGTCCGGGCGATCGCTGAGTATCCACGCTTCGCCGATAGGGCCGTCGCCCGGCAACGGTGCGGCGAGCAGGTCCGCCAAATGCCGGCCGCCCCAGAGCCGGTACTGATAGATCGGTTCGAATCGCAGAGGGTACATCATGGCTTCCCTATTTTCCGGCGGCGCTTGACACCGGCGCACGAGGCCGCCCGCTAGGCATGAACGACAGGTCTTCGCTCAGCACATAAATAATAATCGCCGCTAAACAAAAAAACAGGCCGACCCAAACACGCCAGTCGCGGTGCGCCCGTTTCCAATAGGGACGCCGGCCATCTTTGCCATCGGCAGGATGCGGCCCTCCGTGCCGGTGGTGAGTGCGCTCAATCTCATTGATTGGCTGCATTCGGACCCTTCCATTTCCAGTTACGAATTTCCGGCAGATCTTCGCCGTGCTTGTCGATATACTGCTTGTGCTCGATCAGCTTGTCCTGCATCGTCTGTTTCAGGTAGCTCCCCTTGGATCCTAGATGTGGCAGCCGGTCAATCACGTCCTGCACCAGGTGGAACCGGTCCAGGTCATTCTGTACTCGTATATCGAAGGCCGTCGTGATGGTGCCCTCTTCTTTGTAGCCCCGGACATGTAGGTTGCGGTTGGTGCGGCGATAAGTCAGGCGATGAACCAGCCATGGGTATCCATGGAAGCCAAAGATGATGTGCTTGTCCTTGGTGAAAAGAGAATCGTACTCCGTATCGCCTAATCCGTGAGGGTGCTCGCTCTTGGACTGTAGCTTCATCAGATCGACGACGTTGATCACCCGGATCTTCAGACTCGGCAGATGCTCGCGGAGGATGGAAACAGCGGCCAGAATCTCCAGCGTGGGCGTATCTCCGCAGCAGGCCATCACCACGTCCGGCTCGCCGTCCTGGTCGTTGCTGGCCCATTGCCAGATGCCGATTCCTTCCGTGCAGTGCACCACCGCGGCGTCCATGGTCTGCCATTGCGGGCGGGCGTGTTTGCCTGCCGCCACCACAGTGACGTTATGCCGGCTGCGCAGACAGTGATCGAAGACCGACAGCAGACAATTGGCGTCGGGCGGCAGGTAAACGCGCACGATATCGGCTTTCTTGTTGATCACGTGGTCGAGGAAACCGGGATCCTGGTGCGTGAAACCGTTGTGATCCTGCTGCCACACGTGGGAGGCGAGCAGATAGTTCAGGGACGCGATCTTGCGCCGCCATGGCAGCTCCAACGTCACCTTAAGCCACTTGGCGTGCTGGCTGAACATCGAGTCCACAATGCGGATGAAAGCCTCATAGCTGTTGAACAGCCCGTGCCGCCCGGTGAGCAAGTAGCCTTCCAGCCAACCTTCGCACTGGTGCTCGCTCAGCATCGAATCCAGCACGCGTCCGGCGGGCGCCAGAAATTCGTCGTTCTTTACTTCCCGCGCGTCCCACTGCCGGTTGGTGACTTCAAAAACCGCGCCCAGAAGATTCGAGACTGTCTCATCCGGACCGAAAATGCGGAAATTGGGCGGGTCCTGATTCAGTTTGGTCACGTCGCGCAGAAACTTACCCAGCACGCGCGTATCTTGCCCATCGACGGCGCCGGGCGAAGGCACATGCACCGCATGGTCGTGAAAATCCGGCATCCGCAGGTCCCGCAGCAGAATGCCGCCATTGGCGTGCGGATTGGCGCCCATGCGCCGGTCGCCCTTGGGCGCCAGTTCGGCTAATTCCGGCATTAATCGGCCATTCTCATCGAATAGCTCCTCAGCCTTGTAGCTTTTCATCCAGCTTTCAAGCTGCTGGACATGCTCGGGATGCGCGGAATCCACCAGGAGCGGCACCTGGTGCGCGCGGAAGGTGCCCTCGATTTCCAGACCGTCAACCACTTTCGGACCCGTCCAGCCCTTTGGCGATCGCAGTACGATCATGGGCCAGCGCTGCCGGGTAGTGTCGTTCTTCTTGCGAGCGTGCTCCTGGATTTCCCGAATATCCTGAATAGCTTCTTCCAAAGTGGCGGCCATCAGTTGATGCATCTTCTCCGGCTCGTCACCTTCCACAAATAGGGGCGTCCAGCCGCATCCGCGCAGGAATTGCTCCAATTCTTCATGCTCGATGCGCGCCAGCACCGTCGGGTTGCTGATCTTATAGCCATTGAGGTGAAGGATTGGCAGCGCGGCTCCATCGCTAATTGGGTTGAGGAACTTATTGGATTGCCATGCGGTCGCCAAGGGGCCGGTTTCCGCTTCGCCGTCGCCCACCACGCAGGCGACGATCAGCTCGGGATTGTCGAACGCGGCCCCGAAGGCATGGCTGAGCGAGTACCCCAGCTCGCCGCCCTCGTGAATCGACCCGGGCGTGGTCGGCGCAACATGACTGGAAATCCCGCCGGGGAACGAGAACTGTGTAAACAGCTTTTTCATTCCGGCTTCATCCTGGCTGATGTTGGGGTAAATCTCGCTATAGGTGCCTTCGAGGTAGGTATTGCCCACCAGCGCCGGGCCGCCGTGACCGGGACCGGCGATATAGAACATGTCCAGGTCGTACTTCTTGATGACCCGGTTCAAATGCACGTAGATGAAGTTCTGGCCCGGCGTCGTGCCCCAATGGCCGACCACTAGCGGCTTCACGTGCGACAGTTTCAGCGGCTCCTTCAGCAGCGGGTTGTCGTAAAGATAAATCTGGCCGACCGACAAATAATTAGCGGCGCGCCAGTAGGCATCCATCTTGTGGAGCAGTTCCGGCGTGAGCGTGCCGGTTGTCGTGTCCAACTCCTTTGTGTTCACTGCGCCGGATTTCTCGTAGACCGGCTTAGGTGTGAGTACTTTAGTCGTCATTATGCCGATGCCTTTCATGGTTGGTGGCATCATCGCTGCCACAGGATTTGTGCGTCTTCAAGTGGGATCGCAACGCCCTCATAGCGCGGTGTCAAGCGTGCCGTATAGTCCGAGGTCGGGCGGGTTGCGGGCACTTGCGCGCGATAAAGGTAGCCGCCGGCTGCGCCTTCCAGTTGACTAATGCGCTTCATGTCCTGCCGGACACTACCGTCGCCATGGATACCGTCGGCGTAAAGCTCCACTCGCACCGCTTCCGGGCTGAGATCATTGAGATAGACCGCAGTCTCAAACACGTGCTGTTCACCGCCGGTCTCGACCTTCATGGCGCCGAAACGCAACGCGGGCCACTCCTTTTCAAGAGTGTGCTGCCAATCGGCCAATTGCCCGCCCGCCGCGCCATTCCCCGCCGCGCGCTCACGGTAGGTTGCCGCGCCAGGGAGGTAGTGTTGCTCTGTGTATTCCCGCACCGCGCGGTCCGCCGAAAAGCGCGGCGTCAAGCTCGCCATGCTGTTCCGCATCCGTGCCACCCATGCCACCGGGATGCCCCGCCCGTCGCGGGCATAGAACTCGGGGATGACTTCCCGTTCGAGCAGGTCGTAGAGCGTGCCGGCTTCGGCGGCATCCCAAGCCGGATCGTCGTCATGCTCCTCTCCGTCCCCTATCGCCCACCCGACTTCAGGCGTGTAGGCTTCCGCCCACCAGCCGTCTAACTCCGATAGATTGATGCCCCCATTGACGAGCACCTTCATGCCGCTTGTCCCGCTCGCCTCCCATGGCCGGCGTGGCGTATTGATCCAGACGTCCACCCCTTGCGCCAGGTGCTCGGTCAGGAGCATGTCGTAGTCACTGAGAAAAATCGCGTGCGGGCGAGTCTCGGGTCGGCGGATGAAATGCATCCATTCTCGAATCAGGGCCTGCCCAGCCTGGTCCGCCGGGTGCGCCTTGCCGGCGATAACCAGTTGCACAGGGCGTTCAGGATTGGTCAACAAACGAAGCAACCGCGGAGGGTCGTGCAACAGCAGGTTCGGTCTCTTGTAAGTCGCGAAGCGGCGCGCAAAGCCTAGCGTCAGGGCGTTGGGATCAAAGAGATGCTTCGCGGCTTCGGCCTCCCCGGGCGGCGCGCCTGCCGCGGTCAGGTCCCGGGACAATCGTTTGCGGGCAAATTCCACTAGAGACTTGCTGGCGGCGCCGCGAAACTGCCAGAGCCTGGCGTCGGAGACCCGCTGAAGGTCCTGTTCCAGAGTCTCCGCCGTCCCCAACCAGCGGTTCTTGCGGCAGGTTTCTGTCCAGAGATCGTCGGCAGCGGCCGAGTCCCAGGTGGGCATGTGGACTCCGTTGGTAACGTGCCCGACCGGGACTTCGTCCTCCGGCCAGCGCGGAAACAGAGGCAGAAAGAGGCGCCGGCTGACCTTCCCGTGCAAGCGGCTCACCCCATTCACGGCCCCGCTCCCGCGCATTGCCAGATACGCCATGTTGAATGGCTCCGAGGAGTCCGTCGCGTTCTGCCGGCCAAGGGCCAGCAAATCGTGGAGTGGAATGCCCAGCTTCTCTTGGGCGTATCCGCCGAGGTATTGCTCGATCAGGGCGGGACTAAAACGGTCAAAACCAGCGGCCACCGCGGTGTGAGTTGTGAAGAGATTGCCCGCCCGTGTAACCGCCAGGGCGGTTCCGAAAGGTTGCCGTGTCTCTTCCATGAAAGCGCGGGCTCGTTCCAGCACGGCGAACGCCGCGTGTCCTTCATTCAGGTGACAGATCTCCGGTTGGATCCCGAGGGCGCGGAGGAGTCGCCAGCCGCCGATCCCGAGCAGCATCTCCTGCTTCAGGCGCAACTCCGGCCCGCCCCCATAAAGCTCGCTGGTAATCCCCCGATGCACCGGGAAGTTCGCCGCGTCGTTACTGTCCAGCAGGTAAAGCTTGACCCGGCCGACCTTCGCCTGCCAGGCGCGCAGCCAAACCGAATACCCAGGCAACGCGATCTCCAACCGCAACCACTCCCCGTTGGGTTGCCGCAACGGCGTAATCGGCAACTGCCCGGGATCGTTATATGGGTAGAGGGCCTGCTGCTCTCCGTTCTTGTCGATTACCTGCCGAAAATAGCCTTGCTGGTAGAGCAGTCCTACGCCGGCTACCGGCACACCCAGATCGCTAGCGGCCTTGAGTTGATCGCCGGCCACATTACCCAGCCCGCCCGAGTAGATGGGCAGAGCCTCGCTCAACATGAATTCCATGCTGAAATATGCGGCACAGGTCAGTGGAGCTGCCGGATGTTTCCGCTGAAACCACGCGGGCCCTTCCGCCGCCTGCCGTTCGGTCTCGGCGAGGCCATCTACGCTTTTCCGGAAAACGGAATCGGCCAACACACGCTCGATCCGGTCGCGCGAGACCGTCTGGAGCACCACCCAGGGGTTATGCGTGATCTCCCACAGTTCCGGATCAAGCTGCCTCCACACTTCGTCGGTCGCGTGATTCCACGACCAATGCATATCCAAGGCTAGTTCCGCGAGCGAATCGAAACCCTCGATTTCCGTGGGTAAGAGCTGGTATAAGGGGTGCGTGGCACGGGTTGGTGTGCTCATGGTTTGACGCCTTAGGTCAAACAACCCCTGGCTCTGTCTTAGCCGCCACTCATCGCAAGGAAAGGCTCGGGTTCAGTCTGGTGTAGCCAGTATGGCGGCCGGCCGTAGTGAAGGTACAGCCGGTTCTCGTACTCTCGAGTGATCGGCATCGGCTCGCCGTACTCTGGAGCGCCCTGGATGGCTTCCCGGGAGAGGCCGACGTACACTTTGGAATCCGCCCAGCTCACCCGCTCGATCCACCCGGGCGATACCAGCACTTTCTTGCCCGGCCACCAGTTCCGCGTGGCCACCTCGATGTAGCGGATAGCCCAGGCTTCATCGTCCACAACGAACCCGTCCAGGTGGCCGATTTCACCGTCAGCCGCCTCAATGTTGTAGCCAGTGACGCCTTCAGTGCTGCGCAGATGCGAGTCGGTCAACTCTCTCGCGACCCTCTCCGCCAATGCCTCCCTGGAAGCAAAGACCGGAACGGCCAAGCCTGCCGGGTAGAACGCCGGGCCCCACAGGTAGGGGCCATCCCAATAACAGGGATAGCCGTAATACCCGTAGTATTCGGCCTCGTGCTGCCGGGAAACAGGCTGGTGCGTGTCGATGTCGGGGCTGTCCTGAACCTGCTTCTTCGTCAGTGCCACATCCACACGCTTGGTCTGCCAGTCCGCATGGGCCACGGAAATTGGTGAGATGAGCACTCGCCGGCCGCCAAGCCAGCCGCCCGTCTCCACCACGAAATAGCGGATGGCCCATGTCTTATCGTCGAAATATAATTGCTCTACGGTTCCCAGCTCGCCATCCGTAGCTCGGATAGCGAAGCCCTTCAAATGCGCGATATTTCTTAGCATGGCTCTTTTCCTTTATGAACGGCTGTCGAATGCGGCCTCTATAGCGCGGCTGCGCCTACTACTTGGGGAGAGTGCAGGGTCACATTGACCGGCCGTGTGTTTTCGATGATGTCCTTCGCTTTTTCCACACCCGCGGCCGTGCCATGTACCATCAGCAGGAACTTGTCCGTCTTGAGCGCCGTTTCGTACTTAACGATACTGTCCTTCGGAATCCCCATTCCGTACAGCCCCGCACCGATGGCACTCAAACCCCCAACCGCCACGGCGCCTTCCAAGGCTCCCACGATCCACCCAACCAGGGGGCCCGCCACGAGTAATGGACCGATGCCCGGAATCGCAAAGAAGGCCGAACCGAACAGCAGTCCCCAGAAGCCTCCCCAAAAAGCGCCGGTCTTGCCCCAGTATTTCATCCGGTCGCCGGTATTGTAATAGCCCACCACGTGTTCGTCGGTGTGGGGGTCCTTGCCAACGATGGACAAGGTTCGCATGTCGATTCCCGCACGCTGAAGCTCCTTGACCGCTCCCTCTGCTTCGATATGCGTGCCATAAACAGCTACCACCGCGTTTAGTTCAGACATTTCCTGTCTCCTTGTTGTATTCGTGCCGCTTTTGTAAATGCACGCGCAGCGCCAACTCGTTGTTTCACCCTGTGCCCTGCATCGAAGCTGTTAACACCTTCAATGCACGCGCAGAACCGGGCCGTTGCGAATGCAGAATCTGCATCCGTTAGCTGTCCAGGTCCTCCACGACCCCGCAGACCATGGCCTCGGTCGTGAGCATCAAAGAGGCTATCGAGGCGGCATTCTGCAGAGCCGTGCGCGTGACCTTGGTGGGGTCGATTACGCCGGCCTTTACCAGGTCCTCGTACTGCTCGGTGGAGGCGTTGAAGCCGAAGTTAGGATCCGGGTGGTTCTTGATCTTCTCCACAACCGTGGCGCCTTCGGTCCCGCAGTTCAGCACGATCTGCCGGACCGGCTCCTCGCAGGCGCGACGCACGATGGTGACGCCAAACTGCTCGTCGCCGTCGAGCTTCAGCTTTTCCAGTGCGATCGCGGCGCGCAGCAGGGCAACGCCTCCGCCCGGCACGATGCCCTCCTCGACCGCCGCGCGAGTGGCATGCAGAGCATCCTCGACACGGGCCTTCTTCTCTTTCATTTCGGTCTCGGTGGCGGCGCCAACTTTAATGATGGCCACGCCGCCGGCCAGCTTCGCCAGCCGCTCCTGAAGTTTCTCGCGATCGTAATCCGAGGTGGTCTCGTCAATCTGGGCGCGGAGTTGTTTGATGCGGCCCTCGATGTTCTTCTGCGATCCCCCCCCGTCGATGATGGTGGTGGTGTCCTTGTCCACCGTGATACGCTTCGCGCGGCCCAGATCCTCCAGCTTGACGCCGTCCAGCTTAATGCCGGTTTCCTCCATGATGGCCTTGCCGCCCGTAAGGATCGAAATATCTTCCAGCATCGCCTTGCGGCGGTCGCCGAAACCCGGAGCCTTCACCGCGCAGGCAGTCAGCGTGCCCCGCAGTTTGTTGACCACCAGGGTCGCCAACGCCTCGCCTTCTACGTCTTCGGCGATCAGCAGGAGGGGCTTGCCCACGCGCACAACCTGCTCGAGAATCGGCAGCAGGTCCTTCATGTTCCCGATCTTCTTGTCGTGAATGAGAATGTAAGGATCTTCGAAAACACACTCCATGCGTTCGGCGTCGGTTACAAAGTAGGGCGAGAGATAGCCACGGTCGAATTGCATCCCATCTACCGTCTGCAACTCCGTCGTCATGGTCTTGGACTCCTCGACCGTGATCACGCCGTCCTTGCCGACCTTCTGCATGGACTCGGCAATGATGTTGCCGATCGTGGAGTCGCTGTTGGCGGAAATGGTGCCAACCTGCGCGATCATATCGCCCGTCACTGGCTTTGACAGTTTCTTGATTTCTTCAACGGCCACTTCCACGGCCTTATCGATGCCGCGCTTTACAGCCATCGGATTCGCGCCCGCCGTGACAGCCTTGACGCCTTCCCGGTAGATTGCCTGGGCCAGGATCGTGGCCGTGGTAGTGCCGTCGCCGGCCACGTCGGAGGTCTTCGACGCCACCTCGCGCACCATCTGGGCGCCCATGTTCTCAAGGGGATCCTTCAGCTCGATCTCTTTGGCTACCGTCACACCGTCTTTGGTGATGGTCGGCCCGCCGAATTTCTTTTCGAGAACGACGTTCCGGCCCCGGGGCCCGAGGGTGACCTTCACGGCCTCGGCCAGTTGGTTGACGCCGCGCAGAATCGCTTGGCGCGAATGATCGCTATAAATAATCTGTTTTGCCATAAAATCGTTTCCTCGTTGGTCGCTTGCAACTAACCGGCTTTCAGGAGCGCTCTGGGCGCCGCGTCCAGAACTCCGAGGACATCGTCCTCGCGCATGATGATGTACTCAGTGCCGTCCAGCTTGATCTCGTTGCCGGAATACTTGCCAAACAGGATACGGTCGCCGGCTTTGACGTCCAGGGCGACCAACTTGCCATCATCAAGCCGCTTACCCTTTCCTATGGCCATCACTTCACCCTCCTGCGGCTTTTCCTTCGCCGAATCCGGGATGATGATGCCTCTGTGCGTGGTTTCCTGTTCCTCGATCCGCTTTACCACGATGCGGTCGTATAGGGGTCGAATGTTCATGATCTTACGAGCCTCCAGCTAGATTAGGATTGAAACTGTGCAGGGCCGCTCCGGACTGCGGCACGGCCGGAGAACACCACGCCCTTCTGCAGATGCCGCGGGTGAGCGGTAACGCTCACGTAGGGCGCCTTCAAAAACGATTTGTCACGTGTGTAATCTCGATCCCGTTGCAGCGCTGAGATTTCACGTTGGCGATGAGTCGCTTCAGCGCGGTGCGCAGGGTCTTTTGCCGGTCGAATCCGATGACGGTGGTCCTGGTTTCCCCAGCCATGAAGAAAAAGGTCCAGCCTGTTTGCCGCACCTCCTTCTCGATCGCGGAGCGGGCGCCGTTCAGCGTGGTCCATCCATTCGAGTCAGGCTTGCCCTGGAGCAGTAGAGTATCCGGCAGTTGGGCGCCTTCTTCAATCAAAATGTCCCCTGCTGCAATTTCGCCGGTCATAGTCATTACTTTGTGTCCGCGGAATGGGCGAGCCACTCCACCGGGTGACTCCGGATGCCGCCACCGCGCTCCGCGATGTCCGCCCACTTGGCATCCTGTCTGAGGTGCAGAAACACACCTGGGGTACCCTGGTAAGTGCCCGTCGCCAGCACGACTTCGTCGCCTTCGTGGAATGTCCTGTCCGTGTTCGTCATGTTCGCGCACTCCTTCGTTCCTGGTTCCTGCCTCCGGTAAGCGATGCGACGAACGGTATGGCGCTTGCTGCCACCATGGCGCGCTGCCAGTCGCCCGAAAAGCTGAACACCGGCACGACCGGGTTGTAAAGCAACGCAAGCGCTCCGAAGACGGCTGCAACGGCGTAATGCCGAGTCTGGAACGCTTGGAGCATCACGACCGTTCCGCCGGCAGCCACGACGAAACGGATAACAACTTCGTACGGTGCAAGTTGTGACCACAACGCGGCCGCCATCAGCAGCCCCGCAATCGAAACCCACTTCACGGCTTTGAGGTGCACGGCGCCGCTGCGCCTTTCTTGCACCTGGCCCTTCGTTATCCATGCCTTCCAGACCGCTTCGTCGAGCGGCCTGGACGCTGGCGGCGCCCACGTTGGCGGTTCCAGCACCTGAACTGAAATAGACATTGTCTGATCCTCTACCGGGAAGGGGCAGGCGAACCCGCCTGCCCCGCCACCGGCTACCTGGCTGCGATCGGCGTACCGATCTCCGTGCCAATCACCTCGCCGGAGATCACCAGTTCCACACGCCGGTTCTGTTGCCGGCCCTCCGCGGTGTCATTGGAAGCCACCGGCTGAGTCTTGCCGAAGCCCCTCGATGTGACCGAACCCGGCGCCATGCCCTGCTCGGTGAGGAATAGCCGCACCGAATCGCCGCGCTGCTCGGAGAGCTGCTGATTGTAGTCGTCCCCGCCCACGCTGTCGGTGTAACCTTCTACATCCAGCCTGAGGCCCGGATGCCCGGAAACGATGCCGGCCACCTTGGCGAGCTTCTCGCGCGCCAGCGGCCGCAGCGAAGACTTGGCGGTGTCGAACAGGACATCCGACATGTTCACGATCAAGCCACGCGCTGTATCGCGGGTCTGGAGTATGGCGTTGAACTGGGCCAATAACTGGGTCCTCAGTTCGGCCTTATCCGCTTGCAACTGCGCCGTCTGCCTGCCAGCGGCGTCGAGATCGGCCTGGCTGGCCGCGCTTTGCGCCGCGTTTTCCCGCTTCAGGCGATCGATCTCGGATGCACCGGCGGATGCGCTCGCGTCGTTCTCCATCTTCAACCGGTCCGCATCGGCCGCGGTTGCCGCCGTGCGCGCGTCACTCTCGCGTTTGACGCGATCGGCTTCCGCCAGAGAGGACGCTGCCTGCGCATCCTTTTCCTGGGTCAACCGTTCCGTCTGCGTCTGCGCCGCGATTCGAGCTGCTTCGGCTTCCCGGGTGACGCGATCCGTTTCGGATTCCGCCGCCGCGCGTCCGTTCTCCGCACGCGCTTCGCGATCCACCGACTGTTGCCGCTCCGACGCCAACGCGTCTGCGTCCTGGCGCTTTACGGCGATCGCCCGCGAGTCTTCCGCCGTCTGCACGGCTTCCCGGGCAGTCATGATTACAGACTTATTGCCGGCGTGGCGATCCTGGTAGGCTTCGGCCTGAGACAGGCTGGCTTCTGCCTTCTTAAAGGTCTCGGCGGCAAAACGATTCGCACCTACGGCGCGCGCGATCTGTACAGCGTTGCGCGCTTCGTAGAGTTCCAGCGGCTGCTTCCGGTCGAACTGTAGCGCCAAGGGGTTCTCCAGCCTTTGGTATTGCCCGCGCTGCAAGAGCTCGTACTTGGCGTCGATCTCCAGAATCTGCCCCTTCGTGTCCGGGCGTACCACGTTTTCCATCACAATCAGGTCGCTGGGCTGGGTGACAGCGAAGTAAGGCTCGGCGGTAACCACCAACCCAAAGACTTGTAGCTCGGTGGTTACGTGCAGCTTGCTCTTCGTTCCATCCAGCAGGACCTCGCCCAGGTTGGCCGTGCGTCCTTCCGGGGTGACTGCCCACAATACATAAGTGAGGTATTCGGCACCGTTTTGCGTTGCCGGCTTCAGTCCGTCGAAGTCCGCATCGATCCCCATGTAGCCCTGCTTGCTCTCGACTTTCGCCTCTCCATGGGCACTGGGGAGGATCTCAGTTCCCCGGAAATCGATTTTTGTCGAACCGCGGTGCTGGTAATTGATGGCCTTCACGGTTCGCTCGGTTAGCGTAAGGCGGTAACTGGGCGTATCTCCGGCCGCCGTCCGAGCCGCGTTCTCGTTCTGAGCACGCGGCTCCTGGGCCGATAGTAGTCCGCATACCATAAGGAATGCGCCGATGAGTTTCATTTGGGTTGCCTTCCGTTTCTCGTTGATGGCCCAGCCTATTGGCTGGATCCGGTTGCCGCAGTCGTGTGCTCGTGTACCGGGTGATGGTGGTCGAGTTCCGCGATCAGTCTCGCGGCCATCCTCGGAGTGCGCACAGCCGTGGTCAGAATCACTCGGTTATCGAGTTTTTTGCCGTAGATCTGGGCATTGGCGTCCAGATCCTGCCGCAGGGTAGCGCCTTCCAGCGCAACGCCCGCAAACAGCCCCTGGGACCGCGACCACGAGAGAATCTCGGCGTGCATTTGAAGGTCCGTCTGAGCTTCGGCCGTGCGTCCGACCGGCCCGGCGGCAACCGATGCGTCCGCGCCCAGAGTGAACTTGCTGGAAAGCAGTTTTTCCTCTCCCCCCTGGTTCATCACAAGCATGATTACATCCGTCTCGCGGCCGCCAATCTGAAAGCCGAAACTGCCGCCCTCGATGATGACCGTGCCCGGCGCGGACCAGCCGCCATTACGCCGGCACGACACGTAACCTTTCCCGTACTTGGCCCCGACCAGGAAAGCCGCGCTCTTCTCGCTGGGGACGATTACAATGCAATGTGCTCGCGCCAGCAGGTCTTCCGGGATTCCCTTATCCGGTGTCGCCATGATCTCGGAGAACACTGTGGCGGTTTCATTGAGCCGCTTTACAGAATCGTTGTCTTTGGCCAACAGGGGCACAAACGCCAGGGGCGCCAGCGCCAGAGTAGCCGTTAGTAACATTCGCATTATTTGCCTCTTCCGTCGACCCGGTGAGCCCGTAAGGGCGTTGGGCGACAACTCACCTTGTTGCACGGGGGGCACCAACTGCACTTTTGTTGAGCCGGCTCGCCGGGAAGGAGTTGCGAACCCGGCCGGGAGGGGGGCGGGCGGCCCGGCGAATGACCACCTATGGTCACTTGACGAAGCGCGGTCAGAGCTTTGGCGCGATCCAAGATGCTTATGTCACTTCTATTTGCGGACTACCAGCGGCGGCCGCGATGAGGCGCGTGAGCGCGGAATCGCCTCGGCCGCCTCAAGCGCTATCGGGAAGAGTACCGGAGGCTCCTCCAGCACTGCCGGGATGCAGAACCTGCACGGAAACGCGAAATTTGCTTGTGCCTGAGAACGCTGTCAGCTCATCCAGGCATGCGTGGCAGTTGCTCCTCAGAGGTCCTTGCGCGAGATCCCCAGCTTGCGCATCATGGCGTTGAGGGTCGTCCGGTGGAGTCCGAGGCGGGTGGCGGCCGTGGTGACCACCCCGCGGCTCTCCCGAAGCACACGGAGGATATGATCCCGCTCCACTTGCTCGAGCGTGGCGCCGCCTCCCGCTTCTGCCGCAGCCGGCCGTATTTCGGCTAAAGGAGCCCGAAGGCTGGCTCGCGTGGAAAGAATGACCGACCGTTCGATGAAGTTCTCAAGCTCCCGCACGTTCCCCGGCCATTGCCAGCTCACCAGGGCGCGCATCGTCTCCGATGGGATTTTGTCGATCTGCCTGCCCATTTTCCCGGCGTATGTTTTGGTGAAGTGCCGGGCGAGTATCGGTATGTCCTCGGGGTGGTCGCGTAACGGAGGCGTGGTGATGGGAAAGACTCTCAGCCGGTAATAAAGGTCGCTCCGGAAGAGCTTATCCCCCATCATCTGGGTGAGATTCCGGTTGGTTGCGGCCACCAGCCGGACGTCGATGGGAATCGTTTTGGTGCCACCCAACCTCTCGAATGCTTTCTCCTGCAAGGCGCGAAGTAATTTCGGTTGCAGATCCAACGGAATGTCGCCCACCTCATCCAGAAACAGAGTGCCCCGGTGGGCCATCTCGAAACGGCCGATCTTCTGCGATAAGGCGCCGGTAAAAGCCCCCCTCTCGTAGCCAAACAACTCGCTCTCCAGCAGCCCGGTTGGAATAGCGGCACAGTTCAACGTGACGAAAGGAAGGTTCTTGCGGGGACTCATCCTGTGGATAGCGCGCGCTACCAACTCCTTCCCGGTGCCGGTCTCTCCGAGGATCAACACGTTCGCGTCGGTTGGCGCAACCACTTCAACCTGCCGCTGAACCCGCCGCAGAGCCGCACTGGCGCCGACAATCTCCTGGAAGTCTTGTGGTTTGGGTTCGACATCGTCGGTCTCGACACTCTCACGCCGGTCCCGCTCCCGGAGGTCCTGCACGAACGTGATCCAGCGGAAGGGAGAGAGCCTCAAGACTGCCGTGGCAACCAGCACCGGGACCCGGACGCCGTCCTTTCGAATCAATTCCTTCTCAAATGGCGTGCAGGCGCCGAACCTCAGACCTTCTTCATGCGCCAGATCGTCCAGTGGGGCGAATTCCGGCGGTGTGAGATCGGGCCAGCGTAACCGGCCTGCCAGCAAATCCTCGCGGCTGTACCCGACCATTTCGAGAAACGCGTCATTCGCCTCGGGTACATGGTCAAACTCGCCGGAAACGATGCCGGCGATCGTCGATTCCGACGGAACTGGCCGGACGCGCGCGCGGTTGCGCCGCAACTTCTCGTCCCTTTCGTGACGCTCGCTGAAGTCGCGTACCACTCTCGCAAAACCTTGCAGTTCTCCGTTTTCATCTCTCAAGGCCATGGTAATGACATTGGCCCAAAATCGCGCCCCGTCCTTTCTCAGGTGCCAGCCTTCGTTTCCCAAATGGCCTTCGGCGGCGGTCCTCTTCAGTTTTTCTTCAAAGTTTACGCGGATGACGTCTTCACCGGGATAGAGGAACGACACATGTTGGCCAATGGCCTCATCGGTTTTGTATCCGTAAATACGCTCCGCGCCCGAGTACCAGGTGACAATCCGCCCGTCCACATCCAACAGGAAAAGCGCATAATCCTGCACCCAGGACGGAATGCGGCCGGTGGAGGCATCGTCTGTACCGGTAGATACGGTCTTTTCGCGCAGGACCAGGAGGTGGCGCACGGGCAACACGTTGCCTTTGGCCGTGTATTCCACGTCCAAAGGATTTCGATCCGGCCCCAGCAGTCGGAGCGTGCCTTCCCCTTTCCCCTGCTCCTGCAAGGCCCTCCAGAGCTGCGAAATCTCGGGCTTGAAATCGGGCTGGGCAAAGTCGCCTACCGGGCGGCCGATGATCTTTTCACGCGGCAGCCCTAAGAGCTTGCCCATTCCGACGCTGGCGTCCCTGGAATTGCCATCGTCGTCGGTGATGAGGATGGGAGTGGAAGGGTGATAGAGAATAGCCCGGAACAGGATCTCGAGTTCCCTTGGGCCGTTTTCCACCAGCCAACGGGCGGCTGGCAATCCTAGCCCAGCGGAGCACATCGCGTTAACGCCTTCCCGCCGCCGGTCCCGGCAGCCACCTCTATGTTACCACCCGCGCGGCGAACCGATTTGACCATATGTGGCCATTTGACGGGCGCGCGTCGGTGCGCGGCAGGCTGAACCCAGCGCCGAACCGGGTTTTCTCTACCAGCCAAACCCGCGCACCCGTGGCCGTCCGCGCCAACTCGCTCGCCGCCTGAGCATTTGGGCCACGGATTGCATCCTTCAGCTCGGAAGGAGCAAGTTCATGCCGTTGATAAATCTTGTTGTTGTGTTAGTTATAGTCGGGGTGGCGTTGTACCTGATCAACCGGTACATTCCCATGGCCTCCAGCATCAAAACGATTCTGAACGTCCTGGTAGTCGTGGTCGTCTGCGTCTGGTTGCTGCAAGCGACTGGGATGTGGGGCAGCGTAACCAGTTTCCGCCTGCACATGTGATCGCCCTATCAGACCGCGCGAGGCTGAATCCCGAATTGCGTCCGGACAAATCGCCAGACCCAGCAGGTATTCGTAAATCGCGGCGCAACACGCAGACATGACTCTCGAAACCGCCCGGAACATGCGCGGGCCAACCCGGCGGGACCTCGCGCCGGGCCGAAGCTTAGGGGGCAAAAGTGAGATGAAGCTATTCAAAGTACTAACACTAAGGGCCGCGCGCCAGGCAGGACACCAATAATCGAGGGAACAGCATGCGACAAAGAGTTATCCCGCTATTGGCGCCGATGACAAAGCACCGGCGGAACGGAGACAATTGCCACCAGACCCAGGCTCGCGGCTTGGACGTGCTCAATTCGCCGCTTTTGAATAAGGGGACCGCCTTCACCGTGGAAGAACGAAAAGCGCTGGGCCTCACGGGTCTGCTGCCGCCGGACATTAGCACCCTGGGGGCTCAGGTCCAGCGCGCCTATATTCAGTACGACAGGCTGGCGGATGCGCTTAGCAAAAACGTCTACCTGACCGCGCTGCACGACCGCAACGAGGTCCTGTTCTACCGGCTGTTCTCCGAACACCTTCGCGAAATGATCCCCATAGTCAACGATCTCACGGTGGGCATGGCGATGGAGCAGTACCACCATGAGTGCCGGCGCCCGCGGGGCGTCTATCTCTCGATCGATCATGCCGAAGCAATCGAGGAGGCGTTTGCCAACCTCGGCGCGGGCCCCGGCGATATCGACCTGATTTTGGCGACCGATGCCGAGCAGGTTTTGGGAATCGGCGATTGGGGGGTAGGCGGCATTGAAGTTTCGATCGGCAAGTTGGCGATTTACACCGCGGCCGGCGGCATCGACCCCACGCGCGCCATCCCGGTGATGCTGGACGTCGGCACCAACCGGGAGAGCCTGCTGAACGATCCCATGTACATCGGGAACCGCCACGCCCGCATACGCGGAGAGCGGTACGAGGCCTTTATCGACGCTTACGTCAGGGTCGCGACCAGGCTGTTCCCCAATGCGCTGTTGCAGTGGGAAGACTTTGCCCCTGGCAATGGCCGGCGGATACTCGAAAAGTACCGCGGCCGGATCTGCATATTCAACGACGATATGCAGGGCACCGGTGCGATCGCACTGGCGGCGGCCATCTCCGCCGTGCGCATCTGTGGAACACCGTTGCGAAACCAGCGGGTAGTCATCTTCGGGGCCGGTACCGCGGGTGTTGGAGTCGCCGACCAACTGCGCGACGCCATGGTGCGTGAGGGACTCTCCAAAGAGGATGCAGCCATGCGCTTCTGGTGTGTGGACCGGCAGGGATTACTCACCGCCGACATGGCCGGTCAACTGCACGACTATCAGGCGGCCTACGCCCGAACGCCCGCCGAAAGCCACGCCTGGAAGCGCGACGGGACCGGAAACGGAGTGGATCTGGCCGAGGTGGTGCGGCGGGTGCAACCGACCATGCTAATTGGCGCGTCGACAGTCGGCGGCAGTTTCACGGAAGCGATCGTTCGGGAAATGGCCGCGCATACGGAGAGGCCAATCATCTTCGCGCTCTGCCATCCGGCAGCTCGGGCCGCGGCGAATCCGGCCGATCTGCTCGCCTGGACTGACGGGCGGGCCCTGATCGCCACCGGCAGTGCGTTCGCTCCAGTGACCCATAAGGGAGTAACATACGTCATCGGCCAGTTGAATAACGCCATGCTGTATCCCGGTCTGGCGCTCGGCACGATTGTCTCTCGAGCCAGCCGGATCAGTGAGGGCATGTTCGCGGCGGCGGCTAGTGCCGTGTCCAGTCTGGTGACCGTACGCCAGCCGGGCGCTTCGCTGCTCCCGCATATTGACGACTTACGCAGTGTGTCGGCGACGGTGGCGGTGGCCGTCGCCGAGGCCGCGGATGCGGAGGGCTTGGCCCGGGTCAAATTCGGCGACATCGTCCAACAGGTGCAAGACGCGATGTGGCAACCGGAGTATCGCCGGATCCATGCATCCTGAGGAAGGTCAAAGTCGGCTGGCGCATCACGTTCAGGTCCTCGAGACGCAACCGTCAAGACGGTCTACAATAACGTTTTGCAAAGGAGTGTCGATGGCTTGTACCCTTCATCGCGCCGGACTTGGAATCTCGGCCCTGGCGTTCTCCAAATAGCTGATTCCGGCAACCTGCGCCCTAGAAAGCCGGAAGACGCCATCGCCAGGGGCCAGGTAGGCTCGGTGCTGTGGCTCAACGCTGTAAAGGAACTAAACCGCCTCCAGCACCTGGCCGTGGAAAAGTCGCGGCTCCATATTCCCTTGATCGTCGGCTTCGATGTGATCCACGGCTACCGCACGGTCTTTCCTGTGCCGCTGGCTATGGCGTCGTCATGGGAACCCACCGTGGAGGAGGCGGCGCAGCACCTGGCTGCCCAGGATGCCCGCGCTGCCGGCATCCAGTTGACCTTCACGCCGATGGTCGATATTGCGCGCGATGCCCGCTGGGGCCGGATTGTGGAAGGTGCGGGCGAGGATCCTTATCTGGGCACGGCCATGGCGGTTGCGACTACGACTCGTCCTACATCCCCGAGTCCCTCTTCCGCAATGTCTACCTGGTCCCTTTCCATGCGGCGGAAAAGGCCGGAGCCGCCACCTTCATGAGTGCCTATATGGACCTGAACGACGTGCCGGCCACCGGCAATCGCTGGCTGCTGCGCGACATTCTGCGCCAGGAGTGGGGATTCAAGGGCTTTGTGATCTCTGACGCGTTTGCCGTGGCCAGTCTACAGACCCATGGTTATGCCCGCGATCCTGAAGACGCCGCCTGCAAAGCGATCACGGCAGGCGTTAATATGGACATGGCCAGCCTGACTTATATTCACAACCTGCCCAAACTGGTGGCCTCCGGCAAGGTGACCGAAGCGCAACTGGACGCGGCGGTCATGCCGATTCTCGAAGCCAAGTTCCAGTTGGGGCTATTCGATAACCCCTACGTGGATGAGTCCGGCGTGGACGCCATACTCAACCGTCCCGAGGGACTGGCCCTGGAGCGCAAGTTGGCGGCCCGATCCATGGTGCTGCTGAAGAACGACAACCATACTTTGCCCCTGGCCAGGAATCTGAACAAGGTAGCCGTGATCGGAACCTTGGCCGGTTCCACCAGGGATATCGAAGGCGGGTGGACGGTGGAAGGCCTGTTCGGCGGCCCCGGGAAGAGCCATCCCGTTAGCGTGCTGGCCGGACTCAAGAACAAACTTGGACCGAACGTGCAAGTCAACTACGTGCCCGGCGTGGCGCCCACAAAGGAATACCCGTCGATGCTGGATGCCCTGACGGGCGCCAAACCCCTGCCTCCGCCCACGGCCTCGGAAGTGGCCGGGTGGCTTGCCAAGGCCAAGGCAGCCGCGGCCGATTCCGACCTTGTGGTTGCGGTGTTGGGCGAACTGGCGTCTATGAACGGCGAAGGCGCGTCGCGCGCCACGCTGGATTTGCCCGGCATCCAGGAGCAGATGCTGGAGGCCGCCGCCGCCGCCGGCAAGCCCGTTGTCCTGGTGCTGGAAAACGGCCGGCCGCTGGATATTCGCTGGGCCGCCGCGCATGTCCCCGCGATCCTTGAAGCCTGGTACCCCGGCACTGAGGGCGGCAACGCCGTGGCCGATGTGCTGTTCGGCGATGTGAACCCCGGAGGCAAGCTGCCGGTAAGCTGGCCTCGCACCGCCGGCCAGGAGCCTCTTTACTACAATCACAACCTGACCCATGAGCCGGAAGACCGTCCCACCTTTACCTCGCGCTACTGGGACCTTTCCACCAAGCCTCTCTATCCCTTCGGTTACGGACTCAGTTACTCGACCTTCAAGTTCGCCAATCTGCGTCTGAGCAAGGATCACATAAAGGCAGCGGAAACCTCCGAAGTGCAGGTCGACGTGACCAATACCGGCACGGTGGCCGGCGATGCCGTGGCGCAGATCTACATTCACCAGCGAGCCGGGTCCGCCTCGCGGCCGGTGCGCCAGCTCAAGGGCTTCCGCCGGATCGCGTTGCGGCCCGGCGAGACCCAAACGCTGAAGTTCCCGCTGGGTAGCGATGAGTTGAGCTTCTGGAGCCCGCAAACCAAGGCCTGGGGTGTGGAACCGGGCGCCTTCGACGTGTGGGCCGGGGAAGACTCAGCCGCGACCCTGCACGCTGAGTTGGTAGTGAACGAATCACCCAACCCGTAGGCGCGCGAGGAAAAGTAGAGGCCGGCGAACCCGTCCCGGAGGATCGCAATGTCTGTTACGCTACGTCGTAGCTATGCTCAACCCTAAGTGCGTTTTGCCGCTGGTCCTCATTACAACATCGGCTTTCAGTCAAAAGACGCCGATCCAGATCCACGCGGACCTGTCCGAGGCCCCGCGCAAGATGCTGCACGCCGAGATTGATATTCCGGTTTCCGCGGGCCCCCTGACGCTCACCACGCCGAAGTGGATTCCCGGACATCACAGTCCCAGCGGCCCTGTTGCCGACATCACCGGAGTCACTTTTACCGCGGATGGGAAGACGCTTCCCTGGCGGCGCGACGATGTCGACCTTTATGAGTTCCATCTCACGGTTCCGGCGGGCGTCAACTCCATCCACGCTCACCTGGACTCGATCGCGCCCACCTTCACCAGCAACCTGGCGGTGCTCGAGTGGGAGAAGCTTTTGCTGTATCCCGCGGGCGTCCCGGTCCGCGACATTCCAATTCAAGCCTCCGTGAACGTGCCGGCCGGCTGGGGCATCGGGACGTCGCTGACGCCGGTCTCCGCGTACGATCCTCAGCACCCGGCCGGCGGCATGGTCCGCTATGCCGCCACCACGGTCGAGATGCTCGAAGATTCGCCGGTCATGACCGGACGCTACTTCCATGAATACGCGCTCGCGCCTGAGATCACGCCTAAGCACTACATCGATGTCTTCGGCGCGGCGCCGGAAGACGTGGAGATCCGTCCCACCGTGCTCGACCACTGGAATCGACTGGTCTACGAGGCTGGCGCCATGTACGGCGCTCCGCACTACCGCGGCTACCACTTCCTTCTCGCGCTCCGCGGCATGAGGGGAGGTGGCGGCCTCGAACACCACGAATCCTCCGACAACAGCCTGCCGGAGCGGGCGCTGACCACGGACGACAATGAAATGGCGGCCAGTGATCTTCTGCCGCACGAGTTCACCCACTCCTGGAATGGCAAGTATCGCCGTCCGGCCGGCCTGGCGACTCCCGACTACGCCACGCCGATGAAGGGAGAACTGCTGTGGGTCTATGAAGGCCTCACCCACTACCTCGGCGCCGTGCTGGCCGCGCGCTGCGGGGCGATCTCTCCGCAGCACTTCCGCGAGGCGCTGGCACTGGATGCCGCGACCATGGACGCGACTTCCGGCCGCGCGTGGCGCAGTACCGGAGACACCGCCATCGCTGCCTCGGCGATGCGCGGCGGAACCGCGTGGGCCAACTGGCGCCGCAGCGTGGACTACTATCCGGAGGGCAAGTTGCTCTGGCTTGACGTGGACACTACCATCCGCAAGCTCACCGGCAATCAGAAGAACCTCCGCGACTTTATGGCCGTCTTTCTCAACAAAGGCGGCGGCACGACTCCCACCGTGGTTCCCTACGACTTTGATGAGATCGCCAACGACCTGAACCAGGTAGTAAAGTACGACTGGGCCGGCTTCCTGAACGACCGCGTCAATGGCATCCACCCCCGCGCCGACCTGGAGGGTATTGAACAGGGCGGCTACCAGTTGGTTTATACGGACAAGCCCAGCGATTTCGAGAAAGCCTCCTTCGCGCTGCGCAGCCCCGCACAGGACGTATGGTTCTCCATCGGGGTGTCTCTGGATACCGATGGCGCCATCTCCGATGTGCGCGTCGGCGGCCCGGCGGACAAAGCCAAGTTCATTCCGGGGGAGAAGATCATAGCGGTGAACGGAACGATTTATTCGAAGGAAGCAATGCATGCGGCCATCCGCCAGGGCAAGACCACATCCGAACCCATGCACTTTATCCTTCAGAACGAGACGCTGGTCAGCTTGGCGGACCTGGACTACCACGATGGCGAACGCTATCCCACACTGGTCCGGAACGAGGGAAGCCCCGCATATCTCGATGACATCGCCAAGCCCCTCGCCGAAGTTCCCAAGCATCAATAGCCGCATTGCCTGCGATCCCTCCGCGCAACCCGGCTTCTCGCCAAAAGCCGCGTCGTCCGGAACGTAGCCGGCGTTGGCGCTCCCGTTGGCGAGCGTCCCGGGTCGCCGTCCTCATACTTGCCGGGCGTGCTTCCGCGGCAACTTGTTTCGAGGCGGCCGCCCATATGTTCTCGAAGAGCATGCTCTGATCGGCCCCGATCAACGCAGCGCGAGCGGCGCGCTTGCGGCCGCCAGGACCATTCTCTTTTCCAAAATCACTTCTCGATTTACCGTGCCGGCGTGGGGCAGCCAATCCTGGCCGCGGACCCGCTTTCCAGCGGGTCCCAGGCGAGCAGTCGGCGGAGCCGGCGCCAATCCGGACAAAGGCGCGCATGGCGCGCTACTTGCTCGTGTACTGGTTCACCAGATCCGTTAGTCCGTTGGCGATTCCCTGTTCGGCGCAGCCCGGTTTCAGGCGCGAACCGAGCACCTGGAACGTGTATGCCCCGAACGCCGCGTCATTCGGTATATATCCCGAGTTGGCGCGGCCGTTGGCCAGAGTCACCATCACCGTATTCGTCATCGGTGATTGCTTCTTCATGCGCTGCGCAATCAGGTTGTATACCTCTGCGTTGACCGTGGTCAGGGCGATGTCGCCAATGCCGAGCACGCCCAGCCGGATGTTCACGGGATCGCTGTCTTCATAGGTCCCGGGCGACCCCTCGCGTCCGGCATTGGTCCGCCGCCGTCCCGGACAACTCAGGCTGTTCTGCGCGCCCCAAATGCTCACTTCACCAGCCATCTTGCGCGTATTCGTCATCACTCGGATAACTTCCTCGCCGAGCACTTGGCCTTCGCTTTCAATCCACCGCTCCAGGTTGTCGCCAACTTTAGGATCGAGTTTCCCGTGCGGCGCCTTCCCGTCTCTCAACGGGGCCTCGACCGGCTCGCGGACAAGTTCGTAACCCGTGATCTTGACGCCCGACTTCGAAGCCAGCGCGTTCGTCGAAGGCCGCATCAGCAGCGGATTCTGATCCCCCGACGCGCCTTGCGTCCAGATCATGACCATGGTGTCGTCAAACGCCTGTTCCACGTAACGGCACGCCGCGCCGGGAAAGTCGGCACTGGTGATCCCGGCCAGGTAGCCGTTGATCGGATGCATCGCATAGTTCACATACGCGGCAATCGGCTCGCCCGTGGGTTTGGTGAACTTGACAACAGCCAACGTTTTGTCCGATGGCGCATTCAGGTTGGGCGCCTGGGTCCACAGGTGGGTATCTTCGCTAATGGCGTCGCGAGCCACATTCAGATACGAAAACCCGGTTCCAAAGCCAACCTGCGCCGACTGGAGCTTCGCTTTGGCTTGGCGAACGGCGTCCATGATGGCTGCCACCGTCGGACCGGTGGCCTGTCGCGGCGGACCCGCCATTCCGGGCGCCGGCGGTCCGGAGGGGATCGCGCTGTGCGAATGCGTCGCGGACATGATGATGTTCTCCGGCGGGCACCGCAGCTCCCCGGCGATCTGCTTGGATGCAACCGTCCAGACTTCCTCGCTCAGTCCGCCCTGGTCGGCGCCGATGAGAGCCGCGCGAGTCACTCCGTTGTCCAGAACGATCGCCCGAATGTAAAGGTGCTCGTGGGCGTATTTCCCCGAGGGCGGGTAGTCCGGATTTACAGGAGGCGTGATGTCGACGCGGGCGGCGCCGGCGCGGAGTGCGCCTCGGTCCGCCGTGCCCGGGGCCGCCGTTAGCGCCAAAACGGCGCAGGCGGCCAATGTCAGGATTCGAATGATGGATTTGTTGATCGGTGATTTGTCGATCGGTTGAGTCATGCGCGTAACTCCTGGCGGAACAGCAACTGCGAAAAGTCTCTCAAGTAGAGCCGCCAGTTGATCCACGTATGCCCGCCCTCCGTCTCATGATACTCGTGGCGGATATTGTGAGCCGTCAGCGTCTCCGAAAGCCGTTTGGGGCCGTCCCTCACCACGCGGTCGTCCTTGCCCGCACCGATCCAAAACAACTTGATTTGCTTGTTGGTTTTCTCCGGATCGGCGAAGAAGGCGGCGTTGCGCCGCACGAAATCGGAGTTGACGCCGGCGTTCGTGCCTTCTTGCAGCCCCATGCTGAAGATGCCTATCCAGGCGAATTTGTCGAGGTTCGAAGGCGCGGCGCGCAAGGTCTCGGCGCCACCCATCGAGAGTCCGGCGATGGCGCGGTTCTCGCGGGTCGCCAGCACCCGGTAGGTCTGCTCCACGTAGGGAATGATACTGGTCGGCAGATCGCTGACGAAGGCGTCGTGCAGTTTGGAAATCGCCGCAATGCGGGCGGCGGCGCCTTCCGGAGTAGCGGGACGGCCGCCGCCCATTGGATTGGCGACGCCCGGCAGGGAGATGCTCCCATGGGGCATCACCACGATCATCGGTTTGATCTTGCCCGCCGCCAACAGGTTGTCAAGGATGAAGCCGGCGCGGCCAATGGTGCTCCAGCCCGAATCCTCATCGCCGCCGCCGTGAATCAGGTACAACACCGGATACTTCTGGTTGCCATGTTCGTAAGCGGGCGGCGTGTAGACGTGCATCCGGCGAGGCTCGGACAGCGTGGTGGAGTTGTACCAAACGGCGCGCACTTCGCCATGCGGCGCCGGTAGCGTTTCTTCGTACGCCGCCTCCTCGCCGGGCGCCAGGAACCTGCTCTCCAGGCTGCCAATGCCCTGCTTCACCATCGGGTTCTTCGGGTCGATAGTGCGCACTCCGTCGACAGTGACCCCTGCGCGACCAAATCGCCAGTGAGCGTCACGGCGCTCGCTTTCAGCGTAAATGCGAAACACGACCCGGTGATCCGGCAGCACCTCGGTAGACTTCAACGTATCGTTCGGGGTCGCTTGCCGTGTCGGCTGCGCAAACGCGGCGGATCCGATCGTCACCAACGCAACCATGCAAGCTCTGAACATCGTGTCTCCTCAAGTCGTTCCACGCCACATACCAAATGGATGCATGGCCGATCCCTAAAAAATCGTCTGAAAGCCGATGCTGAACAGGCGTTTCAGGCGCCCGCAAGGTTTCTCCGCGGCGGCGCAATTCGGCCCGCTGTCGGCGGTCACTGGGGGCTGCATGAGGCCCGCCTGCCAATGGGCCGGCGAGACCTGCTAGAATCGGAACTCCGCAAATGGAAATTCTGCCTTCCATCCTGGCGGCGGATTTCGCGCGCCTGGGCGAGCAGATCGCCCAGGTGGAACGCGGCGGCGCCACTATGCTGCACGTGGACGTGATGGACGGCCACTTCGTGCCGAACCTGACCCTGGGGCCGCCGGTGGTGGCTTCCATCCGCAAGATCACGCGGCTGACGCTGGACGTCCACCTGATGATCACGGACCCGGACAAGTACGCGCCGATTTTTGTTGAAGCGGGGGCCGATCAGGTTTCGGTGCACCGGGAAGCGTGCCCTCATCTGGACGGGACGCTGCGCGAGAT
>VFSW01002211.1_pt1 | contig 29495 bp, 22 predicted proteins | sample 5358111 | NCBI WGS metagenome assembly VFSW01 (sample SAMN11554181, study PRJNA540505) | mine drainage metagenome | isolation source: sediment from site ElyBrook_90M | place: USA: Ely Copper Mine, Vershire, VT | collected 2017 | reverse complement strand
GGATTGCGATAGACCGCTTCCTGCAAAATAACATCGTATTGTTCGCTCTCGGCAATCGCACGAATCGCCTTATCAGCCTGCGCCAGTACAGCTGCCAATTCCTCGTTCTTGCGCAGGTTCAGGTCTTCACGAAATTCGCGTTGCAAGGTCTGTAACGTCAGATTCATGTTGGCCAATTCGCGCTCTTTGCCGCGACGCACCGGTTCCGTCATGGTAGTGCCGTCTTTTTCCAGGGATGCCTGAAGATCCTTGCTTTGCTGGATCAGTTTTTTTATTTCCTGATCACGTGTGGAAAACTCGCGCTCGATCTTCTTTTCGGCACGGACTGCCTGATCCGACTCGCGCAGAATACGCTCGGTATCCACCACGCCAATGCGAAAATCGCCGGCGACGGCTTGTGTGATGGTTGTCAATAACATCAGACCCACACAAAATAACGTCTTCATCTCAAACTCCTGGTAGGGGTCAGAACATCGAACCCATCGTAAACTGGATGTGTTGTATGTTGTCTTGCGGTTGCTGGTTCAGAGGCTTACCCCAGCTCAGTTTAAGCGGTCCGGCCGGCGAAAGCCATGTCATGGCCAGACCCGTAGAATAGCGCATTCCTGTGGAACCCGGAAGCTGCCCGCCGGTGCCGATAATCTCGCCGCCATCCAGGAAAACACTCAATCGCACCGATTTTTCTTTTTCCATTCCGGGCATGGGGAACAATAACTCGATATTGCCAACGGCTTTCTTGTTGCCGCCCAATGGTAAGTTATTGGCATCTCTGGGTCCCAGAGACATGGGGTCGTATCCGCGCACGGAGCCGACACCGCCTGCATAGAAGTACTTGAAGAACGGTAGCGGAGCGCCGCCATATCCGGCGCCCACACCGAAATCCCCGTTCAGCATCAAAGTGTAATCGCGATTTAACGGGTAAAACACCTGGTGCTGATAGGTCAGTTTGTAGTAATGCTGATCGGACACCGGCACGCTGACTTCAAGGGATGCACGCTGCATGGTTCCCTCGGTGGTGGTGATGGCGTTGTCGCGCGTATCGCGCGACCAGCCAACTGTACCCAGCAGATTGTCGACGGTTTCGCCGAACAAGTTGATATAGTCGATATATCGCTGCGGGCTGAGCGGAGTCAACCCGATCGTCGTTTGCTCCACTGATGTGCCTACATGGAACATCTCATCGTCCGTGATCGGCAATCCAAAACGCACCCCGGCACCGTAAGTATCCGATGTGTAGGGGCTGATTGCGATCATCATCGCATCGGTTCTGCGCTTGTAAACGTCAAAACCCCGGCTGATTCCGTCATCGGTATAGTAAGGGTTGGTGTAAGAGACCGAATAGACCTGATTGAATTTGCTGGTGTTCATTTGCGTGGACAAGGTACTTCCTGTTCCGAACACGTTGGTCTGGCTGACGCCGGCCATCAGCGTCACCTTTTCCAGGCTGCTGTATCCGGCGCCGATCTGGAAGCTGCCTGTCGACATTTCTGTCACCTTGAGGTTGACATCCATCTGGTCGCTGGTTCCCTGAACCTGCGATGTATCGATGTTGACTTCGGAGAAAAATCCCGTTCGATCGAGCCTTGTTTTCGATTTTTTGACCTTGGAAGTGGCAAACCAGCTGCTCTCCATCTGCCGGAATTCGCGGCGTATGACCTCATCCCGGGTCTTGTCGTTGCCGGTGATGTTGATACGGCGGATGTAGGCTCGCTGCATCGGATCGACCACAAAAGTGAATGCCACCTGGTGTTTATCCTTATCCACCTCCGGTGCTGCATTCACATTGGCAAATGCATAGCCCTCTTCCCCGAGACGCTCGCTGATTTTGCGTGTGGAATCGGTAATCGCATCCCGCGACAACACATCACCGGGCTGGACGTTGATCATTTTGCGCATTTCTTCGTGCGTAAGTACGGCCTCAGTACCGACCACCTTGATGCCTGAAATAGTGTATTTCTCTCCCTCTGAGATATTCAGAGTAATGAAAATATCTTTCTTGTCCGGCGAAATCGATACTTGAGTCGAATCGATATTGAAATCCATATAGCCGGAGTTCATGTAGTAAGTACGAAGGCTCTCCATGTCGGCAGACAACTTCTGCTTGGAGTACTGATCGTTTTTGCTGAACCATGTGAACCAGCCCGGCGTGGTAAGTTGAATTACGCCACGCAGTTCCTTTTCGGAATAGACATGATTGCCTACGATATTGACTTCCCGGATCTTTGAAACCGAGCCTTCATTTACGTCGAAACTGACCGCCACACGGTTGCGCGCCAGCTCCTTGACCGTAGCCTTCACATCCACGGAATATTTTCCCCGGGCCACATATTGCCGCTTCAATTCCTGCACGGCTTTGTCCAGCACCGATTTATCCAGAATGCGACCTTCGGCCAATCCCACGATTTTCAGATTGTCGCTCAATTGAGTCTTGGGGAACTCCTTCACCCCGTTGATTTCGACGCTGGCGACTGTCGGCCGTTCCTTAACAACCACGACCAGCACGTTTTGGTCCACCCTCAATTCCACGTCTTTGAAAAACCCCGTGGAGAACAGCGCGTGCAGTGAGGCGGTCGCACGATCGTCATTCAGCGTATCGCCGACTTTCACCGGCAAATAGCTGAACACCGTACCCGGTTCAGTACGCTGGATTCCTTCAACACGAATGTCCTTGATGACGAACGGTTCAAATGACCAAGCAGATGAGGCATGCAAAAGCGGGAGCAAGCCCACCCATGTTTTTAATTTCATTATTCTGTTCAACCCAAAATCAGGCGACTGATGTCGTTATACAACGCAAAAGCCATCATGGTAACCAGCAGTGCGATACCCACTTTCTGTCCCGCTTCCCACAGACCTTCCGAGACCGGACTGCCCTTGATCAATTCGACCGAATAATACAGCAAATGCCCGCCGTCCAATAAAGGGATGGGCATCAGGTTCAACACACCCAGACTGATGCTGATCAGCGCAAGAAAACCGATATACGCGCCCAACCCCATCTGCGCCGACTGCCCTGCGTAATCCGCAATGGTAATCGGGCCCGAGAGATTCTTCAGCGATACTTCGCCTTGAATCATCTTGCCCATCATTTTTAGGCTCACGGCCGCAGTATCCCACGTCTTGCGCAATGCCTCCGAAAATGCTGCCAACGGCGGGTAATGAACTTCATTCACCATCGCCTCAAATGCCGCTTTGTCGATATAAGCTGCCGCGCCGATACGGCCAATTGTCTTTCCATCCTCGTGGATTACTTCGGGAGTCAAACCAAATTTCAGGACCGTACCTGCACGTTCGATCTCAATATCCAACTTTGTGCCGGGGTGGCTGCGCACTGCGTTCACCCAATCTTCCCACAAGGCAAGTTCCTGACCGTTTGCCCGAAGAATACGGTCGTTTACTTGCAGTCCTGCACGCTGTGCAACACCTCCGTCGACCAGCTTGCCGATGATCGGATAGATGGGAGGTTGATAGGGTTGCAAACCGAGTTTCTGCATGAAATCGCCGTCCAGGTCGGCTGCGGTCAGGCTGCTCATGTCCAGCATTCCGTACGATTTCTCACCCTGGGCATTATGCAATTCAAATTTTGCCGTTTTATGTTGCAGCACCATATCCAGCAATATCCAGCGTATCTCCTGCCAGCTCGGGGTCGCTTGCCCATCGATACTGACGATTGTCTGTTTGCTTTGCAGCCCGGCTGCTGCAGCCGGCGTATTCGGCACGATCTCGCCCAACACCGGTTTGATGCCCGGTACGCCGTGTATGAACAGGATGAAATACAAGGCAACGGCCAATAACAGGTTCGCTATCGGCCCGGCCACGACGACAGCCATGCGCTGTAGCACCGGCTTGCGGTTGAACGCACGCGGCAATTCGTGTTCAGGCACTTCGCCCTCGCGCTCGTCCAGCATCTTGACGTAACCCCCCAACGGAATCATGGAAATGACCCATTCCGTTTCGCCCTTGCCAAAGCGTTTTGTGTAGAGGGACTTGCCGAAGCCGATCGAGAATTTCAGCACTTTCACGTCGCACAGACGTGCAACGGCGTAATGCCCGAATTCATGGAATACCACGAGTATGGCAATGGCGACAACGAATGCGATCACGGTAGTCATCGTGCTATCCACTCCCGTGCTGCACCACGCGCCGAAGCATCCGCATCCAGCAAGTCCTGTAACTTTTCCACTTCGGCGCTGGCAATTTTACCCAGCACAGTTTCAATCAGACGCGGGATATCGAGGAATGAAATACGCCGCTCAAGGAAAGCCGCAACCGCCTCTTCGTTTGCCGCATTCAACAGTGCCGGTGCGGTGCCACCTGCACGCAGCGCCTGGTACGCCAAAGCCAGACACGGGAAGCGGACAAAATCGGGCGCTGTGAAATCCAGCCTGGCCACCTGGAACAGATCCAGCGGTGCGACGCCAGCCTCGATACGCTCCGGATAAGCCAGTGCAAACGCGATTGGTGTGCGCATATCCGGATTGCCCAGCTGCGCCAGCACCGAACCGTCGACGTATTGCACCATTGAATGGATCACACTCTGCGGATGCACCACCACCTGGATATCGTCGGCTCCCGCATTGAACAGCCAGTGCGCCTCGATCACTTCCAGCCCTTTGTTCATCATGCTGGCTGAGTCAACGGATATCTTGCGCCCCATGCTCCAGTTCGGATGCGCACAGGCCTGTTCCGGTGTGACATGCTGCAATTCGGATATGGGTGTATTGCGAAAAGGCCCCCCGGACGCGGTAAGCAATATCTTGCTTACCCCGCTCTGCTTCATGTCTCCGGCATAGCCGCGCGGCAGCGCCTGGAAAATGGCATTGTGTTCGCTGTCGATGGGCAACAATATGGAACCGCTGCGATGCACGGCTTCCATGAACAGGTGCCCGGCCAGCACCAGTGTCTCTTTGTTCGCCAGCAAGATCTTCTTGCCTGCTTGCGCTGCTGCCAGCGTGGATTGCATGCCAGCCGCACCCACGATGGCTGCCATCACCGCATCCACCTCGGGCAACGTCGCAACACGTTCCAGCGCCGCAACACCGCATAGCACTTCAACATCCAGTCCCGCAGCAGCAATGCGTTTGCTCAACCGCTCACAGGCGGCTTCGTCCAGCAGCACGGCATAGCGCGGCTGGAAACGCTGGCATTGTTCGAACAGGAGTTCATCTTGTTGTTGCGCGGTCAGCGCAATGATGCGGTATTTGTCGGGATGACGCGAGACCACGTCCAGCGTGCTTTTGCCGATGCTGCCGGTTGAACCGAGCACGGTGAGTCGGGTGAGCTTGCTCATTCCAGCCTTTGCAGAATGAGCGCGATACCCGCGAATGGCAAGGTCGAAGTCAGGGCATCGATGCGATCCAGCAGGCCACCGTGTCCGGGCAGCAACGCCCCGCTGTCTTTGACTCCGGCCTGGCGTTTGACAGCGGACTCGAACAAGTCGCCGATCACGGCCAGTGCCACCCACCACCATCCGGCGACGATGATGCCGGGGAATAGCGGATAGTGTTTGTACAACCCGCTCGCCCAGCCAACGACAAGCACATATACGGTCACACCGATCATGGCGCCGAGGACGCCTTCCCAGGTCTTGCCGGGGCTGATCGAGGGTGCCAGTTTGTTCTTGCCGAAGCGCTTGCCGGTAAAATAAGCCGAGATATCAGCCATCATCACCATCGTCATTGCGAACAGCAATATCCACGGACTGAAAGCGCGCAGGTCGATCATTGCCAAACCGGTAGGCAAGAGCACGATCCAGCCAACCAATCCCATCAACCATCGATTCTGCGGGCGCCAGCCCAGCATCAACCAGGCGGGAACAACCAACACCCACAGCAACACAGCCATGGCATACCACGCCAGATGCAACATATTCTGCCGTTCCAGTGCGACACTGTTATCGAACCACAGTATGCCTGCCATGATCGCCAGGGTCAGTGCCCAATAGGCAGTGGCTGCACGCCCGTTCAATCCGGACAACCTTGCCCATTCCACCGCACCTTGCCACATCACGACCAATATCAATACCTGCCAGCCTGCGGCAGGCAGGCCGAACAAGGCTGCAAGGAACAATACGAACAATATGATCGCAGTGATGACGCGCTGCTTAAGCATTGGTCTTGCCCTCGCTCAATTGTTCACTGGTGCGCCCGAAACGACGTTCGCGTTTTTGATAGGAATGGATGGCTGATTCCAGCGCGGCACGGTCGAACGCCGGCCACAAGGTATCGGTGAAATACAGCTCGGTGTAAGCCAATTGCCACAGCAGGAAGTTGCTGATGCGTTGTTCGCCGCCGGTGCGGATGAACAAGTCCGGCTCCGGTGCGTAGTGCATGGAAAGGTAAGGGGCGAGCTCTTCTTCTTCGAAAGCAGTGGCACGTTCCGGATGCGCCTGGCTCAGGGCATGCATCGCCTGCATGATGTCCCAGCGCCCACCGTAATTTGCGGCAATAGTCAGCGTCAGGCTCGTGTTATTGGCGGTGAGTTGCTCGGCCTCTTCGATGTAACGCACAAGCTGCGACTCAAACCGACTGCAGTCGCCGATGACTTTCAAGCGGATGTTGTTCTCATGCAGCTTGCCGACTTCGCGTTCCAGCATCTTGAGGAACAACTGCATCAGGAAGGATACTTCATCGGCAGGACGCCGCCAGTTCTCGCTGCTGAAAGCGAACAGCGTCAGGTACTCCACCCCCAGCTGGCGGCACGCCTTGACCATCTCGCGCACCGTTTCCACGCCGCGCTGATGTCCCATGACACGCGGCATGAAGCGCTGCTTCGCCCAGCGACCATTGCCATCCATGATGATGGCGATGTGACGCGGGACAGTCGTGATGTCGGGAATCGTGCGGGTGGAACTGAAAAAGGGCAGCGCCATTATCGATGGCCCGTCTTACACGGCCATTAAATCGGCTTCTTTAACCTGCAGGGCTTTGTCGATTTCGGCAACGAAGCGGTCGGTCAGTTTTTGAACATCGTCCTGCGCGCGACGCTCTTCGTCCTCGCCGACTTCCTTGTCTTTAAGCAGCTTTTTCAGTTGCTCGTTCGCATCGCGACGGATGTTGCGCACGGCGACCTTTGCGTCTTCGCCTTCATTCTTGACCACCTTGATCAAGTCGCGGCGGCGTTCTTCGGTCAGCATCGGCATCGGCACACGTATCAGATCGCCATTGGTGGCCGGGTTCAAGCCCAGGTCGGAATCGCGGATCGCCTTTTCGATCGGACCGATCATGTTTTTCTCATACGGCTGCACGCCGATCGTACGCGCATCGGTCAATGTGATATTTGCCACCTGATTCACCGCCGTCGGACTGCCGTAGTAGTCCACCATCACGTGATCCAGAATGCCGGTATGCGCACGTCCTGTGCGGATCTTGCTCAAGTCCGTTTTGAGTGCTTCCAGCGACTTGTTCATTTTTTGTTCGACGTTCTTTTTGATGTCAGCAATCATCTTCGTTCTCCGTCAAGGATGCCTTTAAAAATTCAAATTTCTAAGCTAGGCAAGGCGCGAGCAAAAAATCACGACGCAGCATATAGCCTAATATGTAAGGAGTTATTTTTTGCGAGCAACGCAGCATAGCGACGAAAGTTGGGATTTTAAAGGCATCCTTCAATCACAGTGTACAAGCGTTCCTTCATCCTGCCCCATCACCACACGCTTCAAGGCGCCCGCCTTGAATATGCTAAAAACGATAATGGGCAGCTTCTGGTCGCGGCACAGCGTCAATGCCGTGGCGTCCATCACCTTCAAATCCTTGCCGATGGCTTCATCGAAACTCACCTTCTGGTAACGCACAGCCGTGGGATCTTTCTTCGGATCAGCGGTATACACGCCGTCCACCTTGGTCGCCTTGATGACGACTTCGGCATCCATTTCCACTCCGCGCAAAGCCGCCGCCGTGTCGGTGGTAAAGAACGGACTGCCAATACCCGCCGCGAAGATCACAACCTTGCCGTCTTCCAGATAACGCAGGGCTTTGCCGCGTATGAACGGCTCGGCCACTTGTTCCAGATTCAGTGCCGACTGCACACGGCATTCCAGTCCGCCGCGCGTCATCGCATCCTGCAAAGCCATCGAATTCATCACCGTGGCCAGCATGCCCATGTAATCGGCGGTGGCCCTATCCATCCCGGCTGCCGCCGGAGCCACACCGCGGAAGATATTTCCGCCACCGATCACGATTGCCACTTCGACACCCAGCTCGGTCACTTCCTTGATCTCGGCCACGATGCGCTCGACGACTGTACGGTTGATCCCGTAGCTGTCATCGCCCATCAAGGCTTCACCGGAAAGTTTAAGCAGGATACGTTTGTAGGCGGGAGCAGTCATGGACGTGGTTTCCTTTTAGCCTTTCTTGACAGAAGCTGCGGAAGCAGCGGCAGCAGCAACTTCTGCAGCGTAGTCTTCCACTTTCTTTTCGATGCCTTCTCCAACCACGAACATCTGGAAGGCAGTCACCGAAGCGCCCTTGCTCTTCAGCAATTGCTCTATGGTCTGCTTGCCATCTTCAGCCTTGACGAAAACCTGGCCCAGCAAAGTGACTTCCTTGAGGAATTTTTGCACGGTGCCTTCGGCGATCTTTTCCAGCATCGCCTCCGGCTTGCCGGATTCCTTGGCCTTTTCGATCGCGATACGGCGTTCGGTTGCGATGTCTTCCGGATTCACGCCGGATGCATCGACAGACTTCGGCTTGCTCGCAGCGATATGCATCGCCAGATCCTTGCCCAGGGACTCGTCGCCGCCGGTGTAATTCACCATCACACCGATCTTGTTGCCATGCAGATAAGTCGCCAGCTTGCCGGTGGTGGTCGAGTAGCGCTCGATACGGCGCACGCTGAGGTTCTCGCCCAGCTTCATCACCAGCGCCATGCGGGTTTCTTCTACCGTGCCGGAACCATTGGCAATCGGCAATGCCAGCAACGCGTCGATGTCGGCCGGATTATTTTGCGCAACGGTTTGGGCCACATTCTTGGCAAAGGACATGAAATCGTCGTTCTTGGCCACGAAGTCGGTTTCGCAGTTCACTTCCGCCACAGCGCCCGTCTTGCCGTCAGCCGCAAGGAACGAACCGATTACGCCTTCCGCCGTCACGCGTGAAGCGGCCTTGCTGGCCTTCGCGCCGCTCTTGATACGCATCAATTCTTCAGCCGCCTTGAAGTCGCCATTGGTCTCGACCAGCGCCTTTTTGCATTCCATCATGCCGAGGCCGGTAGCCTCGCGCAGTTCTTTCACCATACTTGCGGTGATTTCTGCCATGTCACACTCCTAATGATTTCAACTAAATTCAGGTTACAAAAAAGGGGGCTTGCGCCCCCTCGTTGCGGGAAGGCTGCTTATGCGGCGCTTTCCGCGACTTGTGCTGTCAACTCGTTCAGCGCTTGTTCGCGACCTTCCAGAACCGCATCGGCCACGCCGCGCGCATACAGGCGGATCGCCTGACTGGAGTCGTCGTTACCGGGGATGATGAAGTCCACGCCGAGCGGGCTATGGTTGGTATCCACCACGCCGATGACCGGGATGCCCAACTTCTGTGCTTCGGTGACGGTGCCCTTTTGGTAGCCGACGTCGATCACGAAGATGGCGGAAGGCAGACCTTGCAGATCCTTGATGCCGCCCAGGCTGCGATCCAGCTTTTCCAGTTCGCGGCGGAACATCAGGCCTTCTTTCTTGGACACTTTGTCGATGCTGCCGTCTTCGATCATGCCTTCCAGTTCGCGCAGGCGCTTGATGGACAGCTGTACAGTCTTGAAGTTGGTCAGCATACCGCCCAGCCAACGGTGATCAACGAAAGGGGAACCGCAGCGTTGAGCTTCTTCGCGGATAATTTCGCGCGCTTGGCGTTTGGTTGCCACAAACAGGACAGTGCCCTTCTTTGCGGAAATCTTGCGCACTTCCTTCAGCGCGTCGTTGAACATCACGACGGTTTTTTCCAGGTTGACGATGTGAATCTTGTTGCGATGGCCGAAGATATAAGGGGCCATCTTGGGATTCCAGAAACGGGTCTGGTGGCCGAAATGGACACCCGCCTCCAGCATTTGACGCATGGTTACTTGCATTTGATACTCCAATCGTTAAGGGTTAAGTCTTCCACCCGTCAGCCTGATCCCCCTTAAGGGACACCCCAACATGAACGAGTGTGCGAATTACCGTTTGTCCAGTTGTTGCCGGATAAACAGGGCGCGCATTGTAACCGAAGCGGCGCTTTGACTCAACGTTTGGATTTCGGAGATTGGAATGAAGGTACAGGCGATTGCCTTGGAGCCGCTAGACCAGCTTGTGCGGATTTTCAATCATCTGCTGATAGATCAGGCTTTGCAGAATGACGCTGTCGTTCGCCTGCATATCCTGAAACTCGATGCCGTGACGAATTAGTGCGGTTTTTGAATGATCTGCCGGATCAACAGTGAATACGGCACGAATAATGCCCTTAAGCGACAGGTAGGCATCGATATTGTGCAACTGCACGCGGAACGCCAGATTGAGGATATCTCCCTTGTCTCCCAGCGTTTGTCTGGCCTCAAGGGATACTCCATTGGCGCTGATGTCGGAAATAAGAGCGGAAACTTGTTTCTCAGCACCGTTCTTTGTGTCCTGCACTGCCGCGATGATGCGCGTTTTCACCCTGGGGGCTTTGCGTATCATGATTCCCTGAATATTGTCCGGGAATGATAAATGCATGTACTCAAAGGGAATCTTGCATATCCGCTCTATCGTGCAGGCAAAACCGAAAGCATTCTGTCCGGAGAAAGATCGCATCACGAGCTTTTCTTTTTCCATCAACTGCAGCCGCAAGCCGTTGGCGGTAATCGGCATGGAAACCAGCAGACTGGCCCCCCTGAGAAACCCGATGACTTTGACCGTAAAGCGTTCGCGGGTCAATTGCGCAGGGGGTTCGAGTTGCAGCCTATCCTCCGCCTTTAGCTTCATGTCGTCGAAAGTAAAGGTCCTGTCGGCTTCCTTTACCCCGGACAGGTCGGCAGGTGATGCTTCGTCGGCAAAAAAACTGTCATCTGCACTCTCGAAGCCGGATGGCATTTCCAAGAGCAGTTCGTGACAAGCTCCACCGGCAAGCAAAGCCTCGCGGTGCGCGTCGTCGCGAACCAGATCGCCCTCTTTCAAAAGCAGGTTCCGATTCTGGTCATACAATGCCCAGGGAATCGGTTTGCCGACTACGATTTCATCGCTATTAACTAAGATAAGGCTCATCAAAGGGGCCGGGGCACAACTGCATTATTGGCAGATGGATTCGCAATCCACCCGGTTTATAAACAACAACAATAATTACAATGCCGATTCGTCAGTCTCGCCGGTCCGAATGCGGACAACCTGCTCCACCGAAGTAATGAATATTTTGCCGTCACCGATCTTGCCGGTATTTGCCGCCTTGACGATGGCCTCGACTGCCGTATCCAGCATGGCTGCGCTGATCACCACTTCAATCTTGATCTTGGGCAGGAAATCGACCACGTATTCCGCGCCGCGGTACAGCTCGGTATGCCCCTTTTGCCGTCCAAAGCCCTTGACTTCCGTTACGGTCAGGCCGCTGACGCCCAGTTCGGATAGTGCTTCGCGAACTTCGTCGAGTTTGAACGGCTTGATGATGGCTTCGATTTTCTTCATATTGTTCTCCCAAGATAGGTGCTGCAAGTATAACTAAAAGTCATCCTGATAACGTACCGTGATCGGATAGCGCCAGTCCTTTCCGAATCCGCGATCCGTGATGCGGACTCCGACCGGTGCCTGACGGCGCTTGTATTCGGCGATGCGGATGAGTTTCACCACACGCACAACGTCGGCTTCGGCGTATCCGATATCCACAATCTGGGCGATGTTCATGTTTTTCTCGACATAGCAGGCCATGATGGCATCAAGAACATCATAAGGCGGCAGGTTGTCCTGATCGGTCTGATCGGGTTTCAGTTCGGCACTGGGCGGCCGCGTGATGATGCGTTCCGGGATCACCCTGCCCATACTATTGCGCCACTTGGCGAGGCGATACACCCAGGTCTTGCTCACATCCTTGAGTACGGCAAAACCGCCGGCCATGTCGCCGTAGAGCGTCGCATAGCCGACCGTCATTTCGGATTTGTTGCCGGTGGTCAGCACCAGCGAGCCGGTCTTGTTGGACAGCGCCATCAGCAAGGTACCGCGTATGCGTGCCTGCAGGTTCTCTTCCGTGGTATCGGCAGGCAATCCCCTGAACAAGGGCGAAAGTGTCTCTTGCAGGGCAGAAAAGGCTGGCAGGATATCCAGCTCTTCATAGCGCACGCCGAGCAATTTCACCATCTCGCGCGAGTCGTCTATGCTCATCTGAGCGGTGTAAGGCGACGGCATCATCACGGCAAGCACTTTGTCCGCACCCAGCGCATCCACTGCCACTGCCATCGTCAGTGCGGAATCGATCCCCCCGGACAAGCCCAGCAGCACTCCCGGAAAGCGGTTCTTTTCGATGTAGTCCCGCACGCCGACGCACAGGGCCCGGTAGATGCTGGCTTCGTCCTTGAGCACGGCCTGCTGCTCTCCCCCCGACAACTTTCCGTCTTTCAATTCGACGATGCCCAGCAATTCATCGAAAGCGGCGAACTGATCAATCAGCTTCCCGTCCGCATCCATCGTGAACGAACCTCCGTCGAACACCAGTTCGTCCTGCCCACCCACCATGTTGGCATATATCACCGGCAGGCCGGTCTCCGCTATACGGTCACGCACCGTGTCGTAACGCGTTGCCTGTTTGTCGAAGTGATACGGCGACGCATTCAATACCAGCAGCATCTGTGCGCCCGCTTCCTTCGCGTTCATTGCCGCCCGCTCGTGCCACACGTCCGCACAGATGACGATACCAAATACGATGCCGTCCATCTCGAGCAGGCACGGCTTATTGCCGCTCTCAAAATAGCGCTCCTCATCGAACACACTGTGGTTGGGCAGGGAATGCTTGTGATAGGTTGCGGTGATCTTGCCATCGCTGAGTATCGAGGCAGCGTTGTAAATATCTTTCCCGACCTTGTGCGGATGGCCGACGATCAGCGTAATGCCCTGCGCTTGCAGTGCCAAATCGCGCAAGACTTTCTCACAGGCTTGATAAAACCCGTCGCGCAACAACAAATCTTCCGGCGGATAGCCGCACAGGCCGAGTTCAGGAGTCAGTAAAATTGCAGCGCCCTGCGCTTTGGCTCGCTTGGCATACTCGGCGATCTTGCCGGCATTACCAACCAGGTCTCCGACGGTACAATTGATCTGTGCGATTGCGATCTTCATTTTTGCACTCTATTCAAAAACATCACGAAAAAATCCCCGCTTTCCAGGCCCATGCCACTGCGCCCAGCAGCAACAGGACAATCAGAACGTAAGGCCAAACCGGCTTCTTTTCGGCATAGGGATCGACCAGGGAGCGATGTGCACCTGCCGGCAGATTAGGCAAGGCAGTTAGCGAAGTACCGAACGGGATGTTGATATGCACTCTGGCATTGATTGCCCAGCCGCAGCCATCAAGGATAGGGCCTAGATTACGGCGTTTCAATTTGAACCAGGCCAGCACCATGGATGGAACGGAAACAGCCAGCATCAGTCCGCCAAAGGCCAGCGGAATTTGCCACAGTTTCAGACTGAATATCCCGCTGACGATGGAAGCGATAATGCCCCCGATTGCACCGATTGCCAATCCTATCGCTGCAAAGATACCGGCAAATTTTGCAACATCGAACGGCGGTTTGGGCGGCATGTTTGGCGCTGCAACAACACTCCCGCCACTTTCCACTACTGCTTTGACCACCTTTTCCTGCACCGCGTTTGCTTTGGAAGCGGCGAATTTTTGTATCTGTTCGCTGACGATTTTGGTTATCTTTTTGTAGGGCGACCAGAACGCCTGGCGGATGCTGATGGGATGATCGGCGATGCGCACAATGGTTGCATTCCAATCCTGTCCTTTGCGGTCGTAGAAGACACCATGCCGTCCCACCATCAGGAAATCCGAATCGCCAGCCGTGAAGGCTGCAGCGATGTTCATTTTCTCGGCACCGCCGTTACGCACCAGCTCGCAGTAGGCCAGACACACGCCGCTGGTGTTGGCATAAGCGGCATGCGTATTCACATCCTCGACCTTGATGCATAACTCGCAGCTGCGGCCATCCAGGTAAAGTGTGCCGGCCTGAAAAACGGCTTTGGATTTGCCCGAATAGAACTCGCTGAACGATACGAAATTGTGTGACAGTCTGTGCAGATCGCGACGGTAGCGCAGCAATCGCTCCACCGACTGGATGGATTTGATCTCTGCCTCAACTGCCCTGTCTTGGGCGATGAGTTCATTGATCGCGGTTTGATGCCGGTTAAACAGCATTTCGCGCAAACGCGCGATGCCGAGTTCGCCGACCGCAACAGCCGGTTTGGCATTTTGCCACGCGTCGAACGGGTCGAATTTGGCGGACACCCCGGACCATTCCCCTGCTGTGATACTGGCTTTATCACCCAGCAATGGCTTGATCACAAGTTTATGCAACGCCCCGATCTCATCAATCCATGCAGGATTCAATTCGGCATGCAGGGGTAACGGTTTGTCCGGTGCGATGGTAGCCAAAGGAAACGCGGCCACTTCGACGTTTTGAACCGACAATATCTGACCGGCCAGCTTTTCGTAATCCCCGGTTGAGCGACTCAACGGCAAAGCTGCGCGGGTATCATAGGCCGCCATCCGGCAGCGCATGAAATAATCATCGACCTTTTCCCGAACCGCTCGCAGTGCCTGGGCGGCGGCTTCGGTATCCCTGCCTAGCGGAAGAATAGCCGGATCAGTCTCGCTTTGGGCATTCCAATCCCAATAGGCTTTTGCATCCTCAAAGAATTTGTCCGCGATCTCCTGATTGATACCGGTGTCGCCGCTCCTGTCGGGGACCGTCCCCGCAATTCTGGCAATATCTTCGACCGATGCCTTCAAGCCGGCATCCTCGACCTGTTTCGAACAGATCACGCCGTCTCCATTGAATTTCAATCCGTCCAGGAACTTTTCGATGTCCGCCATCTCGCCCAGCGATATCTCGCTTGCATCCGGCTTGCCCAGACTCTTCAGGATATACCGCGCAGACGCCAATATATGCTTGCCTTCCTCGCTGGCGTCCGAGATATCGGAAAGCGATAACGCATCGCGTCCGCCGATCAGCAGATCGCTGTTCTTCAATAACGAACCGGCCCAGCCGATCGCCGCCAGCACCTCGTTTGCGCGCACCTGTCCATCGCCGTCCGCATCGATCATGTCCAGAGTGCGGCTGTCGAATTCGATTCCCCGCGTCGGGCAGCTCAGTGCAACCCACAGTTTCTGATCAAGCTGGTTCAAGGCGAGCAGATCGGAACCGTTATCCAGTTGCACTTGATCGAATCCGCCGGCGCGGAAAAATTTCCATGTGTGAACGGTTTTCATCCTGGCTGATCTCCCTGATACTGAATTAGCGATCGATTTCGGTGATGCCTTTGGACAACGACGCCGTGTGTTCCAATTCTACCTGCTCAATGCTGATGAAGCGTTTCGATATCTTCTGGCTGGTGGTGTGCACATCCTGCGCGTCTTCATGCGCCTGGCGGATATGGTCCGCCAGTTTCTTCATGCGCTCGTCGAAGCGGCCAAACTCCTTGCCCAACTTGCCCAGCTCATCTTTGATGATGTGGACTTGTTTGCGTGTCTCCACGTCCTTCATCACGGCCCGCGCGGTGTTCAGGACTGCCATCAGCGTGGTCGGCGACACGATCCAGACGCGCCGCTGCATGGCGTAATCCACCACATCCGAATGATGCGCGTGGATCTCGGCGAACACCGCCTCGGCCGGGATGAACATCACCGCCCCGTCGGAAGTGACATTGGGAATGATGTATTTGCTTGCGATATCTTCCACATGCTTTTTTACATCGGCCTTGAATTGCCTTTCCGCAACCAGTTTTTCCGCCGGGCTCGCCGCATCGAACATGCGGTGATAGTTTTCCAGGGGAAACTTGGAATCGACCGCCACCATGCCCGTGGGCTCCGGCAGTTTCAGCACGCAATCGGCACGGCTGCCGTTGGGCAGGGTGTATTGCATCTCGTAGGCCTGCGGCGCCAGGATGTTGCGCACCAGCCCTTCCAGCTGCACCTCGCCGAACGCACCGCGCGAACGCTTGTCGCCGAGCAGCTCCTGCAGGCTGACGACGTTGGTGGTCAGGCCGTCGATCTTCTTCTGAGCTTCGTCTATGGTCGCCAGCCGCGCCATCACGCTGACGAACGTTTCATTGGTCTTCTTGAAGCCTTCGTCCAGGCGCTCGTTGACCTTGCCGCCGATCTGCTCCAGGCGGGCATCCACCGTCTTGGACAAGGTCTCGATACTGGTCGCCAAGTGTTGCGTGGCATTGCGGAAGGAATTCTGGATCAGTTCCTGATCGGCGCGCCCCTGCTCCGCCAGCTTGGCCAGCGTCTGTGCCAGCATCTCGCTTCTGAGCAGGTCCTGCTTGGCTTGCAGCGCATTGACGGCATCGCGGGTGGCACGCAGCTCTTCGCCCACCGCGGCACGCAAGCGCTCAGATTCGGCTGCTTGCGTTGCGATCAGCCGGTCACCCTGCTTGCTCAAGCCATCATGCAAGTCGGTCAACATGGCACGATGCTGTTGCTCCAGCATCTGCGCCGCTCTCACAGGCTGCTTGAATTGCATCGCCAGCAACACAACCAACAGCACCAGCACTGCAACGATCAGAAGAATCTCCAGGGTCATCAATACATACCGGTCAACTGTTACTTCGCTTTGAACACTTCGTCCATCAGCGCCATCCCCTTGCTCCAGGAGTCCTTGTCCGCATCGGCGTTATAGGCCATCGGCAAATTGAATTCCTTGCCGAGCTTGTCCGCCTCCGGGCTGGTGAAGCTGTGCATTGCCCCCGGATAGGTCACCACCAGAGGAGTAACGCCGGCCTTCTCCATCTCCTGACGGAACGCCGCAACCTGCTCGGCCGGGATGAACGGATCGGCCTCTCCGGTGAAGGAGGCGATGCGCGCCTTCACCACGCCCGGCTCCGCCGGATGCGATGTCTTCAGCCCGCCATGAAAGCTCTCCACCACTTTGAGCGGTTCGCCAAGGCGCGCCATGTTCAGTACCACGGATCCGCCAAAGCAATAGCCGATGGCGCCGATGTTGTCGGCATCCACCGTCTTCTGTTGCTTGAGCAATGCAAGTGCGGCTTCAAAGCGTGCCTTGGCCAAGCCTTCGTTCTGGCTCACTTCGCTGGAGAACTTCTGCGCATCGTCGGGATGGTGCGCCATCTTGCCGTTGCCGTACATGTCGAGTGCGAGTGCGGTGTAACCCTGCTTCGCCAGCATGCGTGCCCGCTTGCGCGCGTAATCGTTGAGTCCCCACCATTCGTGCACGACCAGCACGCCGGGGCGCTTGCCCTTCACGGCATCGTCGTAAGCGACATAGCCCTTGAGCTTGGTACCGTCGGCCTCGTAGCTGACTTCCTTTCCCTGAACTGCGGCTTGGGCTGCTGCGGCAACCAACATGAGACCAATGAAATAGAGCGATCTTTTCATGGCATTCCCCCAGGATTGAACGAGCGGTCAGTATAAATGAAGTTGAAATAACAAGGGACGCCGAAGCGTCCCTTGTTGTCACGTCCCGGCAGAAATCAGTCCGCTGAACGCATTGCCTTCTTGCGATCAAACTCTTTCAGGTAACGTTTGCGGATACGAATAGACTTGGGCGTCAGTTCCACCAACTCGTCGTCGTCGATGAATTCCACGGCCGATTCCAAGGTCATCTTCAAGGCAGTCGTCAAACGCACCGCTTCGTCAGTTCCGGAAGCGCGCACGTTGGTGAGCTTCTTGCCCTTGATCGGGTTGACGACCAAGTCGTTGTCGCGCGAGTGAATGCCGATGATCATGCCTTCATACAACTTGTCGCCGGGCACCACGAACATGCGTCCGCGATCTTCCAGATTCCACAGGGCGTAGGCTACAGCTTCGCCATCTTCCGCCGAAATGAGGACGCCGTTGTGACGGCCAGGCAAATCCGGCTTGACCGGACCGTAGTCATCGAACACATGGCTGATGAGGCCGGTACCGCGTGTCATGGTCATGAAATCGGACTGGAAACCGATCAAACCACGTGCAGGAATATGGTATTCCAGACGGGTGCGGCCCTGGCCGTCGGATTCCATGTTCGTCAATTCGCCGCGACGACGGCCGATTTCTTCCATGATCGTGCCCTGGTTCTCATCTTCCAGGTCGATACTCAGGTTCTCATACGGTTCGCATTTCTCGCCGTTGATCTCTTTGTAAACCACGCGCGGCTTGCCCACTGCCAGCTCGAAACCTTCACGACGCATGGTTTCCAACAGGATGGTCAGGTGCAATTCGCCGCGGCCGGAAACGCGGAATACGTCCGCATCGGCTGTGTCTTCGACCTTCAAGGCCACGTTGGTCAACAATTCCTTGTTCAAGCGGTCACGGATCTGGCGGCTGGAAACAAACTTGCCTTCGGTACCGGCCAGCGGCGAACTGTTCACCATGAAGTCCATGGTCAGCGTCGGCTCGTCCACCAGCAACATGGGCAGACCGACCGGATTGTCCCTGTCGCAAATCGTGACGCCGATACCGATCTCATCCAGACCGGAAATGATGATGATGTCGCCCGCTTCGGCGCTCTCCACCGGAATACGCTCCAGACCCTGGAAACCCAGCACCTGGTTGATGCGGCCGGAACTGACCTGGTCGCCGTGATTCATCACCACAACTTGCTGACCGGGTTTGATACGTCCGTTCAGCACGCGGCCAATGCCGAGGCGCCCGGTAAAAGTGGAGTAGTCAAGCGCGGCCAGTTGCAGTTGCAGCGGCGCATCGGGATCGCCAGGAGGCGTGGGAACATGCTTCAACACGGTGTCAAACAACGGCTTCATGTCGGCAGCTGATCCGCCATTGTTCGGGGCATCTTTCAAATCCATGCACGCCCAGCCGTTCAGGCCGGAAGCATAGATGACGGGGAAGTCGAGCTGTTCGTCGGAAGCGCCGAGCTTGTCGAACAGGTCGAAAGTCTGGTTCAGCACCCAATCGGCACGTGCGCCGGGACGGTCGATCTTGTTGATGACGACGATGGGCTTCAGGCCCAGCGCCAGGGCTTTCTTCGTCACGAAACGGGTCTGCGGCATCGGGCCTTCAACCGCATCCACCAGCAGCAGCACGCCGTTCACCATGCCCAGTACACGCTCCACCTCGCCGCCAAAGTCGGCGTGCCCGGGTGTATCCACAATATTGATGTGGGTGCCTTCGTATTCGATGGCCGTGTTCTTGGCCAGAATGGTAATGCCGCGCTCTTTTTCCAGATCGTTGTTGTCCATCACGCGGATTTCCAGCTTCTGGTTGGCGCGGAAAGTGCCGGATTGGCGCAGTAATTGGTCAACCAATGTGGTCTTGCCGTGGTCAACGTGGGCGATGATGGCGATGTTGCGAATGGCGCGGGACATGATGTACTACCTGTACTGAATTCGAAGGGGGCGCATTCTAGCACAGTGCACAACGGTAAATATGACAACTATAAGTCGGCGAAATACACCCTGTTGCGGCCGGATGCCTTGGCCTGGTACATCGCCGCATCGGCCAGCCTGATCAGGTCCTCCTGGGTGACGCCATGATCGTTGAACACCACCACGCCGATACTGGCCGTGCAGTGATGTTCGACGATGCGCGGCTCCGATTTGCCCTCTTGCAACACTGTCAGCCGGTAAACTTCCCCCAGTGACTGCCGTATTTTCTCTGCCACCACACCGGCTTGTGCCATCGAAGCGTCTTTGTCGGTATCCAGTTCGCTCAACATCACCACAAACTCGTCGCCTCCGAAACGCGCAACGGTATCGACCTCGCGCACGCAGCTGACAATACGATGCGCGACTTCCACCAGCAGGATGTCACCCACATTGTGGCCATGTTCGTCGTTGAGCGGCTTGAAATTGTCCAAGTCGATGAACATCACGGCTGCATAGCGATTGTTGCGCTTGCAGGCAGAGATGACCAGACTGAACCGATCCTGCAGCAGGCGCCGATTGGGCAGTTGCGTCAGGGTATCGTAGAAAGCCAGGTTGCGTATCTGCTCCTCGGCCTTTTTGCGCTCGGTGATGTTACGCATCACCCCCAGCAGGATCATTTCATCGCTTTCATTTTTGGCGAAATGGGTCGTCACTTCACACCACACGGTCGAGCCGTCGCGGCGGCGGTATTCCACTTCATCCAGATAAATATGGTCTCCATCCTTTCCGCTCAGGAATAATTCACCGCGTTCGCGTAGCCAGCCCTGTACATCGGCGCTCGATTGGGACGTCAGGGTTTTCTCCATCGGTTGCTGCATAAGCTCCTCGACGCTATATCCAAGCAGTCTGGTGATCGACGGACTCACATATATCCATTGCCTCATTTTCGGGTCCAGGATCCAGATCACATCGGATATGTTGTCGGCCAGAAAACGGTACTTGGCCTCGCTTTCATGTATCAATTTCTTTTGCTGTTCAAGCGCATCCAGCATGCGATCCAGATGGCGTGCCAGCACGCCGATCTCGTCTGACCGTCCTATATCTGAACGCCGTTTTTCCAGGCCATGTTCAACAGCGGCGGCAACCTGCATCAAGTGATTCAAACCGTGCGTCAACCTGCGCCCCAGCACGTACGCGATAAGCGACACCGCCAGCACCGCGAACAGCATGAACTCGATCCACATTCGAGTTAGTGCGGCAAGATTCGCATTGACCGTATCCCGCGACATTTCCACTCGCACCCAGCCGAGAAACCTGCCTTCTGCCATCACCGGATGAGCGATGACGATCAGGTCCTTCTGGTTCACCAGGACGAACTGCTCCCTGAAAGTCGAAGCCAGCATGTCGCGGCTCACCTTGTCCGTCACGAAAAAGCCCACTTCGTCCGGGTTGCTTGAGGCCAGTACTTCTCCATGCGTATCCAGAAAGCAAGCACGTCGCATATCCTGTGTCTTGGCAAATCCCTGTACCACTTCCTGCAACCCCACGAGGTCGTTGGCCAAAGCCCACGAGGTTCCGCTAATAGCAAGCGCATGTGCCAGCGAAGATGCGCGCTCTTCGGAGGATTGATAAAGTGCCTTGCGTTGTTGTTCAAGCACCAGATAGCCGAACCCGAGCATCAAAGCGAGCGATGCCAGTGTAAAGCCCAGGATCAGCTGCCTGCGTATTGAGCTGCGCCACAGTGCGCTGATATATCTACTCAGTTTCATCAGTATTCGATTTCCCGCACTGTTTCGGAAAAGACCTTCAGATATTGCTGAACAGGCTTGTAAGTCGCATTGTCGGCATGCTCGAAACGGCTGATACCCAACCTCGCGAGCATGGCCCTCCCTTCTTGCGACTTGTTCAAGCCGACCAATGCATTGCCGAAATCTTTCGCCAACATAGGCGGAACATCGTTCCGCACCACCCAGCCATTGTTCGGCAGCGTTTCGGTTTGCCATTTCACTTCCAGTTGCGCCGCCATTTCCGGATATTCCTGCTGGAAGGTCTTCCACGGTACGGGCCAGGTTGTCCCGGCCGCGACATGCCCGCGCAACACGTTCATGATTGATGACTCCTGCGAACCCACATAGACGTTCTCGATATCGCGATGCACGTTAATCCCATGCGTATGCAAATAGTATTGCGGCATCATGGTTGCCGCTAAGGCGGTAAGGGATGGGTACGACACTTTCTTGCCCTTGAGATCCGCCACTTTGCGGATGTTGCTGTCTTTGCGTACCAGTATGATGCCGCGAAACATCTCGTCATCGCCCATCTTGCCAAACACGCGGTAGCCAAACTTGAGAGAACGCACGGTCTGGTAGGGATTGGGCATGGCAAAATCGAAATGCCCGCTGTAAAGCCGTTTTTCAAACTCTTCGTAGTTGCGCGACGCCTCCAGCCGGAAATGCGCCTGCGGAATGCTGGTATTCAGGTAATCAACGATGGGACCGTACACCTCAATCAGGTGTTTGGGGTTGTGCAAAGGATGGATGCCTACAATATATTCCTTGGGCTCACCCGCCCCACGTTCGGAAAATGTGGGTTGATAGACTTCTTCTTGCGGTTTACCGCAACCGGCAACCAGCAAAGCGGCAAGTGCAACAACGTGCCATTTCATCCAAGTACCCCCAGATCGCGGATCAGCCGGAATACCTCTTTGTTCTGCAAGGCTAAATATACTCGAAATCCGAATACGGCGACCGTTATCCAACGGTTTCAAACATATCACTAGCTATTATTTCATCGCTGAGTATAATGCGCGCCTTGCCGTTCCCGGAACGGTATTGAGTCCATCGTTTTCTGACCCTCTAGCGTCCATTTCAGGATGCGCCAAGCTTCACCGGTTAGCGACGATGTTTTGTTTGCGCCGGTAGAGGTATGTTATTTCCCCCTACTGAATTTCATTGTGTGGCCCCCAGGCCGCGCATGCGCTGTATCTAAAAAAATTAAAGGAACAACTGTGTCTGATAAAACTATTACGACTGCTGTACCCGCGACTGCCGAAAACGTGGTTACTTTTGCCTCTTTGGGCCTGGCCCCTGCCATTTTGCAAGCCGTGCAAGATGCGGGCTATACCGTACCTTCTCCTATTCAAGCCGAAGCGATTCCCCAGGCGATGGCCGGGCATGACCTGATGGCTTCCGCCCAGACCGGCACCGGCAAGACCGCCGCGTTCATCCTGCCCGCCCTGCAAAAGCTGTCGGTTGAATCCGCTGTGCGCGGCAAAGGTCCGCGTATTCTGGTGCTGACCCCGACGCGCGAACTGGCACAACAAGTGTCCGACGCCGCCAACAAATACGGCAAGAACATGCGCGTCAAGGTGGTGAGCATCCTTGGCGGCATGCCCTACCCGCTGCAAAACAAGCTGCTGTCCGGTTTCGTGGACATCCTGGTGGCAACACCGGGCCGCTTGATCGACCATATCGAACGCGGACGTATCGACTTCTCGCGCCTGGAAATGCTGGTATTGGACGAAGCCGACCGCATGCTGGACATGGGCTTCATCGACGACGTGGAACGCATCGCTGCCGCCACACCGGCTACCCGCCAGACCCTGCTGTTCTCCGCCACGCTGGAAGGCGCGATCGGTAACCTGGCAATGCGCCTGCTGAAGAGCCCGAAACGCATCAGCATCACGTCGGCTCAGGCCCGTCACGAAAACATCGATCAGCGCCTGATGTATGTTGACGACATGGCACACAAGAATCGCCTGCTCGACCACCTGCTGCGCGATGTCGACCTGAACCAGGCTCTGGTATTCACCGCAACCAAGCGCGATGCGGACTCGTTGGCGGATGAGCTATCTGCACAAGGTCACGCTGCCGCTGCCCTGCACGGCGACATGAACCAGCGCGAACGTAACCGCACCCTGCTCAACCTGCGTCGCGGCACTGTGCGCGTGCTGGTCGCTACCGACGTCGCCGCACGCGGCATCGACGTGGCGGGCATCACCCACGTCATCAACTTCGACCTGCCCAAGTTTGCAGAAGACTACGTGCACCGTATCGGCCGTACCGGCCGTGCCGGCGCATCGGGTATCGCCGTTTCCTTTGCCTCCAATCGCGATGCAATGAACCTGAAAAAGATCGAGCGCTTTACCGGCCAGCCGATCCAGGCGCATACCATTGCAGGTCTGGAGCCCAAATTCAAGCCGCGTCCGGCTTCTTCGCAACCGCGCAGCGGTGCCGGGCGTGGCAACGGCGGTGCAAGTCGCGGTAACGGTGGCGGTTTCGGCCGCGGCAATGGCGGCGGCAACGGCAGCAACTTCAGCCGTCATGCTGCACCGGACAGCCGTCATGAGCATCCGCAAGGCCAACGCCGCGAAGGTCCAAAGCACACGCGTTTCACTAACGATGCGCAACCGCGCAGCGCCAATCCGAACGGCAACGTAAATGGCAATATGGGCGGCAATCGCGCCCATACACCGCATACGGCAGCTCCCCGTGCAGCGGCACCGCACACTGCTGCACGCCGTCCGCAGGGAACCAGTTTCTCTTTGGGGCGCGGCCATAACAGCAACCCTAACGGCAATAAGCGTTAAGTTTCGCGTATAGCACCCCGAGAAAGGCACGCTGTCAGCGTGCCTTTTTCAATATCAAATCTGTAAATTGTTGTGCTTGTTCGTTCTATCCTCTATCCTCACGCTAGTCAGCAATTCAATGAATATCATGCCTATCAGTATCAAGACCCCGCAGGAAATAGAAAAGATGCGCATTGCCGGACGTTTGGCCGGTGAAGTGCTGGATTACATCACCCCTTTCGTGCAGGCAGGCATCACCACGGACGAACTCGACAAGCTGTGTCATGACTACACAGTGAACGTGCAAGGCGGCATCCCTGCCCCGCTCAATTACGCACCGGGCGGGCATACGCCCTACCCGAAATCCATCTGCACCTCGATCAATCATCAGGTATGCCACGGCATACCCAGTGACAAAAAATTGAAGAACGGCGACATCGTCAATATAGATGTGACTCCCATCAAGAATGGATATCACGGCGACTCCAGCCGCATGTTCTACGTCGGCGAGCCCTCGATCCAGGCAAAGCGCCTGTGCGAAGTCACCTATGAAGCCATGTGGCGCGGAATCCGCATGGTCAAACCCGGGGCACACCTGGGAGACATAGGCCACGCCATCCAGACTTTTGTCGAAGGCATGGGTTACAGCGTGGTGCGCGAATTCTGCGGCCACGGTATCGGCAGCAAATTCCACGAAGAACCGCAGGTGTTGCACTATGGCAAGCCGCATACCGGCGTCAAACTTGAAACCGGCATGATCTTCACCATCGAACCCATGATCAATGCAGGCAAGGCCGGGATCAAGCAGCTGGGGGACGGCTGGACCGTGGTTACAAAGGACCACAGCCTGTCCGCACAGTGGGAACATACCGTTCTGGTCACCGAAACCGGCTTTGAAGTACTGACCCTGTCCGCCGGTTCGCCCCCTATTCCCGCTTAAGCAAGCCGCGATGTCCATTGCAGAAATACGTGACAGTCTGCGCAGTGAACGTCGTGCGCTGCAGGAAAACTACATTGAGCGTCCTAACCCGGCTCGCTACTTGCGCGCTCATGCAAAGATCGTAGACGAGCATCTGCGCCATATCTGGCAACTACTTGAGATTCCTGCCGACTTGGCGCTGGTTGCGGTGGGAGGTTATGGCCGCGCAGAGCTCTATCCGAAATCGGACATCGACCTGCTGATCCTGCTGCCGCAACAACCGGATGAATCATTGCAGCAACGCCTGCAGGATCTGGTCGGCAAGTTGTGGGACATCGGACTGGAGGTCGGGCACAGCGTGCGTACTGTGGGAGACTGCATGTCCGAATCCTCGGATGTGACGGTGCAGACCAATCTGCTTGAGGCACGTCACATTACAGGCAATCAATCACTGTTCATGGAGATGCGCGAAACGCTTTCAGCGCACCTGAGTCGCCGTGCTTTCTACCTCGCCAAAGTGCAAGAGCAGGAACAGCGCCACACACGTTTCGTGGATACCGACTACAACCTGGAACCCAACCTCAAAGAAAGCCCGGGTGGCCTGCGCGACCTGCAATCGGTCCTCTGGATCTCGCGCGCCTGCGGTTTTGGCCATACCTGGCAAGCGCTGGCTGAAGCAGACCTCATCACCGGGACCGAAGCACGCCAGATTACGCACCACGAGCATCTGCTGCAGGACCTGCGCATCCGTCTGCACTATCTATCAGGGCGGCACGATGACCGTCTGGTATTCGAGTATCAAACGGCACTCGCGCAGCAACTCGGCATCACCGCCAGCGCACAACGGCGTGCCAGCGAACACCTGATGCAGCGCTACTACCGTACCAAACGGGCCGTGCTGCAACTCAATGCCGTGTTGCTGCAAACGATGCGTACCCGCATCTTCCCGACTGCCGAAACTTATCCATTGAACGAACACTTCATCGCCCGCGACGACAAACTGGAAGCGCGCGACGAAGCCCTGTTTGAAAACGAGCCCTCCGCCATACTGGAAAGTTTCCTGGTGCTGGAACAGCATCCGCGCTTGACCGGATTCTCCGCCCAAACACTTCGTGCATTGTGGCGTGCACGCAAATTGATCGGTTCCGCCTTCCGCAAGGACCCGCACAACCGCAGGCTGTTCATAGACCTGTTCCGCCAGCCGCAAGGGCTGACCCATGCTTTGAGGCGCATGAATCATCTGGATATTCTGGGGCGCTATCTCCCGCCCTTCGGACGGATCGTCGGGCAGATGCAGCATGACCTATTCCACGTCTATACCGTGGACGAACATATCCTGATGGTGGTGCGCAACCTGCGCCGTTTCACGCTGCCCATATACGAACACGAATATCCGCTTTGCAGCAAACTCATCCATGACTTCGCCCGCCCGGAGGTACTGTACATCGCCGGCATGTTCCACGACATCGCCAAGGGACGCGGCGGCGACCACGCCCAACTGGGCCGCGTCGACGCCACCCGTTTTTGCAAACAGCATGGTTTGATGCGCGAAGACACAGACCTCGTCGTCTGGCTGGTGGAACATCACCTCACCATGTCCGCTACTGCGCAAAAGCAGGATCTTTCCGACCAGGATGTGATTGCCGCTTTCACTGCCAAAATCAAGAATGAACGCTACCTGTCCGCACTCTACCTGCTCACGGTTGCCGACATCCGCGGTACCAGTGCCAAAGTCTGGAATGCCTGGAAGGCACAGTTGCTGGAAGATCTCTACAATGCGGCCAAGCGTTTCCTGACCAGCGGCAAAGTAGCCGACCAGGTTGGAGAGATTCGACAACGCACAACCGAGACGCTCACCCTGTACGCCATCCATCCCGATGTGTACGAGTTGCTGTGGGCCCAGTTCGATGCAGACTATTTCCTGCGCCATGAACCGCACGAGATCGCCTGGCACACGCGCATGCTGGCTCATCGGGTGAACAGCGTCGAACCCGTCGTGAAAACGCGCCTGAGCCGGATCGGCGAAGGTTTGCAGGTACTGGTCTATACACAGGACAAGCCCTATTTGTTCGCCCGGATCTGCAGCTTCTTCGCGCACATGAGCTACAACATCATGGAAGCCAAGGTGCACACCACTCAACACGGTTATGCGCTGGACAGTTTCCTGGTGATGGATGCCAATAATGACAAGACTGTCTATCGCGACGTCATGAACTACATCGAGTACGAACTGGCACACCTGCTGACCGACGACACACCGCTCGCCGCACCGAATGTAGGCAGAGTCAGCCGCCAGCTCAAGCACTTCCCCATCGCGCCGCAAGTCAGTATCGCCAGGGATGAAAAAGGACAACACATCTTGTCCGTCGTCGCAGGCGACCGCCCCGGCCTGCTGGCCCGCATCGCGTATTTGCTGGCAAAACACGATATCGAGCTGCGCAGTGCAAAAATCAATACTTTGGGCTCACGTGCAGAAGATACCTTCTGGATCAGCGGAGAAGCATTGGAACGGGACGGAGAAGTTAAAGATTTGATTGAAACGTTGCAGCAACAACTCGCCTGAAGAATTGATCCGATACTTGCGTTGCTATGTTAGCTATTCGGAACCATTTTTTTGAGGTTGAAACTGAACAGCGGCAATGCGTGTTGCCACCAATATGGCCAGCAGGAAAGACAGGGCAAGAATTTCAGTCCAATTCATGCTGTGGTCGTAAAGACCGATAAAAACCTCTCTCAATACAAATGCGATGCCCACTTCAGCCAATACCCTTAAGCGAACGCGATGGAACTCCAGATAATCCGTGAAGGTGCGAAACAATTCAATCAGAACAAAGACTGATAGAACATCAATAACAAGTTCGCGATCAATGCCATCAACGATGCCATGCACAATATTATGAGAGGACACTGCACTGCCAAACGAATTGGCGGCTGATAAAAAGTCAATTACCAGCCCGACCAGGGCTCCTATCAGAGTCAGTACCATAACAAAGATCAATGCAGTCACGATTAAGTCCAGAAACCTGCCATAGATTCGAAGAGCTTTGCTTTTCGCACTGGTTTTAGAGGGATCCGATGGGAAATTGCCTGCTTGCAGTTTTTCTTGCATATGTCAGCCTGTCGGCTCTCCGAGTATCTTCGTTGAACGTTAGCATATTCTGCCGGTCTTCACATGACCTGAACAACGCCAAGCCCAATCATTTGGTAATGGGTTGGCAAGTCCAGCTATGTTAAATTTACATTCGAACAATCTCTGACGCACGACGCAAATGTATTTTCATAAAATAATACAGAATTGGAAGCAGTTCGTCAGGACCCACCCGGCTGATCAATTATGAAAATAATTTACCTATCTTTCCTGCTCGGTTTGTTGATATTGGCTGGATGCGCCACAGCTCATCGAGAGCCGGCACCTGAATCCCTGCTCAATACGCCTGCTCCCATAGGCTTTTCACCTGACATTCGCTACGTTAGTACAGATCCGAAGGCCATCAAATCCAGATTCTCGGAAATTATTCAGCGTCGGCGAGCCACCTCCAAAGATCATGGGCTCAACATCCTGGCACTCTCAGGCGGTGGAGCGGGAGGTTCATTTGGTGCCGGAGCGCTTGTTGGCTTTAGCCGGTACGGTAGTCGTCCCCAGTTCGACGTTGTTACGGGAGTCAGCGCGGGGGCCTTGATTGCGCCATTTGCATTTTTGGGACCAGCCTGGGATGCCAGTCTGGATGAAAATTTTTCGGGTGGCCACAGCGAACACTTTCTCGTTCCGCGCTGGCTAGGCGTGCTCTTCCAACCCGGACTGTATGGAAACGAACCGCTCGTCAAATTTGTGGATGACTTTGTCACCGACAAAATGATCCAGGATGTAGCCGATCAGGCAGCTCTTGGCCGCTTGCTTTTGATTGCGACAACCGATCTGGACAAGGAAGAAACAGTTATCTGGGACATGGGACAGATTGCCGCCCGCGGTGGCAAGGCGGCACACAATCTCTTCCGTGACGTTCTGGTGGCATCCGCAAGCATTCCCGGCGTATTTCCTCCAATCATCATTCCGGTCGGTAATGTGGGGAACCGGTATGACGAAATGCACGTCGATGCCAGTGCAACCGTCCCCTTTTTTGTCGCGCCTGCATTGGCCTATGTCCTGCCACTCGATCCGAGTGCGCTCAAAGGCGCCAACGTCTATGTCATCGTCAACGGCCAATTGGGTGCGAACCCGCAGACCACGCCGGTCGATACCATCTCGATTCTTTCCCGGAGTTTCACCGCGGTTCTTCAACACAGGGCAAGGAGCGAGATCGCGCTAACATCGGAATTTGCCCAGAAATACGGCATGAATCTTAGACTCACGGCAATTCCGGTCAGCTATCCATTTCAGGGGCCTCTATATTTCCATGCATCCAGTTCACGGGAATTGTTCAATTATGGCGCTGATTGTGCCCGGAAAGGCAGGCTATGGACCACGGTCGAACAATTGGTGGCTCTCGATGAAAATGATCTATCTGGCAGGTTTGCGAAGCATCAATCCAGCGGAGAACAACCGATGCTGA
>VFSW01002210.1_pt1 | contig 29496 bp, 24 predicted proteins | sample 5358111 | NCBI WGS metagenome assembly VFSW01 (sample SAMN11554181, study PRJNA540505) | mine drainage metagenome | isolation source: sediment from site ElyBrook_90M | place: USA: Ely Copper Mine, Vershire, VT | collected 2017 | reverse complement strand
ACCCGCCTATTTTTTTATTTATTTTATTTCTTTCACCGAGTTCTAATCGTTCTCCTTCGTATGATTCGTCAGATGCGTATAATTGTGAGCATTCGGACCACACGGACCACACGGACCATACGATGCCTGCTTAACTTGTTTAATCATAGCCATCATATAGGAATAACAATTATGCAACAACCAACCCGCTTTTTGCTATATTGCCACGACACGTATGGTCTGGGGCATCTACGGCGTACCTTGTCGCTGGCAGAGTATTTTACGAGTGTTCTGCCCCATGCGGAGGTGCTGTTGGTGACCGGTTCGCCGTTAGCACATAGTTTTGCGCTGCCGCCGCGAGTTGATTATGTTAAGTTGCCAGCGGTCACGAAGCTGAACAATGGTGACTATGGAGCGCGCAGTTTGGCAATGGAGTTTTCAGCTCTGCGTGATCTGCGGGCCGCGATATTGCGTGAAACCGCTCTCGCGTATCAACCGGATGTGTTTTTAGTCGATCACGCGCCACAGGGCATGAAGGGTGAGGCATTGCCGGCATTGATGGCACTGCGCACGATGGTTCCCCATTGTCTGCGCGTATTAGGCTTGCGTGACATTGTGGATACCGCTTCCCGCGTGCGTGTCAGTTGGACCCGTGAGGGCATCTATCACACGCTGGAACACGCCTATGATCTGTTGCTCGTATATGGCGCACAGCGGTTTTACGACGTTGCTGAAGAATATGCTCTGCCGACATCCGTAGCACGGCAGATCCGCTACTGCGGTTATCTCAATCGCATTGAGGCACAGCAGACATGTGTACAAGAGGTGCAGAAAGAGCAAGAGCCGCTTGTGCTGGTAACAGCCGGTGGTGGCGGCGATGGCTTTGCCCTGCTTTCAAGCTATCTTGAAGGTTTAAGTCAGATGGACCATATTCCTTTTAAGAGTCATCTCATCACAGGTCCCTTGATGGATGCGGAAGAGCAGCAGCATCTGCGCGCTCAACTCGATACCTTGCCGGCAGGGTGTGTGCAAGTTGAGACGTTTGTGAACGATAGCGTGGCTCTTTTTCAACGTGCGGATCTCGTGGTCTCGATGGCGGGCTATAACACGGCGGCGGAGCTGCTGGCGTTGCGACAGCGTATGCTGTTGGTTCCGCGCATCAATCCGCGCTGGGAGCAGTTTGAGCGTGCGGCACGTCTGGCTCAGCATGGTCTAGCGCATCTGCTCCACCCGAACGAGTTGACGCCAAGCTCTCTCCTTGAGCATGTTGTCAATGCACTGCGTGAGCCGCGTCCAACAAGCATGCAGCTTGCGGAAGCAGGCATTACATTTACTGGGCAGCAGATGGCCCTTCAGGGCATTATGCGTGAATTACATATGTTGCGTGCGCATCAGGCCTCTGCTGAAATGCGTTCTGTATCTGAGGCAATGTCTGCACTGTGAAAGAGAAGAGAAATGAAAATTGCTTATGTGTGTGCGGACCCCGGTATTCCCGTTCTGGGCAATAAAGGTGCGTCGGTCCATGTGCGTGAATTTACCCATGCCCTAGTTGCGTTGGGCCATGATGTGCATGTCTATGCTGCCTGTGCGGTTTCCATGACGGCAGGAGAGCAGGTTGTCAATGCAATGAGTGCGCCTTTGCATGTGTTTCCACCTTCGGAAACTGCCAGAGAAACGGCAATGCGTGTTGCTGAGAGCCTGGTTAGTCTGAATAAGACACGCAGCTATAAGAACGTTGTCTCTGAAATATTGCATATTCTTGCTGACCAGGAGTTTATCGGTGCATTGACCCCTGAATTCTATGATTTTGCTCCTGATCTGATTATTGCGCGGCATGCCATTTTTAGTGTGGCAGGAACGACCCTGGCACGCACACTGGGCTGTCCGTGTGTGCTAGAAGTGAACGCGCCACTGGTGGAAGAGCGGAGACGATATTGGGACTTGATGTTAGAGCGCGATGCTGAGAGCGTGGAGCGACGTGCATTTCACGAGGCTGACCTGCTGGTTGCCGTTTCTGAAGGTGTGCGCCGCTACCTTGCCAGTCATGGTGCGGAGGGGACGCGCGTGCGTGTGCAACCCAATGGTGTTGATCTGCAACGTTTCCATCCGGGCATCGATGGGCAGACCGTGCGCGCTCGCTACGGTCTTGAGAACAAGTTGGTGATTGGTTTCTCTGGTAGTCTGAAACCCTGGCATGGTGTTGAAGCTTTGCTGCACGCTTTTGCCAATGTGCGCGCACGTTTGCTGCACAGCCATACAGTGGATGAACATGATGACGTGGTTTTGGCCTCTGATCTGCACTTGCTGCTTGTGGGGGATGGTCCGCAGTATGAGCGGATTGTGGAGCTGAGCCAAGAGCTTAAGATCAGCGAGTTCGTGACGCTAACGGGCATGGTGGCGCACGAAGAGATTCCGGCTCATCTTGCTGCCTTTGATATTGCTGCCGCTCCGTACCTTGCCAGCGAGAGTTTCTATTTTTCGCCATTGAAGGTGATGGAATACCTGGCGATGGGGTGCGCAACGCTTGCCCCGGCACTTGGACAAATTCCAGCCCTTCTACAGAGTACAGATGGCCCATGTGGTCTCTGCTATCTGCCTGATGCACCATTGGCGTTGGAGAATGCGCTCTTGCAACTCATTCAGCAAGCGGATTTGCGTCTCGCGCTGGGCCAGCGGGCTGTGCAACAGGCCCAACGACGTGCATCATGGCAAGTGATCGCACAAGATATTCTGATGGAGATCGCTCATATGCGCTCCCATACTCGTACCGAGGTAATGATATGAAAAAACAGAAAAAAACTAATCAAGTGCAAAAGCCGCAAGGTATAATCCAAAGTTTCTGGCGTTATGCGCATCCTTATCGTAAAAAAATTGTGCTTGCGCTTTGTATTCTATTAATTGACACGGTTTCTAGTCTGGCTGTTCCCTGGCCTGTCAAGCTCATTTTTGATACCGTCTTGCTGCATAAACCGCTCACTGCTCCCTGGTCGCAGCTCATCCCTGTCGTGGTAGCCGAGAACACGATGCTGCTTTTTGGTGTACTCTGTGCGTCCCTGTTCCTATTGGCCATTGTCAGTGCGCTCTCCACGTACTATGGAATGCGTCTGCTAACAGTGACGGGGCAGCGCGTGATTTTCGATCTGCGGTGCGCTCTTTTTACGCATTTGCAACTGCTCAGCCCCTCTTTTTACGATCGGCAACGTTTGGGCGACCTGTTGACGCGCTTGACCTCTGATGTGCAAACAATTCAAGATTTATTGGTGATGGCACTGCCGATGCTGGTGTTGAGCGTGATGATCGTGATGAGTATGCTGGTGATCTTGCTCTTTATCAACCCGATTTTTAGTGCGTTAGGTGTTGTAATTTCACTGTGCATCTTTTTTGTCTTGCGTATCTACTTGACCTCGATCAAGCAGGTCGCGCGGCAGGCACGACGGCAGGAGGGGCAGGCGAATGCCGTAGCACAGGAGAACTTGATGGGCATTCGTGTTGTGCAGGCTTTTGGCATGGAGGCCCATTCGCGTCGCCTTTACCAGGAGATGGCAGCGCACACACTGCGTCTGGGAGAACGTTCTGCCGATTTGCAATCGGGTTTACCTTCGGTTGTGGGTTTGATGACCGATATCGGTACGCTGTTGGTGCTGGGTATTGGCGGACTGCTCGTGATGCGCGGATGGATTTCAATTGGCGATCTGCTCGTGTTTAGTTCGTATCTCAGCACGATGTACAAGCCGTTGCGCCAGCTGAGCAAATTTAGCAATACCCTAACGCGGGCTTCAGCGAGTGCAGAGCGTGTGTTAGATCTACTCCAAACGCGCTCGGAGGTTGTTGATGCGCCGACTGCTCGTGAAGCACCGCCCTTGAGTGAAGGTATCGCGTTTGAACATGTCAACTTTAGCTATGACAAAGAGCGTCCCGCCTTGGAAGATATTACCTTCTGGGCGAGGCAAGGCACGATGGTTGCGCTGGTTGGGCATACCGGTGCAGGCAAAAGCAGTATTTTACATCTGCTGCAACGCTTCTATGACCCACAGCAAGGAGCTATTTATCTGGACGGGCAGGATATCCGCCAGTTTACGCTAGCAAGCTTGCGTCAACAGATTGCCCTTGTGCCGCAAGACCCGATGCTGTTCCGGGCGAGTGTGCGTGAGAACATCGCTTATGGGTGTCCGCAGGCGACTGATGAAGAGATTGTCACGGCGGCCATCGCGGCGAATGCGCATGATTTCATCACTGGTCTACCACAAGGCTATAACACCATTCTGGAAGAGCGTGGCGTAGGGCTCTCAGGTGGCGAGCGGCAACGTATCGCTATTGCGCGGGCCATGGTGCGCCAAGCACCGCTCTTATTGCTCGATGAGCCAACGGTTGGTCTGGATGCGCAATCTGAGGCGAGTGTTGTGCAGGCATTAGAACGTTTGATGGCAGGACGCACCACGATCATCAGTGCGCATCGCCTCTCAACCATTCAGCGTGCTGACTGCATCATCGTCGTCGATAAGGGGCGTATTGTTGAGATAGGTAAACCGGCAGACTTGCTGGCACAGCGTGGCTACTACTACCGTCTGTATGCGCTGCAATTTCATCTGCAAGATCAGACACCTACGTCGAGTATGAAACTCTTACGCCGTTATTCCTGATTTTAAGTATATTCGCGTCTATTGGGTATGCAAGTTGCATAACATGTAAAGAGAAGAAGGAATTATTCCGATGAAACAATTTGTGGGGCAGGAAACCTGTCTGGTGACAGGCGTAGCGGGCTTTATTGGCTCGCATCTAGCGGAAGCCTTGATCGCACGCGGTTATCGCGTGGTTGGCGTTGACACCTTTGTCGATTTTTACCCGCGTGCCATTAAGGAGTCCAATTTGAGCAAGTTGCGGCAGCATGTGAATTTCGAGTTTCATGAAATGGACTTGCATGTGGCAGAGCTTGCACCGCTCTTGCAAGGTGTCGATTATATCTTCCATCAGGCGGCGCAAGCGGGTGTGCGCAGCAGTTGGGGAGCGAGCTTTGCCTCTTATGTCGATCATAACGTGCTTGCCACGCAACGTTTGTTAGAGGCGGCGTTGCAGAGTGGTGTCAAGCGTGTGGTCTATGCTTCATCATCCTCTGTTTATGGCAATGCGCGTCAGCAGCCTGTGCATGAGGATAGCCCGACGCAGCCAATCTCCCCTTACGGCGTGACAAAGTTGGCGGCAGAACATCTCTGCACGCTCTACGCACATGAGCATGGCCTTTCAACCGTCTCACTGCGCTACTTCACCGTCTATGGGCCACGTCAACGGCCTGACATGGCCTTTCACAAGTTTATTCGCTCTATGCTAACGGCACAACCTATTATGATCTATGGTGATGGTTTACAATCACGTGATTTCACCTATGTGGGAGATATCGTCGCGGCCAATATTGCGGCAATGCAGCATGGGCAGGCGGGTGCGGTATATAATATAGGTGGTGGTACGCGGGTGACGGTGCGCGAAGTGTTGAGCATACTGGAGCGACTTGTAGAGGAGCCGGCTCGTATCAGTTATCAAGAGCGGCAGCTTGGCGATGCCATGCATACGGCTGCCGATACCAGCGCGGCACGTACTGATTTGCGCTTTCGTCCTGCGGTCTCACTTGAGCATGGTTTGCGCCGTGAGGTGGAATGGATGCGCGAGTTGTGCGGCTAACATGCATTTTTTGCAAGTGTGCCAACGGTCATGTGCTAGGAAAGGCATGACTGTTGGCGACAAACTGCAACCAAATCGCAACTTCTTAGTATCACTTCTGTAATATACGCTCTCTATACTGAGAGAAAAGACAGAAAATGGTCTGTTATGGCTCTATTTCCTGTGAGATAGTCATACTGTGGAGCAGGATCGCTCTTGTTAGGGAATAGAGTGTACTCGGTTGATAGGCAGATACGATCCATTTGTTCTTATACAAGAAGAATATATAAGGGAAGGCAATGGAAAAGCACGAACAACAGGCGCAGTGGCAGACGGCGTCGCAGAAAAAGAAACGATTTTCGTTGCCGATAGGTGTTCGGCTTTTCCTGGCTTTCCAGGTGATGATCTTGCTGGTTGGTATCATTGGTTTTGTCGCGCTGCAACAATTGAATACCTTGACAAGTAAGGCCAATGAACTGAATACGCATGATTTGCCGGAAGTGATCGTACTTGGGCATATTCGCACGCAGCTCTTTCAGGCGAAAGATGCAGAGTGGAATATTGTGTATTATCAGGCTTCCAATAATGCCAGTCAGCCGATGGTGAAGCCGATAGCGCCACCTGCGTCGTCTGCTCCTGCTAGTCCCGATAGCGGTGATGGATTGGCTCCTAGTAGGTTACCCCCGCTTCCTCTTAGTGCAAAGGAAGCACCGTCATCGGTTACACCGCTATTTACGACGGTCTCGCTAAGTTTTCAGAGCAAGGATAATAATGCCCCGACGCTTCCACAGTTAATCAGTAATTTGGACGTCATCTTGCGCGATCTGGCAAAACAGCGAGTAGCCCTGAATAGTTTTGAGCCGTCTGGGGCAGTTACATCACTCAAAGATAGTAAGACTGTGCGTATTATCGTTGATGGGATATCTCAGGCTGTCCAAATATTTGCCCAGATCAAACAGTTGGTTGCCCAGGGTAATTGGACGCAGGCGCGTCAGCTCTATACGAAGCAGCAGGAACCGCTTTTGACTACTATGCTGGATGCATCAGCGAAATTGCGTACATTAGAGCAACAAGAGACGACGGCTGATGCACAGACCGTGCAGCGCGATAGTAGTGAGGCAAGCTTACTGATCCTGGCGATTACGGCTGTTGCCTTGTTGCTCTCGATCTTGCTGGCGTTGCTCATCACGCGCTCACTGACGCGCCCGCTGTCGCAATTGCTGGTAGCCACTGGGACTATCGCGTCCGGTAATCTTGATTATGAAACGAAAATCATGCGCAATGATGAGGTTGGCAGGCTTGCCGTTGCTTTCGATCATATGCGCCTCAGTTTGCGCTCAACGATAGCGATGCTGGCTCTGGAACGGCGTCAGACACAAGCGATTATTGAAGCCAGCACGGATGGTGTGCTGCTCGTGGATGCGAAACGGCGTGTGTTGCAATGCAATCCTTCAGTAGTGCGCTTGAGCGGTTTATCGGTCACAGGAGCTGTTGGGAAACGCTGGTGCGAACTGTTCACGCCTGCTGCATCTCTAGATGAGGACGACAAAACGCATTTGAAACATTGTGTACTCTGTCAGTCCTGTCATCTGCCACACGATGGCGCCGCCGATAATGAACCGCTGGAACTGTGTATTCAGCGACCCGGTGGTCAGTTACGTTGGCTGACCTTCACCTGCTCACCACTGATTGTCGATCATCAAGAGCAGGGGCGTCTAGTGATTGATGTACACGATATTACGCAACATAAGCTGATTGAGCAGATGAAGACGGACTTTGTGGCGATGGTTTCGCATGAATTGCGTGCCCCCCTCACGACTGTCACTGGCTCGGTCGAGATGCTGAACACGCTTGATCCCCAGGAAGATGATGAGTCTTATCGTGAGGTGCTGAGCATTCTCAACCATCAGACGCGCCGCTTGCGCCAGGTGGTTGAAGAGGTGCTACAACTGACGCGCTTTGAAGCTGGCCGCCTGCCTGTGGATCTGCAACCGTTGCCGGTTGTCCAATCGATCTGTGAGTTCGTGGACGCGATGCATCGGGAGTGGGTAAACGAAGAGCGCGAGTTGACACTAGAAACAGCGATTGAGGAGACATCGGTGTGGGCCGACCGCAGTATGCTGGAGATCATTTTCAGAAATTTGCTAGATAATGCGCGCAAATATACACCAGCGCATACCCCTGTGACGATTACACTGTTGCCCTCATCGCAATCGGAAGAGGTGCTGATCCGCGTTGACGATTACGGCCCGGGTATTCCAGAAGAGCATCTGGAGAGCATTTTCGAGCGTTTCTCACGTGGTACACAGACTTCTGCCAACTGGAATCGCGGCTATGGTCTGGGTCTCTATATCGCACGAGAACTATTGAGAGCGCATAATGGGCGAATATGGGTAGAAAACAGGCCCGAAGGGGGGGCCAGGTTTAATATCTGTTTACATGTGGTAGATGCTTTATCAATAGTTCATATGACTGACCCGCAGATGGAAACTATTCAGCGTCAGGAGATATTAGAGAATGAACGAGACTATTCTACTTATCGACGATGATACCGCATTGCTGCGTCTGGCAGAACTCAACCTGAAGAAAGAGGGTTATCGGGTTGTCTGTGCCGCGCATGGCATCCTGGGCCTGCAAATGATGGAGACGGAACGGCCCGCCCTGATCCTGCTGGATGTGAGTATGCCAAAACTTGATGGTTGGGAGACATGTCGCCTGATTCGTGAGATTTCAGATGTGCCGGTAATTATGCTGACTGGGCGTGATGATGAATTTGACAAGGCACGTGGGCTTGACCTGGGAGCGGACGATTATCTGACCAAACCATTTAGCTTTGTAGAGTTGCAAGCCCGCATGCGGGCAACCTTGCGACGGGCCAAGATGCCCTCGACTACTAAGAGTGCGCAAAAGAGTGGTATCTATCAAGTTGGGCCGTTGCTGATGGACGTGCCGATGCATCGCGTGACCCGCGATGATAAAGCAGTTGCGCTGACCCCGACGGAATTTCGTGTGCTGGAATACCTGCTACGCCATGTCAACATGGTATTGTCGCATCATCAGCTCTTAAGCGCGATTTGGGGAGCAGCGTATAGTGATGCGGTCGAACTGCTCAAGCCGACGATTAGCCGCTTGCGTCAGAAGATCGAGGAAGACCCCACGCACCCGCGCCTGATTCAAACCGTACACGGTGTGGGCTATCGTCTGATGCAACCGCCTACGGAAATGCCGAGGTAGCGTGCATCATCCACAGGAGAAGGCATGAAATTATTGCTTGTTAGGCATGGTGAAACACATGAAAATCTGGAAAAGCGGTATTTAGGGCAGAGAGATGTGCCATTGAATACACGTGGTGAAGAGCAGGCATATCAACTTGGTACGCAATTGAGGGATGAGTCGTTGGATGTGATTGTGACCTCGAGCTTGCAACGGGCACGTGCGACGGCAGCGGCGATTGCGCGTTACCACGATGTACCCGTCTATGAGGATGTTGATTTGCGCGAGATGGCACGTGGTGTGTGGGAGGGCCGCACACAAGAAGAAGTGAAAGCTGGTACACCAGACATCCTGGCATGCTGGAAGAAGACGCCTACGCGCTGCCAGATAGAGGGAGCAGAGACGCTTTATCAGGTGCGAGAGCGCGTGGTAAGTGCGTTAGAGCGTTGGCAGGCGCGCTATCCGCAGGGAACGGTTGTATGGGTGACGCATGCCGGTGTCATTCAGGTGTTGTGTTGCCATGTGCAGGGTGTACACCTGGATGAGTGGCGGCGTTTCTATCCAGCGAACTGTGCGGTGACAGCTTTGGCAGTATAAAAAGAATATCGCAAAAAAATTATCAATATTGTATACATCGTATTGCCCGATTTTCGGGCAATTTGTATAGATACACCACAACATCTCCCGTCTTATATGGTGATGAAGCTATTTAAATCATTGTGACGGAGAATCGTTGATGGTACATAAGAAAGAGCAAGAACAGACTTTCCAGCCGCATGTTGTGATAGTGGCGAGCAAGGCTGTTCTTTACTATGCGCGGGGCATTATCAAGGCGGAGATCTTGGTGGAGCAGATGCACGCGCTGCTGCTTGCCCAACCATTACCAGAGAGTAAACGGGCTATTGCTCAGCTTTGGTCGATGGCGCGCCGCTTGTGCGGGAGTGAACTCTATCAGGCTTGCCTTTCACATGAGATGGTTGTGCGCGAACAAGCCTTTGATGCGCTACATACCTACGTAGCATATATCCTTACGCGCTCTGGCTATGCGGATACCTTAGCGCAAGCGGGTCTTGCTGTCGAGGATGTCGTGCAGCACATCATTGAAATAGTGTTTACAACACTGGGGCATGCTGATAAACAAGGGCTGGATGAGCCAGCGGCTTTCTTGCAGTGGGTGCGTGTGATTGCTGTACGCCATGCCTGGGCGATGCTCAAAAAAGCGCAACAGGAGCCATGCCTGTCACTGGACGAGCAACTCGAACAGCATGACGAGCGGATGGTAGAAGGACTTAACATATGTATGACAGGGGATGATCCATTATGGCATGTGTTGCAACGCGAACAGGGGGAGACATTGCGTGATGCGATTAAGGCATTGCGCAATCCACGCCATCGGCTAGTGTTGCTCGCGCTTTATTTAGCAGATATGGACGCGCAAGAATTGGCGAATATCTTGCGCGTTCCTGTGCAGGACGTGTATCAGTGGAAGCACCGTGCAATCAAACAATTGCGTGCCCAGCCGTTGCTACAGGCGTTAGTGGAGGTTTAAAAGCCGCTTGGGCTGTTGCTTATCGGGTACAACTCTTGTATAGGGGTGGGGCGATCGTGAAAATTGCTCTGCTACTGGTCTGATATGTGCTGTCGTTGTAAGATACAATAGAATATATGCGCATAAAGATGGGTAGAAATAACAGCACAGGAGAGGAGAAGCCCCTTCGTGGAGATTCGTAAATTAGATCACGCGGCTCTATTAGTCAAAGATATTGAGCGGTCGCGTCGTTTTTATGGGAAAATTCTTGGTTTGGAAGAGATTCCGCGTCCACAGAGCTTTAGCTTTCCGGGCGCATGGTTTCGCATTGGCTCGCAAGAACTGCATTTGATTGGTGAGGCTGAAGCGGGACGCACGAAGCAAGTGCAACCGGGTGGCTATCGGCCCGATGAGTTGGAACGTGGCTATGGGGCACATATTGCCTTTGCCGTCAATGATTTGCAACTTGTACAGCAGCAAATGCGGTCAAACAAGATTGAAATTGTGGGTGGCCCACGTCCACGTGGCGATGGGGTGATGCAGATGTATGTCTGCGATCCCGATGGCTACGTTGTAGAGTTTTTTGTTTGGCCCACGATGAATTAGCTAGCGGTCTTCGTCCGAAGAAAGGAGTGAGTCATCAGGCATTTGGATGAGATAAGCAGGCATAAGGTCGGGCTGAAACCATTGGAGTTGCTGGTGTAGATGCACCACATCGCCAATGACGATGACGGCTGGTGAGGTGATGTGTGCTTGTCGAACTTGTTGGGCAATTGTTTCGAGTGTACCAATGATGCTTTGCTGCTCAGATGTGCTGCCCCACCGCACGACGGCGACAGGGGTGGTAGCAGCACGTCCTGCATACATCAGTTTCTCTGTGATGAGAGGCAGATTGCCAATGCCCATGAGCAGGATGATTGTGCCGTTGAGATGGGCGAGAGCTTCCCAATCGAACGCGCTTGCAGCGTCTTTCGTGTTTGCCGCGTGTCCCGTCACGACGGTGAATGCTGCCGCATACTCGCGGTGCGTGACCGGGATGCCCGCATAGGCAGGAGCAGCGAGCGCAGAGGTGATGCCGGGTATGACTTCCCATGCGATGCCGTGTTGGACTAACGCGGAGGCCTCTTCTCCCCCACGCCCGAAGACAAAGGGGTCGCCTCCTTTGAGACGCACAACTATTTTTCCGTCGCTGGCATACTGTACGAGAAGCTTGTTAATCTCTTTTTGCTTGAGTGTATGCTGACCTGCGCTTTTGCCCGCATAGATTTTCAGTGTCTCATGGTGTGTTTCGCGAAGCAGGGCGGGATGAATAAGATGATCGTAAATCACTACATCGGCGGAGCGCAATGCTCGCAGACCTTTGACGGTGATTAACTCTGGGTCGCCCGGGCCAGCACCTACAAGATAGACCTTGCCGGGCGATGCAGCTCTCGTCTGCTCATTGGTGGGTGGTGATGTATCTGGTTCATGCATCGAGAATAGATGGCCTCTTTTCTGTCTAAGGTAGCGGTTCACTATGCCGCGTCTATCAGGAGTGTATGGGTTAGCTCTATGCTGTGTCAAGTAGGTATTTGTGCCTGGGCATGAAGCGTTTGTCAGGCAATGGTCACTTTGTATGCACCTGTGTTATCAGACGTATAGGTGTCGCCAACTGCGAAATTCAGCGGACCACCAGGGGCATTGAGCGTAAATGTATAGACATGCGAGGGATTATAGGGTGGGATAGGGGAGACAAAATTGCCTGCCGGACCTCCGTTAATCCACAGTGTCCAGTTGTAGTATTGCGTTGGGTGCACTGGCGTAATTGGGTTGCCCGCGCTATCGGTATAAATGTAAAAGGCGTCCGAGTATTGAGAGGCTGATGCCTGCCCTATGCCTGAGATGGTAATGGTAATCGTTCCATGATAGCTGTGCGTGGTCTGTACGCCAGAGGTTCCATTCACAAATGGCACGATCACAACCTCTTGTGGTGGCACAGAAGCCGTCGCGGTTGCGCCCGCGCTGACCGTGGCCGTAGCATTGCCATCTGTGATGACAATAGCGGTAGCAGTGGCATTGGCATTATTTATTGCTACCGCAGTGGCGCGGGCATTTGTGATAGCGATAGCCGTCGCGGTTGCGTTCTCATTGTCATTGTTCGTTGCTGTTGTCGCAGTTGTATTGGCATTTGTGATGGCGATGGCAGTAGCTTGGCTAACGGCGGTGGCAGTCGCAGATGTGAAGGTAATACCCGCTATAGCAGTTCCTCCATGTGTAGGGGAAGACTGGGCATGATGACTTGGTGTGGCATCCGCGCTACGCAGAATAGCCGAAGAAAGGCCATTTGCCTGTACCGCTTTGTTTAGGGTTGAATAGAAGAGCAGACTGGTGCTGCCAAGAATGACAAAAATGATCAGCGCGATTAGCAATAATCGCTTGTTTATTGGCGCAAGCACCCTAGAACGCGCCACAATTGGGGGGGAGAGACTGGGCAGAGCAAAGGCCTCGGCCTGCACTGGTACTGGCAGGACCGTCTCTGATGCTAACAATACTGGTGTGGGTGCAGGCAAAATGGTCTCAGCGGCCTGGATGGAGGGTGGTATGCTTCGCTTGCGTTTAGGCGTTGCAGGCAACGTATTGTCAGCAGGAAAGGTCTGCTCAACAAGAACCTGCTGCGCAAGTAACGTTGGTTTAACGAAGGTTGGTTGATCGTTCGCCAGCACTGACAGCACGGTCTGGGCATCTCTATCCTGATGTAAAAGTGCTTGTTGGAAAGCGTCAGCGAAGTCCGCAATCGCAAGGAAACGCTCTTCCGGTTTTTTGGTCAGTGCGCGTAGGATGACGCTATCGATGGCTGGTGAAATACGCGTATGATAGGCACTGGGTGGTTTAGGAGGTGTGGCAAAATGATTGTGCATGATTTGCTCCATACGTCCACGAAATGGTGGTTGTCCAGCGAGCATTTCATACGCCATAATTGCCAGCGCATACTGGTCAGAGGCAGGCACGGGCTGACCTTCCCATTGTTCGGGAGCCATGTAGGTAGGTGTACCACGAATAGATTGGCTGGTACTGGAGGTAGCAGTAATCAGGCGTGCAATGCCAAAATCCGCAAGTAGTACATCGGGAAGATTAGGAGTTTCTTTGCGTGCGCGCACGAGGAAATTAGAGGGTTTGACATCCTGATGAATGATATTGTGATCGTGCGCGTGCTGTAGGGCACTGGCCGCCTGTTGGATAAAATGAGCAACGCTCTCTATGGGTAGCAGTTGGCCCTCGCTGTGCTGGCGTGTCCAATCGAGCAGGGAACCTTCTGGCCGATAGGGCATGACGAGATAGATCAGGGTAATCGTATTCAGTTGCTCTTCGCCATAGCCAAAGAGAGGAAGAATATTGGGATGATCTAAACGCGCAATTGCCTGCGCTTCTCGCCGGAAGTGGCGGGCAGTATCTTCTGCTGCATCGCCTGTTATATAGAGGCTTGTTTCGGCCTGGATAATTTTAATGGCAACCTGCTGTTGGATACGGGTATCTTCTGCCAGATAAACATCACCCATGCCTCCACTCCCGATAATATGTAAGAGTTGATAGCGATCTATGCGCTGTCCATTGAGTGCCATCTGTCCCCCTTCTCTGCAAAATATAATGTTTATAGATATATATTTTCCCTCTCAAAACCTTGTGTATTGTAGCATGCAAAGGCTGAGTTGGAAATAAAAAAAGCAAAAGTCATATTGCACTCCATGTTACAGAGCATCTGCTAAAAGAAATGAAGTGTCGCATACAAATGTATAGCGACACTTCATTTCTTTTAGCAGATGCTCTGTTTTGCCTTATAGGCTGAAGGCGTAGAGGTAGCCATCAGTTGAATTACAATATAGCCATCCGTTGACGACAATGGGTGAGCTATCAATGTAATTCCAGACGATACCGACGGTCTCTCCTGGTTGGTAGCCTTGACCTGATACCGTGACGAGCTCTCCCGTTGGGCCTGATGTTTGTTGCAGAGCCATACTAGGAGCGACAACAGTAAAATTCGTCGTCGTGCTGATTTTGCTGGTTTGGCCTGTGATGGTGAGTGGGTAAATGCCGGGAGCCGTTCCAGCGGGAATCATGGAAAAATATACTACTATCTCACAAAACTCAACAGTGCAAAAATGCCAAAGAGCAGAATAATGATGCCTGAAACGCGATTAATCCAGTGTAGCCACATGGGCGCAAGTTTGATACGCAAGATGCTCAGACTGCTTGTGAGAATAATCCACCAGAGCGTTGAGCCAAGAAAGACGCCGGCAACCACGAGAACGGATGCGCTGGTGCTGTTTATCCCTATGCCGATGCCTGCGAAGATGGCGGCAAACGAAATGATGGTCAATGGGTTGGTGAGTGTGAGCAGAAAGGTTGAGAGATACATGCTAGAGAGATTGGTTGCCTTCGCGCGGGCTGCACGCTCTGCAGGCGGCGTCAGCAAAGTTCGGATGCCCAGATAGATCAAGAATAAACCGCCAATCACGTGAATCCACAGTTGCAGCCTGATCAGCAGTGTTGTCACTACTGTTATCCCAAAGGCAGCTATGCTGCCATAGCAGCCATCGGCACTTGCGATGCCTAAACCTGAAATGAGGCCGGCAAGAAAGCCCTTGTGAATTGTCCGCTGGATGCATAAGGTACTCATGGGACCGACTGTTGCGGCAATAGAAAATCCGATTACTAGTCCGCGCACAAAAAAGGCAATGTTCATATTGTTGCTCCTGATGCTGAGTAGGTGGATGAATGCATAAAAAATGCCAGACCTTACAATTTGAAGGTCTGGCAGTGAAGCGTGTCTATTGCTTCTGTTTAGGAGGCGCGAAGAAGTACGCGAAGCGGACCAGACCTATCAGGTTGCTGGTGTGCTTGCTGCTGAACTATGCTCTGTTTTAGAGCGCATATTGTATTTCTGCTAGCCATTTCAGAAATTCCTCGCGTCACATCTGGGAAACACTTAATTTCAGTATAGCATACTTGCTTATAATAGAGCTGTCAAGTATGACAATATACGGATATACAATATACGGATATACAATATACGGGTATACGGGCTTTCCAAAATTTGGGATATACTATGAAAAAAAGAGAAGGAAAAGCAAATGATACAATCAGAAAATCCACAGAGCTTGATCGCGTTTTTACGTAAACTACGAGCCGTGCGGCAGTTCCGTGCGGAGAAGCTTCCACAAGATGCGATTGACGCTATTCTCGATGTCGCCCGCTGGTCAGGCAGTGCGAGCAATCGCCAACATTGGGAAATTGTCGTGATCCAGCAGCGTAGCACACTACAAGCCCTGGCAGCATGCGAAGGCTACGCAAAGCACCTCGCTGGTGCAGCCCTGGGCATTATCTTGGTAATGGCGGGAGAACCTGGTCTGGAAGAGCAAGAGACGTATGATGAAGGCAGGCTGAGCGAACGGCTGATGTTAGCTGCCGAAGCCTATGGCATTGGTTCTTGTATTGGCTGGCTGAGAGGACAGGGCGTGCAGGAGGCCAAGACCTTGCTCGGTATTCCACAAGAGCGACTTGTGCGCACGGCTATTTCTTTTGGCTATCCCGACGAGGAAGCACGACGGGCGCGTCCGAAGAATGTACATGCTCGCAAACCACTCTCTGAAATAGTGCATTTTGAACGATATGCATAGAGAGAGACTGCAAACTCACGGTGTCTCATCTGGGATGAAATAGATAAATGAAGCCCGTTCTAAATTGGATTGTTTCAGAACGGGCAATTTGTAACATCCTTGAGTGAGACGCGCCCGCCTATATTCTTTCCGCCCTGGTACTGAAGCAGGAAGTCGTGTGCCATAATAATGATAAGCGAACAAGCTGTTCGGATACGGCCTTCACAAGCAGCGGAGGAAGAACGCATTATGGTCGATCAAATCCGTCCGGGACGACAGGAAAATCTAGCAAGCGATGTGCAGCGTGACTATGCCTACTATAAAGAGGTTTTCGCGGGTCGTCCGCTGCCGTTGGCATACCTCGATCTGGACCTCCTCGCCCAGAATATTCAGCAGGTCGTGGCTCGTGCGGCTGGCAAGCGCGTGCGTCTCGCTTCCAAGTCCATTCGCAGCATTGCCGTGCTGCGGCGCATTTTAGCAGCAGACGCCAGTTTTCAGGGCATCATGTGCTTTACCTCGCGCGAGGCAGTCTTTCTCGCCAAACAAGGCTTTAGTGATCTACTGATTGGCTATCCGGCCTGGAATGCTCACGATCTCGCGGCGGTTGCTCAGGCGACCGCTGAGGGCGCGTCGATTACTTTGATGGTTGATAGTGTGGAGCATGTCGAGCAGGTTGAGACCATCGCGCGCCAGTATCAGGTACGCTTGCCAGTGTGTCTCGAAATAGATATGTCGCTCGATATTCCAGGTTTGCATTTTGGTGTCTGGCGTTCGCCCATTCATCAGCCACAGCAAGCGCGGCCCGTGCTTGACAAAATCACCCATTCAGCGCACGTCTGGCTAGATGGACTGATGGGCTATGAAGCGCAGATCGCGGGCGTTGGCGATAACGTTCCTGGTCAGGGAGCGAAAAACGCGATCATCCGACGCTTGAAGCAACGTTCTTTACACGATGTCGCCAGACGCAGGGCGGGACTGATTGAACTGGTTGCCGCATATGGCCTGTCGCCGCGCTTTGTCAATGGTGGCGGCACGGGCAGTATCGTCACAACACGGGAGGAAGCAGGCGTGACAGAGATTACCGTCGGCTCAGCCTTTTACGCGCCCATGCTCTTTGACCTCTATCGTGATTTCCACTATCAACCCGCTGCTGGCTTCGCTCTTGAAATCGTGCGCCACCCTCAACCCTCTATCTATACCTGTTTGGGTGGTGGCTATATTGCCTCTGGCGCGGTTGGACCCGAAAAACTGCCCCAACCCTACTTGCCACGCGGAGCCAAACTTGACGGACTGGAAGGCGCGGGCGAAGTCCAGACGCCAATTCGCTATCATGGCGCAACTCCGCTCCATCTGGGCGACCCAATCTTTATGCGCCACAGCAAAGCGGGCGAACTGTGCGAACGTTTCACGCATCTGCTGCTCGTCACACAGGGAACGATTGAGTCCGAGGTAACGACTTATCGCGGCGACGGGCAGTGTTTCTTATAGTCAAAAACTGCACACTATTCCGCTCAAATTTATTTTCATCTGGCAAATTTATTCATCAGGAGGGGCATTATTTTATGGGAACGGTCGAACGCTGGAGTAATTGGTCTGGCTCTGTCACGGGAACGCCTCGCCAGTTTTTCAAGCCGCAAAGTATCGACGAATTGGCGCGCGTGATTGGCGACTATGGGCGCGCTGGACGGCTTGTGCGCGTCGTTGGCGCGGGTCATTCGTTTGTGCCACTGGTGCAGACCGATGACGTGCTGGTTTCTCTGGATGCCATGCAAGGTGTTGAAACCATTGATGCCGCTGCTGGCACGGCAACAGTGCTGGCTGGGACACGTCTGCACATGTTGGGCAACGCGCTGCATGAGCAGGGGGTGGCGCAAGAAAACCTGGGCGATATCGATGTACAGAGCATCGCCGGAGCTATTAGTACAGGAACGCATGGCACGGGCGTCGGCTTTGGCACGCTGGCAACGCAAGTTGAAGCTCTGACACTGGTAACGGCGAGCGGCGAAATTCTGGAATGTTCGCCTGAGCGCAACGCCGATATTTTCAAGGCTGCCCAGGTCTCGTTAGGCACGCTCGGCATTATCGCGAAGGTAAAACTGCGCGTGGTTCCCGCGCAACGTTTGCATTATCGCAGCATGAGCCAAAAACTCGATCAGTGCCTGGAAAATCTGGAACAGTATAAGCGGGAAAACAGCCATTTTGAGTTTTTCTGGTTTCCGTATACAGAGGGTGTGCAGGCCAAATTTCTCAATGCGACAACGGAGCCAGTCAGTGAAAGCAACCTCTGGGCCGATTTTAACAGGATTGTGCTGGAAAATGGTGTGTACTGGCTACTGTCGGAGGCGTGTCGTCTCGTGCCATCGCTGAGCAAGACCGTCGCGCAGATTTCGGCGCAATCCATCGCCAGCATTGACGAAGTCAACTACAGTCATCGTCTCTTTGCCACGCCGCGCATGGTACGTTTCCAGGAAATGGAGTATAACGTTCCTGCTGAGCATTTTACAACCGTTCTGCGCGAAATTCAGCAATGCATCGCACAGCAGCAATTTCAGGTCCATTTCCCTGTCGAGTGCCGTTTTGTGCGCGCCGACGATATCTGGCTCAGTCCGGCCTATCAACGTGACTCGGCCTATATCGCTGTTCACATGTATCGCGGCATGCGCTACCATGCCTATTTCAGTGCTATCGAGGCGATTTTCAGACGCTATAATGGACGCCCCCACTGGGGCAAAATGCACACGCGCACCGCTACTGAACTTGCCACGCTCTACCCGCGCTGGCCCGATTTTCAGCGCGTGCGTGCCGAACTCGATCCGCAAGGTGTCTTCCTCAATGGCTACCTGCACTCCCTCTTTGGCGTTGATGAAGCCGCAATAAACGATGTGTCGCCATCTGTAGGGACCGATGTATCGCGTCCGCGAAACGATGTGTCGCCATCTGTAGGGACCGATGTATCGCGTCCGCGTAACCTGGAGAATGCCCATGAGTGATGCAACCTCTGCTAACGAGGCGACAAAAGTTGTTCAACTGCGCCGTAACGCGCTTGGCCTGCGCCACGCCATTGTCATCTCGGTCGCGGTCATGTCGCCTGCCGCCTCGGTCTTTTTCAATACCATCCCTCAGGCGGGTCAGGTGGGCGCGGCGATCCCGCTCTGTTACGTGATCGGATTTGTACTGGCTCTCTTAGTGGCGAACCAGTACAGCGAGTTCTCACGTGAACTCCCGTCCAGTGGCTCGGCCTACACCTTTGTCACGGAAGGACTGGGGCCACATCTTGGCTTTATTACGGCCTGGGTGGGCCTGATCGCTATCCTGCTCGGTGTGCCCTATTCGTTCGTGCTGCTGGGAGCGAACATGCAGGCTCTTGCCATGCGCTGGTTTGGTCTCAACTTGCATTGGAGCTTCTGGTTTGTGCTTGCATTAGGGCTGGCCTTCGCGCTCTGCTACTGGGGTATCCGCGAGTCGCTGAACGTAGACCTGACCTTTCTCGCCTTTGAGATGGGTATCTGTATCGTGTTGGCAATCATTGTACTCTTTCACGTTGGGCAGCAGGGCGGCCTGACTGTTGCACCATTTACGCTCAGTGTCATTCCACGCGGAGGTGATATCACCGTTGGCATCGTGTTAGCGGTTCTCAGCTACATTGGCTTTGAGTCAGCGGCGGCACTTGGTGAAGAGACGCGTGATCCGCATCGCAACATCCCACGTGCCGTCTTTGGCTCGATGATTGTGGTCGGCCTTTTCTATGTCTTGATGGCCTATGTGGGCACTGTAGGCTATGGCATCGACAAGATGGTCAGTGGTTTTGCCAATGATCCCGCGCCATTCGACACGATTAGCCGCCACTATAGCGGGCCAATCCTGGTCGTGTTGATTGATCTGGTGGGCATTTTTTCCTTCTTCGGGGCCGCGCTGGCAATCATCAACGGTGGGGCGCGCATCCTCTACACCGTCGGGCGCGATGGTCTTTTACCGCCCTGGATGGCCTGGCTGCACCCCACGCGCCAGACGCCTGTAGGCTCGATTACCATTTTATGCACCTTTGGCCTGGTCATCGGCATCATCTTGGGTTTTGTGATGACGCCAATTGGTGCGTTTGGCTTTCTGGGCACGCTCGACGCACTCTTTGTGCTAATTATTTACGCATTGGTCTCGATTGCCTGCATCCGCTTTTTCTGGCGCAAGCGGCGCGCGCAGTTTCGTCTAGTGCGGCACGGCATTATACCCGCCCTCGGCACGCTGCTGATCCTGGGCATTTTCGCCCTCGTCGCCATCGCACCCTCGCCGCCACCACTGAACCTCATTCCTATCGTCATGGGTGTCTGGCTGCTGATAGGCGTGATCTTGCTCTTTGTCCTGCGGCAAAAACTTGTCGCGCCGGAGAAAAGTTAATGTCTCGGTTATTGATGCATTTGGTCCGCAGTAGAATGCCAATTTCTACTGTGGTTTTGTCCAGACAATGGAGTATCGCCAAAACAGATGTCTTCTCACACGTGCCCCTGGCAGATGCGTCTGGCATATCTGATGCACCTGGGAAAGTGTCAGGTAGGAATCGTGGGCGATATGTTCCTGCATTGCTGCTCGTGCTTCAGGCGACGCAGCAGGATAGCGACTATTCTTAACGCGCTGCATAAGTAGATTCATGGAGATGGCGATCAGATTGACATAAAGATCAGAGAAACGCATCTTGTAAATATCAAGTATGGCGAGCGTACCACCTTTCGCCAGGGCATCTTTCATCTTGGGCAGGATTACTTCCATTGGCATATGATGCAGAGTGGCAATTGAAACAATGTAATCAAACTGTTCGGGTGAAAAGGTTCGTGGCAATACATCAGCTACGTCAAAGTCAATGGTGGTAAAGTCGGTGGAGCGCTCACACGCCAGTTTTATTGTCTGCGCAGAAAGATCGAGCGCAAGCACATGTTCTGCCTTCGATGAGAGTAGGCGAGCGAACTCGCCAGTCCCACAACCGATCTCTAAAGCATGTGTACAGCGTGCAGGAACCTGTTCTAACAAAAAGCGATGGTAGTGATTGTTGTGATTCCAGCGTTTATCGGTGTTTTCGCTGGAAAGCTGTGCAATGCGATCAAAATCTGCTTGAATCATTCCCATATCAATATGTGCGCTCATGTGCATTAGCTCCTTGCTTTTTATATCACTCCTCGCTGAGGGATAGCCGATTTATTGAAGGAAGGCAATGTGGTAGATGTGTAAAGCGTTAGTTGTCACGTTTTCGTGTCCAATATGCATCCATTTCGGTATCTGCTTTTTGCGATAATGCATGGTTTCTTGTGCGTTGTTAGCGCGTGAAAATGCTTTGGGGCAGGAATGCGCCGATCAGCCAGTTGGGGGCGTCCACGATCTCGCAGATTTTCAGGTCGACGGCGACGCTGCACAGCATGTAGGCATCGGCTCGTGAGAGACTATAGGTGTGCTGGAGATGGTCGATCATGTGGCGAATAGCCTTGCGCGCAGCTTCCATCAGGTCGGGCGCGATACCATCGGTGACGTAATACGGTGCGGTATTTGTGCGTGGCGTGAGCGGGCCTGCGGTCATAAAGTGTGGCTCATTTACGGGGCGATCCTTGCGAACGGTCAGACGAACGCTGGCGCGCATGGGCGTTTCAATCGCGGTCCCGCAGACCTCGCCATCGCCCTGGGCCGCGTGACCGTCGCCGATGGAGAAGAGTGCGCCTGGCACTTCAACGGGTAGATAGAGATGCGCGCCAGTCGTCAGGTGGCGCGTGTCCATATTGCCGCCATGCCGATAGGGGGGAATGGTCGAGTGGGCGCCCGCTAGAGAAGGGGCAAGGCCAATTTCGCCACAGAAGGGAGCCAGCGGGATGCGAATCCCAGGCGCGAACTCTGCCCAGCCGTCTGCTCCGCCTTCAAGATGCCAGATTTTGATGGCTGGCTCGGTAAACTCGTCCGCTAGCAGGCCAAAGCCTGGAATGATGGCTGTCCAGCCCCACTCGGCTGGCTGCAAATCCAGAAATTCGACCTCTAGTGTATCGCCAGGAGCCGCGCCTTCAACATAAATAGGGCCGTTGACCTGATCGACACGCGCAAAATCGAGCGTGCGAATCGCTGCTACCGTGCTGTCCGCGCCAATCTGACCGCACGAGGCATCCAGTAAATAGAAAGAAATAGTTTCGCCTGATTGAATAGTCGCGATGGGGGTAATCCTATTATCCCATGCCACATGCCACTGGTCACGATGGACGTGAATCGTGCGGCCTGAATGTGGAATGTTCGTCATTAGTTGTTTGTGCCTTTCTCTTCTTTAAGAAACTTCACCTGTGCCGATTTGTCTCTGTCATGTGAGGTATTGTGGTCAGCAATGCCAAAAGGAATGACAAACACAACATATTTCCTCTATTATAGCGCACCATTTGCTGCTCGACTTCTTTGTGAGCATTTGCTATAATCAGCTCAGTCATTGACGAGTTCTGTAAGCATAGAAATACTATCAGGAGCAAGGCTATGAATCTGTGGGACTCCGTACATCGCGGTCTGGAAAAGGCTTCACAGGAAGCTGGCCGTATTGCGCGTATGCAACGCTTGCGCACCGTTGCTGATGGGCTGGCGCGCCAGATGCAAGGGCAACACACGCTGATGGTTGACAGGCTGATGGAGTTGTTTGCTAGTGGGCGTTTGACACAACCAGAAATGCTTACGTTGTGTCAGGAATTTGCCAGTATGCAGCAGCAGATGGCGCAGCTTCAGCAGGAACTCAAACAACTGCAAAGTGCAAGTGGGCCAGCTGGTCAGCCAACAGGCATCGCGGGGGCGAGTGGTGAAGAGCCTATTGCACCCGTGTTGCCTCTTTCTATGCATCAGGCTACTGGTGAGCATTTTACGCCTATTCCGCCGCCGCCACCTGCTGAGGCCGTGTTGACTACAAGTGGATTAGAGACCGTCCTTAATACCGCGCAGGCTGACATACCCGCGGTATCGGCAGACGCAGTGCGCTACTGTCAGGTCTGCCATGTAGAATTGCTTGCCGGTCATGCTTTCTGTCATCAGTGTGGTACAGCAATCAATGCGGCAGATATTGCGCCGCCGACCGTGAGAAGTGGAGCTGAGCCAATATTTTCGGAGGAGACTGTCAGGTCACAAGATGTAGATGGCTAGAAAATGAGTTATGTAAATGAATAGAATGACCATTCGTGGTGCGGAATATCCAGTTAAAAAGATATTTAGCGATGATTTTGTGTTTACTATTCCGCGCTATCAGCGTGCCTATGCCTGGACAACCGAAGAGTCTGAAGAATTGTTGCACGATTTGATGAAAGCGATAGGGGAACCTAAAGATAAAAATAAAGACTCGGTAGAAGACCTTGCCCCGTATTTTCTAGGTAGCATTGTATTGATTAAAGGTGATGCACCTGATGCGCAGATTATTGATGGTCAACAGCGTATTACCACACTAACGATGCTGCTAGCGGCATTACGCAGCATGATTAAATCAGAGTATGTTGATAGTCTCACCGCGTTTTTGTGTGAAAAAGGCAACGTCATTACAGGGACGCCCACGCGCTATCGCCTTCGTGTGCGTGAGAGCGATGTACCATTCTTTCAGAAATATATTCAGGATGAGAGTGGTATTGAACGCTTAAAACAGGTAAAAGATGATGAGATAAAATCAGAGAGCCAGCGTAACATGCGCGATAACACGCTCGGCTTTGTTAATGCATTACAGACACTTCGTGAAGACTATCTCACTGCCCTGACGCAATTTATTATTAACCGTTGTTTCCTGGTTATCGTCGCTGTTGATGCCCCAGAGATCGATTCCGCGTATCGCATTTTTTCTGTCTTGAATAGTCGTGGTCTTGACCTTTCATACTCTGATATTTTGAAGGCTGAAATTATTAACGAGCTGCCGTTAGCGCAACAGGATGAGTATGCGAAAAAGTGGGAGGAGAAAGAGATACTGTTAAGCAGTGAAGCCTTTGAGGACCTTTTTTACAATCTGCGTGCAATTTTTGCCAGAGGACGTTTGCGCAAGGGGTTGGTAGAAGAATTCCATCAATATGTCTATCCAGGTCCGCGTGAGAAAAAGTTAACACCTCAGCAATTTATTGATGAGTGTCTGGTACGCTACGCGGACGCGACGAACTACATTCTCAAGGCAAATTTTCAGCGGCGCGGCGCGGAAAAAGAAGCTGCAGTAATCAATACGATGTTCAAATGGCTCAACAAGCTTGATTACAATCGCTGGATGCCGCCCGTGCTATACTATTTCTTCGAGCATTGGAAAGAATCGGCTGAACTTGTGCGTTTCTTGACTGATCTGGAACGCCTGATTGTCTACTTTGTGATGTGTCGTGTTCCACCTTTTAAGCGCATGGATCGCTATTGCCTGCTGTTGGAAGCAATTTATCGCGGAGATAATCTGTACGTAGCCAATTCACCGCTGCAACTCACCAGTAGTGAGTGCCGCGAGTTGCTACGCGGATTGGAAGGCAATCTCTATCTTGCGCATCATATCTGCAAATATATCCTCTTGCGTCTGGATGAGAAACTCTCCGAGGGGGTGGCATCCTATGAGTATCAGTCTGTGACGATAGAGCACGTGTTGCCGCAGCGTCCCGCCCCTGAGAGCGAGTGGCTCCGTCATTTTCCTTCCAGAGATATGCGCGATCGCTACGTCCATCGTCTGGGCAATCTGGTTTTGCTCTCGCGTGGCAAGAATACGCAAGCGGAAAACTTTGATTTTGAGCGTAAGAAACGTGATTATTTTAGTTCGGCTGGCGGTGTTTCTCCGTTTGTAATCACGACACAAGTAATTCGTCATATGCAATGGACACCGACGATCATTGAGCAGCGCCAGGAAGAACTGCTAAAGGCGGCGAAATCACTCTGGCGACTCTAAGCAAGAATGCATTATCTTCTAGAGACAAAAGATTAAAAGCCTCCGCGTGAGTGGATGATCTGCCCCGTAATCCACGCAGAGGCATCACTGGCTAAGAAGGCGATCAGGCGCGCAGCGTCTTCTGGCTGCCCAACACGCCCAAAGGGAGCTTGCTTCTCAAGCCTCTTCTTGAGTGTTGGGTCTGCGCTAAGCCAGCCGGTATCGGTCGGTCCTGGGTCAACGGCATTAACGGTAATACCACGGTTGGCAACCTCGGCGGCGAGTGTGACTGTAAAGGCTTCTATCGCGCCCTTTGTAGCGATATAAGGGATCTTACCAGGCATTGCGGCTACACTCTGTCCAGAGGTCAGGTTAATGATGCGCCCACCAGATGCTTGCGAGAAACGGCGCGCAAATTCTATGCTCAGCAGCATCGGACCGCGCATATTTACTGTGTAGTAGGCATCAATCATTTGTGCGTCAATTTGGTCAAACGGGATATCAAGTGGGTCATGAGCGGCATTGTTGACAAGGATAGAGGCGGGACCGAGTTGTTTTTCTACCTCGTCCATAATAGCTGTTGCAGCCTGTAGCTGGCTCAAATCTGCTTCTATGCCTATCGCTCGAACGCCCATCGTATGCAGTTCTGCAAGAAGCTGATGCGTATCATTCTCCTCTGTTGTATAGAGTATCTTGTCATGCGCGTTCCATGTGGTAAAGAGGATATCGATCTGCATCGCGGCTAATGCCCGACAGATAGCAGTGCCAATGCCGCGACTGCGACTGGCTCCCGTGACGATGGCGATAGGGTGTGGTTTCTCTGTTTGCACGATAGGCTCTCTTCCACTTATTCGCCTTTTTCTGACTCGACGAGGCGCAGGCGTACCTCTTGCTGATAGCTGATTAGGGCCCATTCCAGATGTGCCTGCATTTCCTGCGCTGCGCGTTCTGGCTGGCCGTCTTGAATGGCGGCAAAAATGGCCTCGTGTTGACCCGCATTTTTGAGTAGAGTCTCTTGGGTGCGACCTGAGGCCAGTTTGAATACCCAGTCTTGCATGCGTGTGACGGTGGCAACTGCCGAGGCTAAAAATGGGTTGCGCGATGCCTCGGCAATGGCTTGATGAAAAGCTGCATCACCCTTGTAGAAAAGTTCGCGCTGCTCGCTTCTGGCCCCTTCGAGGTTGAGCATCACGGCGTCGCGCACGGCATGTAGTTCGCGTAGTGTGATGCGTTCAGCCGCGAAACGGGCGGCGGGCACTTCGATCAGTAAACGAAACTCATAGATGTCGTTGCCAAGCGTGGGGTCAATCAGAAGTGAAGAATCCAGCACAATCGGAGCTGACGACGGTGTTTTCTGGGCAACATAGAGGCCACTGCCTTTGCGTGTATAGACCTGACCCGTAGCGGCGAGGGCTTTGACCGCTTCACGAACGACCGTGCGGCTCACACCGAGCTGTTCGCCAAGCTCATGTTCTGTTGGTAGCCGATCATCTGCTTTTAAGCCTGATGTGGCAATCAGATCAACTATTTTCGTTGCGACAGCCTCATAGGCTGGTCGATATCTGTTCTCGCTGTGATTGTTTGTGCCTGTCATCACTTCGCCTTTCTCTGTGCGCCGATTCACAGGGATCTGTTCGCACCTGTTTTGATTGGTTGTTATACACTATACCCAATTGAAGCACGAGATGTCAAGTATATTTCTGGCTATCCAGCCTATAAAATGCAAAAGTTATCATACAAATTTTTTCTTTGATAGGTGTTTTTTGTGACAGCTTTTCTGTGGTGTCTGTCCATACGATAGAAGATATCTCTTTGATAAGGGCAAGAATTTGCCAAATATTGGTTAGTGTATCATGTTGTGATGTGTTTGTGATTTCCAGGCTTCACAAAAGTAGTCTTTTTCGGGTATGATACTTCTATCTGCTTTACCTTCTCGCAGATAATTTTGTAAGATAACATGGAGCATCGTCGCCGTTATTTTGTCAAATTTGTATGATATATATAACGGATAACGCAAGGACTTGTGCTATAAAATTATGGTGTGTTACCGTCGTATAGCTGAACTCTGGCGACCCAACCTGGTATCACTTCGCTATTGTCCACGTAGAAAAGTGTTAATGTTGATATCCAAGACAAGCATTCCACAACACCTTGCTGAGAGAGTTTCAGTTCAGGTAAAATTGGGAAAGAAATCATAAACAGTCGCGTTATATCGGAATGTCCGTTTTGTAGGGCATGACAGACCGGAATCATCGGTATCTTTTTGGTAGTTATGCAGTACGCATGACTGGCTGTCAGAACGTCCTGCCCAAATGGCACAAGAGTTGAGAGATCGCAAAGTCAAGAATTTGTTAGCAACTGGTGCTGAGGCGATAGTATCCAGTAATCCTGGCTGCCTGCTTCAAATCATGCAAGGTTTGGGGCGTGCTGGTCATCCGCTGCCCGTATGGCATATGGTTAAACTGGTTGATGCTTCTATGCGTGGTGTATCGCCTATCGCGAAGAAGCGGTAATGCTCTGTTGAATGTTGTCTCTGATCGACACGACACAAGGAGGAAACACACATGTTTCATCAACTCCTCGAACCCGTTGGCGGGAATCTGTTTCTCTCGTTTCTCGTTGGTTTGATACCAATCGCAGTTGTATTGGTATTATTAGGTGTCTTGCGGCGTCCCGCCTGGCAGGCAGCTCTAGCTGGTCTGGTGGTTGCACTGATTATCGCGGTCACGGTTTGGCAGATGCCGATCAACCTGGCAGCCAGTTCAACGCTGAATGGCGTTGCTTTCGCGCTCTTCCCTGTCATGTGGATTGTTTGGAACGCGATGTGGCTCTACAACGTTGCGGTGCGAGCGGGAAAATTCGATCTTTTCCGCCGCTGGATGATTCACAATGTACCTGCTGACAAGCGTATCTTGCTCTTGCTGATTGGTTTTAGCTTTGGTGCGCTGATGGAAGGTGTTGCTGGCTTTGGCACACCGGTCGCGATTGGTAGCGCGCTGCTGATCAGCCTGGGTTTCCCTGCCATTGAGGCAATCACCTTAACGTTGATGTTTGACACTTCTCCCGTCGCCTTTGGAGCCTTAGGTGTGCCAGTGACAACCTTAGGAGCGGTTACTGGTCTGCACACATCGTTGTTATCTGCCATGATTGGCCGCCAACTGCCGTTCTTTGCCCTCCTGCTCCCTTTTTATGCGCTGGCATTCTTCTCAGGGGTGCGTGGTCTGAGAACAGCGTGGCCGGTAGCACTGGTCGCGGGTGGCTCGTTTGCGTTGACACAGTTTGTGATCTCAAATTTTGTTGGGCCTGAGCTGCCGGATGTCTTGGCGGCCCTTGTGTCGCTGATCTGTGTAATTGGCTTTGTACAGGTATGGAAGCCACGCGATAGCGAGCAGTATAGAGCGAGCTTTAGCGAAACAAACGGCAATGATAGTAAGCCAAGTATGGGCGAGGCTATTCTGGCCTGGTTTCCCTGGGTCTTGGTGAGCGCGGGTGTGATTGCCTGGACGTATGGGAAGGTCGCGTTAAAGGGACAGGCTTTAATTGCATGGCCTTCGCTCAATAAACTGGTCTTCCTGACCCTGTATGGCAAGCCTTATGTAGCAACCTACCTGTTCCAACCGTTGGGAACAGGAACCGCTATTCTGTTTGTAATGCTTGTGACCTGGTTGGTTTTCGTGGCAACGGGTTCAAGTCCGATAATCCTTGTGCAGGCTCTGGCCGATAGTTGGAAACAGTTGCGTTTTGCTATTCTGACCGTGATGCTGATTATCGGTCTAGCCTATCTGTTCAACTATTCCGGTATTGCTTATACGCTTGGGCTGGCGATCTCGAAGGTCGGCGCGATTTTCCCCTTCTTCTCGGTCTTCCTGGGCTGGATTGCGTGTTTCCTCAGTGGCAGTGATACATCCAGTAACGCGCTCTTTGGTAACTTGCAGGTGGTTGCCGCTAAGCAGTTGAACCTGAGTCCGGTTCTGATGGCAGCGTCCAATTCATCGGGTGCGGTGATGAGCAAGATGATCTCGCCTCAGAATGTGACGACAGGTGTCTCAACTAGTTCGCTGGTTGGCAAAGAGGGCTTGATTGTGCGGCGAACTTTTGTCCATAGCATCATCCTGGCGACACTTTTGGGCGTGTTAGTGATGGCGCAACAATATCTGATCCCCTGGATCATTCCTCATTAGGCAAAGTGGTATGGAAAAAAGGTATAATGAGTGCTAAACCGACTCTTGTAGCTTCTTTCCACATATGGTACAGGTTATTGGACAAACCACAGCAGTTGCTGATGGTTTATCCAATAACCTATCTATCTAGTAAAAACGTGTTACATAATTAGGAGACATTGGGGTCTGATACAAAGGTGTTATGATGTAAAAAAGGAGAGTCGTGTGAACGTAAGAGATGTTATGACTACGCAAGTCGTGACGATTACGGAGAGCCAGACGAAGCAGCAGGCAGCGCGAGTGTTGGCTCACCATCGGATTAGTGGTGTGCCGGTGATCAATGTGGATAATTTCCTGATCGGGGTAGTCTCCGAGTACGACATTCTTGCGAAAGCAGGGGAGTTGGTCAGTGAGATTATGACGCGTAGTGTGATTAGTGTCACCGCTGACACCGAGTTAGAAGAGGTCAAC
>VFSW01002209.1_pt1 | contig 29499 bp, 29 predicted proteins | sample 5358111 | NCBI WGS metagenome assembly VFSW01 (sample SAMN11554181, study PRJNA540505) | mine drainage metagenome | isolation source: sediment from site ElyBrook_90M | place: USA: Ely Copper Mine, Vershire, VT | collected 2017 | reverse complement strand
CCGCGCCGCCAGTTCGAGCGCCGCGGATGTGGTGGTCACGCCTTCCGCCACCATGGGAGTCGCGCTCAGAATGTGGCCAAGCTCCAGCCCCGCCGCCAGTTTGAGTCCTACCTGGCGGTTGCGGCTGAGATCGCCGGTGCACGTCAGGACGAGATCGCCCAGCCCCGCCAGTCCCGACATGGTCTCCGGTCTCGCCCCGACCGCGACGGCCAGCCGCGTCAACTCCGCCAGGCCGCGCGTGATCAGCGCCGCCACCGAGTTGTGGCCCAGCCCCAGCCCGTCGCAGATTCCCGCTCCGATCGCGATCACGTTCTTGAGCGCCCCGCCGATTTCCACTCCCGTGGGATCGCAGCTTCCGTAGGCGCGGAACGTGGGCCCGGAGAAAGCGGCTTGCATCTCCTGGACCAGGGTCTCGTCTTCGGAAGCAATCACGAGAGCCGTGGGGCTGCCCTCCGCCGCCTCGCGCGCGAAAGTTGGCCCGGAAAGAACCGCGATGCGATACTCCGGCCCGACGGTTTCCCGGATCGCTTCCGAAACACGCAGGAGAGTGCCCGCTTCGAGGCCCTTGCTCGCGCTCACGACGCGCATGCGCGGCGTCATTGAGGGCAGCATTTGCGTGTAGACCTCACGCACGGCGTGCGATGGCATGACGCTGAGGACGGCATCGGCCCCGGCCAGCGCCCGTTCGATGGAGTTCCCGGCCCGCACGCGATCCGGGATGCGAATGCCCGGCAGAAAGATATCGTTGACGCGCGTGGCTTCGATCCGCGCCGCCAGATCCGGTTCCTTAACCCACAGGCGAATCTGCTCGAACCGGGGCGCGAGCACGCAGGCGAGCGCCGTTCCCCAGCTGCCGCCGCCGATAATCGCGAGCCGGGTCATGCCCGAACCCGGCGGAACCGGAAAACCCGCTCGTCGCCCGCGCGAATGCGCGCGATATTGCCGCGGTGGCGTTCCACGATCAGAATCGCGGCGCCCGCGGATGCGGCGAGCACGGGCCATCGGGGATGCAGAATCATCCAGCAGGCAACCGGAAAAAGTCCGGCGGAAACGATCGATCCGAGCGACAGATAGCGGGTCCAGGCGACCACGAAAACAAACAGCAGCACTACCGCGAGGAGCGGCACGGGCGTCAGGTACGCAAACGCGCCCACAAAACTGGCCACTGCCTTCCCGCCCTGAAAACGCAGAAAGATGGAGTACGCATGGCCGAGCAGGACGGCCAGCGCCGCGAAGCTCATCCACAGTTCGCTGCCGCCCGTCAGACGGTCCGCCAGCCAGACGGCAAGCCATGCTTTGGCCGCATCCAGAAACAGCGTCAGCACGCCCGCTGCGGGCCCCGTAGTGCGCAGGACGTTGGTGGCCCCGATATTCCCGGACCCGGCCTCGCGCACATCGCCGCCGGTCATCAGTTTGACGACGATCAGACCGAATGGAATCCCCCCGATGAGGTACGCCGCTGCAACCGCGAGTATGCCCATCATCATGCTGGGGAACCCACCTGGGAACCCAGGGAAAACGTCGCCAGTTTCGTATAGACAGATTGTGGCCGGCTCAGGTAAAGGTGGAACGCAGCGGCTTGAAAGGTTCCGAAATCGAAGTTTGTCATGTTTGCGATATGTTCCCGTACGGCCCGCATATTTTCGTTCCCGATGCGCGCCAGCGTCAAATGGGGCCTGTAGGGGCGCGCTTCGGGGACCGCGCCCAGGGGTGTCAGGGCTTCGTCGATCCGTTGCGCGAGCGCTGCCAGTTCCGGGGCGCCGGCCTGTATCGTCGCGAACAGCACCTTCGGATGGTGAGGGTTGGGATAGTATCCGAAACGCGCGATCGTGACCGCGAACGGCGGCGGCACGGGAACGCCCTCGAGCGCGCGCCGCAGTTCCGGCAAACGCTCCTCCGGCCACTCTCCGATAAACTTGCCGGTAATGTGCAGATTTTCCACCGGCGACCAGCGCGCGGGCGCGAGCGGACGCAACTCCGCAAGCACCTTTTCGAGATTTGCCGGCACATCCCCCGCAAGGGCGATTCCCGTGAACAGCCGCATCGTCGATTATTCTGTCATGTGATGGCTCGTGTGCGCGTCATTCACTGGAAACCGGCGGAATCCGCCCCTCTGATCGAGGCTTGCAGGGCCTGCGGCCACGAGGTGGAGTACGACGACGTCCCGTTTCCCGTGCTGGCAAAGACCATCCGCCACAACCAGCCCGACGCGCTGGTGATTGATCTCACTCGCCTTCCGAGCCACGGGCGCGAGGCCGCGATGGCCATCCGGCGAACGAAATTTTCGCGGCACATTCCCATCGTCTTCGTGGACGGCGCGCCGGACAAAGTGGAGGCCGTCCGCAAGCAGCTGCCGGACGCCACGTTCACCACCCGCGGGCAGCTCTGTTCCCGCATTCGCGCCGCCTGCGCGCGCCCGCCGGCGAATCCAGTGGCGCCGCCCTCCGTGATGGAGCGCTACGGCTCGCGTACGAAGGCGCAGAAGCTGGGCATCCGGGCAGGCTCGACCGTCGCCGTGATCGATCCGCCGCGCGATTATGAAACCGCTCTCGGAGACCTGCCGGAAGGCGTGGAGTTCGTGGAAAATCCCGCGTCCGTGCATCCGGTCACCCTCTGGTTCGTGCGCGATCCCACGGCACTGCTCGCGGCGCTGCGCCGCATGCGCGACATCGCGGACAAGACGAAGCTGTGGGTGGTGCGGCCCAAGGGAGCGAACAGCCCGCTGAGCGGGAACCTGCTCCGCGAGGCGGGGAACGAAGTGGGCCTCGTCGATTACAAAATCTGCGCCATTGACGACCGCTGGACCGGCATGATCTTCGCGCGCCGGAAATCATGAACGGTCTGCCCCGAAGCTTTTACGCGCGCGGAACGGTCGATGTCGCGCGGGATTTGCTGGGGCACGTGCTGGTTCACGGGGCCACCGCCGGCACGATCGTCGAGACGGAGGCCTACCTGGGCGGCGGCGATCTGGCCGCGCATTCCGCCGCCGGAATCACCGAACGCACGCGCGTGATCTTCGGCCCTCCGGGCCACGCCTATGTGTATCTTTCTTACGGCATCCACGAATGCCTGAACATTGTGGCGGAACCCGACGGCATACCGGGCTGCGTCCTGATCCGCGCACTGGAGCCGGTGGAAGGTCTGGACTTTATGCGGCTTCGGCGGCCGCGCGCGCGTACGGATCGCGACCTGGCGTCAGGGCCGGGCAAACTGACGCGCGCGCTCGCTATCACGCGCGCCCATAACGGCGCCGATGTTACGCGTGGCGATCTGGTGATCCGCCCGCCGGGCGTCAGGTGCGCCTTCGAAATTGCTGTGACGCCGCGGATCGGGATCGCGAAATGCGTGGATCTGCCGCTGCGCTTCGCCATGCGGGGCAATCGATTTGTCAGCCGCTGAGGCTGGTCGTTCATCATGAAAGGAATGGCGGGAGATCTCTGGCTGATTCGCCACGGCGAGACCGAATGGAGCCGTTCCGGCGCACACACCGGACGCACGGATTTGCCGCTCACCCCGGCCGGCGAAGCACGGGCCGCCGGCATCGCGGCCAGACTGGCCGGGCGCCGGTTTGCGCTCGTGCTGACCAGCCCTCTCGAACGCGCTCTCAGGACCTGCCAGCTTGCCGGGTTCGGCGCGGCCGCTCAACTGGAGCCCAATCTTGAGGAGTGGGACTACGGCGCATACGAGGGCCGCACCAGCGGCGACATTCAGCGGGAGCGGCCCGGCTGGTCGCTCTTTCGCGATGGCGTGCCGGGCGGGGAAACCATTGAACAGGTTGCGGTGCGCGCGGAGGCCGTCATGCGCCGGGCGCTGGCGGCGGATGGCGATGTGGCGCTCTTCGGACACGGCCATATCCTGCGCATCCTGGCCGCCCGCTGGCTCAATCTGCCGCCCACTGACGCGCGCCTTTTCGCCATGGGCACGGCGGCTGTTTCGACGCTTGGGTATGAGCACCAGGCGCGCGTTATCGTCCATTGGAATATCGAGTAGCCGCCGACCCGGATTACACCGGCTGAGGTAAGGTGTAACTATGTGTCCGAGGTGCCGGTCTTCCAGCCTGGCGATCAAACAGGCCAAACGCTGGGAGAAGCTTTTGATCTTCCTGACGAAGAAGAGGAAATATCGCTGCCGGAGCTGCGGTTTCAAGTTCCGGGCGGCCGACCGGCGCAAGACTCCACGCAAATCCGGGGAAGCGCGTCCGGCAGCCGCTCTGCGGGACTGAGCGGCTGGGGTTATCAGTGTGGGTTATCAGCGTGGGTTCAGGAGGAACACCTCCCACACCGTCACGATCAAAGCATGAGTCACCATGCCTGCCTGAACGCTGCGCGAATTCCTCCAGGCCAGTCCGCAGAAAACGCCCAGAATGGCGGCCACGATCGCCCAGCGCCAGTTGGGAAAGATTCCGTGAAAACTTAGGTGCGCGCTGCCGAAGAGCATGGACGCCACAATGAGCGCGGCGGCGGCGCTTCCCGTCCAGCCTTCCAGCCACTGCTGCAGCAGCCCGCGGAAAAAGAATTCTTCCGAGAGCGCCACCACCCAGAGAATGCCCAGGAAGATTCCGGCCGCCTGGAGGAAATTGAGCGGATGCTCCCGCCAGCGCACCAGCCCCAGCGCCCAGTAGGCGGCGGCGACCGGCGGCAACGCCAGCGCGAAGTAGCGGAGCCCCGTCCACCATTCCCCGCGGGTCGGCAGGAAGCGGAACTCGGCCTGCACGTTGCCGCGAACCGTCAGGAGGGCGAGCGCCGCGAGGCGAATCAGCATGAGGTGCCCCAGTACCGAAACCGCCAGCCTGGGAATGGGAGCGGGATAGATCCGGTCAAACACTTTCGAAAGATAGATGAAGGCGAGGATGACCAGAAACGAGGCGTCCGCCAGTGGAGCCGCGGGGAGCACTGTGTACCAGAACGAAATGGCGAGGGCGATCGCCAGCAACAACGCCAGCGACAGCAGGAAATGCGGGAAGGGCGTTTCGCCCGTCCCGAGGCTGAAGACCAGCCACGGGGCGAGGGCGCTCGCGGTCAACAGCCAGGCGGCGCGTGTCTTCCCGAGCGCAGTGAGCCAGGCGCGCGCCGCCTCGAACGCCGGTGACAGGTAGAATGGAATCTCAATCAGAAACGCGGCCGCGACCGGAACGGCCACCCACGCCGGAATGCCTTTCATGCGGGCGTATATCCACGCTCCCAATCCGAGCAACGCCCAGCCCGCGCCCAGCGCCGCCGCGAGTTTGACCCGCGTCCCGCGGCCGAGCGAATTTGGCATCGCGGTCATGATAGCATTCGGCTGCGCCGGGGCATTCACCTGCGCGGCGGACCTGCAGGCCGCCGATCCGCCTCCCAACCTTGCCCGGCTGGTGGCCCACCGCGAGAGCGAGACCGTCGCGGAACGCCGGCAATACGCATACACCCAGTCGGTGCGGCTGCAGGAGATGGACACGCGCGGCTCCCAGACCGGCGAGTATCGCGAAATCCGCGAAGTGATTTTTTCTCCCGCCGGCGAAAGAACCGAGCGGTTCTCCGGCGAACCCGTGTCCCGTCTGAAGAATCTCATCCTGACGCCGGAGGACTTTGCCGACATCCGCAACATTCAGCCGTTTGTCATGACGGAGGACCAGCTCTTCATCTACGAAACGCAGTACAAGGGCGAGGAGAACATCGACGGCCACGATCGCTGGGTGCTCTCGGTTCGCCCGCGCCAGATCCTCTCCGGGCAGAGGTTGTTCGAAGGGCTGCTCTGGATCGGGGAGGACGATTTCTCCGTGATCCGCAGCGAAGGCAAGGCCGTGCCGGAAATCGTCACGATGAAGCAGGAGAACCTGTTTCCCCACTTCACCACGGTGCGCAAGCCCGTGAACGGCTTCTGGTTTCCCGCGATCACTTCCGCGGACGACACGCTTTACTTCCGAAGCGGGCCGATCCGCGAGAAGCTGGTCATCCGCTACAACGACTACCGGAAATTCGGCTCGGACACAACGATTACCTTTGAGAAGTAAAGCGTCTTTCCGGTCTGGCAGGCCGGCTGGAAGCCGTGGCCGCCGTTGCTGGAACGGTGATCGTGGGCGGCACTACCACCGGGAAGGTCACCACATTGCTGACAAATGCCTGCTGCGCAATCGTTAACTGCGTCGAGGAATCGGCAACCTGGCCCGCGCTGAGCTGGAACTCCACGTAATAGACGCCGGCCAGACCCGGCACCAGCGCGGCGCTGAAAATATTCGCCGAGGTGCCGCCCGCCAGGATGGAATCGACCGGCGTGGCGGGTGGGTTGGTCTCCGTCCCCTGGTAGATTTGGCCGGTGTTCTGGTCGGCGGGAGACGTGGGTCCCAGGCCTGTCGCGAAAACATACAGAATCTCGCTCGGTATTGCCGGATTAGCCGCGGTAACGAGCGCTCCCTGGATGTTGTCGCAGCACAGCCTGGGGCTGTACACCGTGATGGTTTCCGTGGCGTTCGTGCTGACCGACTGACTCACGGCGATGGTTTCGCCGGACGGGCCTGGAATGCGCGCCTTGAGGACGATGGTCGCAAATTCGTTGGCCATGCTCGCAACGACATTGGGATCGGGCGCGTTGTTGATCAGCTTGACAAACGCCTGCGCAACCGAATTGAGCGTGTCGGCCGCGAGCACCGTGTAGGTATAGGCGTTGCCGCCGATCGTAACGGTGTCCTTATCCCCCGCGGTGGTCGAGCCAAAGAACGCGATGCCATCCACCGCGCTGCTCGATCCATGGAAAACGATGCCCGGCCGCGGGTCCGTTCCGGGCTGCGCGAAGATGCCCGGATTCTGCGGGACAATCGTGACGCTGATCGGGGTGCTGACCGTAATCGAGCCGTCCGCGTGCGTAATCCGGGAATACAGACTGACGCTGGTGCGGTCGCCGTATTCCCACGGCATCTGCGCATTGATCTGAGTGGGCGATACGTAGAGCAGCGGCGCCCGCTGGCCATCGATGAAAAGCTCGCATCCGGCAAGAGTACCCGGCAGGTAAGGCTGCGTGGTGTCTCCCGTCCCGGTACCGTCGCAGAGACCGCCGTTCGCGTTCTGGAGCGTGATCAGCGTGCCTGGCGCAATGGACGTGGGGCTTTGAAGATAGATATTCAGATTCGCCCCGCTGGCCGTCGCCACGATCTGCGCATTCACGGAAACGGTTGCCATCAGCGCGATACTGGCGCCGGGCTGCCCGGAAACATGCGCCGTGAGAACCAGAGTGTTGGTCGAAAAATCCACGCCCGCCGACACATTGGGATCCGGTTTCGTGTCGATCAGCTTTGCGAGTCCGGCGGCAACGGTGGTCAGGGTATCGGTAGCCTGGACCGTGTAGGTATAGCAGCCGGCGCTTGTGGCGCCCGCGGTGCACGTGGCGCCGATCCCGACCGTGACCTCGTCTTTCGCCGAGATTGCGCCGGCGAACGAAACGCTGCCGATAGCGTAGATGTTAAGGCTCGCGGCATTGCGGGCCGCGGCAAGCGGGACGGTCGGGAGGCCGGGCGAATAAACCACGACCCGGCGGTTGTAAGTATCCGACACGAACAGGTTGTTCGCCCCATCCCAGACAAGGCTGTCGGGCGTCTGGAAGGCGTCGCTGCCGCTGGGATTCTGGCCCGTGTTATCGGTGAATTCGTCCGGTTCGCCCAGGATCACGTCCGCGCGGGCGCCGCTCTTTGCGGGGATCGAATTATAGACCAGCACCCGGTCGTTGCCGCCGTCGGCGATAAACAGCCTCGTGCCGTCGGAGAGCGCGTAGCGGGGAAACGAAAGCGTGGCGGCGCAGCGCGCGGGGAAAATCGTCGCGCCGAGGCTGTCCACGGCGGAAGTCCCGGTCTGGCCGAGGTGCGCGGCATACACGGCGTCCGAGTGGCAGAGAGACGGCACGGCGCCTTCCGGATCGTTATCCGCGTTCAACGTTGCATTCGTGACGGTGTAGCTGTTGTTGTCAACCGCGCTGATCAGATCGGGTTGCCCTACCGCGACATCGGCCGAGGCGCCGTTGGTTGTTGGAATCGTATTGTAGATCAGGACGCGGCTTTGACCGAGATCGGACACGTACATCCGGGTTCCGTCGGTGGTGACCGAAACCGGCGTCTGCATATTATTGGCAGCGGGTATCATGTTCGTCTGCGTCGAGTTCTGCTGCAGGTAACTGGTGAAATTCGGCTGGCCCACCACGACGTCAGCCGCGACGTGATTGGTGGTGGGGATTTTGTTGTAGATCAGGATGCGATCGTCCTGGGAATCGGCGACGTACAGCTTCCCGCCGGCGATCCACAGCCCCGTGGGACCGCGCAGAGAGGTCGCCGTGGGGGGCACGGAAGTGGCGTTGTGAGAAAAGTCGGTCTGCCCGATGACGACGTCGGCCGGCTGGCCGTTCACTTTCGGCATCGTCAGCCAGATCAGGATGCGGTTATTATCCGTATCCGCCACGGCCAGAACGTTGCCGTCGGTCGCGATTCCCGTCGGATTTCGCAGTCCCGTGGGCGCGGGCGGGATGGACGGATTCGCGCTGACGAAATCCGGCTGGCCCAGTACCAGGTCGGCCTGCCCGCGGCAGACTCCGCACGTGCTGCCGATGATCGTGGGGTCCTGCGTGGGCGTCGGATATGTGCCTACATCGCTGAAGCGCAGGACGCGATTGTTATCCGGCGTGGCGCCGAGCCGGTTCGCATCGGCCACCCAGAGGATTCCGTTGGCATAAGCGAGCCCGCTGGGCGAGCCGAGCAATGAATTGGTGGCGCCGAAGTTGCCGGTCGTAAAGTTTACCTGGCCAACGACGAGGCGCGCCGCCTGGCCGGTCATGAAAGACGGAGCCTGGAGCGCAGGGGGCAGTGTCTGACCGGACGCGCACACTGCGGCGAAACCGGCCATGGAAATAAGGGCGCGGGAAACTTTCATCTTGTAATAGAACCGTTGGAGGCTGACGATGTAACCTCCGAGTATAACAACCAGGTAAGACGTAGCGCCCGGTTCCGCGGGTTTCGCGAAATTGGCCTGCTAAACTCGCGGACGGTGAATGACATGTCCGCTGAAATCGCGCCTTTTGAGATCGCGCCTCTGGAAGTGAAGGAACTGCGGGAACGGGGAGTTGCGCTGCGCCTCATCGACGTGCGCGAGCCCTCGGAGCATGAAATGTGCCGAATCGAAGGCGCGAGGCTCATCCCCATGCGATCCATCCCGCAGTACTTGAACGAACTGAGCGATGCGGAGACGCCGATCGTTGTCTTCTGCCATCACGGCGTTCGCAGCCTGTCGGTGGTGGACTGGCTGCGCCGGCAAGGCGTGGGCCATTGCCGGAGCATGGCTGGTGGCATCGATCTCTGGAGCCTGCAGATCGACCCCGCGGTGTCTCGCTACTGAATCGCTTATTTATCCCGTCCCGTCGAGCTTCTGCCCGGAAAGCACTCCCGCCAGCACCGAAAACCGGAAAGTGAAAAGCGCTCCGAGCGCGGTCTTCAGGCGGTAAATCATGCCGCTGGCGAAGCCATGGTGCTTGCCGAGGAAGGCCGCGGTTCCCGCCGCGCGGTCGCCGTCGAGCGCGCTTTGGGCCACTGGCGATGGCAGGCTTTCATGAATCGCCGTCACGCTCCGCAGGATCGCGATCTTCTTCGCCGCGCGCCGTATCTGCGCGCACAGCTCGATGCTGCCGCCATAAGTGCCATAGCGTTCGTCGACGTGCCGCAGCGCCCGCAGGAAGAACGCGCGGAACATGATGGCGGCGCCGGAGACGCAGGCAACCGCGACTTCGTCTCCCTCGGGTGGCAGGCTCAGAGCGGGGTCGGGATCGGCCGGCGTGGGCAGGGCGCGCACCTGGGGCACGGGGTTGCCGGAAACGTCGGTCAGCAGAGGACACACGGCGCCCACTTCCGGATGCGATTCGAGGAAATCCGCCAGTTGCGAGACCCCCTCCGCCGAGATTCGCGCATCGTCGTGCAGGCACAGAATGTATTCGCCGTCAACGGACCGGAGCCCGATATTCAGAGCCTTCGTGAGGCCGAAGTTCTTCGGGAGCCGGCTGTAGCGGACGGCCGGAAACTCTTTGTCGAGCGAGGCGGCGCCGTCGTCCGACCCGTTATCGACGACGATGATCCGGTGGCTTTCGCCGAGCATTGCGAGGCTCTGGCGAAGCTGTTCGGCCCGGTCCAACGAGACGATCACGACCGATACGCGCGGCGGCTGGGGCTCGGGGATTTCAACTGAAGGAGTCAAGCCGTCATTTTACTGTGGAAACGGTCTTAAAACGTGATTTTTCCGAGAATGACCGCTCGCCTGGCTCCGGTGGCGCCTGGAAGATTGCCCGTTTGGCGGCGCCAGGTGCGGTGCGCGAGGATGGCAAAGGCGATCGCCTCCTTCGCGTCAGCATCGATGCCAAACTCCGCCGTCGTGGTGACCCGGCATTCCGGCAGAAATGCCGCAATTTGCCCCATCAGCCGGCGATTGTGGGTCCCGCCCCCGGCCGCGATCAGTTCCTGCGTGCCCGGCGCGAATTGCGTCACGGCGCGCGCGATCGTCGCGGCGGTGAGCGCGGTCGCGGTTGCAATCAGGTCTTCGAGGGGCAGGCCGGTCGCGATCAGGCGTTCGGCAAACGGTGCGCCGTACTGTTCGCGGCCGGCTGTTTTCGGTGGCTTCGTTTTGTAATAAACGTCGTCGAGAAGCGAATCGAGCAGCGGGCGATTCAGGTGGCCGCGGGCCGCGATCGCGCCATTGCGGTCGAAACGCCGCCTGCCCCCGGTGAGCCGCTCCACGAGCTGGTCGATGACCATATTGCCCGGCCCGGTATCGAAGGCAATCACCCGATCGGGCGCCGCCGCGCGGGGCAGGGAAGCGATGTTCGCGATGCCCCCGATATTGAGCGCCACCCGGTTCACTTTCGCGCTGGCGAACAAGAGGTAATCGACGAACGGAACCAGGGGCGCGCCTTGCCCGCCCGCCGCGATGTCGCGCGTCCGGAAGTCGGAGACCACGGGAATCCCCAGGCGCTCCGCAATCACGGAAGCTTCTCCGATCTGGAGCGTATTGGGGGTGGGTTTCCGGCCTTCGTGATAGACGGTCTGGCCGTGCGATCCCACGAGCGCGAGCGATGCGAGCGGCACGCCGGCGCGCCGGCAGGTGGCCGCGACGGCCTTTGCGTAGAGTTCGCCCAACTCGAAATTGAGCCGCGAAATATCGGCTGCGCTCGATGCTTCAAGAATGCGCCGCCGTGTCGCGGCGGGATACGGCGACGTGGAATGCGCGACGGTGGCGACCCGCTTGCCCGCGATATCGACAATGGCGACGTCGATCCCGTCGAGCGAAGTCCCGCTCATGATGCCCGCGACTCTCACTCGATCTGCCTCTGCAGATCCTCCAGAAACCGCAGCGCTTCGACCGGCCGCATCTCATCGATTCTGAGGGCGCGAATCTTCTGTTTGATCTCATCCGCGCCGGGTTCGAACAGGCGAATCTGGACGGCCAGGGGTTCGGCCCGGGGGGAGAGTTCTTCCACCGCGCGATGTTCGGTTTTCTCGTGCAGCGACAACACTTCCCGCGCCCGCTCGATCACGCGCAGAGGGAGCCCCGCGAGGCGCGCCACTTCAATCCCGTAACTGCGGTCCGCTTTCCCGGGCTCGACCTTGCGCAGAAAGACGATCCGGTCGCCCGCTTCTTTCACCGCGACCCGGAGATTGCGCACGCCTTCGAGGTGTTCCGCCAGTTCGGTCAGTTCGTGGTAGTGGGTTGCGAACAGCGTTTTGGCGCCGGTCACGGTGGCCACGTGCTCCACGACCGCCCAGGCGAGCGAAAGCCCGTCGTAGGTCGCCGTGCCGCGCCCGATCTCGTCCAGAATAATGAAGCTGCGCGGTGTTGCGGTGTTGAGGATGACGGCGGTCTCGGTCATCTCCACCATGAACGTGGAGCGCCCGCGCGCGAGGTTATCCGAGGCGCCGATGCGGGTGAAAATCCGGTCGAGGATAGGCAGCAGCGCCTCATCCGCCGGAACCCAGGAACCCATCTGCGCCAGGATCGCGATCAGCGCCGCCTGGCGCAGATAGGTGCTCTTGCCGCCCATGTTCGGGCCGGTAATAATGGCGATCCGGTCCGCGGCGTCGTTCAGATAGAGATCGTTCGGGATAAACCGGCCGGCTTCTTCATTCGCCAGCTTTTCGATCACCGGGTGGCGTCCGGCGGCGATGCGCATTTCGCCCGCGCCGCCGAACCGCGGACGCACATACCGGTTCTCGGCGGCGACCTGCGCGAGCGCCGCCGCAACGTCCAGCTCCGCGATGGCGCTCGCGGTCGCCCGAATCCTCTGCGCGTGCCCGGCGGCGGTCTGGCGGATTTCGCCGAAGATGCGTTTCTCGATTTCGAGAATCTTCTCGTCGGCCGCGAGCACCTTGCGCTCGTATTCCTTCAATTCCGGGGTGGTGAAGCGCTCGGCGTTGACCAGCGTTTGTTTGCGCTCGTAATCGGCGGGCGCGAGGTGCAGATTGGCCTTCGAAATTTCGATGTAGTAGCCGAAGACGTTGTTGAAGCGGATCTTGAGAGACCCGATCCCGGTGCGGAGCCGCTCGCGCGCTTCGATCTGCGCAATGTACTGGCGCCCGTTCTGGCTCAGATCGCGCAGATCGTCCAGTTCGGCGTCGTACCCCGCGCGAACGGTTGCGCTGTCGCCGATGCTGGCGGGCGGCGAGTCGGCGAGCGCGGCGACGATCGGCCCCGACGCTTCCGGTACCGGATCGAGCCGGTTGAAAGTCCCGGCCAGCCGGGTCGAGAGCGCTTTGGCGGCCAGCCGCGCCGATTCCGCCAGCTTCGGCATCTGATCGAGCGATCGGCCCAGGGCGAGAAGGTCGCGCGGCCCGGCGCTGCCGATCGTGACTTTGGCGAGCAGGCGTTCCACGTCCAGCACCGGCGCCAGTTGTTTGCGCAGTTCCGCGCGCAGAATGGTCTCGCGCGCGAGATCGCTCACGGCATCGAGGCGGGATTCAATCTCGTCCCGATCGAGCGACGGCCGCAGCAGCCGTTGCCGCAGGAGCCGCCCGCCCATGCCGGTCGCCGTCTGATCGAGGACGCCGATCAGGGTGGCGCCGCCATCTGAAAAAATCGGGTCGGTCAGTTCCAGATTGCGCACCGTCACGGCATCGAGCACCATGTTTTCGGCGCGGTCGAAGTATTTCGGGGTGTCCAGATGATCGAGCGCCGCGCGCTGCGTATCGCGCAGATAGTGGAGGACGGCGCCTGCGGCCGCAATGGCGGCGCCGCGGCCGGCGAGACCGCAGCCGTCGAGCGAAAGCAGATGGAAGTGTTCGCGCAGAATGCGGCCGGAATAATCGACGCTGAAGACCCAGTCGTCGAGTTCGGTGACGATCCAGCGCTTCGGCTCCGGCATCGGGAATAAAGGCGCTTCCGCCGCCACCAGCACTTCCCGCGCGCCGATGCTTTCGAGCAGGCCGGGCAGCTCGAAGAGATCGACTTCGGTGGCGCGGAATTCGCCGGTCGAAACATCCACGTAGGCGAGGCCCGCGCGCGTGCCGCCGCGCGAGATGGCGGCCAGGTAGTTATTTTCGTGCGAACGCAGCAGGTGCGCGTCGGTCGCCGTGCCGGGCGTGACGATGCGGGTGACTTCGCGCCGGACGAGCTTTTTGCCGGGTGACGCCTCTTCCACCTGATCGCAGATCGCGACGCGATGGCCGCGGCCGATGAGCCGCGCGATGTAGCCTTCGGCGGAATGATAGGGGACGCCGCACATGGGCACGCCGTTGCGCGCGGTCAGGGTGATTTCGAGTTCGCGCGCGGCGAGCGTGGCGTCGTCGAAAAACATCTCGTAGAAGTCGCCCAGACGGAACAGGAGCAGCGCGCCGGGAACCTGTTGCCTGATGGCGTGATACTGCCGCATCAGCGGCGTGGATGTGGAGTCGCCGTTCATCGGGGAACCCTTACTGTACCGGACTCTACCGGACAGGAGGGCAGGCTTGAGCCGGCAAAGGGCTTCAGCCCGTTCGGTCTTGATGCGCTCGACCAGGGGAACTCCTCCGCGGATGCCGCAAGGCCCGCTTTAACGGGGTTCTGCACGATGTAATTCCGGATTTTGCGACACTCTTCCGGGTTCCGGACGAGACGATCGTAGCTTTCGTCCTGCCAGAAAGGCGTTCCGGTCCGGTTCAACAGTTTGTTCGCTTCGCGCGCGGTTGCGCCTTTCAGTTTTCGCAGCAAGTGCGAAACATTGGTAAGGGGCGTAATCAGGAGATGCACATGGTTCGGCATGATCACCCAGGCATGCAGAAGGTAATTGCTTGCGCCGCCCTGCTCGATCGCATTGGCCACCAGGTGCGCAATGCCTGGCATCCTGAGATACGTTGGCCCCGCCTGTTGATTGTCCAGAAGCCGGTCCATGCAGACGAATGCCTTGCCGGAGGTCATTGAGATCTTTGGAAATTCACGGCCGGCAGGCAAGCTGCCGTGGAGGCGAAATGTGATGAACAGCGGCTGTTCCGCTGCGTAGAGGTGCGGTAAATGGCGGCGGGTGAACTCCATCTGTTTTGTAGTGTGCGGGTCGGCGGAAACTCTCTGGCGGGCTGAAGCCCGTCGCAGGCTGAAGGCCTGCCCCACCGTGCTGCGCTGCCGGCTCTCACCGGCTTCTTCCATCTGGGCGCAGCTATGGCATCCATCGTGCTTGAGGCATTGACGGAGGTTTCCGATGAGGCTGATTGCGGTCTTTCTCACACTTGCGAGCATTTCTTCTCTTCCCGCGGCCAGGACCGATCGCGCCAACCGGCTGACGGGATCGTGGAAGCTCGTGTCGTATACGGACACTCCGGACAATGGGATGCCGTATTTTCCGTTCGGTACCGCTCCCATCGGTCAGTTCATTTACACATCCGACGGCCATTTCTCCGTGCAAGTCGTTTCCAGCCCGACCGGGTCCATACCCGCCAGTTTGCCGAAAGGCTTCGAGGACATGACGGCGACGTATCTGGGCTACTTCGGAACCTGGACGACGGATGCGGCCGAAGGCGCGCTCACCTACCATTTGGCTGGGGCGAGCGCCCCGCTCTATGTCCGCAGCGACGTGTCCAGAAGGATTCGATTCGACGGCAACCGTCTGATCGTCACGGGCGAATCGATGAGGTCGGACGGGCGGTTGTGGAGATGGGAACGCATTCTCGTAAGAGAACCGGGCAAAAGAAGAAGGTGAGAGACGTTCGCGGCGCCTTCCGCCTCGCACGCGATATTATTTAGAACGCATATGACGTTCCGGGATCGATGGCTGCACCGTCCGCAAAGCCTCTGGCTCCGGAAGGCGATCTTCCAGATTCACCTCTGGACCGGAATCGGTCTCGGTCTCTATGTCCTGATTATCAGTGTCAGCGGCAGCGCCATTGTCTTCCGCAACGAACTCTACAAATCTCTCTGGCCCGGCCCGAAAATCGTCGCTGTCTCCGGACCGCGGCTGTCGCGCGACGCTTTGAAGCAAGCCGTCCACCGGGCGTGGCCGAAATACGCGATCAGTTACATCTGGGAGTCGAAACGCAAAGACGAAGCCACCGAGGTCTGGATCGAGCGCACCGACCAGGCCCATCCCAAAACCAAAGGGCGGCTGTTCGACCCGTTCACCGGCCAGGACGTTGGGCCGTCGCGGCCCGCCTCGATCGGCGTGGTCGCATGGCTCTCCGATCTGCACACCAATCTGCTCGCGGGGGAAACCGGGCGCAGGATCAACGGCCTGCTCGCGATTCCGGTCGTGATTCTCTGCTTGAGCGGAGTCGTCATCTGGTGGCCGGGGACCGGCAGAGTGCGCCGCAGTCTGAAGATCGATTTCAAAGCCAGCTGGAAGCGGCTCAACTGGGATCTGCACAGCGTGATCGGACTCTGGATGTTCGCGTTCGTTTTCATCTGGGGCGTGACGGGAGTTTATCTGGTGTTCCCCAGGCCTTTCCAGGCGGTGGTCGATCGCTTTTCGCCGGTGGATCTGTACCGGCAGCAGTCGTTGCTGGAGGCGCCTTCGGAAACGCCGCTGATCCCGGTGGCGGACGCCGGCAACGCCGCGCCTACCCGCAGGCGGTTGCGCCCGCCGGTCAAGCGCAGCGCCGGCGACATCTTTCTGCGCTGGTTCTACTATCTGCACTTCGGTAATTTCGGCGACTGGCCGGTGAAGGCGCTCTGGGTGCTGCTCGGTCTGGCGCCGCCTTTTCTGTTCGCGACAGGCGCACTGATGTGGTGGAATCGCGTGCTCAGCCGCGAAGCCCGCCGCGTGCGTGGCATGATGAACAATTCGCCCGAATGCCCCTCGACACCAGTAACGCCGTAAACCGCACCAAAGGCGTGCTGCCTTTGCAGGCTCTCGAAAAGATGGTCGCCGAGGGGCATATCCGTTCGCGGGCGCCGCTCGCGCCGGACCAGATCCAGCCTTCCTCGATCGACCTCCGGCTGGGTTCGGAAGCCTATCGGGTCCGCGCCAGTTTCCTCGCCAGCGGCGCCGCCACCATTACCGGCAAGCTGGAGCAATACCGCCTGCACACCATCGACCTCACGCGCCCGGCCGTGCTCGAGAAGGGCTGCGTTTACATCGTGCCGCTGCAGGAGGAGCTTGCGCTGCCCGCCCACATTTCGGGCAAAGCGAATCCCAAAAGTTCCACGGGCCGCCTCGATATCTTCACGCGCCTGATCACGGACGAAGGCCGCCAGTTTGAAATGGTTCCGGCGGGCTATCGGGGGCGGCTGTACGCGGAAGTGGTCCCGCGCACCTTCAGCGTGGTGGTGCGGCAGGGCGACCGGCTTTCGCAGTTGCGCCTGTTCCAGGGCGATTACACGCCGTCCGACACGCTGCTCCGGGAACTTGAAGCGCAGGTGAGCCTGGTCTATCTCCCGGATGAAACGCGCGGTGAAGCGAATATCCGGAACGGACTGCGGCTCTCCGTGGACCTCGACGGCGCGGATTCGAACGTCATCGGATATCGCGCGAAGAAGCACGCGCCGCTGATCGATCTGGCGCGCGTCCAGTACTACGAGCCCGAAGACTTCTGGGACCCGATCCTGCGCAACGAGAGCCGTTCGCTGATTCTGGACCCGGAAGACTTCTACATTCTCGCCTCGCGCGAGCGCGTGCGCATCCCGGCCGATTATGCCGCCGAGATGGTGCCTTTCGATGCGACCATCGGCGAGTTTCGCATTCACTACGCGGGTTTCTTCGATCCCGGTTTCGGGTACGGCTCGGGCGATATCAACGGCACGCGGGCGGTGCTCGAAGTGCGCTCGCACGAAGTGCCGTTCATCATCGAGGATGGCCAGATCGTGGCCAGTCTGGTGTTCGAAAAGCTGATCGAAAGACCGCGCCTGCTTTATGGGGAAGGCATTGGATCGTCGTACCAGCGCCAGGGCCTCAAGCTGAGCAAGCATTTCCGGACCGCGTAAATCCGGCGCGGCTCAGTTTTCCGTCGGGTCCTTCTCCACGCGATCGACCACGATGATTTCAACCGGCGCCTTGCGCGGTTCCAGCTTGAGTCCGAGTTTCTGCACGGTGGCAAAAATCGCGCCACCCGAAGGATCGGACGCGGCGTCCGCCGGTGAGGCGGACGCAGGCGCGCCAGGCGCCGCCATGGCCATCTGAAAACCAGCCGTTCTCGCCATCCTCTGTAATTCCACGATGGGGAGGTCGAGCGCCACCTGATAGTTCCCTTTCAGGTCCGTCATATCCACCACCGGGCGATCGACCAGCGGCGACAGAGTGTCGGCGAGCGTGGCGAGCGTCATTTTGCTGGCTTCGAGGTGGATCGCGCCGTCCGCGCCGGGCGACACGCGCATGTTCCCCATCGGTCCGCCCGAGATCGTCGCGTTGCCCCTGCCATCGGGCTTGATCTGCATGCCTCCTTTCGCGGCATCGGCGGCCGCCGGAGGAGTCTCGGGATCGGGCGGCGACTCTTTGAGTTTCAACCCGTTCTTTCCCACCACCAGTGCGTAGACCGGGTGGTCTTTGTTCTCCCGGTGCACGGTCAGCTTGAACCTTTCCGCGAGCAGAGCCTGCAGCATTTCGGGAACCTGATCTTTCGTGGCTCCTTCCGGGATCTTCGCCATCACATCGAACCGCGGCGCTGTCATCTGGGACATCCAGTCCGGGGCCGAAAGCTGGTAGGGCTTGATTTTGTAGGCGGTACGAATCAAATCCGCCAGAGACATGCCCCCGATGTCGACCCTCGCTCCATCGACCTGCATCCCCATGTGAGCTTTGCCCGCCATAACCTGCTGCGCCATCGTCATCAGATCCGGCGCGGGTTTGATCGAAGCGACCTCGAAGACCGGACTCGCCGCGGGCGCCTGTCCGAAGACGGCGCCGGCAGCGAGAAGGAGGGAAGGGCCAATTTTTCCGAAGTGAAATCCGGGCATCGCGGTTACCTTCTTTCAGGGCAATTCGAGATCCGGATTGACGCCCTGGCCTTCCGGCTTCCCGAGGACTCCAAGATAACCCGAGATCAGTTCCGCATCGGGAGTCTTCGGGTCGAGCGCAAGGTATTTCGCAATGTGCTCGCGGGCTCCGGCGTAATCGCCCTTTGCGTCGAGAATGCGGCCCAGCACGAACTCGGATCTGAGCAGTTCCTTTGTCCTCGGGGCCTGCAGGGCTTCCTTTACGCTGGCTTCGGCGCCCGCGAGGTCTTTCAATTCATAACGAGCCACGGCCTGATGGAGGTACGCTTCCGGGTATGCCCGTTTGGGATCGAGTTTGATCGCGCTGTCGGCCGCCGCGTCCGCGCCCTTCCAATCCTTAACCAGAACGTCCTGCCGGGCCAGCGTCACCCAGGCCGCGGTCATTTTCGGATCCAGCGCGACCGCGTGCAGGTATGCGTCGCGCGCCTCGGCTGGCATCTGGATCGTCTCGTACACGATTCCCAGCGTCTGCCAGCCGCGGGCAAACTTCGGCGCGGCCTCGACGGCCAGCTTGAGCTGGCGTGTGACTTCCGGCAGGTTGCCAGCATCGACGCTCTTCATCGCCGCCTTCCAGGCCGCGCGCGCGGCCGCAGGGACGTCGGTATCCCCCGTTCCGACGGCCCGCGGGTCCCCGCCGCGCTTGCTGAGCACGAGCGGTGGCAGGTCTTTCGTCGTGCTGATAAAGCCGCTGAGGTCGGAAATATCGATGGAGGTGGACGCGTAGCCCGTGAGCGTCGCTTCGAGCGTGCATGCGCGGGTCAGCATGTTGTCGACGTCCATGCGCCACAGATACTCGCCTTTTTTGTTCGTGATGGGGCCGGGCGCCGAACCGTAGTCGTCGCTGCAGATCCGCTGAATGCCAACCGAGGAGGGCGGCGGCGACCCGTCCCGCATCGTCACTTTGCCGCGCAGGATGACCTGATAAGTATCGGCGGCGGCCGGAAGGCAGGAAACCACACAGAAAACGACGCAAACACACAGTAGTAATCGAAAAGAGTTCATAGCTGCTCCCGATCGGAACTAACCGTCAGAACGAACCGGCAGAACTAACCTGGGACATTATATCGGGAAAACCGGACGGGATGTTTCCCGTCAGACGCGCCCGGTCCTGCGTCCGGCAAGATACAGCAAACCGGCGCCGGCGATTACGGCGGCGCCCCCGATGACCGCCCATCGAATCTGGCCGGTCATGAAGCTTCCGGGCAGCACATTGACGCCTTGAAGGAACCAGATCCCGCCGAACACAATCAGCAGCACGCCGAGGACGTTCAAAGCAATCTTCACGGCGTTACTTCCTGACGGTCTTCGCCGTGAATTCCGCGTCCGTGACGGGCTCGAGCCAGGTGATTCCGCCGCGCGTCACATTGTACTGCGTGCCGCCCTTGTCGGGAGCCGCGCCGTGCCAGTGCGCCACGCCCGGAGGGCACCAGATCGCCTCGCCCGCGTGCAGTTCAATGACCGGCCCGCCTTTCTGCTGCACCAGGCCCACGCCTTCCTCGACGAAAACCAGCTGGCCCTTTTCATGAATGTGCCATTTGGTCCTCGCGCCGGGATCGAAGTGGAAATAGCCGATCTGTCCGGGAGGGTTCTCCGTCAGCCGCGTCACCGTGCCGCCGGTGAAGTTGGGGTTCGGGGCTTGCTGCGCGTGCATGGTCCAAAGACCGGAAATCGCGAGCACCGCGCCCAGGGCCAGCGCGCCGGCCAATCGATAAGACCGCAGTTGATAACTCATCTGTCGAAGCATCCTATCACGATTCGGAAGCTAGTCGAGGTTGCCCTGCTCGACGACCACGTTCTCCCGCACCATGAGCCGGTGCGGCGCCAGTTCGAACAACCGGGGAAGCACCCGGCTGACGTGTTCTTCGAAATCCACAAATACAATCACGACGGGGAGGTCGCCCCCGGCATCCACCAGGCTCGAAGTATGCACCCGGTTCCTGCCGTTGAACCCGCCAACTGCATGGAAAGCGCTCGCCCCGGCGACGTTTTCGGCGCGCAGCATCTGCAAAATCTGGCTCCACTTGTCGGACTCGTTCAGATAGATCGTGATTTGGACCGCGGTTCGCATTTTCAAACCCCTTTTGTCAGATGCTTCTGGCGAGCGCCGCGCCCAGCGCCACCGCAACGAAGCAGACTACGTTCGTCCCCAGGATATTCAGCAGCGCCACGGGAAGTTGTCCCTTTTCGAAGAGAGCGAACGTCTCGAAGGCGTAGCTGGAATAGGTGGAATACGTGGCGCAGAAACCCACCGCGATGAACAGCCGCCACCGGGGGTCCGCCAGCACGCGCTCGGTGGTCCAGATCAGGAAAAACCCGAGGATGAAGCTTGCGGATATGTTGATGAGCAGGGTGCCGAACGGAAAGCTCGACGGAATGAGCCGGGCGACGTACTGCGCCACAAAATAGCGGAGATTGGCTCCAACGATTGCGCCCAATGAAATCAGCAGGACCGTTTGCAATGAAAAGACTCCAGGCATCGGGATGTCAGGAGTCATCAGCCATCGCCGGCGGTTTTGGCGAAAGCGGTTTTGGCGAACCCCATCGCCGTCAGTCTTCAATCTTCAGTCCTCAGTTTATCGCTTTCGTCTCCGGCATGGGGTGTCGGAAATGGGGCGCCAAAATACTTCCGCCCTCCGGCGCCGGAACTGCTATCTTTTTTCTAACACCTTTCGATGCGGCCCTTTGTCCTGGAACTCGGCGAACTGCAGAATAAAATTCTTGAGATGGGCGGGCTCGTGGAGACCTCGATCCACAACAGCATCCGTTCGCTCGTGGAGCGCAACGATGCGCTGATGGTCAATATCTGGGAGTCCGAAGAGCGCATCAACCAGCTCGACATCGAGATCGACGAATTCGCCACGCGGCTGCTGGCCCTGCACCAGCCCGTTGCGCGCGATCTGCGGTTTCTGACCGCGACGATCAAGATCAACAGCGATCTCGAACGAATGGGCGATCTGGCGGTCAATATCGCGCAGCGCTCCATATCTTTACTGGGCCGGCCGCAGCTCAAGCCTCTGGTGGATGTCCCACACATGTCGAAGACGGTCGAATCCATGGTGCGGAAGAGCTTGGACGCCTTCGTTCAGCGCGACGAGGCGATGGCGCGGAGCGTACTGCTGTCCGACGACGAGGTGGACGATCTCAAGAACTCGGTCTACCAGGAACTGCTCGGCATGCTCGAATCCGGGCAGGCTCCCGCCGGCACGGCGTTCGACCTGATCTTTATCGCGCATAACCTGGAGCGCGTCGCCGATCATGCGACCAACATCGCCGAAGACGTGCTGTTCCTGGTCAAAGGCGTGGATGTGCGGCATCATCACCTGGGCTGAAGCGGGCGGCGGATATAACAATCCGGTCAATTTCCGTAACAATTTCTTCACATTATCGTCATCCGGTATCCAAGAACCGTCCCTAGACTGAAAGCTCACGCAGCACTCCGACCGGGCTTCACCCCATCGGCATCCAGTGCGCGAACGCTTCGCCCGGAGCACTTTTCCGGGACTTTTTCAAGGGAGAATTGAATGAATCCACGTAACCTGTCCCGTCACCGGGCTCCGTTTCTGCTGGCGTCGCTGCTGGCGGGCGCGGGTCTTCTCGGCGCCGCGGAAGAGGCAACCACCGCAGCAGCGCCTTCCAATCCAGCGACCGGCGCCGCCGCTTCACAGTCAAGCGCCGCGCCGTCGCAAAGCGATGAAATCTCGCGTCTCAAGGCCGCGCTCGCGGAGCAGCAGAAGCAACTTCAGGCGTTGCAACAGGCGCTGCGGAATCAGCAGCAGATGATTGAGAAAGCCGTGGCGGCTCCGGCGCCGCAACCGCGGCCAAACCTGGGCAGCGTGGCCAGCATGACCCCGGTGTTTCCGGCTCCGGCTCCGGCGCCACTGCCGGCGCTTCCCGTAACAACCGCCGGGCCGCGCCCGCAGCCGCAGTTTCCGACGAGCGGCGCTTCGAGCAATCCATGCGAAGCTCCTCCGGACGGCAACGCCATTCCGCCGTACCTGCGCCTCGGCAGCATCTGCATCACACCCGTCGGGTTCATGGACTTGACGGCCGTATGGCGCGACAAGAACGCGGGTTCCAGCATCGGCTCCAATTTCGGCGCCATTCCATATAACAATGTCGCGGCCGGGCACAACTCCGAATACCGCTTCAGCCCACAGAACTCGCGGATCGGCTTCCGGATTGACGGCGACTGGAAGGGCACTCACTTCATGGGCTATAACGAGTTCGACTTCCTCGGTACCGGGGCGGCCAACAATATCGGCGTCACCAACGGCGCGTTTGTTCCCCGCATACGCCTGTACTGGGTGGATGTCCGCAAAGGCCAGTGGGAATTCCTCGCCGGCCAGAGCTGGTCGCTGCTGACTCCCAACCGCAAGGGCCTGTCGCCGTTGCCGGGAGACATCTTCTACGGACAAGTCATGGACGTGAACTACCTGATTGGCTTGACGTGGGACCGCCAGCCGGGCGTTCGCGTCGTGTGGCATCCGAACACGAAGCTCGCCTGGGGCATCTCGTTCGAAAATCCGAATCAATACATGGGCGGCAACGCGGGCACCGGGTCGTCGGTCCTGCCCGCCGGTCTCGCCGGACTGGCCGGGACGCAGCTGGACAATACCTCGACCGGCTTCCTGGGCACGCCGAACGTGATGCCGGACATCATCTCCAAGATCTCGTTTGAGCCGAATGCCCGGGTACATCTGGAAATCGCCGGGCTGGTGCGTGCATTCAGAGTCTGGGACCCGAATACGACCCAGCACAACACGGCCATTGGCGCCGGCGGTTCGTTCAACGCGAATGTGGAGGTTGTGAAAAACCTGCGGCTCATCAGCAACAACTTCTGGAGCGATGGCGGTGGGCGTTACCTGTTCGGCTCGGTCCCCGACGTGGTCCTGCGGCCCGACGGCAGCATCAGCCCGATTCACGCGGGCGGCTTTAACGAGGGCTTCGAAGCCACCGTCAAGAACACCCTGCCGTTCGTTTACTGGGGCGCCTCCTACGCGGGCCGCGATGTGGCGCTGGACGCCAACGGCAAGCCGATCGGTTACGGCTTCACGGGGTCGGCCAACAGCCAGAACCGCACCATGCAGGAAATCACGTTCGGCTTCATTCAGACGTTCTGGAAGAACCCCCGCTACGGTTCGCTCAGCCTCATCAGTCAATACGAATGGGCCTACCGGAATCCCTGGTACGTGGCTCCGGGCTCGCCCAAAGCCGCGCACGACAGCACCATCTTCATGGATGTCCGTTACACTCTGCCGGGATCCGCACCCAACTTCTAAACCAATTTGTAACGCAACTGAAACAATGGGGTGGGAAACTTTAAGTTTGCCCACCCTTTTTTCCCTCCAGGAATCAAGGACGCAACTCTATGAAAAAAATCGCAGTAATGGGTCTTACAGTACTTCCCGCCCTGTTCGCTACCATGGCAATGGGCGCGGAAACGATTAACGGAGCGGGCGCCACCTTCCCGAACCCGATCTACCAGCAATGGTTTGCGGAGTTCAAGATGGCCCACCCGGATATTTCCATCAACTATCAGTCCCTGGGCTCGGGAGCCGGAATCCAGCAGCTCACGAAGGGTACCGTCGATTTTGGCGCTTCCGACATGCCGATGACGGATAAACAGCTGGCCGATTTGAAAATCAAGGCCCTGCATTTTCCGACCGTGCTCGGCGCCGACGTCCTTGCCTACAACATTCCGGGCGTGACGGCCGATCTCAAGCTGACGCCCGAAGCCATCGCGGCCATTTTTCTGGGCGACGTGAAGAAGTGGAACGATCCGAAAATCGCCTCGACCAACCCCGGCGTGAAACTGCCGGACAACGAGATTCAGGTGGTGCACCGTTCCGACGGCAGCGGCACCACGTTCGTCTTCACCGACTATCTTTCGAAGGTCAGCCCGGAATGGAAGAGCAAAGTCGGCGCCAACACGTCCGTGAGCTGGCCGCTCGGCCTGGGCGGGAAGGGCAACGAAGGCGTCTCGGGCGTCATCAAACAGACTCCCAACTCGATCGGCTATGTGGAACTGATCTATGCCGTACAGCAGAAGATGCCCTACGCCGACGTGAAAAACGCGTCCGGCAAATTCGTTAAAGCCAGCTTTGCCAGCGTGACAGCCGCCGCGGCCGCCGCCAAAGACATGCCCGCGGATTTCCGGGTATCGATCACCAATGGGCTGGGCCCCGCCGTCTACCCGATCTCTTCGTTCACGTGGCTGCTGATCCCGTCGGAAATCAAGGACGCTTCGACGAAAAAGGCCATTACCGAATTCCTGTCCTGGATGCTGACAACGGGTCAGAAGGATTGTGAAGGCCTCAGCTACGCGCCGCTGCCCAAAGCTGTTGTCGCAAAAGAACAGAAGCAGATCGCCCTGATTAAATAGCCGCATATGGCCACCTCCGCCGCCGTTCCCCAGTCGAATATCGTTCTGAAGCGCCGGTTCGGCGGCGATCAGGCGGCCTATGCTTTCACTTTGATCTTTGCCCTTGCGATCCTGGCCATTACCATCCTGCTGGTGTGGCAATTGTGGCTGCACAGCGCGGCTTCGAGAGAGAAATCCGGGTTCGGATTCATTACTTCCACCATGTGGAACCCGGTTACCGATGAATACGGAGCGCTTCCTTTCATCTACGGGACGGTGGTCACTTCCTTTCTGGCTCTGCTGATTTCGGTGCCGCTGGGCGTGGGCGCCGCCATCTATCTGTCCGAACTCGCCCGCCCGAAGGTCTCCGATACGCTGACGTTTCTGGTGGAACTGCTGGCCGCGGTTCCGAGCGTCATTTTAGGCCTTCTCGCCATTTTCACGCTGGTCCCGCTGGTGCGGGATTACATCGGACCGGGTATCCAGAGAGTCGCGGGTGACCTGCCTCTGTTCAGCGGCACGATTTTCGGATACGGCTATTTCACCGCGGGCGCGATCCTCGCCATCATGACATTCCCGTACATCATCTCCGTTTCGCGGGAGGCTCTCAGGGCGGTGCCGCGCGAGCAGAGGGAAGCGGCTCTCGCCCTGGGCGCGACGCACTGGGAATCGACGTGGCATGCCGTCCTTCCTTTCGCGAAACTCGGGATCACGGGATCGGTGTTTCTGGCGCTGGCGCGCGCGCTGGGCGAAACCATGGCGGTCACCATGGTGATCGGCAACGATAACGCCATTCATACTTCCCTGTTTGCGCCCGGCCAGACGATCGCCGCGGTCATCGCGAACGAATTCACGGAGGCTACCGGCGATATCTATCTTTCGGCGCTCATCGAACTCGGGCTGGTGCTGTTCGTTTTGACGATGGCGATCAACGGTCTGGCGCAGTTGCTGATTGTGCTGACGACGAAGAAGGGCTCGGCCAGAGCATGACATCGCGCAACAGCCGCCGGAACGCGGTCAACAACCTGATGCTCGCGCTGTGCGGCGTCTGCGCGATTCTGACCGTATCCACGTTGTTCCTGATTCTGGGGTACCTGGTTTACAACGGCGGAAAATCGTTGGATCTGAGCTTCTTCACCAAACTGCCGCTGCCTCCGGGGCAACGCGGCGGCGGCATGGCGAACGCGATCCTCGGCAGCGCCGAGATTGTGATTCTGGCCACGGTCATCGGCCTCCCGGTCGGTTTCTTCGCGGGCATTTATCTCGCTGAGTTCGGCGGGAAGACGCTGCCGTTTATCGTTCGCTACACGGCGGATCTGCTGAATGGCATTCCGTCGATCGTGATCGGGATCTTCGCGTGGACGGTGATCGTGGTGCCGATGCACCACTTCTCCGCTTTGGCCGGCGGTATCGCGCTCAGCCTGATGCTGATTCCCATCACGGCGCGCAGCACCGAGCAGTTCCTGCTGGAGGTGCCCCGCGCCATGCGCGAAGGCGCGCTGGCTCTGGGCGCCAACAAGTGGCGCACGGTCGCCACCGTGATTGTGCCGGCCGCCCGCAAGGGGATTATGACGGGCATGATTCTCGGGGTGGCGCGGATCTCGGGCGAGACCGCGCCGCTGTTGTTCACCAGTCTCAACAACCAGTACTGGAGTACGGGCCTTTCCGAACCCACGGCATCGCTGCCCGTCATGATTTTTACTCACGCCGTGGCTCCTTACGACGACTGGCATCGCCAGGCCTGGGCCGCGGGTCTGGTCCTTTTGGCGCTTGTCTTGCTGGCCAACATAGCAGCCCGTATGGTCATTTCGCGAGGGACGTCCATCCCAAGGTAAGAGAATCGTCATGAGTTCACCGCACATGGCTGTCAGCCAGCCGCAAATTCAAATGCCTCCGACGACAAGCGAACCCGCAGCACCGGTACAAACCGCGGCGCCAAAAATGCGCGCCGCCAACGTCAACTTTTTCTATGGCGCGTTCCAGGCTTTGCATGACGTCTCGCTCGAATTCGCCGCGCATAAGGTGACGGCTTTGATCGGGCCGTCGGGCTGCGGCAAATCCACTTTCCTGCGGAACCTGAACCGCATTAACGAGACGTTGCGCGATACGCGGACCGAGGGCGAGATCACGCTCGACGGCGAGAACATCCTCGGCAAGGACGTGACGGAGATCCGCCGCCGCGTCGGCATGGTCTTCCAGCGGCCGAACCCGTTCCCCAAGTCGATCTTCGAAAACATCGTTTACGGTCCGAAGATCAATGGCATGTTGAAGGGCAGGAGCGCGGCCGAAGTGGTGGAGCAGAGCCTGCGCCGGGCGGCGCTGTGGGATGAGGTGAAGGACAAGCTGAACGAGTCGGCCTATGCCATTTCAGGCGGACAGCAGCAGAGGCTTTGCATCGCCCGCGCGCTGGCGGTGAATCCGGAAGTTCTGCTGCTCGACGAGCCGTGCTCGGCGCTCGACCCGATCGCGACGGCCAAGATCGAGGATCTTCTGGTCGGCCTGAAAGAACAGTGCACGATCGTGATCGTGACGCATAACATGCAGCAGGCCGCGCGCGTGGCCGATACCACCGGTTTTTTCCTTCTGGGCAAACTGATCGAGCACGACAAGACGGACGTGATCTTCAAAAATCCCGCGAAGAAGGAAACGGAAGATTACATCACGGGCCGTTTCGGTTAAACGCTTCGACTCGCAGGAGATTTCATTTGCGCCCATTCGAGGAAGGCTTCCAGTCGCTGAACGATACGCTCCAGGAGATGGGTACGCTCGTCGCGCACTCCATCCAGCGCAGCGTGCTCTCGCTCGTCGAAAAGAACGAAGATTACGCCCATCAGGTGATCCGCGACGAATCGCGCGTCGACCAGATGGAAATGAAAATCGACGATATGGTCACCAGCCTGATCGTGCGCGAACAGCCTGTAGCGCGCGACATGCGGCTGGTGGTGTCCGCCATCAAGATCACGACCGATCTTGAGCGAATGGGAGATCTGGCGGTGCATATCGCCGAGCGGGCGCTCTCGCTGATGATGCAGCCGCCGCTGCCCGATGCCATAAACTTCGGCGAGATCGCCAATCTTGTGGAATCGATGGTGCTCCGCAGTCTGGAAGCTTTCGTCAAGCGCGACGCTCAGATCGCGCGCGGCATTCTGGAAACGGACGACGCCGTGGATAAAGCCCGCAACAGCATTCAGCACCAGCTGATCGACCTGATGCAGAAGGACACGGCCACCATCTGCCGCGCGCTCGACTACCTGATCGTCGCCCGCAAGCTGGAGCGCATCGGCGACCACGCGACGAACATCGCCGAAGACGTGATCTTCCTTGCGCAGGGAGTGGACGTGCGGCACCGGGCGCCGGCGGAAACGGCCTGACCGGCTTCAGTCGCCCGCCTGGGCGCGATGCCGGATGAACCACTCCTGGCTGTCCACCGAGCCCGCGCCCTCGATGGGCGCAAACTCGTACGTGCCATCCGGTTTCCCGATGCGGACTTTACGATTGTCCTCAAGGCACTTTTCGAGCAGCGTATCCCGCAGCCGGCGTACGATCGCGGCATCCAGAATCGGGAACAGAATCTCCACCCGCCGGTCGAGGTTCCGCGGCATCAGGTCCGCGCTGCCCATGTAAATCTCTTCGTCACCGCCGTTCTCAAAGTAGTACAACCGGCTGTGTTCCAGAAACCGCCCGACAATGCTCCTGACTGAAATGTTTTCGCTCGCGCCTGGAATGCCCGGACGCAGACAACACAGCCCCCGGACGATCAGGTCGATCCGCACCCCCGCGCGCGAGGCCTCGTAAAGAAGCCGGATCGTCTCGCGGTCTTCGAGCGCGTTCATCTTGAAGATCAGCCGTCCGCGCGCGCCATGCGCCATCTCGCGGGATATCAGCGCCATCATGCGCTTTCGCAGCGTGACCGGCGCCACCAGCAATTTCCGGAAGTCGGACTTATGCGAATATCCCGTCAGGTAATTGAACAAGTCCGTCGCGTCCGCGCCCAGATCCGGATTGCAGGTGAGCAGGCTGAAATCGGTATAGATCCGCGCCGTGGCGGCGTTGTAGTTGCCGGTTCCCAGATGAAGATAGCGGCGGATGCCGTCATGCTCGCGGCGCACGATCAGAGCGATCTTGCAATGCACCTTGAGGCCCACCAGCCCGTACACCACGTGCACGCCCTCGCGTTCCAGCGCGCGCGCCCATTCGATGTTGCTCTCTTCGTCGAACCGCGCCTTCAATTCCACCAGCACGGCCACCTGCTTGCCGTTTTCGACCGCGTCGAGCAGCGCCTGCACGATGGGCGAGTTGCGGCCCACGCGATACAGCGTCATCTTGATCGCCAGCACGTCGGGATCGAGCGCGGCTTTTTGCAGCAGATCGACCACCGGCTGGAACGCCTGATAGGGGTGGTGCAGCAACCGGTCTCCGGCGCGAATGACCGTGAACATGTCCTCTTCGGCGTCGGCCGACAGGTCCGGCCAGGACCACGGCTCGAACGGCTCGTCGCGCAGGTCCATCCTTTCGAGCGACGGCAGTTGCCGCAGGCGGGAGAGGTCGAGCGCTCCGGGCACGCGGGTGACTTCATCCGGGGAGACCTCAAGGTTTTCGATCAGAATATCGAGGATGTGATCGGAGATGCTCGCATCCGTCTGAACCCGGACTACCTTGCGGAAACGCCGCCGCCAGACGGCCTCTTCCACCGACTCCAGCAGGTCGTCGCTCTCGAGTTCCTGAATCGCCACCTCCGCATCGCGGGTCACGTGGAAC
>VFSW01002208.1_pt1 | contig 29503 bp, 31 predicted proteins | sample 5358111 | NCBI WGS metagenome assembly VFSW01 (sample SAMN11554181, study PRJNA540505) | mine drainage metagenome | isolation source: sediment from site ElyBrook_90M | place: USA: Ely Copper Mine, Vershire, VT | collected 2017 | reverse complement strand
AGAGCCTGTTTACGATCTTTGGTCCTGATCTGCCGTGGTCATCAAGGTAGATATATGCAGCTTCTCCGTCGGAACGGTAAATCTGAGAGATGGAGCCAAGAAAGCCGTATCCAAGCGATATCAGCCGGGAGCAGTTCGAGTTGATCCTTCCCTTGCTGGAAGGTGTGCGCAAGCGCACCAAGCCGCGCACGGTGGATTTGCATGAGGTCTTCAACGCGGTGCTTTACCTGCTCAAGAGCGGCTGTCAGTGGCGTATGCTCCCGGATAGGTTTCCCAACTGGGTCACGGTGTACTCGTATTTTGCCAAGTGGAGCGCAACCGATCAGGACGGAACAAGCGCTCTGGAGCGAGCCTTAAAAAAAATCCGTTGGCGAGGCCCGCGAGAAACTGGGGCGCAACGCCATGACCAGCTTCATCATTGTTGACGCGCAAAGCGTCAAGAACACCGACAGCGCCGAAGAGAAAGGATACGATGCCGGCAAAAAGGTCTCCGGCATCAAGCGACATATTGCGGTGGACACGCAGGGCTTGCCCCATGCCGTCGCCGTAACCACGGCCGAGGTGACGGACCGCAACGGCGCGTTGGTTGCCATCGACCGGTGCAGGCCGAATCTGGGGTTGGTGGAGAGCCTGCTGGTCGATGGCGGTTATACGGGAGAACCCTTTGCCGACGGCGTGATGGAGCGGTTGAAGGCCACAGTTCAAGTCGTCAAGCGCAACGAACTGCATACGTTTGTCGTGCTGCCGAAACGCTGGATCGTAGAACGGTCCTTCGCGTGGCTGGAAAAGTGCCGCCGGCTATGGAAGAACTGCGAACGGAAACTGAATACCAGCCTGCAGATGATCCACTTGGCCTTCCTCAGACTGCTGCTCAAAAGATCGTAAACAGGCTCTAAGCACCACACAGCAACGAAGAGGGTGAAAAGGAAAATCGCTAGGTCTTAGACCACATGATTTCGTAGCTTGAGGTTTGCACTTCCCCACCCATTCGCCAGAAAAAAGCGAATGGATAGGGCACGGACTGGTACAAATTCACACGGTCAGAGCCCTAGGATCAGCCTTTCTGGCGCTGATAAGACAGATTGTCCATTCGTCTTCCGTGTGAATAACAAACAGAAGAAGCTGCCGAGCCGATTTTCCGAGGGCAACCCACTGGTCCTCTTCCTGAGATTGCTCCAAATCGGGCTGAACAAGCAAGAGGGGGCGAAAAACAGTTGCAGCTTCCTCGAAATCGACTCCGCGCCTCCCACGATTGATGAGGGCTTTTGCGGGATCTCAGACAATCGATTGTGGAAGCAACTTCACACACCCACCGGGAAGGGCTTGGGGCTGGACTCAGGGGGGGCTGTGCCGGTGCGCCAGCGCTCGAAGCGGCCCTGCAGCAGGCTCATGAGACCGGTATACCAGTAGCCCACTACAAACAAGATGAGAAACGGCGCGGTGAAATAGTTGTGGTTGGAGAAGGTGTAAATAATGGCGGCCATGAACCAGGCGCCCAGAGCTAGCTCAATCCACGGGATCAGCACCAGGCGCTTGCGGTACTTGGAGGCTTGGGATTTTTCGCCCTTCTTGGCTACGCGGTACTTGGGAGTGCGGACAAAGGCGCTCTTGATACCGAAGAGGGCTTCCATGACCGCCTTGGTGTTGGTCACGGTAAGGCCGATGCCCAGAGCCATAAGAAATGGCAGATAAAAAAACGTCCTCATCCAGTTTTTGGGGAACAGAATACGCTGGCTGACCACATAAAACACAGCGATGGAAAAAGTGGAGGCTGTGAAGAGCGGAAAGTCGATGAGCAGCATCTGGAACCAGCCCTGGTAGAAGCGCACGATCATTGAGGGAACCAGCAGCGCCGTCATGATGATCATTAGCGGATAACTAAGGTTAGCGGTGAGATGCTGAATGGCCTCCCACTTATTGCGCGGGGTGGCTTTGGACCGGAAGACGACGGGCAGGATCTTGATGGAAGTCTGGATGAGTCCCTTTGCCCAGCGCGCCTGCTGGGTTTTGAAGGCGGTCATCTCAATGGGCAGCTCGGAGGGGCACTCGACATCGGGCAGGTATTTGAACTTCCAGCCGGCCAACTGCGAGCGGTAGCTGAGGTCGGTGTCCTCGGTCAAGGTGTCGTGCTGCCAGCCGCCACCGTCGGCAATGGCCTTGATGCGCCACATACCAGCCGTGCCGTTGAAGTTGAAGAACTCGCCGGAGCGAGAACGCGAGCCCTGTTCCAGCACAAAGTGCGCATCCAGCAGGATGGCCTCGATCTGGGTCAGGGTGCTGTAGTCGCGGTTGAGGTGGGTCCAGCGGGTCTGCACCATGCCGATTTGCGGCTCGGCAAAGTGGTGAATTACCTTCATGAGCCAGTCCGGCGGGGGCACGAAGTCGGCGTCGAAGATGGCCACAAACTCGCCCTTGGCGATCTTGAGCCCGGCGTCAAGCGCGCCTGCTTTGTAACCGAGACGGTTGGTGCGGTGTATGTATACGATGGGATTGCCGGCCGCGGCGTACCGCTCCACAATGCCTTTGGCCACTGCCTGGGTCTCGTCCGTGGAGTCGTCCAGCACCTGAATTTCGAGCTTGTCGTGCGGGTACTCCATGGCGCAGACGGCCTCAATCAGGCGATCAATGACGAATTGCTCGTTGAAGATGGGCAGTTGCACGGTGACGCGCGGCAACTCGGCGAAGTGCTGGGGCGGGTTGGGATTATAGTTTTTGCGGTGCTTGTAGTAGTCGTAAACCATGGTGTAGCGATGAACTCCATAGACCGACAGCAGGATCATGACCGCGAAGTAGGGCAGCAGCAGCGCCGCATCAAAAAAATTCCAGTGGTAGAGGCCCTTGAAGGTTTGATCGGTATTCTGCATCGCCTTGAGGTAGTGGCGCAGGCCGTTCTGGGGTTCAGAGGCCAAGTACACGGCTACCCGCACTGGCAACTGGCTGAGCAGGCTGGCGGCGGAATTAAATAAGGGGACAAGCGCGGCGAACAGGGCGAGCCTCCACTGTCAAGATAAGGCCAATTGTACGCGATGGAGGGCTAACTGCGGCGGTGATGGAAGCGGGTGAGCAAATTGGCTGGTGGCTCAATCCTCACGCCACAGACGATCTTTCCAAACCATTGGTTAAAGTGCTTCTTGTCTCCCGTGATCAGGTATCCGGCTCCTGCCTGTACGGCTGATGCCAGAACGTGCCGGTCTTTGACGGGCAAGGCAAGCGCTTCAGGCGGCTCGACCAGTTTCTGAAAGACCATTACTTCGACTGAGGTCATTAGTCCACGCAGCCGCTCAATCTGTTCAATCCGTGGCAGGTTGCGCTGTACCTCTGCCATGACAGTGATTGAGGTGACAAGCCGTACCCCGTCGAGCTGCCAAATCCTGGTGACTTCGGCGTCTGCCTTCCACGCGGCAGAAACCAGCACGTTCGCATCGAGGAACAACGTGGAGGCAGGGCCTGGATCGGAGGTCATTCAGGCCACCGGATATGATCGATCGAATCCGGATCGATGCCCATCGCCGCCACGTCTTTGCGCGCTTCCAGGTAGCCTTCCCTGGTCATTACATTGTTCAGAAAGAACTCCGCCAACCGTTCGGGAGTGTAGGTTTCCACCTCAACCGGCGTGGTGACGGCTGGACGCATGAGAATACCGTCTTCGCGCTCCTCGATGAGCATAGGGCTTCCCTCGTCGAGCCGGTAGCGCTTGCGCATTTTAGCTGGAATCACCACGGTGCCGCGTTTACCGATCATAACTGTCTGCATGTCAGACTCTCCGAAATACAGAATAGCAGAATATCAACCGTTTGGCTCAGTTCGGCTGACTCAGGCCAATCCTAGCCAGAATCACTGGCCGTTCTGCATCCAAAACTCGGATTTCATCTACCTCGTCGAGTCCGGGATACTTCTTCGAAGTCTCGTAGCGGACCCTTTGAAGATACCGGCCGCTCACTGCGTTGAAGACGAACGCCTTAATGCGATAGCGATGGGGTGCGAAGTGTGTCTCTCCCTCCTCGAAGTCCCAGATGAAATCAGCGGTTACAAGAACGGGCAAGTGGGAAAACTGCGGCAGGCGCCAGAGCTTGAATTCGCTCTGATTGGTGAGTTCTACAGTTGGCAACAGGCTTACAAACTCTCCATGATTGACTGTGAGCAAGGCGTAGCTGGTTAAAGTGCCACTGCCGCAACCAGAAAACATAGAGGAAAAGAGAGTCAGCTCATGTCCATTAAGCTGACCTACTGCCAGCGCTTTTGGCTCCAAACCAAAGATGTAGTCCTTATCGCTTGGAGGTGCGTAGCAGTGTGCAGTTCCGGTTGCGCCCAAGCAGATGCGGGCCGGTGTTTTCGGCGTGCATCCGTCGCTATTGGCTTGGCCGGGGAGCAGCCGATACTGGGCACAGCAGGCAGTTGAACATGCACTTACTACGAACAAGCCGATGATTGTTTTCAATTGCACTGGCGCCTCATTACTTTCTCCAAACGAGCGGGCGGGTGTTGGCCAGATGACTTGATCGAGTCGAACTTTTGCACCGTATCGCGTAAGTTGGGTAGCTAGAAATTAGATAATCAACGATAACTCGGAATCCTTGCAATTCAATTCATTTGCCCACCCCGGCCCTGCTGTCGTACTGTGTTCTGGCAGTAGGAGATATTCTCATGGATGCTTCGTCCCCTTCCCCTGTCATAGCGGCGGCGGGCGGCAGTTTTCTGCTGGAAACCCGCACTCCCGCCGAAGTGTTTACTCCTGAAGACCTGAACGAGGAGCAGCGGCAGATTGCCGCCACAGCCGCGCAGTTTGCCCGCGACGAGATTTTGCCCAATGCGGCGGCCATCGAGGCCAAGCAGCCAGGCGTATTGGCGGGGCTGCTGCGCAAGGCCGGCGAGTTGGGCTTTACGGCCGTTGACGTTCCCGAAGAGTACGGCGGCATGGGAATGGACAAGACCACCTCGACGCTGGTTACCGATCATTTGTCGGTGCTGGCCAGTTTCTCCACGGCCTTTGGCGCGCATGTCGGCATCGCCACGCTGCCGCTGGTCTGGTATGGCACCGAGGAGCAGAAGCAGCGCTACCTGCCGAAACTGGGTTCAGCGGAGTGGGTTGGCAGCTATGCGCTCTCTGAGGCCAGCTCCGGATCTGACGCCATGAACATCCGCGCCAAGGCCACGCTCTCTGCCGATGGGAGTTATTACACGCTGAACGGCGAGAAGCACTGGATCACCAACTGCGGCATTGCCAGTCTCTTCACTGTCTTTGCCAAGATCGACGGCGAGAAGTTTTCGGCTTTTCTCATTGAGCGCGACACGCCAGGCGTGACCGTGGGCGCGGAGGAGCACAAGCTGGGAATTCGCGGCTCTTCCACCTGCCCACTGGTGCTGAGCGAGTGCAAAATCCCGGCCGCGAACCTGCTGGGCGAGGCCGGCAAGGGCCACCACATCGCTTTTAACGTGCTGAATATGGGGCGCTTCAAGCTGGGCATTGCCTGCATAGGAGGCGCGCGCCATGCGCTTGCGGACATGACGCGCTACGCCAAGGAGCGGAAAGCGTTCGGCAAGGCGATTGCGAAGTTCGGACTGATTCAGCGCAAGATATCGTCCAGCGCAACGCAGCTTTATGCGGCGGAGAGCATGGCCTACCGCACGGTGGCGATGATCGATGCGAGCCTGGCGCAACTGGGACCGGAGAAGGCGCGGAATTCGCGCGAAGTGCAGCGGTGCATTGAGGAATATGCCGTCGAGTGCTCGATTATTAAGGTCTACTGCTCTGAGATGCTGACGCTGGTGGCCGACGAGCTGATCGCCACCATGGGCGGCTACGGCTACGTGGAGGAGTATCCGGCGGAGCGCTACTACCGTGACGCGCGCATCAACCGCATTTTTGAGGGAACCAACGAGATCAACCGGCTCATCATTACCGGGTGGATGATGAAGAGGGCAATGAGCGGAGAGCTACCGCTGCTTGGAGCCATTAAGAGCGTCATGGAGGAAATAATGCAGCCGCCTTCCTTCGACGCCGCGAGCGATGAGGGCGAGTTGCTGGCGCGGGAGACGGCAGTGCTGACGGCGATGAAAAAGATTGCACTTTTCTGCGCCGGAGTGGCCAGCCAGCGGTTTATGGCGGCCTTGCAGGATGAGCAGGAAGTGATGGCTGACCTGGCCGACATCATCATGCAGGTCTACGCGCTGGAGTCGGCGCTGCTGCGGGCGCGCAAAATGACTGGCGTCGGCAGCGCCGAGGCGGCAGCCGCCATGACGGGGTTGCTGGCGGACGAGAGCATGGCGCTGGCCGAGCGCGCAGCACGGCAGGTGCTGGCGGCCTGCGCGGAGGGCGACTTGCTGCGCACTCAACTGGCTATCCTGCGGCGGCTGGCGCGGTATACGCCTGCCAATACAGGGGATCTGAGCCGCACCGTGGCGCGGCATTGCCTTCAGTTGGAGCGGTATCCGCTGTAGAGTTGCAAGCTTGTGGAATTGTCGCCTTGGATTACGGCAACTGGAATGCCAAACAGAAGATCGTGTGAAACCCTGCATTGTGGGCAGGCTAAAAGATGGACCAGTCACAGCGCGTCGGGTGGTGGCCGGAGTAGACTGCACACAAATCCTTAGGGGGTGCGCGATGAGCAGCAAGGTCGTGGCGATTGTGGGCAGCTACCGGAGGGGCGGAAGCACCAATTCCGCTATTGAAGCCATTCTGGAAGGCGCCAAGGAAAAAGGCGCGGAAACCCATACCATCTACCTTACGGAAGAGCACATCGAGTTCTGCACCAACTGCCGCGAGTGCAACCAGACCCGGGGGCCGGAGCGCGGGAAGTGCGTGCAACGAGACGGTCTTGAATCGATACTGACCGAAATTGAAGCCGCGGACGCGATTGTGCTGGGCAGCCCGGTGAATATGGGCAATGTGACGGCCATCCTGCGCAGGTTCATGGAGAGGCTGATCGGCGCCGCCTACTGGCCGTGGGGCCAGGCCGCTCCCTCGGGCCGGAAGAAGCCCGTATCTCGCAAGGCGGCGCTGGTGGCTACCTCGGCCATGCCAGGCTTTCTGATTCCGCTGTTTACCGGGACCGGCCATGCTCTACGCACAACGGCCAAGCTGCTGGGCAGCAAGCCGGTGGGCAGTCTGTGGATTGGACTCTCAGCCATGGAACTGGACCACCCGCTCTCCGCGAGAGACAGGGAGCGGGCGCGGCGGCTGGGAATGAAGCTGGCGTGAGGCGGCGGCTGGTGACTTATTTGGCGATCAGGCCGCGGGCGATGGCGTCCAACATGCCGTTGAGAAAGTTGATGGACTCAGGTGCGGAGTAGCGGCGGCCAATTTCAAGAGCCTCGTTGATGACGATAGGAAAGGGCGTGCCTTTGAAGCCCAGCATCTCGCCGACGGCCATGCGCAGCAGGTTGCGATCGACTGCGGGCATGCGCTCCAGCCGCCAATGCTTGGAGTTGGCGACGATCAGCTCGTCGATCTGCTCCTGATGAGCGACGGCGACGCGGAAGAGGTCTTCGGCAAAGCCGCGGACTTCCGGCTCGACTTCATCGGCGGCTTTCCAGAAGTTGGCGCGCACCTGGTCGGGGGTCTGCTTACCGATGTCCGCCTGAAAGAGCATCTGCATGGCCAGCTCGCGCGATTTACGGCGCGGTCCGGCGGTCAAGCGGTGCCGCCTTCTACTCCAGGGACGAGAACCTGTCCCTGGGTGTCATGGTCCTGCTCAAGCTTGCGGCGCAGGCTCACCATCTCAATGGCGGCGGTGGCGGCCTCAAAGCCCTTGTTTCCGGCCTTGATACCGGCGCGGTTCAGGGCCTGCTCCAGGGTCTCGCAGGTAAGTACGCCAAAGCTGTGGGGAATGCCGGTCTCCTGTTGCGACTGGCCGATGCCGCGGGATACTTCGTTATAAATGGCCTCGTAGTGGGCGGTTTCTCCGCGCAGCAAACAACCGAGAGTGACAATGGCGTCAATCCGGCCCAGGTTGGCCAGAGTGCGCGCGGCGGCCGGTATCTCCCAGGCGCCGGGAACGCGAACCACCTCAATATCGCCGCGCTTTGCGCCGCTGCGCAGCAGGGCATCCAGCGCGCCCTCCAGCAGCCGCTCGGTGATGACCGCATTCCAGCGCGCGACCACGACGGCAAACTTCATGCCGGCAGCACATAGATCGCCCTCGATGGCAACCGGCTTGCCACGCAGCGGATCGGTCCATGCCCAGAAGCTGAAGGGAAAGCCCGGCTCCGGCTCGACGGTAAAGATGCGCGACTTCCAGTGAGTCTCTGTGATGGGCGCAAGGCGGGCAACGGCCTCGTCGCCGCCCTGAGTGCGAAGCCAGGTCTCGGCAGCCAGATAGACCGCATCCAGCGCTGTTACCTCGACGAGCACATCGGCTGTGGAAGGGAATGTACCATCGACGAACTCCAGGTTGCCCAACGGCGCCAGAAACGCAGAGCCTCGACTGCCCTCCTCCTGCCATCCCTTGCCGGGAGCGAACCCGAGCGCGGAAAAGAAACTGGCCAGCCGGTCATAACTGGCCGCAGCGCCCGCAGGACGAAGAAAGGAAATTCCCTTGATCATGGTTTGATTCTATCGTGCCGGGGAGGGGAAATTGACGAAATGGCCAGCCAGCATGACTGCGAATTGGCAAACAGAAAAGACCGGCATAGCGCCGGCCTTTCCAGTCTGTGTGAGCAGTTGCGGCATTAAGTGGTGGGACGCGGCCTGACGGCAATCGCAGTAGCCGGAACAATGCTTCCGCTTCCTGAGTAAATACAGCCGGGGTCTTTACCGCCGCCGGAAAGCGGAGTGCAGGCAGGCAGGTTGGGGGCGATCTGCTTCGAGTCTGTGGGCGGGGCCGATGGCGAAATGGAAGGTGGAATGGTGATGTAGTGGATCAGGTTATCGCCCGCGGTGGAGACAAAGAAAAGCTTGTCGTCTGGACTGAAGGCGCCCGCCACAGGCGCGGAGATGGCCGAACTGTTGTTAAGCGACACATAGGAGACGCCACTGCCGGGCACGTAATAGGGCAGCAAGGCATTGGTGTTGGCCGAAGCTGCCTGGTAGGTGATAAAGGCCAGGTTAGAGGCCGGCGACGGCACCACCTGATTGATGGCTGTAGCACTGACGTTGCCCAGTGAGGGAGACGGATTGAGCTGAAACTCCTGTGGCGTGGAGTGCTGAATGGTCAGCGGCCAGAGAGTCTGCACCTGGTTGGAGCCTGAACCTGTTGTGGTGACAACACAGTTGCCGCTTGGCGAAGAAACGCTGTTGGGAATAGTGACGCCAATATCGGAGAGCGTGACTCCGCCGCCGATCATGGCAGCGCCCAGAATGTGCTGGCCATCGGTTGTAGCCGCCAGAACGTCGGTCTGGACGGGAACTGAGTCACCCTGCGGATAGAAACTCATGCTGGCATAGTTGCCAACCGTACCGCTGGGGCACCAGGTGTGCGCTACGGTGTTATAACCGGCGCTGCCGCTCAGGTAAGCTCCCACGCCGGGAATAGTGATGGCCAGGCTTTGAGAACCGCCGGATGCTGTATTTGGGCTCAAGTCGTATGTGGTCCAGCCGCTGCTTGAGTTATAGACATACAGCGTATCTGTATGGCCGGTGATGCCCGCAGCCACGTTCTGAGGCAGGCTATTGAGAGACGCGCTGTCTGTGATGTACAGCGTTTTGGAGTCTGGCGTCCATTCCGCGGCATTGCCCAGTCCGTTGAAGGTGGAAGTAGCTCCTCCATTAGGACTGTAAATGTAAAACAGGCCGCGCACCTGGTCGTTAACTAGTACCTGCAGGTTGTCAGGAGAGACGGCCAGTACGACGCCAGGCACATTGGTGTTCTGCTTGGTCACAGTGTTGGCCGCGGCGTCATAGATCATCAGTTCGTCTTGCGAGCCCATGTAAATCGTGTTGCCGAGCTTGTCCATCAACATCGAATTTGGAACGTAAGGCAGCTTTACGGTGGATCCTACTGTGCCGCTGAGCAACTCGACCGGGATGATGTACTGCGATTGCCCGGGCGCAGAAAACCATACATAATCGCTGGCCGTGCCAGGAGTGGTGACCTTGACGGGGTTGCTTGTAAGCGAGAGGCCGGTGCCATACAGTCCAATTTCATTGATAGGCGCCGGATTGCAGCTATATGGCTGGCAGACGGCATAGATGGAACTCTCGCCTGGGAAGGAAGATACCACAGAGCCAGCCGCGCCTGCGCTGATGTCTACCGGATCGGTAGACTGGTAGTCCAAAGTGAGGCCAGTGATGGTGTTTCCCTGGGTATCCTTCACAGTGGTTACCAAATTCTGGGTGCTTCCCAGAGAGATAGTGCCGGATTTATTTCCATTTGACAGCGCCAGGTTGATGGATTGCGGCGGGCAGGTGGAGAAGTATCCGGCTGACGATCCTGAACCGGCGACCGAGGCGGTAATCAAGGTTGTGCCTGGGAATTGCGCGGTGATCTGGTTGGTTTCGCTGTTGATAGTTGCGACAGCGCCATTTTGAACGGAATAGGTGAGATTTCCGATAGCGTTGGAGCAACTGGGAATGGATGCCAGCGGAACCGTATAGGACGCGCCGTTGGAGACGACGGTGGGCAAGGGGCACGCGAGGTTCGGGGAAGAGGAACTGGTGACCGAAGAGGGGGCGCACAGCAACTGCTGTTTATTATTAGCTCCCACATAGCATGCCTCGGCATCGAGCTGCGCCAGTTGGTTCTGCGAATAGCACTGTTGCGTACCAGAAAGGGCAAGAGTGACAGAAGTCACCTGTGGATGGACAAATACCTGCACCGGATTAGACGTAACTGTATTCGCGGAAGCCGTTATGTAAGCCGATGCATAGGGAAGGCCGCCGGTGTTGGGTATTGTAGCCGGCGTGTTGCAGATGGTGTAATCCGCGATGCCTCCGCCGGAGTTCCGATTCCAGGTGCCGGCGCAAAGGTTGCCGTTGGGCGAAATGTCAACCAACTGGTTATTGGTGGTGCCCCATGTATAGGCCAGCACGCTGGCAGTTCCACCTTTGCAGTTAATAGGCGTGGGTTTGTTCACCTGGCGCGTCTGTCCAAAGGCGATCGATATACCTGTGGTCCGCGGTTCCAGGTCGATGGAGAACACATCCGTGACCTTCAACCCGTAACCCAAGCCATTGCAATAGTTCGCTCCGGGATCTCGACTGCAGCCGGAGAACGAAATCCCGGCTGGAATGGCCAGGCACAGCAAGCAAACAAGCGTCAAAAACCGCCGCATGAATCCTCCCCGCCCCGCCTTTTCAAGCTGCGGAACGGTCCATCCAAAATACGTCGAAAAGTAGGTTGATATTGCCCCGTCAATATGCCAGAAATGGCCTGCTGCCGGGAAATCCGCTCAAAATTACGTCTCCCGGCGGCACAGATATCCATGGTCCGGTCGGCGAAAAGCGCTCTTAAAACTCCAATGAAAAGTGTATCAGGGCAGAGCGGCCCCAGGCAGTAAGCCCGCCGCGAATCTCCGCGCTTGCTCACATAGACTTCGCAAGGGCCGGATGGAAAGCGATCTCCTGCTATGAGGCGGGCGGCATATAACGCGCAAACCACTCCATGGACCGCTCCATCACGTCGCGGCGATGTGCGGGGTCCACAAAGCCGTGCCCTTCGTTGGGGTAAACAACCAGCCGGGTGGGCACATGCTGGGCTTTGAGCGCGTGCCAAAACTCGAAGGATTGCGGAGCCGGACACTCTCCGTCCCGGTCGCCCACTACCACCAGGGTGGGTGTGTGTGCCTGTTTAATGAAGTTGATGGCCGAGCTCTTGGCGTAGACAGCCGGATCGTCGTAGACTGAGGCCCCGAAGAAAGGCGTCATCCACTGGTCAATGGAGTTCTCACCATAGTAGCTCTTCCAGTCAGAGATGCCCGCGCCGGCCACGGCCGCCCTGAAACGACCAGTCTGGGTTACGGCAAACATGGTCATGAATCCGCCGTAGCTCCACCCGGTTAAACCAACACGGTCGGGGTCAACCGAATATTTGGCCTCTACCGCGTCCATTCCCGCCAGAATGTCGCGCAGGTCTCCGTAGCCGAAATCTTTGCGGTTGGCCTGGGTGAAGGCCTCGCCCTGCCCGTAGCTGCCGCGCGGATTAGGCTGAAAGACAAAATAGCCCAGCGTGGAGAATGCAGTTGCGCCCAGACCGCCGCCACCAGCCCAATGCGACTCCACTGCAGAAGATGGTCCGCCGTGCACCTCGACAATCATCGGATACTTCTTGGCCGGATCGTAGTCTTTGGGCAGCATCAGCCAGCCCTGCACAAGGAATTGGTCGCTCTTCCAGCTCAGGGAAACCGTTTTTCCCCAGGTCGGTTTTACGCCTTCGTTCCAATGCGTGAGTTGGGTGAGACCGGCAAACTCATTGTCGACGCTGGAGCCGGCTGCCTTGCCGGGCCTGGCGGCGTAAACTTCCGGTGCGCGGTCGAAGGTGCTGGCGAGGAAGACAAACAGCGAGCGATCGGCTGTGGCAGAGAGGCTCAACTCCATCACTCCATCGCCCACGTTGGCCGGAACGCTGAAGACCGGCACGTCAAAGCTGGCGGCCAGGCTCTCGCTGGTCCGGTCTCCGTGGATATTCAAGCGCACCAGTTGGCAGTCTCCGCCGGCCAGTTCGCTTACATAGATCTGCTCGTCGCCGTCCCACTCAATCCAGGCTGGCGTAGTGGGCCGCCCCGGAGTCAGATCTCTGGGCTGGCCGCCGCTGGCGGAAACAATCCACACATCGCCGCCGGTTGCGCCCTGGTCGCTCATCAAGCCGCCAATAAAGGCGATGGCTTTTCCGTCCGGCGACCAGCGGGGAACGGCGATCTGCAACCCATGCAGCGGGCCGGAAACCTCGGCGGGCGCCAGAATCGCCGTTGGCGCCCCAGTCAGCGCCTGGGTGTAGAGCTTGGCTACCCACCAGTTGTTCTCTCCCGGCGGGGCGGCGGCCACATAGGCCAGCGACTTGGAGTCAGGCGACCAGTTGAACTCATAAATGTGTAGATCGGCCGGGGTAATCATCGCGGGCGAGGCCGGTTTATCCGCATCCACCTGGGCCACGGCAAGCCGTTCCACTTCAGCGCCTTCCTCGCCGATCACTCCGGCCGGCGGCTTCATGGCTGCCAGCGCACCTGCCGGCCGCGTCGCTCCCTCTACATATAAGAAGGCAACACGCGATCCGTCCGGCGAAAAGGCGGGCGAATCCACATAGCCGGTCAGCTCGGTTAGCCGCCGGGCCGGTTTGCCGTCCAGCCGGGAAAGATAAAGATTGGTCTGCTTGCCTGGATTGGCGCAGTCGGAGAAGAAAGCCAGCCCCTTCGAGTCCGGCCCCCAGACGATATCGCTCTCTTTGCAACTCTCATCCGGCTTGGTGGCCGCAGTCACCCGCTCGCTCATGGCCAGGTTGTCCATTGGAGCCACGCGAATCTCCGCCTCACCCTTGGCGCGTTCAATCCATGCCAGCCGTTTGCCGTCGGGAGAAACCGCGACCCGCGCAATCGAGTGGCCCAGGTTCATCTGCTTCAGCACTTCGCCAATATGCGCACGATCAGGCGCGGGAGCCGTATGAGCCTCTTGCGCCCACACTGCGGGTAGATTGAAGGCGGCCGCCAAAATCAGGGCAGCGCCAGCCGCGATTGCGGCGCGTAGAGATTTGGAGATTATGGACAAAAACATAGGGAAATGCTAACAGGCGAAATCGGGCGCGGCGCAAATTTGGAGATAACGAGGCTATTGCGGATCGAATCCCCAACTAAGGAACGCTAAATTGAGCCCCTGTACTCGAAGCGCAAATCTCAGGAGAATGTACGGGGGGGGCTGGTGTTGACCTGTGAACTCAACGTAGCACCAGCAGAAATACATGCTGTTCATTTGCGAATATTCATCGATATTGCTTGACACGCACGTTAGTTTGGCAAAGACTAAAAAATAAGTGGAGACTACGCCACTCATTATTGCTTGACACGCACGTTAGTTTGGCAAAGACTAAAAAATAAGTGGAGACTACGCCACTCATTCAGATTTTGTGGTCAAGGTCAGACGATTGTAGTACGCTCCACTTGACGTTTGGCCCCATATGCCTGCCCAAGGATCGGCACGAGACACACAGGCAACCGAATTGACAGAGTTGCTGCCTCCGATGTTCTTCTTCCCCAATTGAAAGCGGCACATGGGCAACCATAGGCGTGCTCAGGCTTGAGCCGCAGGAAGATGCACTTCTCGCCTCGATCCTTCCATGCTTCGTTCCTGGCGAGCATCGTTCAAGGAAGCTACCGGACGAAAGGAGCTACGATGGACACCATCAAGAAATGCGACACACGGAAACGTCTATCCGCTGGCCGGAAAACGGAACAGCGTTCGTTCAGGTCAGCAGGTAAGGCAGATAGAGCCATTTCTTCCAAGAACGATCTGGATGGAATCAGGGTAGGTTGCTCGACCTTTGCCGAAGACTTCATGATGGAGCATTGCTCTGCCGCCCTGCATGTAACCTTAATCGGGGTGGCCGGCGGCTCCGCAGTAGCGGCCAAAGATACGCAACCCTCAACGCAGCATTTCGGTTTTCCATCCTGAGCTGGAAACACTTGGGCAGTCAGGACTTGGCGGAAAACCATAGGGGGGGAGTGTATGGAGTGCGCGATCTGCAGACGTCTTGAACAAGTGTATGAGGCCAGCCTTAGCGAATATCAGCTTGCCCTTTCCTCTGCTTGTTACCGGGTGAGCAAGCGGTTTGCGGCTCAGAAGAATGTGGATATGGAGCGCGCCCGATACGAACTGGAAGAGCACAGGCTGGTATGTGATTCCATCGTCCGGGTGCAGGGTTTTTTGCCGGAGCGCGCCAAACCAGCCAATGCCGGGCAATTGGCGGCATAGCTGCGCGCAGATATCCTTCCGGTCGAAGTGTGTTCAGGCGGCAGTTGCGGGCGGGAGAGTAAGGGCCGGATTTTGTGGCCCGGAAAGTTCGCTACCATATGGGCCACTCATTCATCTTATAAAAACTAAGTGCCCATCTTAGCGCATGTTATCTGGCGCCAGGATGGGCGCTTTATGCTTGCCGAACTTCTAACTTATAGATTTATGAATCGCGGGCAGTAATGCGGACAAGCCGATTCCCATTTCGTACCTCCCTCTCGACAATTAAGCAAAAATGCTTATAGTTGACTCGCGAAGAGCATCGAGTTCAAAAGGTGGCTGGCAGCGCAGGGAGCAACTTTCAGGCCGGGCGGAAAAGGCTCCCACTTGAAGATTGAACTGAACGGAAAAGTCTCCGTGCTGCCGATGCACTCGAAAGATATCAAGATAGGCACGGTTGAGGGAATCAAGAGGTAATTGGGGTTGAAATAGGAGGCGGCATGCTGAGCTATCCGGTACATCTCGAAGCAGCAGCAGAAGGCGGATTCGTGGTAACTTTCCCCGACATCCCCGAAGCTATCACGCAGGGCGAAGACGAAGCAGATGCACTGCTCCATGCCGCGGATGCTCTTGAAACTGCCCTCGAATTCTACTTCGAAGATGCGCGTCCGTTTCCGGCTCCTTCCAAACCGAAGCGCGGTCAGCGCGTGATTGAGCTGCGCGCCAGTCTCTCCGCCAAAGTGCTGCTTTTGAACGAGATGGTTGCGCAGAAGATTCGTCCAGCGGAACTGGCGAGACGGTTGCTAGTGAAGCCCCAGGAAGTCACCCGGCTGATCGACCTGCATCACACCTCAAAAATCGACGGCATCGCAGGTGCGTTAAAGGCGCTGGGGAAAACCATGGAGATTCGGGCGGTATAGAGCTATGCTGGCTTCTGTGCGTTGGCTATTCGCTCAAGAATCTCAGACAACTTTGCGGATTGGATATCCGAAATGCCCACGCCATAGATTTTCTTGATCCGGCCATAATATGAGTCATTGGGCAACCCATGCCTCGCCCAACGCGGCGGAGAGACCTGGGAAACCTCATTACTTCATGAACCCGCCTGGAGACCACGCCGGTATCAGCGCAGTTCCACAACCTTGATGTTCCTGAATTCGATCTGGAAGCCCTCAGCCTCGAAGCCGATGTAGCCCTTCTCAGCAGTGGTCTGGATCACGTTTACCATCCCGCCATTCACCGCCAGCGTGCAGGCGCTGCCTTCACAGCGTATGTCGTAGGTGTTCCACTTCCCCGGCGCCTTCACTCGGTTTTCCGTCATGTTCTTCATTTCATTGAAGGGCTTCAGCTTGCCGTCCACCATCGTCTCGCCAAACAGGTATCCGCCCTCCTGTGAGGTTTGCGCCTGGTGCCAAACCGTGCCATCTTCGCTGTTCCTGAAGAAAACGCCGCTGTTATAGGCTGGCGTTCCCGCCAACTTGGTGAAGCGCCACTCAACATGAAACGAAAAGTTGCGCAGCTCCTTGTTAAAGCGCAGCCAGTCATGGCCGCCGTTACCGTCGCAGACAATCTCTTTCTTTGCGGCGTCAATATGCCATTGCGCAACCTGGCTCACCGGTTTGCTGGCCGGAATCGCCACCCGCGTCCATGCATCCTGGTACTTCTCAGGGAACAAGTTCACCGACTGCGAAAACGCCGGAAGAGCAACGGCTAGAAAAACCAGACAAAGCAGACTGCGGCGCACTGAATTCAGAAAACTCAACATACTCAACCCTTCGATTCAAAAATCCTGTTGCATAGGAATCTCAAGCAAAACCGATTCGCTGGAATTCTATACCGCAAAGCCGCTAACTCGCTGCCGCATGAATCGCCAGCAGCTTTTCCAGCAGCGGCTTCAGCAGCTTCAAGTCCAGCGCGTTGGCCCCATCGGACTTGGCGTTGGCCGGGTCGTTGTGGACCTCAAGAAACATGCCATCGATGCCCGCCGCCACGGCTGCCCGAGCCAGCATTGGAATGAACTCCGGTTGGCCGCCGCTCACTCCATTGGCCGCCGAGGGCTGCTGCACCGAGTGCGTGCCGTCAAAGACCACCGGCGCCATTTGCCGCATCACCGGCAGCGAGCGGTAATCGACCACCAGGGTGTTGTAGCCAAAGCTGGCTCCGCGCTCGGTAAGGAAAACGCGCTCGTTGCCCGTTGAGCGCACCTTTTCTACTGGGTGGGTCATGTCCCATGGGGCAACGAACTGGCCTTTCTTGATATTGACGGCGCGGCCGGTTTTGCCGGCGGCCACCAGCAGGTCAGTCTGGCGGCAGAGAAAAGCGGGAATTTGCAGCACATCGACGGATTCGGCGGCCACTTCGCAGTGGGCGGGCTCGTGTACGTCGGTCAACACCGGCAGTCCGGTATCTTTGGCCAGGCGGCCCAGGATGCGCGCTCCTTCAATCAGACCAGGTCCGCGAAAACTCTTTACGCTGGTGCGGTTGGCCTTGTCGTAGCTGGCTTTGAAGATGTAGGGAATGCCCAGGTCCGCAGTGATGCGCTGAATGGCTTCAGCCATGGTGCGGACATGGGCCTCCGACTCAATGACGCAGGGGCCGGCGATAAGGAAAAGCCGGCCCGCGCCCACATGGACCGGACCGATTTCAAAAGAGTGGCTCACGAAGGCGATTTTACGCTGCCGGAGCCGCTGACCTTACTCGTTTCGGTTGCGCGACCACTCCCAGAGCGCCCTTTCCAGCGCGTGCAGTGGCGTTGGGCCGGGCAAATCCCTCTGCGGCTTCACGATGCCGCGCTCCGCCAACTGCCGGAAAAACGCCAGATAGCTCTCATAAAACTCCACATCATGGCGCGCGTGCCCCAGGGCCTCAAGGGCACGAAAATCCAGTACGGCGTACCGTTCAGGGAAGATGGCGGCAAGAATTGCAGTGGCGATCGATAGGTCGATGCCGCGCAAGCTGGTGAGCGCCTCCACGGCGTTCCGGGTTGTGGTTGCAGGCGCGGCGGCGACAGCCAAAGCCTTTCTGATCTGCTCTTCGCTGTTGCCAATGAGGTAATGGACGACGCGGTCCGACTTCCAACGAACTATGATCTCCAGATTTGCCAGCGAGTAGTCGCCCTTCCTGATTGCCGCCCCGGCCTCAAATGCGGCTGTCTCCAACTGATGCTCCTTGTTGCCGGCCTTCTCCCAGTACTGCGTGGCCAAATGCTGAAGTTGCGACTCCTGGGGCTGAAGTTCAAAGTGTGTCATGGTGTTAAGTCCTCCATTCACAAAAGCGAAGTCACCATAGGCCCGGAGAAAAACCTTTGTCAAGAGCGGATTGGAGCCTGCAGTGCGGATTTTCATGACTTCCGAGAAACCCCTCTGTCATCCGGCGCACCCTCTGGCGAATGCCAGGGATGCCTGCCGAGCCGGGGGAAGGTGTTCGGCCTGATATATAAATCCATAAATATGTTAATATGCTTTTATGCGGACGACTCTTGATATCCCGGATGAAAAATATCGCCGCCTAAAGATCAAAGCGGCCGAAGAAGGTATTGCTATCCGTCAGATCGTACTGCGTGGTATTGAATACGCACTGGACCCGCCTGCGGCACAACCTGTACGGAAGCTCAAGCTGCCTCTGATCCGCTCCAAGCATCCTGGCACGCTGAACCTGACGAACGAAGAGATCGATGACATCCTATTTCCCTGATATCAATGTATGGGTGGCGCTCAACCACGGCCGGCACGCGCACCACGCCTCAGCCAATTGCTGGTATCTCGCGCAGCCTGACAGTTCTTTATTCTTGTTCTGCCGGCAGACACAGATAGGGTTGTCTCGGATTCTGTCCACACCCGCCGTCATGCAAGACGAGGCGCTGACTCTCAAGTCCTGTTGGCAACTCTTCGACGAATGGATGGGGACAGGCCAAGTGCGTTGGGCAAGCGAGCCTGATGAACTAGAGCCACGATTTCGTGATCAGACTTCGGACTCCCTAGTCGCTCCGAAGATGTGGATGGACGCCTACCTGGCTGCTTTCGCGGAAACGGCAGGGCTGACGCTGGTGACTTTTGATAAGGCGCTGGCGGGGAAGGCTAAGGGGGCGGTGTTGCTCAGTTAGGGCGTAGGTTATGCCGGTGGCGGGAGGCCCAGGTCCGCGTAGAAGACCTGGAATTGTAGGCTCAACCGAACGAGAGATCCCTGCTCTCCCAGGTCTGAAAATCCAGACCTGGGGCACCCGGCACCCGGCCAGCCGGGATAACCCTGCAATGCTGTTGTCAGTCCTTCCAAAATTGCAGACGTTGCCATGTGGTCTTGGGGACAGCGCGATTAGCAGCGGCTGCGATCTCATCGCTGATTCGTATGAACTCGCTTTCAAATCCTCTTTTGAGGTCTACTATATCGAGAAATGCTACTTCATTAGGTCCTATCTCTTTGGTGGCGTTACCGTAAGCGTATTCCTTCATGACGACACGCCATGACTCTTGCAGGTCAGTGAGTGGTAATTCTTTTCGTATGTAAATGCGGTCTCTGAAAATACGCAGCGAGTCATTCTGTGCCTGTGTTGTTGAGGCGTGCATTTGAAGGGCAGGTATTGTATTTGCGTATCCGGGCGATTTTTCTGTGGTACTCATATGGGCTTGGGACAAAGCCGATAGTAATTCCCGATATTCTTGTTTCCTGCAATCCAGAATCCATCTCTCACGTTCGCGTGATTGCGATAGCAAGTGCGTTCCGAAGGCACCAATAAAGCCAGCTACAACAGGACTCCACCAAAGCGCGGTTGCCTTTATCGCATTCCATGCAGGATCAGGGATTGGATTCATGTCAACCACGTTAGCAGGTGGTGCCGGAAAACAGCCTAAAAATTCATGAGGCTCGCAGCGTAAACTGACCTTGCCCCCGCAAAACGTATCCCTTAGCACCCGGCCCAGGTCCTACCCACCAATAAAGTTTGGGTGCCCCAGGTCCGCGTAGAGAACCTGGGATTGTTAGGATCACGAACGAGAACTCTCTGCTCTCCCAGGTCTGAAAATCCAGACCTGGGGCACCCGGCCTATTGAGTGACGCGCTCGGCCAGAGGTATTTCTGGCTGGACGCGCTGCTGCCGGTTTTTGTAACTTGCCGTAATGAATTCGCGGAACAGCGGATGCGGCTCCAGCGGTTTGGACTTGAACTCGGGGTGGAACTGGCAGCCGAGGAAGTACGGATGGCCGGGTAACTCAACGATCTCAACATAAGTCGAATCGGGAGTGGTGCCGCTAATGCGCAGGCCGGCGCCGGTGAGCAGGGCCTCGTATTCGCGGTTGAACTCGTAGCGGTGGCGATGGCGCTCGCTGATCTCCGTTGCGCCGCCATAGGCGCGGGAGGCCAGCGTGTCTTCCTGCAAGATGCAGGTCCACGCTCCGAGCCTCATTGTTCCGCCCATTTCTTCCACGCCCAGCAGCTCGCGCAGCTTGTAGATAATGCGGTGCTGGCTGGCAGGATCGAATTCGCTGGAGTTGGCGTCTTTCAGGCTGCAGACGTTGCGCGCATACTCGATGCAGGCGGTCTGCATGCCCAGGCAGATGCCGAAGTAAGGCACCTGCTTTTCGCGGGCATAGCGGATGGCGTTTAACATGCCCTCGATACCGCGCTTGCCAAAGCCTCCGGGAACCAGGATGCCGTCGAATCCGGCTAACTGCGACTCGTAACTCCGGTCGTCGGGAGTTTTTGACTCCAGCCCTTCGGCCTCAATCCAGGTCACATTGAGTTTCAGGTTTTGCGAGACCGCGCCGTGAGTTAGCGCCTCCTTCAGCGACTTATAGCTGTCTTCATACTCCACATACTTGCCCACAATGGCGATGGAGACATCGTCTTTGGGGTTGTAGCAGCGGTCCACCAGGGCTTTCCACGCGGTCAGGTCGGCTTCGGGCGCATCGATGCGCAGGTACTTGAGAATGAGAGTGTCCACGCCCTCCTGCGCAAAGCCCAGCGGCACTTCATAAATGGAGGGCACGGTGCGCGCGCCAATCACGGCGCGCTCTTCCACGTTGCAGAAGGCGGCAATTTTTTGCTTGATCTCGCGGCTCAGGGGGCGCTCTGAGCGGCACATCAGCACGTCTGCCTGAATGCCGATGCCGAGCAGTTCCTTCACGGAGTGCTGCGTGGGCTTGGTCTTCAGTTCCTGCGCGGCGGCGATCCAGGGCACCAGCGTGAGATGCACAAAGACGGTGTTTTCGCGGCCCAGTTCCTGGCGCATCTGACGGATGGCCTCAAGAAAGGGCAGCGACTCAATGTCGCCCACCGTGCCGCCAATCTCGACGATGGTCACGTCCGCGCCGTTGGCAGAGACCTTGCGCATGGCGTTCTTGATCTCATTGGTCACATGGGGAATCACCTGAACGGTTTTGCCCAGGTAGTCGCCGCGGCGCTCCTTGAGGATGATCTGCTCATAGATGCGGCCGGTGGTGAGGTTGTTGTCGCGCGAGAGCGGCGCATGGGTAAAGCGCTCGTAGTGGCCCAGGTCCAGGTCAGTCTCCGCGCCGTCGTCGGTGACAAAAACCTCGCCGTGCTGAAAGGGCGACATGGTGCCCGGATCGACGTTGAGGTAGGGGTCGAACTTCATCATATTGACGCGCAGGCCGCGGCTCTCAAGCAGGCAGCCGATGGAGGCTGCGGCGAGACCTTTACCTAAACTGGACACAACTCCGCCCGTCACAAAGACATACTTTGCCGACATCGATGCAACCTCTTGATTGGTGTTTTTGGATTGGCCGTACCAGGTGGGCACAATCAAGTATGGCAGAATTGGGGGTTTGAAGAAAGTGGAAAATTGGCCGTCTGAGCGATACGCGCCAGGATTGCAGCCAATAACGCTCTTGGATTGATGGACTTATGGGGTGTTACATTGTTTTAACTTACAGCTAGCAGAGTAGAGAGAGCAGCCGGCAGCGCGGAGCGTCGGCAGGCAGGCAAGCAGCCTCTTGCAGCCGGGCGGCTCTAGGCCTAGGATGCTGCTTACAAGGAGCTATCCGATGACGACAATCGCCGCGCACCCGCGCAAACTGGGCGCAACCGGTCCGGAGGTCTTTCCGCTCGCACTGGGCTGTATGGGCATGAGCGGAGCGTATGGCGCGACCGACGACGCCGAGAGCATCGCCACCATCCATGCCGCCATTGACGCGGGAGTCAACCTGCTGGATACGGGCGATTTTTACGGCATGGGCCACAACGAGATGCTGCTTGGCCGTGCGCTGCGCTTGCAGCGCGACCAAGTGCTGCTCTCCGTCAAGTTTGGCGCCCAGCGCGGCCCCAACGGCGCCTGGCTGGGATATGACGCCCGGCCCGCTGCTGTAAAGACCTGGCTTGCCTACTCACTGAAGCGGTTGGGAGTGGAGTACATCGACATCTACCGGCCCGCGCGGCTTGACCCCAACGTGCCCATTGAGGAAACCATAGGGGCCATTGCGGAGATGGTCCAAGCCGGCTACGTGCGCCATATCGGCCTCTCTGAAGTGGGGCCTGAGACTATTCGCCGCGCCGCCGCCGTGCATCCCATCGCAGACCTGCAGATTGAGTACGCGCTGGTGAGCCGCAATCCCGAGGCGAAGATCTTTACTGTTCTTGAAGAACTAGGCATTGGTGCGACGACGTATGGGGCCTTGTCGCGGGGGCTGCTCTCCGGTTCGCGACTGGCCGCGGCCGGGGACTTCCGCGCCTATCTGCCGCGCTTTACTGGCGAGAACCTTGCCAGGAACCAGCAGCTAGTAGCGCGGCTCAAGGAGATTGCCGCCGGCAAGGGGATTACCCAGACGCAATTGGCGCTGGCCTGGGTGCTATCCAAGCAGGGCTGGGTGGTTCCAGTGATTGGAGCGCGCACACGGGCGCAACTGGCAGAGAGCTTGGGCGCACTTGCGGTAAAACTCACGGCAGAAGAGATTGCGGAGATTGAGGCGGCGGTTCCGGCCGAGGCGGTGGCGGGTACGCGCTACGACGGCAATCAGATGCAAATGCTGGACAGCGAGAAGTAGATGGACAGGATCGAGATACTCAAGACCGACATCACCAAGCTGGCCGTGGATGCAATCGTCAACGCGGCCAATAACTCGCTGCTGGGCGGCGGAGGCGTGGACGGGGCAATCCATCGCGCCGCGGGGCCTGAACTGTTGGCCGAGTGCAGGCAACTTGGCGGCTGCGCAACCGGACAGGCAAAACTGACCAGGGGCTATCGCCTGCCTGCCAAGTACGTGATTCATACCGTTGGCCCGGTGTGGCACGGCGGTGAGCATCATGAGCCGGAGTTGCTGGCGAGTTGCTATCGCAGTTGCTTCCAGATTGCGCGCGAACACGGGCTGCGGAGTCTTGCATTCCCGGCCATTAGTTGCGGCGTCTACGGTTACCCCATTGACCTAGCCGTTGAGATTGCGCTGTGGGAGACAGAGGCGGAGCTTGGCAAGGGCGATGCGATTGAGAAGGTGATTTTCGCGTGCTTTGGCGATGAGGTGTATGCGGAGTATCTGCGAGCCGTCAAATCGAATCTATAAGTAATTCCAGGCTTCGGCCTTCCTTGCAAAAACAGGGATGAGGCAAACCGCAATAGCTTGCCTCATCCTTTCCGGACTCTAAAAATTAAACGTGATCTTCGCCGTCAGTGCGCGCGGAGTTACATAGTGCGTGCCGCTGAATGTTGAGAGGAAGTTATAGAGAGCGTACTTGTTGGTGAGGTTGATGGCCGTCACATCCAAATCCATCTTGTAGCGATCTGCGTGAAAAATGTTGCTCTGGCCAACGGTAACGTCAAAAAGGTTGCGGGGCGCAATGCGCGGCGGGTTGCGGTCGTTGTTCTCCGTGCCCGGCGCTGGAATGCTGACCAGCGAGGATGTGTACTGCGCGGGCGCGCAAGACTGGAAGCCCGAAGTGGTCGTTGCCTTGACGCCGCCGCAAGAGATGCCGGCCTCGAACTGCTGGTCGAAGGTAAGGCTGCTCAGGTCCACTGGGGTTGTGGAGTCGGTTGCGTAGGGCATGGCTCCGGCCACCTCGCCGGAGTCGTAGCGCCAGTTCCACCCCGCCCAGGGGCCGCGCTTGCCAAACTGATATTGCAGGTGGGTGGTCTGGTTGAATTTTTCGTCGTGATCGATACGGAAGGGCTGGCCGCTCTGGCCTACGGTAGCTCCCGCTCCGGCCGACTGCGGCGGGAAGAAACGAGCCGCCACGGAGGACATGACCGAGTAGGCGCTGAAGTTATGGAACTGAGGAACCTCAATATGCAGCGCATAGCCCGGAATCTTGGAGTTATGCCAGTCGATGGGGAATGTGATGGGCGTATTGCCCAGCACGCTGAAGTCGAAGGCATTGTGAGTGTACTTCCAGATATACTCGCCGCTCACAATAACCCACTTGCCAAAGGCCTGTTGCAGCCCTGCGTGGAACTCGTTGCGGTAACCAGGTTCAAGCGTTCCCGAGACGCCCGGCGAGCAACTAAGCAGCGGAGACAGAACCGCATTCGAACATCCATTGCTTGAGAGCACCAGGTTCTCGTTGAACGGAGTCTCCAGGGTGCGCGCATAAGAGATGCGCAGCACGGTCGTGGTCGGCTTGATGTTATAGGAAATGCCTACGCGCGGCTGCGTCTGGTTGGCGTCTGCAAGTCCGTTGTAGACGTCCTGGCGCAGCCCCAGGTTGAAGTCCCAGTTGCCAGTTTTGATCTCGTCTTCGACGTAGAGGCCCAACTCCTTGATATCGGCGTGGCCAAAGTATCTGTAATAGCTGCCGCCGCGGGTAAGGTCATAGGGAGCAAGAACCGGAAGATAGCTCGGATTAGCGCCGTAAGGGCATATGGAGGTTCCGGAATATCCAGGCGTGGGGTTGCCGCTGGCGTCCAGGCAGGGCGCGCTGAAGGCATAACTAGGATCGACGACTCCCAGGCTGTCGTGTTCCCTGAGGAAGGTCTGCCCGTACTGCGCGCCAATCTTGATGTTGTGGATTCCCTTGGAGTACGAGATATCCGCGTGGACCGCGGTGTTGGTGAGTGTACGATACTGCGCGATTGAGGAGGTTTGCAGGTTTGTGGGGCCCAGATCGGCGAGTGGATTGCCGCTGGGATAGTAGTTATAGTCGTCGCGGCGGATAAAGGCGCCAAAATTCAAAACCGCATTATTGCTGATGATGCGCGTGTAAGTGGGCGAGATATTGAAAGTTTCGATTTTTGAGCGCTGATCGGTATCGCCCACATCGCCAATGACTGGGTTAGGGCTGGAGCCGCCGTCTATGACGTTCTGGACGTTGAGGTTGTCATAGGAGTTGGGCGTCTGGAACCATGATCGGCTGTAACTCATGTCCAGGTGGGCGGAATCGACCGGCGTGAAGTTATAGTCAACGCGGTCAAAGGCATTCTGCTCGTTGCCTTTGTCGTGGAAGACGGTGAACTCCGGAGGATCGAGAAAGCGTCCTGAGTTCATGCTGTCTACCTCGATGAAGTTGCCCCACTTGCTGCCGCCATAGGCCAGGTCAAAGCCGCCCGTTTCCGATCCGAAAGATCCATACGAACTGTTGGTGCTGCCCGTCGGCTTGGTGACGCCTTCTCCTGAGCGGGTAGTAGCCACAATCACCAGGCTGGTTTTGCCACCGTACTCGGCCGGGGGCGCGCCGGAGATGACCTCAATGGATTGAATGGAGTTGGAAGGAATCTGGTTGGAAAAGATCTTGCTCTGCTGGTCGGTGATGGATTGGCCGTCGACGGAAAACGAGTTGGATGCATGGTCGCCGAGGCCGTGAAAGAGACCGTTGGAGTCGGCAGACACGCCAGGGGTAGTGGCTGTTACCAGGGAACTAAGGGAGGAAGATTGGCTCTCCAGGGGCACCTTGGTGAATAGGTCGCGATCCACGTCGGTGTGGAAGGTGGGGTCGGTCTCGATCAGGTTGCCCGATGCCTCGACTGTAACGGTAGAGCTGGCGGCGGCAATCTTGAGAATTAGTTTGAGGCTCTCACCCACCGAGGAACGAAGCACAAAGTTCTTGCTCAATGAAGCAAAGCCAGTGGCCGAGACGTTGACGCGGTAGGTATTGAAGGGGACGTTGGAGAATTCAAACTGTCCTTCGGCGTCGGAGGTGTCAGTCCTGTTCAGGCCACTGATTTCGTTTACGAGTTGAATCTTGGCATTGGAGATCACTGCGCCCGTGGGGTCGGTTACCGTGCCGCGCACTGCGCCTGAGTTTCCGCTTTGAGCAGATGCTGAAAAGGCCGCAAAGAAGAAGGCGAACAAGGGAAGGATGCGAAAAATCGAATTGCGATGAAAGAGCATTAACGGTCTCCGTAAGATGGCTGAACGATGCGGAAAGGTAGCCGTGGCGAAAACCGCCGAGGCATCCTCTGTGCATTGGGGGAATCTCTCCGGGTTCAGCAAATCAGCCTGTGACGATGCGCCGCGTCCTGTCTCCAACTGCAAACACGAACACGTAAAAGCTGGGCCGAAAAGCAAACGAGGGGGGAGATTCCTAGCAGCCGGTGGGAGGAGGACGTGTGAAGAGCTTAGGATGCCAGTGGCGGATGACCGCGCGCGCCTCAAAAACCGGGGTGCGCGATTCAAGCTGAACCAGAACAACTGGCGCGGCAGTTACCGGGACTGGCGCCGCCGAGTGCATCGAGATGCAAAGCGGGCAATGGTCGGCGTCGCTCCGTAGCGGATGGAAGTGCGCCACCTGAACCACCGCCAGCAGAGCCAACAGAACCAGGCACAACAGAGCAGCCGCGCTAAATGAGCGCTTCTTTTCGACCGGAACTCCGCTTGCATGTGGCTGGAAAGAGGTCAACAACCCATCCTTATCCTTAAGGATACACAAGATTGGACGCGCCGGCTCCGCCGGAGGTTGGGCAAGCGGCTTCGATTTCGCCTGTGGAGGTTGGCCAACCACGGCGCTTCCGGTTCGTCTAAACTGTGGAGCGATGCCCGATCTCAGACCTCTGCGGCTTGTTTTAGCGGCCTGCCTGGCGGCCTTGCCGTTGGCTCCGGCGGTTGCGCAGCCACAGACCCAGACACCACTGCCCCTCAAGCCAGACCAGCCTGGAATGTCCGCCAACCATCGCCTCATCCTGAAAGATGGAAGCTACCAGATTGTGCGCAAGTACGAGATTATGGGCGACCGTGTGCGCTATATCTCCGTGGAGCGCGGCGGCGACTGGGAAGAGTTGCCCGCGGAGCTGGTGGACTGGGAGGCTACCCGCAAGTGGGAGCGGGACCACGCCAACCAAATGGAGGAAGCGCCCTCGCCTGCCATGAAGGTGGCTGAAGAGATCGATAAGGATGAAGAGACCGCGCGCGCGGAGCAAAAGGCGCGTACACCCGAGGTGGCCAGGGGGCTTGAATTGCCTGACGAAGATGGCGTTTTTGTGCTGGATACTTGCAGGGGCACACCGGAGCTGGTGGAGCTGGCGGCTGTGGATTTGGCGATGAACGCGAAGTCCAAACGCGGGCTGAGTACGCTGAATCCACTGGCGGGCGCCAGGGCCAGCCTGGAACTGGAAGGCGCGCACGCCAAGGTTCACCTGCATGTGAACGATCCGGCTATCTACCTTTCACTGGACTCTAGTGACAATGCGCTGGAGACCATCTCGCATGCCCTGGTTGTAAATACCGGCGGCGCAAAAGAGGTGGCCAACCGCAAGCACGGCGCACACTCACCCGAGTCCGGCTTCGCCATTGTCCGCGCGGATGAGCGCAGGGCGGTGCGCATCGTAGGCGCCATCCATGTGAATCTAGCCGGCAAGATAACTCAGCAGGAGAATGTGGTTCCCACCAAAGTTGAGCTGACACCGGGCAAGCACTGGCTCAAAATCACTCCCACTGAGCCGTTGCAGATCGGCGAATATGCACTGGTGGAGATCGTCTCAGCCTCGGAGATGAACCAGTCAGTATGGGATTTTCGCGTGGACCCTTCGCTTGGAGATAACGAGGGATCGATGGGGCCGATCCTCAAATAACCAAAGCATGCTAAAAGAGCAGCCTCAGGAGTTATCATTTTTCTGCAAGACCGGGTGGCGCTGAACGCTGAAAGCTCGTGAAGCTGCTATGGCCACCAACCGAGAGGAACGCTATGAGGCATGATGATTCCAGGGCCGATATCTGGTCGCTCACTGCTACTGAACTGGCATTGGAATGCCTTGACCTAGCACAGGGAAGTACACCGGGCATAGACAAGCCTCATCAATTAGAGGCTGGCCGTTTGTATGCCGAATGGCAAGAAGCCATTCATCTGCCTAAACTCAACGCCTTCGACAAATCGCGCCGTGCCGCCCTGATTGCGGGTTTGAGAAAGCGCACCATCGAAATTCTGATCAAGGCAGGCCTGAGCGAGTAAGCGGAAGCTCTCCCAGCGCCTAAGCATCCGGCGCTTTTGCCTGCGTAAAGTGCAGCCTCCGCTTCTCCCACTCCGCGGAGTTGAAGAAGCGCGGACCGACCTCAATGAGGCGTGGAATCATGTTGAAGACCGCTACCCGGCTCCAGGGCCTGCCGTCGCGCATCCTGAATCCCTTCTCGTTTAGATCGCTCACAATGCTGGAGTAGGAGAAGTCCTGCACCAGCAGCTCCATCATCAGCATCAGCGCCTGGTGTTCGATGGGATCGATCTCCAGGCGCGAGCAGTCGTCTGAGATGCGCAAGCCGTAAGGGATATCTTCAGAGAATCCGCCCTCGGTTGGGGCTTCCGCATCGGGCAGTTCGCGCCGCCACTCGATGGAAACCATCTGCCATCCGGCGGCAGATCGCTGCCGGATTACGTCGGGACTAAACGGCCCGGAAATCACATCGCGAACCCGTTCAAAATACGCCATCGCAGTCCTCCGCGTGGTTCTTCTGGATGGATTAAAGGCAATTTGCCTGCCAAAGTTCCGGGTGGCCTCGACAGCACAAAGTGGCTCATGGGCAAGAAGATAGCAGCAAGCTGAGAATGACCGCCGGGTTGGCAGAATGTTCGCTTTCGCTCTTTCCTGTTCGTTTGCGGACAGAGGAGAGCGACCTGATATGGATGGCTTGTGATTGCAAGAATTGTGATCGCGGGAACCCGCGTTTTCCCTTTAGTTTCATCGGGGCCGTAATGCCAGAAGATTCGATACGCGGCAGGGGTGTTGTACTGGGCGTAAGCTTCAAAGAGTTTTTCGCCGCTCGCGCCCGAGAGCGATGTGAACTCGTGTGTATGAAGGCCGGGATGGTGCGGGTCAACTTCGAGGTAGGCGATAGCCTTCTGAACCTGCTCGAAAAGTGGCTTAGCCGAAGGAGTCTCTTCCAGCGCGGCGTACTGGTCATCCGCAGTAGGCGTGAATTTGATCTTTCGCTGCATGACTATTTTTTGGCGTACTTGGCAAACGAGCCGCGGCAGACATGTTTCCCTTCAGCCGACTCCCTCAACCCCTGCTTTAAGCTGGCCAGGGCTTTCTGGTTTTTGTAGAGCCACATCTCGGAGGCGGGAACGGTCTTTACAGGATCGAGGATGAGTTGGCCGAGGGAATTGCGATAAATATTGTATGCCGTTGCACCATGTAGGGCCCCTCCCAGAGAGAGGCGTTTTTTCGCATCGGGCTGCGCGAACTCCGGGACTAGCTCGAAATCGGAATTCCTGATGATGGCGGAAGTCGACATGATAGGAGAGCGGCATATAGGGGAAAGCATGTCACGTGGGAATAGAGCATTTTCTTAAATAGTGTAGACTGGTTTTGGCGACTCTTTGCGGCGAACA
>VFSW01002207.1_pt1 | contig 29505 bp, 37 predicted proteins | sample 5358111 | NCBI WGS metagenome assembly VFSW01 (sample SAMN11554181, study PRJNA540505) | mine drainage metagenome | isolation source: sediment from site ElyBrook_90M | place: USA: Ely Copper Mine, Vershire, VT | collected 2017 | reverse complement strand
TTCGCCGCAATCGCAATCGTGGCGCGCCAGTAGCCGCGTCGTTCAACCAGACTTCTTGCCCAGCGACTGAAGCGATCCTGTTTCTCGCCAAGACTATTGAGCACCGCTCGCGCACCCAGCACCAGCAGGCTGCGGATATAACCGTCTCCGGCTTTGGTGATGCGTCCGAGCCTGGCCTTGCCGCCGCTACTGTATTGACCGGGAACCAGTCCAAGCCAAGCGGCCAGTTGACGACCATGATCGAAGTCGTGACCCTGACCGATGCTGGACACCAAGGCGGTGGCGCTGACAGGTCCGATGCCGGGCAGTTTCATCAAGCGTTTGCAGCGCTCATCTTCACGAGCGATCTCATTCATGGCACGATCATATTCGCGTATGCGTTCATCCAGCCGGTCGGCATGCGCCAGCATGTCGCCCACACAGCGGTTGGCCCAGCCCGGCAAATCTTCCAGATGTGCGCAAATATCATGACGCAGTTTCTCAACCTTTTGCGGCAGAACAATACCGAACTCGGCGATCAAACCGCGTATCCGGTTGTACAGCGCGGTGCGCTCCTCAACAAAGCCCTGACGGGTGCGATGCAGTGTGAGTGTCGCTTGCTGGTGTTCGTCCTTGATCGGCACGAAGCGCATCTGCGGGCGTGTCACGGCTTCGCATATCGCGGCAGCATCCGCTGCATCGTTCTTGCCACGCTTACCGCTCATGCGGTAGGGCGTAACAAACTTGGGCGCAATCAGTCGGACCGTGTGGCCATGCTTCTGAAACAGTCGCGCCCAGTGATGCGCTCCGCTGCACGCTTCCATGCCGATCAGACAGGGTGGCAGATTGGCCATCAACGGCAATAGCTGGTCACGATTAACTCTCGGCTTGACCAGTTCGGCCTTGCCGCTTTCGTTCACCCCATGCACTGCAAAAATATTCTTGGCAAGATCAATCCCTACGGTAATAATGCTCATGACTTTTCCCTCCCAGTGGTTTAGATGAAAACAGCAACTTCCATCTTGGCACTTCTGATGCCGTTTGCGGAAACTTCTCCGCACCCTCGGGACGGGGAAGTCCCTTTCATTCGTTAGCCCGCTTTAACATCTATGACATTTTCAAACAGAACAATTCAATCATTTGTGGCCGGGGCACTTTGCATGATGTGGGTATGGTTTTCCGTATCTCAAAAAGTCGCTGATAATTTTTGGCTAGCAATTTTATTAGCGACCGCACTTTTTTCCACAACATGTTTTTCCCTTTATCGCCTGACATGCTCAGGAAAAATGCTCGACGCATTTTCTAAAATAATTTGCATAGTTACACTCGTCCTCCTTATGTTCTTAGCTTGGATTTTACTTATGTCCAAGTTGCCTATGCATTACCCAGTATTTCCACGCACATTCCCGAAGATACTAATTCTTTCAACTTTCTTTGTTCCCGGCCTAGTGGCAGCCATAATTGTTGCTTCCCTATTTGCATACCCTTTAATGGTGCTATTCCCTCGCCACTACTGGCTGGTTACCTCAATTACAACTGCAATTTTTGTACCCTTGCAATTCAATGCGCTTTTCAGCTCCTCGTCAATGTCAATGTCCCGCGGAATAATGTTCTACGATTTGGCTTGCCTCCTAGTGTTCGTTCCTATACTTATCAATCTTATATTCTCAAGAGTTCAGAGGCATTGGAATGCAGCAGGCTAACCCGTCCATAAGGACTTCCCAGTCAAGATAATTTTTTTGTGGTCACATTTTTTTCTCCATCACAAAATGCTCTGCGCAAACAGAGATCTGTTTCTCAAACAAAAATCACTGCATTTAATTTGCGAATAGCCATCACAAGAACAGACTGCATTTCCATAATCGGCCTTGTTGGATGCATGTTGCTGATCCGGGCCATGATATAAACCGCTCCTCCTGCCCTCATTCAGTCGTCGGGCTTGCCACCACAACAGGGATCAACCGCTGTGGTCATTTGGCGCCCATCAGGTTAGCCAGGTTCACAAGAGGTCGGTCTGACCTGTTTAACTATCGCGTTTCATGTCGCAGTGCATTGAACTCAATTTAAATCCTTCCTCCATTCAAACCGTCGCAGCGGGCAGCTGCTTTTTCCACGCATCCACATCATAGTTCTCGCCTTTGGCCAGCAATGCCCACAGCTGCCGGGCATGCTTGTTGGCGATCGCAACCAGCGTCTTGTGATAGCCCACCCGCCCATACAGACGGATCACCCATTGCTGCATCCGGTTCAATTTGTCCGGCGCCTTCTTTAAGGTGGCCTGCAGCGTTGAACGCGCGCCCTGCACCAAAAGACTGCGCAGATACGCATCCCCTCGCCGGCTGATGCGACCCAGCTTGGTCTTGCCACCGCTGGAATACTGCCGCGGCGTGAGCCCCACCCAGGCGGCAAACTGTCGCCCGTTCCTGAAGTCATGCGCATTGCCGACACTGGCGCACACCGCATCGGCTGTGATCACGCCGACACCCGCAATCGCCTGCAGGCGTTTGGCGGCTTCATCATCCCGTGCCGATTGGGTAATCTCGCGATCACACAACGCGAGCTGTTCATCCAGCTGTTTGAGCTGCGCAGCGATCTGCGTCAACAAGCGGCGCAGATTCGGCGGCAGGATTTCTTCTTGAAGACTGATTTTTAAGGCGCGCTGGAATGCCGCTGCGCTGCGTGCAACCGGATAGCCAAACTCCAGCAGCAAGCCCCGGCAACGATTGATTAAAGCCGTGCGTTCTTCTTTCCAGCCTTCACGCACCCGATGCCAGGCCAGACGGCTTTGCTGGCTTTCATTCTTGATCCCAACAAAGCGCATGGTGGGCTGACGCACCGCAATGGCAATCGCCTCGGCATCGTTATGATCATTCTTGGCAGACTTGCTCTTGCGAAACGCCTGGACAAACTCGGCTACCATCAGGCGCGGTTGCAGACCCATCGTCTGCATGCGCCGTCCCCAATAGTGCGCCGTGCTGCACGCCTCCATGCCAACCACACAACCCGCCGGCAATTGCACCAGCCATTCGGACAACTCCTTGAACTTGAAATTGCGTGACATGACGCAGCGGCCTGCTTCATCCTGTGCGTATGCCGTGATAACATCCTTTGCAAGATCAATACCAACTGTCGTAATATTCATGTGGACTTCTCCTTTGTTATTTAGATTGACTGGAATTCAATCTTGGCACATTTGATGCCGTGCGGCTTAGCCGCTCTACGAATATGGGAAGTCCATTTATATTCAGTCGAGCGAACTGGCCGAACAGCCTGTTTCCACATTGTTTGCTACAATTTGAAAACTCGGGACTCCTATCATTTTTTGTGTTCGGCCAGCCGCTCACTTTTAGTCCCCATCAATGGAGGTGTCCATGTTGCAAAAGGACCAAGCCCTACTCGCTGCCGATCAACTACTGGCTCAAGAGACTCTCGCGTTGGATAACCGTCGCGAACGTCGATATCGCTTCTTCCTTTATCCCCTATATCGATTCCGAGAGCTTGCGCACCTCTCTCGCTACGAGCAAGCTCAACTCATTCGTTTGGCCAGCCGCCGCGTAGATCTCAACCCTTTCGTCTTGATCCCTGGCCTTCTGCTTTTTGCCTCTATCGCCGTCCTGGGCTTTATGCCGCCACCAAGTTTTCAGTGGTCACCATCCTATTTCGTGATTGGGGGCGCTCTCTGGGTAGCAGTGCTTGGGTTCGTCCGCCACCACTTGGTACACAAAGCTGTCATCCAACTCCTTGCTCAACGGCAGCACACTCATGACACTCCCCAACATCCTGGGGGCTAGCCCTACAGTCAAGTGGGACTGCGCAAAAGCGCGCAGCCCCTTACTTCCACGTTCGGCATCTACAGCGATGATCTGCTAAACTGATCGCATGACGCCTACCATTTTTCGAGAAGGAGCATTTCGTTTTTTCTTCTTTTCACGCGAAGAAGCGCGGATGCACGTCCATGTCGCTCACTGGTGAAGCCAAGTTCTGGCTGGAACCAAAAATTGAATTAGCCTTGAATCAGGGGCTGTCTCAAAAGCAGATCAATGAGGCATTAGCTTTGGTTCATGCTCACCACGAGGAGATTGTCCATGCCTGGCGTATCCACTTTGGAAATTGAAGTTTCATTGGTATCAAACAAGGGCTTCTGGCTGCTTTTGGACAACGAAGAACTTTTTGTTACCTATGCAGAGTTCCCCTGGTTCAAGCAGGCCACGGTTGATGAAATCACCACGATCGAGCGCCCCTCACCAAATCACCTCTACTGGCCCATGCTTGACGTTGACCTTGCAGTGGAATCTATCCGGAATCCAGCCTTGTTCCCGTTAATTTCAAAGCCCAACCCGGCGCTGAACCGGACGCGCCACATTGATGTTTGAACTCAGCCATGCGCCAATACTGGCGCACCGGTTAACTCTACGGTTGGGCAACAAAGATGGAGAGCTGAAGCATGGAACAGTCCCCTGAATTCGTAGAGTTGGTAACGACAGCTCACAACTTCATGACCGAGTGCCAAGACAGCCTTCGCACCGTATTCCACCTCGACCAGTGACCGCGTTTCGATTGGTATCAAGAGACTGGCAGTCACAAACCTGATCGTTTCTAGGATGAAAGTTCATTCCCCAATTCAGGTAAAAATCTGGAACGTAAGGACCAATGAATAAAGGTTTGGTGCAGCATATGGCGCGGCACTGCACGGCGTCATATCCATGAGGTGGCCTCGACTGCATCTTACCGCTACAATTTGGGCTTGCGCTGTTCCGGGCGCAAGCGCGGCGCAAGCATTTCATCCGCGCTATCTGCATCAATAATATTGCCTTGCGCATCTTCGATCGGCTGCTCGTAATCATTCCAGCCGCGCACGCCCGTCCTGAGCGAGGTGACATTGCTGTATCCCATGCGCAGCAGCATGTCGACCGCGAGCACCGAGCGTTTGCCGGAACGGCAGATCACCACGATATCCTGATCGCGCGCTGAAGCGAGCAGCGGCAGTGTCTCGTCGTAATCCCATTCGCAGGTTTGTTCCAGCACGCCTCTGGGTACATTGATCGAACCTGGAATGCGCAGCATCTCAAATTCAAAAGGTTCACGCACGTCGAGCAGTACGGGCTTGTTGCCGTCCGCCAGCGAGCGGCTCAAATCCCACGGCATCATTTCCTTCACGCGCGTTAACGCTTCTGCAATCAGATCGTCGTACCCTTGCATATCAGCTCTTTCTCAAATTCCGTCATCAAATCATGTGAAAAAATTTTACGGTGCGATGCACCACTATGTCCTGTTCAACCTGGGATCGAATGCATCGCGCACCGCGTCCGCAAACAGGTTCGCGGCAAGCACCAGCGCAAGCATAAAGCAAAAAGCCGAAGCGAGCGCCCACCACACCATAGGCTCGCGCGCCATCTCAAGTCTTGCGCCGTTGATCATCGTGCCGAAGCTGATCATAGACGGATCCACGCCAACGCCCACATAGGAGAGCACAGCCTCGGCCAGCACCAGCGCCGAAAAGTCCATCACCAGCGAGATCAGGATGATATGCATCACGTTGGGGATGATGTGGCGAGACAGGATACGCAATGATGATACGCCAAAGGATTGTGCCGCCTGTATATATTCCATCTCGCGCAGCTTCAATGTCTCGCCGCGCAAAAGCCTGCAAAGTCCCGTCCAGCTCGTCACCCCGAGTATCAGACAGAGAAACACCAGCCGCAAGTCGGCGCGCGATGCTGCCGTGTCGAACCAGTCAGGATGCGTGTCTATGGTCACCTGCATCATTAACACCGCTGCAGCAATCAAAAGCACGCTGGGGATGGAGCTTAACACCGTGTAGATATACTGGATCAGATCATCCACCCACCCCCTGAAGTAACCCGCCGCAACGCCCAGAAACAGCGCCAGCGGCAGCGTCACCAGCGTCGTCACCGTGCCGATAACAAGTCCCGTGCGTATGCTTTTGAGCGACAGATACAGCACGTCCTGCCCAACCTTGTCGGTGCCCAATACATGATACGCAGCCGCCAGGCTGATCGTCATGCCGGCGAGCGTCGCGATGACAAGAAAAGCGACGATCAGCGCGCGCCGCTTTTTAAAATCCGTCATTCCCGCGCAGGCGGGAACCCAGCGAATCAAACACCCCGCGTAGCGGACAAAGACAATCAACAAACCTCCTGCCAGCAACCCCTCAAGCGCGCCTGTCGCTGCGCGCTTTGCAACATCACTATCGCGTTGTGTAACATCTGTCAAATGTGCGCCACCGTATTTCAGTCTGGGATACTCGCGCAGCACATGTCCCTCTGCATCGGTCGTGCTCTCTTTGGCATAGAGTGTCACGGCAAGCGGTGCCGAATAAGTCTTTTCAGTATCAAGGCGCAAGGATTCTGCGAGTTTGTCAAACACGCTTAACACCTCGGGCGAATACCCGTTACCCTCTTTCAGCGCCACGCGATAATGCAAAGTATCGAGCAGCCCGACAAGCACGAAGCAAGACAACACCAGCAAAGAGACCATCGCCACGCTGCTATTGCCTACCCGCCGCCAGGGCAACAACAGGTGTTCATGACGGCGCACATACAGTGCCACAATCGTTCCCGCCCCAAGCAGCAGATACACCAGCACATCGCTCCATAAGAAGACCGGCATGAAACTCATGAGAGCCGCACCCGGGGATCCACCATCGTGTAGGAAATGTCGGTGAGTATCAGGCCCGCGATGTACATCAGCGAACCTAAAAACACCATCGCGCGTACGATGGGAAAATCCTGCGCGCGGATCGCATCGATTGTGTAGCTGCCAAGACCCGGTATGCCGAAGAATGATTCGGTAAGCAGACTGCCCATGAAGAGTGTCGGGATCACCACGACCACGCCGGTCAGAATCGGGATCATCGCGTTTTTCAGCACATGGCTGAACAGCACACGCAGCTCGGACAAGCCCTTGGCGCGCGCGGTGCGCACGTAATCGCGGCCGACTTCCTCCAGAAAAATGGTGCGATACCAGCGGCTGCTCGAACCGATGCCACCGACGATGCCGATGATGACGGGCAGCACCACAAACTTGACGCTGTCCAGCCCGCCTGCATAGCCTGAGATCGGCACCAGATGCCACAGGCGGCTTACAAGGAACTGCCCGCCGATGATATAGAAAAGACCGGAGATGGACATCAGCACCACGCACAGCGCAACCCCTGCCATGTCCAGCAGCGTTGCGCGAAACAGCGTCATCACGAGCGCGAAGCTCACGTAAAACACAAGGCCTGTCAAAAATGTCGGCAGCGCAATCGCCAGGCTCGGCCACATGCGTGTGGAAATTTCACGTGTGATATTGCGACCGTCATCGGAAAAACCGAAATCCAGCACAAACATGCTGGCCGATTTCTGCCAGAATACCGTATCGGTATATTTACCCATGCCGTGAGCGGCGCTGTTGAACATCAGGGGTTTGTCATAGCCCTTCAGATGCTCCCACTGTTTGATCGCCTCCGGCGTCACGCGCTTCACACCCAGCTGCATGCGCGCCATGTCGTCCGGTGTGTTCACTACAAAGAACAGCGCGAAGGTGAGCAGATTCACACCGATCAGAATCGGAATGGCATAAAGCAGACGACGGATGAGATAGGCTATCATGGAGGTGCTATTGTACGGGCAGGCGTTGCCAAATCAAACTCGTTAAAAAGGAGCTCCCATGTATTACACAGTCGATACCAACAAATCATTTGAACAGGCGTCCCTCGATCTTGATACAGCCGTGAAACGCAACAGCTTCGGTGTGCTGCATATACACAACATCGGCAACACGCTGCGCAGCAAGGGCGTCGCTTTTGAAGAAGAGTGCAACGTGTTCGAGGTCTGCAATCCGGGACAGGCGGCCAAAGTGCTGTCCAGCGACATGCGCCTTAACATGGCCCTGCCTTGCCGCATATCGGTATATACCGAAAAAGGCAAAACCAAGATCGGCACGATCAGCCCGGTGCAAATGCTCGCCATGCTGTCGCAGGATGCGGCGTTGTCACCGGTAGCCAGGGAAGTCGAAGACAAAGTCATCCAGATGATCAACGAGGCGAAATAAAGCTCACAGGCTGCGTGCTTCTTCGCGTTTTTGCAGCGCACGCCACAGCCACAATACAAACAACAACAATGAGCCAGAGCCCAGCCACAGCGGCCATAACTGAGGCTGGTTCCACCTGGCCTGATACTGCTCGCGCAGCTTTGCATCCACGCGCCAGTATTTGAGTTTATTGTTCGCCATCACGTTGGGTTTCACGTTGTACAGCCAGCTGTGTTGCAGCACGTAATTTTTAGGGTGATACCCCCACAGCCATGGCGCATCATCGCGCACGATTTTCAGCATTTCGTCTATGATGGCCAGCCGCTCCGGGCTGTTATCCATATTCTTCATTTTTTCAAACAAGCGGTCATATTCCGGGTTGCTGTAATTGGCCGCATTCTCACCATCGTACCTCACCTTGGCCTGCGCACCGTCGAGCAAAAACAAAAAATTTTCAGGGTCGGGATAATCGGCATTCCAGCCGTAATAGAACATCTGCGTGTCGCCCCTGCGGATCTTGTCCTGAAAACGATTGTAGTCGGTGCTGCGCACCACCAGCTGCACGTTGATCTTGTCGAACTGTTTGCGCAGCCAGTCAAGGCGCGACTTGTCACCCGCGCCGCTTGCCGTAGTATCCAGATTGATCACCAGCGGCTGATGCGTTTTTGCATCCACGCCATTCGGATAGCCTGCTTCTGCCAGCAGCCGCTTTGCATCCGCAATCGGTTTGCGTTTGGGCGCACCGTTTACCCAGTCATACACAACCGGGTTGATGCCAGCCTCGCCCTCGCGATAACCGAAGATGCCGGGTGGTATCGGCGACTGAGCAGCCACACCGCGGCCGTTGGCAAAGATGGAGATGAATTCCTCGAAATCCACTGCGATCGAAATCGCCTGGCGCAATTTGCGCGCTCGTTCAGAACTGCCACCCACCACAGGATCCAGCCAGTTAAAGCCGGTGTACAGGGTGGAGGTGGCGACCGAGGTGGAAAGCGTAATACCCTTTTTTCGCATCTCATCTGACACGTTGGCTTCCCCGCCGACGCTGACTTGAACTGCCTGATCGAAACTGTCTGAACTGATGCCGGATGCATCGTAATACCCCTGCAAAAACTTGTTCCAGTAGGGGATGGTTTCCTTCTCCAGCGTGAACACGATCTCATCTATCAGCGGCAAAGTTTTACCCGCATCGGCCAGCAAACCTGCTTTCCCATCACCCGCATCTCCCGTCGAAGGATAGTGCTCGCTGTCGTAATAAGGATTTTTCGAGAGCACCATACGCCGGTTCGGATCATTTTCAGACAGATAGTATGGACCACTGCCCACCGGCCACCAGTCCAGCGTCAGGTTGCGTTCCTTCATTCCCGCCTGCGCATAGAAGCGCTCAGCCTCCTCTGGCATAGGCGAAAAAAACGGCATCGCCAGCCAGTAGGCAAACTGCGGGTACTTGCCCTTGATGGTAATGCGATAGGTCGTATCGTTCACCACTTCTACACCTGGCAAGGGATAATCATCCAAATTGAGGTAGCTTTGAGGATTTTTTTTCAGCGCCTGTTGCAAAGCCTTCGCATAGTCTTTCAGGCCGACGATGTATTCGCTCATCACACCATAGATCGGCAGATGCAACTTGGGATGCGCAAGCCGTTTGATCTGATAAACATAGTCGGCAGCCGTCACCACCCGTGTACCGCTGTGCAAAAAATCACCCGGCGCATGCATGCCTTTTAACTCATCGGGCAAGAGATGATCGTACTCAGGCTTTCCCTGTGCATCTTTCGCGAAGGCCGGATGCGGCTGATAACGCATGCCGGGCTTGATGTGAATCTCATATACGCTGTAGGCGATTTTTTCGGCTGGCGCCGTTTCAGGCAAGGCATGATGCAGATTATCAAGATAGGTAACCTGCGGCATCTGACTGGCGGCCAGCGGCACCAGCTGATAAGGGCGTTTAAGATAGTGATACTGCAAGGGCGGCGCATAAATATTGGCGAGGAACTCATACTCATTCTCGCTGTAGGCTTGCGCAGGATCAAGATGCTTTGGCCGCTCGGTAAATGCCGTATAGAGGATGGAGCGCCCTGCATCTTTTGCAGGATAAGGACTGTTCCACAATCCGCCATCGCAAGCGGCAAGCAGGGTGAGCAATAAGTAAGCGGCAAGGCGTTTCATGGCGCGAGAGTGTAGCCTAACGCTTGCCGCATTGCCATAAAACAAAAAACGCAGTAAAGTGCGCCCTTAAGCCAATTCTCTTAAGGGGAACGTCGTGTCTGTCTCAAGCGCGAGTCTTAGCCCGTCATCGGGCACTACGGCAAGTCAGGTTATCGGCAATGTGGTCACGCCACCATCCAGGAGCGCAACCACCCAGCCTTCATCCATCGTGACGCTGTCCGAGCAGGGCAGGAGGCTGTCGCAATCCAATGCAAGTGCGCAACCGGATTTATCTCAGGCCGCAAACACGGCCAACGGGGTGCCCAAGGAAGCCAACGAAGCGCCCGGCATACAGCTCATCCCAGGCGGCACCAAAAACGGACGCATCAGCACCTATGCCTGATCGCAAGCCGTTATCTTTTGCAAGGGTGCCCGCCCCGACTGATAGCTTATGACTCTCAGCTTCGACATTCCTGAAGGCAATCCTGAAAACATAGCGCCCGAACTTGCCGCCGAACGCGAGGCTCATGCCGGCACGCGCGCCCGCTTAAAACTGCTGGAACGCACGCTGATGCGCTTTGTGCCGCGTGATCTGATTTCCTTTCTGGACAAGAGCAGCATACTGGACGTGGAACTGGGCGACCAGATCGAAAAATCAATGTCGGTGGTATTTACCGACATACGCGACTTCACGTCGCTGTCGGAGAGCATGAGCCCCCAGCAAACCTTCAACATGATCAACTCGTATTTTTCGGTGATGAATCCCGTCGTCACCGCGCATCACGGCATCATAGACAAATACATCGGCGATGCAATCATGGCGTTGTTTCCCTCTACGGCCGATGATGCGCTGAATGCAGCGCTGTCGATGCTTGCGCGCCTCGATGAATACAATGCGGGTCGCGAACGCGCAGCCTATGCTGCGATACGCATCGGCGTCGGCGTCAATACCGGGCTGCTGATGCTGGGCGTGATTGGCGGCGGAAACCGCATGGAAGGCACGGTGATCAGCCATGCCGTCAATCTTGCATCGCGACTGCAGACACTGACCAAGACCTATGGCACGCCTTTGCTGATCAGTGAACACACGCTGTACAGTCTGTCCGAACCTGAAAGATTTTTGATCCGCCACCTGGGCCGAGTCAAGGTTGCTTACAAGACGCATCCCGAACCCATCTATGAAGTGTTCAATCACGATGCGCCTGAGGTCAGGGAACAAAAAACGCTTTCGTTACGAAAATTCGAAGAGGCGCTGGCCCATTATCACACCCGCGATGTGTTGCGCGCCCAGCCTATGCTGGAAGAAATCGTGCGTGACAATCCGGCTGACATACCCGCCAAAGTTTATTTGCAGCGCTGCGCCGATTTCCTGAAGACTGGGATTTATAACGGATCGGAAGAATTCACGGGCAATGTCGCGTGGCGCAGCGAATATGAAATGGGCATTGATGAGCTTGATGTACAGCACCGCGAATTGATAGGCATCATGGAAGCGCTGCACACAGCTGTAATGGGCTCAAATGACAGCGCAGCCGCACTGCTGGTTGAACTTGAAAGCAGCATCCGTCAGCACTTTGAACTCGAAGAACGACTGATGCGCGAACATCATTATCCTTTTTCAGCTGATCATATCGCGCTGCACAACTCATACATGAATTTTTTCATCAAACTCCGCGACGAGATAAAAACGCATGTGGGCGATCCCTGGTATCTTGGTTTTCGCATCAAACTTTCCCTCGCAGACTGGATGCTGAACCACTCCAATCGGGATGACCGGCATCTGGGAAAGTTTTTGCAAGATCATGGTGTACTCAAACACGGCTAGCCAGTATCATCTGCACTTTAAACACTCGCACTCAACACATCATGCAAGCTAACTGGCAACAATTCCTGAGCACACAAGGCGCAATCATCCAAGACGGCATCGTGCAGCACTTTGGCGATATCGCGGCAGAACTCACCGCCACTGCAAAAGAGACCGTACTGTGCGAGCTGGGTCAGTTTTCAACACTACGCGTATCGGGTGAAGATGCGCAGAGTTTTCTGCAAAACCTTTTGAGCAACGACATCCGTGAGGTCACTGCTGCGCGCGCGCAGTATTCGAGTTTCAATACGGCCAAGGGGCGGATGCTGGCAAATTTTCTGATCTGGATGGATGGCAATGACTATCTGCTGCAATTGCCCGGCACCCTGGCCGAGACGTTGCGCAAAAAACTCTCCATGTATGTGCTGCGCGCCAAAGTAAAGATTACGCGCGACGAACTCATTGCACTGGGCGTATCCGGCCCATCCGCACAACTGCCCGTGGATTCCAGCGAGCTGCCGGTGCTCGGTGTCATTCATGCACAAAATACCAGCGTGATCAAGCTTGGCGATACGCGATTCCTGCTTTGCACCACGACTGAAAAGGCAGAAGCACTTTGGCAGACACTCAGTAAAGTGGCGCGTCCGGCTGGCAGCACATGCTGGGACTGGCTCAACATCCGCGCAGGTATTCCGGTCATTCTGGAAAAAACGCAGGAAGAGTTCGTGCCGCAGATGGTGAATTTCGATTTAATAGGCGGAATCAACTTCAAGAAGGGCTGCTACCCCGGGCAGGAAATCGTCGCGCGCATGCATTATCTGGGCAAACTCAAGCGCCGCATGTACCTTGCGCATATCGACGGTGACGCGAAACCGGGCGATGATCTTTACAGCGAAGACATGGCAGGCCAGGCCAGCGGTAAGATCGCCAATGCAGCGCCCTCCCCAATTGGAGGATACGATGTGCTCGCCGTGATGCAGATTGCAAGCCACGACGCGCATGAAGTACATCTGGGTTCGTTGCAGGGACACGCACTTTCTTTCGAGCCGCTGCCCTACTCACTGCCTTCGAGCTGACAATTGTCGTTATGGCTCAAGTTCCATCCTAAAATTAGTCCGATCTGACTATTGTGCATTCTGGTTTTTCATGTTCGAATGATCTGCCACGATTTTGCCGACATCGGGCACATCAGTTCGGCAAGCAGAAATAGCTTGGATACAGCAAGATTGTTTAATCGCAAACAAGGGGGACTACCATGAAACTGATTCGTCTGATTTTTTCCATGCTCGCACTATCGATGAGCGTCCCGGCCCTGGCTTACGACGGCGTTTACGCCTTTGGCGACAGTCTCTCCGACACAGGCAATGTCTATACCGCAACCGGCGGGCTGTTTCCCCCCGCCCCCTATTACCAGGGCCGCTTTTCCAACGGCCCTGTGATGGTCGAATATCTGGCGCAGAGCCTGGGCGTGGGTCTGCACGATTACGCATATGGCGGCGCCACCACCGGAACGGTTAACATCATCAACGGCAGCAACGGCATTTCGGGCCTGCCTGGCCTTTCCCAGGAAATCGTCCAGCACGGCAGCAGCGCACTCGATCCCAATGGCCTTTATACCGTGTGGGCAGGCGCCAATGACATCAAAGCCTCGATGAACATTTCTTCCAGCACAGACAACATCACCAGTGCGGTCAGCACGCTGGAACAGAACGGCGCACGTCACATCATGGTGCTCAACATGCCCAACCTCGGCCTGATACCCGAGGTACTCTCGCTAGGCTCAGGTGCTTCCGCCAGCTTCACATCGTATTCGCAAAGTTTCAATCGGGCGCTCAGCGGCAAACTCGACAGCCTGCAGACAGGCTTCGGCGCAAGCGCCAACATCATGCAGTTCAATGTGTACGGCGCAATGACCCAGGTATTTTCAAATCCTTCTGCTTATGGTTTCACCAACATCACGCAGGCCTGCTTTGACGCAGTCGCAGGGACGCTCTGCTCCAATCAAAACGCTTACGCCTTCTGGGATGGCCTGCACCCCACCACGCATCTTGACCAGATACTCGCCGGGGATGTGATGGCAGCTGCCGTGCCCGAGCCAGGCGAGCTTGCCATGTTGCTGGCAGGACTCGGGTTGCTTGGCTTGATCAAGCGCAAAAAGGCGGCATAGGCAAGTCGCCAGATCAAAAAAGCGGTGGGTGGGTTTTCCCAGCCATCGCACTTCCATAAAAAAACGTCACGCAACAAAACAGTACATCCTGTTTGCACTACTCGGCAAGTTTCAGGCGCATCCTGATGTGCGGCAAACCGGCATCCAGAAAAACCTCACCTTCCTCATCAAATCCAAACGTTTTATAGAACGGGATGGCATAGGCCTGTGCGTCGACATCGACCTGCGGGTAATCATGCGCTCGCGCATAGTTCATCAGCGCTTCCATGATGGCAGTTCCAACTTTTTGTTTGCGCCATGCAGGCAGCACGGCGATACGTCCGATGTGTCCGTCTGCCATCATCCGGCCGCAACCGATCGCCTCACCCTGAGAGCTTAGCACCAGCGCATGGCGGCAATTTTCATCCAGACCGTCCCATTCAAGCTCAGGCGAAATGCCCTGCTCATCGATAAATACCGCCTTGCGAACGGATTTGAGCAGCGGTTCGCCATCATGCCAGCTGACAAGACTCACCGTAAACACGTTATTCATGCCGCCTCCTTCTGATAAATCATTCGATGATCTCGACTGCCGTGCCGACATGCACCGCATCAAAAAGACTGAGCAAATCGACATTGTGCATCCTGATGCAACCGTGCGATTTTGCCACACCTAAAGGCTCGGTATCGGGCGTGCCGTGGATGTATATATATCGGCGCATAGTGTCGCAGATCCCTAGCCGGTTATAACCCACTTCGCATCCTGACAGCCAAAGGATGCGCGTCAGTATCCAGTCCCGTTCAGGAAACTTCTCGCCCAGCGCTGGCGTATATATCTCGCCGGTAGGACGACGCCTCACAAACACAGTATTTTTTGCGCAACCTGCACCTATTTTGGCGCGTATGATGTGCCGCCCGCGCGGCGTGCAATAGCTGCCCGACATCTCGCCCGCACCCTTCAGCGCGGTGGAAACCGCATAGCGGCTCATTACGACTCCGGCATCGTCGAGCAATTCAAGCTGTTGGGTTGAAATATGAATTTTAATCTTCATAACCCGTTTCCCTCAATCCTCAATCCCGAGTCCTGCTTTTTGCTGTTTTCGTCGCATCGCAAAAAAATTGCTCAGCAGCAGTCCGCACTCATCGGCCAGCACACCGCCTGTCACCTCTGCATGGTGATTCAGACGGTCTTCTGCAAACGCGTTCAGCACACTGCCGCACGCGCCGGTCTTGTAATCCGCCGCGCCATAGACCACCCGCGATATGCGCGCATGCATGATCGCGCCGGCACACATCAGACAAGGCTCCAGCGTCACAAATAATTCGCATCCTGACAGACGATAGTTACCGATATGTTGCGCGGCATCCCTCAAGGCCAGCATCTCGGCGTGGGCGGACGGATCGTGGCGCGAGATCGGCGCGTTAAACCCCCTCCCGATAATCACACCGTCCCTCACCACCAGTGCACCCACTGGCACTTCGCCTACCGCTTCTGCCTGCCGTGCCAGATCAAGCGCTGCATACATGAAGTCTATATCACTCATGAAAAAAGTTTCCAACCATCGCCTGACACATCACCGTCAAATGGCGACAGTATAACCCCTGACCAAACCGCCCCGCCAAAACCTCAACATATCAAAGCCATAAAAAGTCGAAATAAAACGATACTTGTGTTTCAAAATTGTCTATGCTAGGCTGAAACGAGGTGGCTGGTTCGACATGTTTAAGCTGCGTCTGATTTCCATGGGTTTTTCACGGGCCATCCCAGTGGTTTTAATCTACAAAATTTTGCGCTGCGTGCTTCGCAATGCCCAATGAATGTTGGCTCTTGCAGATGTTTTTCAATGACAGGACAACATCACAAGACCAGAAGTATCCTGTTAAAATTTGGCATGACTAAAGCGTAAACTCCAATAACCGGGACGCCTTTTCAGACAATGATCATGGATTACTCCAAGCTAGCAACCGACCAGGATATCATCGCATCCTTCTTCGAGGTTGTATCAGACGAATTAACACCCATCACTCTGGAAGGGTCTGATCAAGAAGATACACGTGAAATCACCAAAGAAGACAAAGAGTTCAGAATACGCCTGGCCAATACACAGGAACGCCGCGAGTCAGCCAGTGTACTTGTCCACAAAATGTATTCCTGGCGCGGCTATGAAAACAGCGGAATTCAGGGCAGCGACCCAAACAGAATCACACTCATCACCTCAGGAAACGATAATAAAGTTATCGGCACCGTATCAGTCGGCCTGCATACACCGAAGGGGCTGCTCGCTGACCAGATGTACCATGATGAACTTGAAGAACTGCGCTCGCAAGGCCGTAAGGTATGTGAGTTCAACAGCCTGGCTGTCGATCCGACAATAAAATCGAAACGGGTGCTGGCAAGCCTGTTCCAAATCGCCATTCTTTACCCTTCCGGAGTTTTTGATTACACGGACGGGGTTCTTGAAGTCAATCCGCGTCACGTCAGGTTTTACGAAAAAATGGTCGGCTTCACCCGTATCGGCCCGGAGAAAATATGCCCTCGTGTCAATGCGCCGTCGATCTTGATGCGCGCTGACTTCTCTTATGTATCTGAGCAGGTCGAAAAGTTCGGGGGACAAATGGACAAAGCAGATGGCGAAAAATCGCTTTACCCCTATTTTTTCAACAAAACTGACGCGGACGGTATACTCCATCGTCTGCGAATCATGGCTTAAATCAGATATGACTAACACTTTCTCATACATTGATGCTTTCTCCCGCAACATAGGCTGGGTTACACATCAGGAGCAGGAGATGCTGCGCGGCAAGCGGATAGCCATCGCCGGAATGGGTGGGGTGGGAGGCATACATCTGCTGACCCTGGTTCGTCTGGGTATCGGTGCATTTCATATCGCTGATATGGATGTTTTCGAAATCGCAAACTTCAACAGGCAGGCGGGCGCATCGATATCCACCCTGAACCGGCCCAAAGTCGAGGTGATGATGAAAATGGCCAGAGACATCAACCCGGACCTCGACATCAAGGTGTTCTCTTCAGGTATCAGTCGGGATAATTTGTCGGAATTCCTGACGGGCGTCGACTTGTATGTTGACGGGCTGGATTTTTTCGTATTTTCGATCCGCCAGGCAATGTTCGCCGCATGCGCCAGCATGGGCGTACCTGCCATTACCGCAGCCCCCTTGGGTATGAGCGCGGCCTTGCTCAACTTTCTGCCAGGCAAGATGACATTCGAGCAATATTTTCGCTGGGGAAATCACTCTGATGAGGAAAAGGGCTTGCGATTCCTTCTGGGTCTGGCTCCAGCCGGGCTTCATTTTAGCTACCTCGTTGATCCCAGCACAATCAATCTTGAAGAGCAGCGCGGCCCATCAACTATTATGGCCTGCCAGCTCTGTGCTGGAATTACAGCCACCGAAGCTTTAAAAATTCTCCTCAAACGTGGCATTTGCTACGCGGCACCTCACAGCATCCAGTTTGACGCTTACCGCAACAAGCTTGCCCATACGTGGCGCCCCGGTGGAAACAACCATCCACTGCAAAGAATCGCCTTAAGGCTGGCAAGAAAACGTATGGCAAAAATCAGGGGGCTGTCATGACATCGCCAAACGTCATGGAACAGATTCTTGATCTCGCTCGCTGGGCGCCAAGCGGCGACAATACCCAGGTATGGCGCTTCGAAATTATCGGTGACCGACATCTGGTCGTACACGGATACGATACACGCAGCCATTGCGTCTACGATTTGACCGGCCACCCCAGCCAGATTGCGCTGGGCACCCTGATGGAAACCATCAGCATTGCAGCAAGCGCGCACGGTCTGGAAACATCAGTAGTGCGACGAACTGATGCTCCTGAGTTCCAACCCGTTTTCGATATCTACTTCAATCCTGGTATCGGCGTTCAGCCTTCTCCACTCATTCCCTTCATACCGCAGCGCACAGTGCAGCGCCGAGCCATGCATACTCGCCCATTGTCGGCAGCCGAAAAAAACGCACTGGAAGAAGCTGTCGGGTCGGAATATGACATCCTCTGGATTGAAGGCTTACTCGGCAGGCTCAAAATGGCGCGCTTAATGTTCAGCAATGCCAAATTGCGCCTGACCATGCCGGAAGCATACGAGGTGCACCGAAGTATTATCGAATGGAACGCGCGTTACAGCGAAGACAAAGTACCCGATCAGGCCTTGGGACTCGATCCTCTGACGTTAAAGCTGATGCACTGGGTCATGGCGAGCTGGAAACGGGTACAGTTTTTTAACACTTTTCTTGCCGGCACCCTTGCGCCTCGTATCCAGCTTGACTTCGTGCCGGGGCTGGCGTGCGCCGCCCATTTTCTCCTTATTGCCAAATACAAACCGGCAACGGTTGACGACTATGTCCTTGCAGGCAGGGCCGTACAACGCTTCTGGCTCACGTTGACCAGTCTGAATTTGTATATGCAACCTGAAATGACGCCCCTCATTTTCAGAGGCTATGCGCGTGATCATCTAAGCTTTTCAAAAGTGCAAGCCATGCACGGCAGCGCGAAGCGTCTCGCTGACCGGCTTGATGCGATAGTTGAACCGCAAAACCCAAACTTGGCGGTTTTCATGGGGCGGATAGGCGCAGCCACAGCGCCGACAGCCCGGTCGTTGCGACTCCCCTTGAAGCAGCTTTTATGGAAGCCTGAAAAATGAGCCAACCCATGAAAACAAACCGGCCAAAAACCCCTGCTTCCGCCTACTTTATGGCTGATTTCTTGACCATCACGGTTGAAGTGCTCTTTTATTTTTTATCATTCTGGTTGCCGGGTTACGTTATCTTTATGTCGAAAGCCGCATCTTTTGTGCTGCTGCTCATCATGGGCATCCTGGGATGGCTATTCGCGGGATTTGTCTTTGTTTTGTGCATAGTCGCATTCAAGCGTTTGGTTATCGGCGAGGTTAAGTCTGGTCGTTTTTTTCTCACGAGTTCCAGGGCATACCACTGGATTGCTACCGACAAACTGGTCAAAATCATGAACCGCAGTCCTTTCAGAGCGTTGGTGAACGACTTGACGTTCTATCGCTACCTGTACCTGCGCGGCATGGGCGCTCATGTCACTGCGACCCTGATGCTTGGTCAAAGAGTCGTGATACCGGAGCCTTATTTGTTGTTTGCGGGAGAAGATGTCCTGATAGGCGACGAGGCGGTCATATCCGGACACAAAGTAGAACACAATGTGGTCACCCTTGAGCCCGTAGAAATCGGGGACAACGTGCTCATCGGCGCCCGTGCCGTGATCTTGCCCGGTGTAAAAATTGGCCATGGTGCCATTGTCGGCGCCAATGCGCTGATCACGCGAGGCACTGTAATTGGTCCTGGAGAAACATGGTCAGGCAACCCTGCACGGAAAGTCGAGTTATTTGCAAGCAAGTCTCCAGTCGACAAAGATTCTGATAACAGTGATCAAACTCGTACTGGAGCCAACAATGAGCCATGAGGATCCTGTTGTCATTTGTGGTGCCGGCGCTGCCGGAATCGCTGCGGCCTTGGCCGTCGGCCAATCCGGTTCTCAGGCCATACTCGTGGAAAAATCCGCTCGTATCGGCGGAACCGTGGTAACAGCATTAATCCATACAATTGGCGGGCTCTACGATTCAGAAGGCGCGTATCTCAACCCTGGGCTTCCAAAAGAATTAGCCGAGCGATTATTGAAGGAAAGTCCACTCACACATAAACGCAAAATGGGCAGAGTATGGACCCTGAGCGTTGACCCTCAGATATACGCCCATGTCGTTGAATCTTGGCTTACAGAATTCCAAAACATTGCGATTAAACTTCAAACCAGGGTAAAGACGCTGGAAGCCCGAAACGGCACCATCCGGTCAGTAACGCTAAGCTCACACGGGCGAACACGCGAAGTAAAACCCAAAGCGCTGATCGATACGACAGGCAGCGCAGAACTTGTGCGCCTTGCCGATCCAGAACTTGTACTGGAAAGCGAGCAGCAGGCCGCAGCAGGGCTTATTTTCAGTATGGACGGAGTTGAGCCAGGGGCGCTCAAGTTTCCCAACAGTATAGAACTTGTGCGCAACTTGCGACGTGCTGCGGAGAATGGCGAACTGCCTCCTGACTGCGCGATGGCATGGGTCGATATCGGCGCCAAGGAGGGTGAGTCGTACATCAAGCTTTTTGTGCCCCTGTCCAGTGACTCGCGCAATCCACCAAAACTAGCATCCGCCACACGCAAGGCTCACGCCACCCGTGACCGAGTTGTACAGTTCCTGCAAAAACAGCCTGCATTTTCCCAGGCTCAACTGACACAAACCGGTTCCATCGGGATACGCGATGCAGGCAGAATTGTCGGTGAATATACTTTAACGGGTGCTGATGTGATCGCAGGCCAGAAATTTAACGACACTGCGGGAAAATGTTGCTGGCCTATCGAATATTGGCATCCGATAACGGGCGTCTCCTTGCAGTACCTGCCACCAGGACAATTTTACGAGATCCCGTTGCGCGCTCTCAAGGTAAAAGGGTACGCTAATTTATGGGCGGCCGGAAAATGTCTTTCTGCAGACCACGTTGCCCGAGCATCGGCGCGTGTTGCCGGGTGTTGTTGGGCCATGGGTGAAGCTGCGGGAAACATCGCCGCGCAGCAATAATTCCAAGTGAGGTGAACGATGAACTTGCTAGACATATTTTGCACCACTGCCGAAAAAAGTCCGGATCATCCAGCCATCATCGGCCCGGAAGAACACACCGTCTACACCTATGCGGCCCTCCGTGCAGCGATCGAGAGCACGTCCGTCACACTGAAAAAATGCGGGGTGAAACCAGGGGACTGTGTCGGGTTGCACTGCACCAGCGGTTGCGATTACATCATCCTGAATTATGCCTTGTGGGGTTGCGGCGCTTGCGTAGTTCCAATCCCCACAGAACTGGTGGCGGAGGAAAAACAGCGTATATGCAGCGAAATCAGCCTGACCTACGTCGTGTCACAGACGGGCTCTCTACAGGTGCTTACACCTGCACTGAATGGGGAGCCCATACCCTTGTACGGCGATGCCGTTCTGGTTGCCGTCAAGCGTTTGCGAGAAGCCCCTCCTAGTTTTGATCAAATCAACAGCGCATTCCTGCGCTTCACTTCCGGGACAACGGGCACCTCCAAGGGCGTGGTACTGTCTCATGAAACCATTTTTGACCGCATCCATGCCGCCAACGATGGCCTTCATATCGGGCCTGACGACAGAATCATATGGCTACTTTCCATGTCCTACCATTTCGCCGTCTCTATTGTGGCCTACCTTAGCTTCGGCGCAACGATAGTTCTGTGCAAAAACCATTTTGGCAGCACCATTATCAACACGCTTAACAAGCATAGCGGAACACTGATTTACGGCTCCCCGATGCACTTTCAGCTGATGGCACATGACGCAGGCTCAGCCATGCTGCCCAGCCTGCGTCTCGCCATTTCCACAACCACTTCTTTGCGCAGGGAAACAGCGGAGGAATTTTACAAGCGCTTCAAAATTCCACTGGCGCAGGCTTTCGGAATCATAGAAATCGGCTTGCCCTGCATTGACCTTGATAAACCGCCGGAAAAGACGGGCTCCGTAGGCAAGGTGCTGCCGGCTTATGAAATTCAGATGGAAGACATCGGGTTGGGAGAGGATCTGCGAGCCATTAAATTCCGCGGCAAGGGGTTTTTCGATGCCTATTATGATCCCTGGCAAACGCGTGAGCAAATCATGAAAGATGGCTGGTTCGCAACCGGCGACCTGGGGAAGCTGGACAGTGACGGCTACCTTTACATATTGGGACGCAACAAGGATATCATCAACGCCGCTGGCATGAAGTTTTTTCCCCAGGAAGTTGAGCAACTTCTGGATCGCTATCCAGGTGTGAAGGAGTCCTGCGTGTACGCCCACAAACACGAATTATTCGGTGAAGTTCCTTATGCAAATATCGTGATGTCTCCGGCCACACAACCACCACAAATGGAAGTCGCGCTGAAAGAATATTGTGCCCTGCATTTGGCTCCTTATAAAATACCCGAGAAGTTCTTCTTTGTAGAAGCATTAACCAGGACTGCCAGCGGCAAACTCATACGCGATGAATCGCGCCTTACCACTGTTGAGGAGACTCCCCATGAACCTTGAAAACGACTTACGCGATTATATTTTAAGCGAACATTTGCCCGGAGAAGCATCAGACCAGCTGAGTATTAACGACGATCTGATCAGCAGCGGCATCCTGGATTCGCTCGCGATCATGAAGCTCGTGACCCATCTGGAACAAACTTACGGCATCACGGTAGGTGCGCAGGAAATCACGCCTGAGAATTTCGGTTCAGTCACGGCGTTAGCAAAATTAGTGGCGCAAAAGAGTGGGAAGTAGCGACAAATCCGACCTGGCTGTGCTTAAACATATCAGTTTTGTCATAAGCGTCCAGCCGACTCACATTGATTACATAAGCGAAAGCTAAGAGCATAGCGTCCACTAACTTTTAGTGGACACTTTCATGAACCCATCACATCCAGTTCGCCGCAGTCGGCGGCATCATTCACCTGAATTCAAGCAAGGACTGGTGGCGCTTTGTCAGCCCGGCGTATCTGTTTCGGCGGTAGCCCTCGCGCACGGTATCAATGCAAATCTGCTGCGCCGCTGGATCAACCAGTATCAGAATGAATTGTCGGCACCCGTCGTTTCAGAGCCATCGAAACTGGTCGCTGTTCAGGTTGAATTCAACAAGAGAAACGATATGAACTTTTTAGGTCATATCAATCTTGCAGACCTGAACTCTCTTATCCCCGATGATTGAGGCGAGCGAACCAAAATATTTAACGGCTTCCTCAAAACGCGGCGACAACGGATTGACGCAATTTAATCGCAAGCGATTCAAACAAACGGCTAGTTAAATTCCCACCATCACCTGCCCTTTTTCTTAGAGCCAAAAAATAGCGCAAAAAATACTTGACTGTTTCACTCTGGCGCGCATAATAAAACCGCAATTCGTGGAGCAGATCAAACGCAATTGCAACGACTAATCTCAGTAGTTGTTCTCGCTTATCTGCAGGAGGAAATCATCATGGACTCACATATTTTCGAACATATTGTCAGCGAAAGAAACATCGATGTAATGCATAGTGTCGAATTTTTTATCGCTGCAATCGTCTTTGTTGGTGTGGTAGGTTTTATCTGTTTAGCCGCAGTATAAACAGCACATCAACTTGTAGCAAAAAACACTGGCTAAGCTGACCGGAGTTCCGCTTGACGATTCCTGGCTTATTGTCAAATGTTCGAGGCGTAAACCATCGGCTTTTGCCGATGAATTTGCCCTTGCGCTTTTGACGCTCGCTCGATGAGGTCGGTGCGGCTTGTTTCAATGCGAGCATCCGGTCTGCGCCAACCCACCTGCTTGAGCTGGCAGTGGTTTTAATTTAAAGAGGAAACTCTTAACTTAAAGGAGAAGATCATGAACTTAGCGGACATTTTAATCCATGTACATCCGGAGTTGGACGCAAACAAAAGAACTGATGTAACAAGAAAAGTAGAAAGTCACGTTGGGGTTGATTGTGCAGAATTCAACCATCACATTCATCCCCATGCTTTAATCGTGAAGTATGACCCTGACGCTGTTCAAAGCATGGAGATATTAAATATGGTTCGTCATTTTGATTCAAAGGCAGCCATAGTAGGTCTGTAACTCTTCAGTATGTGGATGTTTTATTTAAGCGCCTTAACAGCCTGATCCAGGCGATCAGTTGATCGCCTTTTTGCTGCCTGCCCGAGCGATCACAAATAATTACTGGGCGTCCAGACGAACAAATCAGTGTGTCCCCAATTCAACGCAGCGACCGGCATACCCAGGATGATCTCGCGGTCAGATGCATTTCATGGAATCTTTTTGGATCGCTCAAGAAACGGCGCGACCAGATCCATCGGCAACGGAAACACGATCGTCGTATTCTTGTCCGCCCCGATCACCGTCAGCGTCTCAAGATAGCGCAGCAGTATGGCCTGCGGCTCCTGCGCAAGTATGCTGGCTGCCTGAAACAATTTTTCTGAAGCCTGCAACTCTCCTTCGGCGTGTATGACTTTTGCGCGCCGCTCTCGCTCCGCCTCGGCTTGTCTTGCAATTGCCCGTATCATGGACTCAGTCAGATCGACCTGCTTAATCTCCACGTTGGCGACCTTGACCCCCCATGAGTCGGTCTGTGCATCCAGCGCTTCCTGAATATCCCTATTGAGCTTCTCCCGCTCTGCCAGCATATCGTCCAGCTGGTGCTTGCCGAGCACAGAGCGCAACATGGTTTGCGCAAGCTGGCTGGTGGCATTGAGGTAATTTTCCACCTGGATAATCGCCTTTTGCGGATCGATCACGCGCAAGTAAACCACGGCACTGACTTTCACGGATACGTTGTCGCGCGAGATCACATCTTGCGTCGGCACCTCAAGCACGATGGTGCGAAGGTCTACTCTCACCACTTGTTGCACACCGGGGATGATGATGACAAGACCCGGCCCCTTGACACGCCAGAAGCGCCCCAGGGTAAACACCACGCCGCGCTCATACTCGCGAAAAATCCGCAAGCTGGAAAACGCCAGTATGGCGAGCAATAACAATCCAAAACTAAAGTCCAAGCCCATATCGTTCTCCTGTCAACAAGTCATTCCGCCGCTACCTCAAGGATCAGACCGTCCAGGCGAACGACCCTGATTTTTTGTTTGCGCAGCAAGGGCTGCGAACTTTTTATGCGCCAGGTTTCACCATGCACCCGCGCCCAACCCTCCTTGCCATCGAAGTCGTCAAGCACTTCACCTACGCTCCCGATCAACTCCTCGCGGCCACTTACCACCGGGCGATTGCGCGCCTTCAGCGCCATGCGTGCAACAAGTAAAATGAACAACGCGCTGGCCGTCGCAACGGGCACGATGACCCGCCAGGGAACAACATTGATCAGCATCATGGAACCGATCACGAAGGCGACAATGCCGCCGATGCCAAGCACCCCGAAGCTGGGCATGAACGCCTCAGCCGTCATAAAGGCAATCCCGATCATGATGAGGATCAGTCCGGCATAACTGACGGGCAACACCTGAAATGCGAACAGCGCGAGCAGCAGCGAAATCGCACCAAAAACCCCGGGCAATACAAATCCCGGATTGGAAAATTCGAAAAACAGTCCGAGAATACCCCCGAGCATCAGAAGGTAGGCCATGCTCGGATCAGAGATGACGGACAGCACCCTGCTTCGCAAATCCGGCTCCAAAACAACAATGCGCGCGCCTGCGGTGCTCAGCGTGCGAGCCACGCCCAATATATTCACGCTGCGTCCGTCAAGTTGCCTGAGAAGATCAGGCACATCGGAGGCAATCACATCGATGACCTTGAGCTTCAACGCTTCGGTTGCGGTCAGGCTCACTGCCTGACGTACAGCAAGCTCGGCCCATTCGGCATTGCGGCCGCGCATCTGAGCCAGACTGCGGATATATGCAGCGGCATCATTTACCTGCTTGCGCTCCATCGGAGACATGACGCCTGCCTGACTCCCTCCACCCGTCTTCTTCTGAGCGTCCGGCGCTTCGCCCGATGACGGCAGAATACCGATCGCGACAGGGGTAGCCGAACCAAGATTGGTGGCAGGCGCCATGGCGGCCACATGGCTGGCATAGAGAATATAGGTTCCCGCGCTCGCAGCACGCGCGCCATCGGGGGCGACAAAGGAAGCGACAGCCACAGGGGATGCGATGATCTGTTTGATGATCTGGCGCATCGAAGTGTCCAGGCCGCCTGGCGTGTCCATCTTCAGAACGACCAATTGCGCCGATCTTTCAGAGGCAAGCTTCAAACCGCGCACCACATAATCGGCCGTCCCGGGACTTATCGCCCCATCGACATTGAGCACAACCACCAAAGGTGTGCACGCTGCCGCGTGGCTCAGCAAGGCAAATAAAACCAGACAGGACAAACGCACGATGGAAAAACGAGTCATATTATCAATCTTATTCCATCTGTATCTGTGGGGCAGATTCAGAAACTAATGCCGATTTAAAACCGCCTCAGAGCAGATTTCCATCCTCTTTATCTTCCTCATCCACCTCTTCATCAGCGCTCTCTTTGCTACCGTTCATGCGCGTGTGCTTTTTGACATCACCGTGAATCTTGCGAGCGTAGTCCTCGATTTGGCGCTTGGCAGCATCGAAGGCGTCGCGCAAGGCCACATAAACATCTTCATCATGATCGCGGTTCACCACGATTTCGCTGCCCGGCACGCCAATATCGATGCGCACATTGAAATGCTTGCCCTGATGATGATGCTTGTGCGGCATCTCGACCACTATCCTGCATGACACAATGCGATCGAAAAATTCTTCGAGCTTTGCCGCCTTGTTTCGAATCCGGGTTTCCAGTGCCTCCGAATGTTCAACATCACGAATGGTAATTTGCAACGGGGTCTGCATGAGTTTCTCCCTAGAAGGCAAAGCTTGATCAGTGGCGATTCACCCTTTCCTTACTCTGTTCGTGTTTCACCGTCTTTGCAAGATCAGACAATTCTTCCGCCAGAAGCCCAAGCAGGTCATCCAGCGTCAATATGCCAATCAGCCCGCCCTTGCCATCCACCACTGGCAATCGCCTCACCCCTTTGGCGCGCATATATTCGATCGCCTCGAATACGCCGACATCCTCTGGCACCGATATCAACCCAGGCATCATGATGTCGCCCACTGTGATGGCCATCTGGTCAAGCCCCAAAGCCATGATTTCTACAACGAGGTCACGATCGGTGACGATGCCAACCGGCACCCGAATACCGTCCCGCTCCTCGACAACCATCACGTCGCCGACGTGATGCTTGCGCATGAGCCTGGCTGATTCAGAAACAGTTTCATTGGCCTGCATGATAATGACTTCGCGATTACAAATCTCGCCGACAGGCATGATTACTCCCTTCAACTACGGGTTGAGATGGTGATCAAAATCAACCCGCCTGTTTTCTTTCCAGCATGCTTCTGCATGGCAAGTCAAGCGGGGCTTTTCTTCTCCGAAGCTTACCGTCTTCATTTGGCTTATTGGTACGCCCAACACTTCCAGCGTCTTGCGAACAGCCGTGGCACGCCTGTCGCCCAATGCGAGGTTGTATTCGTTACTGCCGCGTTCATCACAATTGCCTTCCAGTGTCACGGTGTCATTGCCGTGGGACTTGATAAAATCAGCCTGCTGCTGAAGCGTATCCTGATACTCCGGTTTAACGATGGATTTATCAAAGTCAAAATATACGCTCTTGTTTTTCAGGTCTTGCAGTTGTTCAGCCAGCTTCCGGGAATTGATTTCAGCCTGTGACGGAATGGCGGTCATCGCTTCGGGTGCTGCAGGCGTCTGCACTGCGTGCTTTGCTTCAGGCTGCTGTGCCTGAGGCGGAGTTGTTTTGGGAGTCGAGGCACATGCGGCCAGCACCAGGCAAACCGCAAAAGTTGCAATTAACTTTTTCATTTGCAAGTCCCCCAGAAATTTATCGGCTCTATTTTGGCGCAGCAGGTGCAGCATCCGGTACTGAGGAGGCAGAAGGCTCATTCATCTGGACAGGCGCAGAAACAGCGACCTCGCCAGCCGGAGGCATCTGAACAGGTGCCGGAGCCGCAGCAGGTGCTTCGACAGGCGGTGTCTGGACTGCAGGTTCTTCTTTCTTGCTGCACGAGGCCAGGGACATGACCGATAGCACAGCAAGCAGCAATTTCGTCGACGTCACGTTTTCGAGTTTCATCATGGCTCTCCGGGCAAATTAAAATAGCTGCGCACAAGTTGCCCCTGACTTCACGTCACCGGGGTTTTGTTTAATCAATAGCTCACCATTTGCAGACGTACCCTGCGTTGCTGCGGGAAGGCGCCGCATAAAACTGTTAAACACATCGATATCCAGCGCAGGATCGATGCGCGTTAGCAACGGGTCAAAACGCGCGAGCTTATTGAATGAACATGCTTTATCGTTCATGCTTTTCTCCTCTGCGAGTCATATCAACAGGCTTGGATGTTGGATGCCTGCTTGCCCTTGGCTCCTTGTGCAACTTCAAAGCTGACCTTCTGACCTTCCTTGAGCGACTTGAAGCCTTCCATGTTGATTGCAGAGAAGTGTGCAAACAAATCCGCACTGCCATCATCTGGCGTAACAAAACCAAAACCTTTTGCATCGCTAAACCATTTCACTATACCGGTTACCATGTGACTTGCTCCTTAGATTTAAAAACGGGAAATCCCTGTAAGTATTACGACACCGAAATCTCAATTGCACTGTGCTTGGCCGCCGTAGACTTGGGCAATGTAACGTTCAGCATGCCATCCTTGAATTCTGCCTTGACAGCCGACTCATCTGCATCGTTAGGCACACGAAAGCTGCGTATGAAGCTGCCATAGGAGCGCTCTATGCGATGAAATTTCTTGCCCTTTTCTTCCTTCTCAATATTGCGCTCACCGGCAATCGTGAGCACTCCGTCCTGAAGACTTACCTTCACATCCTCCTTCTTCACGCCGGGTATTTCGCCCTTGATCAGATAAGCCGTGTCGGTTTCACTGATATCAACTGAGGGCGTCCAGTCAGCCATTTCCAGCATCTCCTGACCCGATTCGATGGGTATATGAGAGCGACTAAGTAAATGACTCAGGCGCCTCGAAACATCTTCAAGCTCTTTGATGGGATGCCATTTAGTCAGATTCATGATGGCGCTCCCTGAAGGGCAACCTGAAAGCAGTCATCACGCCATGTGCAGCCCAACTGATCACATACACCAAGGTAAGCCGAACCAAAACAATCGAAGTTCCCCTCTTCCAGCTGAATTGATTTAATCAGCATGTTTTTTGTAAGTTTGCCCGGTTGGATGCTGCGCGACTTGGCAATGGTGCGTATCTCTTCCAGCTTCATGACCGTTCTCCCTGGCTGCGGCTAAATCGGAACTCAACTCGACAACTCGTTTGGCTATTCCAGTGAAATGAATAGCGATTTTCCCGAGCGGATTATGCGCTGTTCATTTTCTGGAACACCATCGGGAGATGCTGATTTTTCATCAGAAAGACAGGATGTGGCGCTAGGACATTCCCTGTCAACGCGCTTCATACCGGCCTGTAGAAAAACTGTAACCGGCACCTTCAATGCACTCCCTGCGGATATTATTTAAACGCAAAAAAACCCGCCATTACAGTGCGGGCCTTTTTCGATAGGTGCAATTGAATACCCAACAAATACAGGCACAATGTCTTTGCCCCTGTAGAGCGTGTCCAGGGCTTCCAGGCATGGATTAACGCCGCCTGCCGTGCTCTCCGTTCATCCGTCCAGACTCTAGCCATGATCCAGCCTTTCAAAATAGTTCGTGATGCGCCAAAGGTGTGTTGATACCGACCGAAAAGTGACCCAGTTATAGGCGTTATGCCGACCCAAAA